>Ga0335080_10002341_pt1 | contig 18879 bp, 16 predicted proteins | sample Lox_Sample_34_FD_206720 | JGI IMG/M metagenome (GOLD analysis project Ga0335080, IMG submission 206720) | Soil microbial communities from Loxahatchee National Wildlife Refuge, Florida, United States - Lox_Sample_3.4 | ecosystem: Environmental > Terrestrial > Soil > Wetlands | place: USA...
ATCGCGGCCCACGAACGTTTGTCTGCCTTTTCGTTGTAGGCCGCGCCCTTGGAATTGTCGTTGCCTGCATTCGGCTGAGTAAAGGAATGGACGGCGCCGCCGTATTTGATGAGCTGCCAGTCCACGCCGCCGTTGCGCATTTCACCTTCCAGCGCGGCGATGTCCTGCGGCGATGAGAACGGATCGTCCGCGCCGTGGCAGATCAGCACCTTGCATTTGATGTTTTTGCCGTCGTTCGGATCGGGCGCATCCAGCCCCCCGTGAAAGCTCACCACGCCGGCAATGTTCGCGCCGCTGCGCGCCAGTTCCAAAACCGTCGTGCCACCGAAACAGTAGCCGATAGCAGCGATGTGTTTAGAATCCACGAGTGGCTGTTGTCGCAGCGTGTCCAGACCGGCATTGACCCGGGCGCGCAGAAGTTGGCGGTCACTCTTGTACTTGCCGGCTTGGGCGCCGGCTTCGGCTGTATTTTGCGGGCGGACGCCCTTGCCGTAAATGTCAGCGCAGAACGCAACGTAGCCGAGCTGGGCGAGCATCTCGGCGCGGTGCTTTTCGTAATCGGTCAATCCCATCCACTGATGCACGACGAGCACCCCGGGACGTTGTCCTTGCACCGCATCATCCCAGACCAACACGCCTTCGAGCGTCGTCCCGCCTTGTTTATATTCAACGGTCTTGGTCTGGATGGCAGCGTGAAGCGAAGCAGTGATTATGGTGGTCATAACGGTCAACAGGAATTTTTTCATGGCCTTACTGTAACCACTTCGACCCAAAATGCAATGGGTTGGGCTTTCTGAATCAGATGTAAAGTCGGCGCTGTGCGCCGAATAAATCGCACCACAGGCTCGATCCTACAACGAATCAGAATGTCACCGTGACTTGACAGGCGCTACTCCTGGCAGGCTTCCTGTCTCCGTGCAACCGCTGGAACCACCGGATTCGCATCACCTCGATGCCGCCATCGGCTGGCTCGGATTGGGCCGCGCCGAGGACGCCCGGGCCGAGCTGGATTCGATTTCGGCCGCGCATCAGCAACATCCAGCCGTGCTCGACACACGCTGGATAATTTGTGCTCGCGTACAACACTGGAATGATGCGCTCGAAATCGCGCGGTCGGAACTGGCAGCGGCGCCCGGCAGTTGTGCCGGCTGGTTGCATCAGGCGTACGCACTGCGCCGCGTGCCGGGCGGCGGTTTGTCCCGGGCCTGGGACGCGTTGTTGCCGGCGGCGGAAAAATTTCCCAGGGAACCCGTTGTTGCCTACAACTTGTCCTGTTACGCCTGCCAGATGCAACAACTGGATCTCGCGCGACACTGGCTGCTCCGCGCAATCAACACCGGCGGCAAGGATGCCATCAAGAAAATGGCCCTCGCTGACGACGATTTGAAACCGTTGTGGGAAGAAATCCGGGAACTTTGAACTCGCCTGATAAGCCCGTAAGGGCTGGCATCTGTGTAGTTTGGAAATACCCGTGAATCAAGCTCCGTCAGGAGCGGAATCGTCGGACAATGCAGAATATGCCGCTCCTGACGAAGCTTTATCTATTTTACGTTCTGGTTCTACAAAGATATCGCGCCTGCGGCGCTGGCAGTGAATTTCTCCATACGGCACTCAAATACCCGATGGAAAGAGAATGGCCAACCTCATTGACATCTGCCACGTTGTCACGCATGACTCGCACGGAAAAACTGTTGGCCGACCTGATCGCGCTGCCCAGCGTGAATCCCGCCTTCGCCACGCAAAACGTGGCTTCGGCGCGGCGAGCCAGCCCCTCCAAATTCGGCGAAAAGAATGTCGCGGATTTTCTGGCTTCAATCGCGGCGAAGGCCGGACTGGAAGTGGAATTCCAAAAGGTCCTGCCTTTTGAAACTGAAAGGTGGGGCGAGACTCCCGGCGAGCCGGTCTGTGCGAGCGACCATCCCGGCTCGCGAGGACGCTCGCCCCACCAAAGTAAAGAAACTGTTTTCCGTTCCAACCTCATCGTCCGCCTGCTGCCGCGAAACAAGATTCGCCAGACCATCCTGCTGGCGCCGCACCTGGACACCGTGGACGCCGATGATTCGCAATTCCTTCCGCGGGTGAAAAACGGGCGGCTTTGCGGGCGCGGCGCTTGCGATACGAAAGGTTCCGTCGCCGCCATGCTCTCCGCCCTTTGCGAACTGGCAACCGCCAAATCACGCCCGAACGAAACGGAAATTGTTTTTGCCGGTTTGATTGACGAAGAACATGCACAAGCCGGCTCGCGGGCATTAGTTCGGAGTTCCGCCTTCAGGCGGCTTGGACAAAGCGCAACCTCACCCGACCGCCTGAAGTCGGAACTCCAAACGACCCTGGCCATTGTCGGCGAGCCGACCCGGTTGGAGGTCGTCACCGCGCACAAAGGCAGTGTATGGCTGCAACTCGAAACGCGTGGCAAGGCCGCGCATGGCGCAATGCCGTGGCTCGGACAAAACGCCGTCCGCGAAATGGCCGGCATCGTCTCTGCGCTCGAAACGGATTACGCCGCGCGATTGCGAAAACGAAAACACTTGTTGCTCGGCACTGCCACCGTGAGCGTTGGCACCATCTGCGGCGGCACGCAACCGAACATTGTACCCGATCGCTGCGTCATTTCGATTGACCGGCGGACGCTGCCGGGCGAAACAGAAACGGGCGTCACCCGCGAAATCGCCGCATTACTGCGCTCCAAGAGTTTGTCCGTGAAGATTTTCAGCACGAAGCTGGCCCCCGCGTTGCCGCTGGAAACCAATCCGAAGCTGCCGCTCGTCCGGCAATTGTTACGCAGTATCGGCCAGGTGAAACCGGCGGGCGTGGATTTTTTTTGCGACGCGGCGGTGCTGGCCGGCGCGGGCATTCCGAGTGTGGTGTTCGGCCCCGGCGACATCGCGCAGGCTCACACGACGGATGAATGGATTTCACTGGCGTCGCTGGAACGCGGCAGAAATCTGCTGTTGGATTTTCTAAAATCGCTTCCGTGACCCGCGCGATTCCCGTATTGTCCAACGCCAATGTCCGCCGAAACAAACGCACAGGCTTCGCATCACGCCACATTTTTCCGCCAGAGCGGCTGGTTGATGGTGTCAACGATGGCGACCGGCGTGTTCATGCTGGGCATCCATTTCCTCTCCCGGAAAATCCCCGCCGGCGAATACGGCGTGCTCATCACATTGTTCTCGGTCGTAAACATCGTCCCAACGATTCCCTTCCAGATGGTGTTCGCGCAACAGACAGCGCACGCGCTGGCCACCGGGGACGAATGCCGCCTGCGGAGAACCGTTCGCGCCGCCTGGCTGGGCACGGCGCTGTTCTGGCTGCTCGCCGCGGCGGTCACGCTGTGTTTTCAAAGGCAAATCGTCGCCAACTGGCATTTGTCCAATCCCGCCGCGCTTTGGCTCCTGCTGCTGGTGATTCTGTTTTCGCTGCTGATGCCGATGTTTAACGGCGTCATGCAGGGCCAGCAAAATTTCCTGTGGCTGGGCTGGGCCAACATTTTCAACGGCGCTTTCCGGCTGACAACCGCGGTGCTCATCGTGTTGGTGCTGACCGGGTGGGCGGCGGGCATCATGACCGCCGTGCTCATCGGCCTGGCGGCGGCAACGGCGGTGGGCGTCTGGCAGACGCGCTCTTTGTGGCGGGGCGCCGGGGAGCCGTTCGATCGGCGGGCGTTTTTACGGCAGGTCATTCCCCTGCTGCTCGGCTTTGCCGCGACACAATTTCTCTTTTCGGCGGACACCAGTTTTGTGGATACCTATTTCGGCGCGGACCAGACAGCTCCCTACGGCGCGGCAGGCACATTGTCACGAGCATTGCTCTGGCTGGTGCTGCCGCTGGCGCAGGTCATGTTTCCCAAAATCGTCCACAGCACGGCCAAGGCCGAAAAAACGAACCTGCTCGGCCTGGTGCTGCTGGGCACCGCGGTACTGGTCGCCAGCGGCATGTTGGGCTTGTGGCTGCTGGGACCGTGGGCAGTGAAATTGGTTTATCCGCCGGAATATTTTTCGCCCACCATCGCAATTCTGCCGTGGTATGCGGGTGCGATGGTGCCACTGTCGCTGGCGAACGTGCTGGTGAACGATCTGCTGGCACGCTCGCGCTTTCAAAGCGTGCCGTTCCTCGTGCTGCTGGCGATGTTTTACGGCCTGGCGCTGACGCAATATCACGACAGTTTTGTGACCGTACTCAAGACGCTTTGCCTATTCAATTCCGTTTGCTTTGCGATTTGCGCGTGGTTTACGTGGGGCGTCAGGAGGAAAGCGATAATGGAAAATGGAGGATAGAAAATGGCGGGTGTGCCAATGCCATCTTCCATTCTCTATTTTCCATCTTCGTTTCCCTTGGAATCCGGTCCAGCCAACGGCAGCGGCTGGCGAAGTTTTTTGTAAACCCAGCCTTCCAACGGTCGCAATGGCCGGAGCCAGTAATAGAACCGCGAGTAAATCAGCCATACGCGGAACGTCGAGAGAAGCATCGTCAGCGAGGAATGAAACAGCACGACCTTGGACCCGGCCTGGTCGGTCCACTCGGTCGGCACCTCCAGGATGCGAAAGCCCGCGCGTTTGATGGCCACCAGCAGGTTGATGTCGAACGCCAAGTCGGCGATGCGCAGGTAGGGATGGATTTTTTCGACGACCGCGCGTTTCATCACCTTCGCGCCGCATTGCGTATCGTGAATGTTCAGCCAGAACAGCCACTGGACAATCTTGTGGAAAGCGCGGCTGGCGAATTGCCGGCGGCCGGACTGGGATTGGTGAATGACCGCGCCGGGCATCCAGCGCGAGCCGATAACACAATCGGCTTCGCCAACGTGCCGGACCAGTTCGAGAAACGCGCGTGGCGGCGTCGCGCCGTCGGCATCCACGTAACCAATCAAGTCGGCGTGCTCCGAGAGTTTAAGTCCTTCGATGAGCGCGCCGCCTTTGCCGATGGCCTCGCGGAATTCCAGCGCGTGGATGGACGGAAACTCCGCCGCGACGCGCCGGACCACCCCCAGCGTGTCGTCGGTGCAGCCGTTAAGCACAACCACGATCAGATATTCACCCGAGTAATTCTTTTCGAAAAATTCCGCATAATCGCGCAGCGCCGGTTCGATGCGGCGCTCTTCGTTGTAAGCCGGGATCAGGATGAGCAGGCTGGAATCGGGCACACGCCATGACTAGCAGAGTATTTGAAAATTGCAACGCCGCTCACAGCTTTTGCTTGCGGCCTTCATTCACAACTGTTATTTCACGAGCATGGATCCCCGCGAAGCCCTAATCGCGTTGAACCTTATCGAACACGTCGGCTCGGTCCGCGCCCGGCTGTTGCTCGAACACTTCGGCGACGCGCCCAAAATCCTCGCCGCCTCCCGACACGAATTGCTCCACGTCCGCAACATCGGCGATGAAACCGCGGACGCCATTGCTGGTTGGGAAAAGTCCGTTGATCTGGCGGGTGAGCTTAAACGCATTCAGGTATCCGGCTGCCACGTTTTGGTTCAAAGCGACCCGGATTATCCCGAAATGCTCCGGCAGATTTACGACCCGCCGCTCGTGCTGTACGTCAAAGGAGCGCTGACCGCGAAAGACAAAAATGCCGTCGCCATGGTGGGCTCACGGATGACGACGCATTACGGTCTCGAGGCGGCGCGCAAGCTTGCCTATCAACTGGCTTACGTAGGCGTGACCGTGGTCAGCGGTGGCGCACGCGGCATTGACACGGCGGCGCATCAGGGCGCGCTGGCGGCCAAAGGCCGGACGGTCTGCGTGCTGGGCACGGGCATCAACCTCGTGTTCCCGCCCGAGAACCGCGATTTGTTTGAGCGCATTGCCGCGGCCGGCGCGGTCATTACGCAATTCCCCTTCAATCGCAACGGCGACAAACAATCCTTCGCCATCCGCAACCGCATCATTGCCGGCATGACCCTGGGCACGGTCGTGGTCGAAGCCGATTTGCACAGCGGCGCGCTCATCACGTCGAATTTCGCAACCGAATATGGCCGGCAGGTCTTCGCGGTGCCGGGTCGGATTGATTCGCCGCGCAGCAAGGGCTGCCACGATCTGATCAAGAAAGGCGCAAAGTTGTGCGAAGATGCGGAGGACATTTTGAGCGAGTTCGAGTATTTGTTTCCGGCCAGCAACCGTCCGCCGTCGCCGGGTGAAACCGGCGTGCTGCCGGCGCTGGAGCTTTCGGAAAACGAAAAGCTCGTTTTCGATTCCCTGAGCAACGAGGAATCCGCAATTGACGAGGTGATTCGACGCAGTGGCCTGCCGAGTTCGGCGGTGAGCGTGGCGTTGTTGGGCCTGGAGATGAAGCACGTGGTCAAGCAATTGCCGGGGAAATTATTCGTGCGGAACACTTGAGCGTTTCCGGGCTTGCACGACCGGGCGCAATGGGCTAGAACACGACTCGACTTGACCCGGAGCGCTTATGGCAAACTACACACTCATCGGAGGCGACCAAAAACAATACGGCCCGGTCACCGGGGAACAGTTGCGCCAGTGGATTCAGGACGGCCGGCTCAATCCGCAATCTCAGGTAAAAGCGGAGAGCGATGCCGAATGGCGCCCGCTTTCGGCGTTTCCTGAATTCGCCGACGCGCTGGCCGCCAGGGCCGCCGCCCGGGGCGCGCCGCCGCCGTTGCCCGCTGCCGCGCCACCCGTGCCGGCAGGATCCAGCGGCCTCGCCATCACCTCACTGGTGCTGGGCATTTTAGGCCCGCTCACCTGCGGCATCACGGCGCTGTTTGGATTGATTCTCGGAGTCATGGCTCTGGCCAAGGCGAAAGGCGGCAAGAGCATTGCCATCGCGGGCGTGGTCGTGTCCGCATTTTTCCTGCTCATCATGCCACTGCTCCTGGCCATGTTGCTGCCGGCACTGGCGGCGGCGAAGGAAAGAGCCCGGGAAATCAGTTGCCTGAACAATGAAAAGCAACTGGCCATTGCCGTGCGGATGTATGCGGCCGACAACAAGGACCAATACCCGCCCGCGGCGACCTGGTGTGATGCCATCCGATCCTTCGTAGGTTCGGAAAAAGTTTTTCAATGCCCGGCCGGTGACCCGGGCAAACGCTGCCATTACGCCTACAATGCCAAGCTGAGCGGTCTGGATGAAAGCAAAGTTGACCCAAACACCGTGCTGATATTTGAAACCGAGGGCGGCTGGAACGCCAGCGGCGGCCCCGAACTGATGCTCAGCCATCCCCGCCACACCCGCGGGCGCATTCTCGTGGTCGCTTTTGCCGATGGCCATGTTGAAGCCGTCACCCCGTCTCGCCTGAACACGCTGCGCTGGGATCCTTGAACCGGAAACAACCTGATACCCGCTTAACCCCAAATGGCAACCCTGTATAAAATCGTCGGCGGCGACCAAAAAGAGTACGGCTCGGTTTCGGCGGAAGACATGCGCAGATGGATTGCCGAGGGACGGCTCAACACGCAAACGCTCGCCAAGGCGGAAGGCGACGCGGAATTTCGTCCGCTCGGGGGCTTCCCGGAATTCGTGGACGCGCTCGCGGCCGCCGCGGCAACCACGGGACCGCCAGCGGGCCAGGTTCCCGCCGCCGCGCCCGACCGGCTGGCCGACGATTACCAACTCGACATCGGCGGGTGCATCGGCCGCGGCTGGACATTGTTGAAAGAGAATTTCGGCCTGCTGTTCGTCGGGGTTTTGATTTATCTGCTAATCGAAGGCGCCATTGCGGGATTGGGTTCGATTCCGATTATCGGTCCGCTGTTTTCCATCGCGAACCTGTTCATCATCGGCCCGTTGATGGGCGGAGTTTTTTACCTGTTCCTCCAGGCTATTCGCGGTCAGGCGGTCGGGATTGGCGATGTCTTTGCCGGATTTCGCAGGGCTTTCCTGCAACTGTTCCTCGGTTATCTGGTTCCGGCGCTGTTGGCCGGTTTGTGCCTGCTTCCCCTGATCGTCCTGCTGATGATTGACATCCTGCGGTTGGCAGCGACCGCCCATGGCGCATCGCCGGACCCGAAAATGATCGTCCAGGTTTTCGAAACCCAGCTTCCGCTGGTGCTGACGGTTTTTTTGGTCTGTCTGATCCCGGTGATTTATTTGCAGGTAAGCTGGTCCTTCACCCTGCCGCTGATCATAGACAAGCAGCTGGATTTCTGGACGGCCATGAAGACGAGTTGGAGAATGGTCGGCAAACATTGGTGGCTGGTATTCGGATTATTCATCCTGATGGGCTTGCTCAACCTCGTCGGCATGTTACTTTGCTGCATCGGTATGCTGTTCACGGTGCCTATCGGCTTGGGGGCAATGATGTATGCGTATGAAATCATCTTCTCCTCAGCCGAGGCGCAAGCCGGTTGACTTTGCCAAAGCCCGGAACGCCACGCTGGTCAATCAGTGCGCCACGCCCGGCCTGGGTTCCTTGATGGCCGGACGCTGGATTGCGGGCAGCGGACAACTCGCCCTGGCCCTGGCCGGCTTTGTCATGGTCATGGTGTGGTTTTTCAAAATCATGATTCAGTATCTTGGCCAGATCACCGGCGACGTCCAGCCGCAGCCGGTCGGCTGGATTGGCTTGACGGGCGGGATTCTGTTTGTCGCGTCCTGGCTCTGGTCCTGGGTAACGAGCGTCAGCCTGCTTTTTGAAGCACGACGGAACGCCGTGGCGGGACCTCGTGGACAAGTTGGCCCGTCCGGCGACCCCGTCCCACCGACGCTTTGAGGCCGGGTTCGCCCGGCAGGATGATCAAATTCTGGAGAACATCGTATGTATAAAATCATCGGAACCGATGGCCGGCAATACGGGCCGGTCAATACGGAACAACTCCGGCGCTGGCTCGCCGAGAACCGCGTCAATGCCCAAACCCTCGTCCAGGCTGAAGGCGCCCCCGATTGGAAACCGTTGAGCGCCCTGCCTGAATTCACCGCCGAGTTGAATGCCGTCCCGCCGCCGATCATCCCGGCGTCCAGCGCGGTGGCCGCGCGGGCGTCGCACAAAATCGCCGCGGGCGTTTTCGGGATTTTGTTGGGTTCATTCGGCATCCATAAATTCATTCTGGGCTACACCGGCGCCGGTTTGATCATGCTACTGGTCACCGTGCTCTCGTGCTTCATCCTCTCGCCGCTCATGCACCTGATCGGCCTCATCGAGGGAATCATCTATCTGTGCCAGCCGGACGAGGATTTCGTGCGGGTTTACGTGGATGGACGCAAGGAATGGTTCTGACCATGAAAAAATTCACCGCCTCCCAAATCAAAACCGCGCTTGCCGGCGTGCCCGATTGGAAAAAGCAGGGCATCGTCATTGCGCGGACGTTTCAATTCAAGGATTTTCCCGCGGCGATCCGATTCGTGGATGCCGCCGCCGAGCTGGCCGAACAGGCCTGGCACCATCCGGACATAGACATCCGGTGGAACAAGGTGACGCTTACACTCACGACCCACGACGCGGGCGGATTGACGAAACAGGATTTCGTGCTCGCGCGGAAATTCGACGAGTTGTCACTGCGGTAAACCGGCCGGACTGGTTGTCTGGGGAAGCGGCCTGGTAGCCCGAATGGTCGGCGGGGCTTCGTCCGGTGGCGCGTTGGTGCGCGGCAGCCGCCCAATCCAGATGCCGCTGACGCCGTAATTCCAATCAAGCTGCGGAATGTTAGGCGGGTTCCCGCGTCCGCTGCGGATGGCCAGCCGGTCGGCCGGCCGCATTTTTTCCACCCACGGCTCATAGGCTCTGGCATCGCCGTAATTCCAGTTGATCTTTTGATAGATCTCGAAATCCTCCTTTGGCATCCACGTGGGCTCGAAACCGAGCATGTAACGCCAGTCACCGTTCGGGTTTTTGTAAAACGTCTGATAAAACAAGGTCATGTCCGCTGTGTAAAAAATGCCGCCTTTGTCCGGCATCCAACCGTTGAGGTCGTGATTGTCGGCCGTCAGATATTGGTTCGCGAGCGCCAGCGACCAACGGCTTTTCAAATCAGAGGTCACGCAGAAAAAAGCCACGACCGCCAGCCCGCACACCAGCCCCAGACGTTTGAACGAATCCGCCGCGAATCGCGCCTGCAAAAGCGCCTGCAAATCGCACGCCATCAAAATGACCAAAGCCGGCCAGCCCCAATCTTCCCAGAACCGCCCGACCCGGAAGCCGAGCACCCAGCTCACGCAGAGCAGCCAGAACGCCGGCGTGGCGGTCAACGGCCGCACGTTCAGCCGGGCCAGTTGGCGCAGAATCAACAGGCCGCCCAGAATGATCAGTGCCAGCACGTCACCTCCGGACGGTTGCAGTTCCGTTCCCATCGTCCGCTCCGTGGCGTGCATTCCGACCGCGAGCAGCGCGAGTTTCACCGCCTGCACCGGATACGCCACCGGATGTCCCGTAAACGCGGCGCCCAGCAAAACGCCGAGGACCCAGCTCACCCCCATCATCAATCCCCAACGAAACTGGCCGGCCAGAAAAAAGGCCGCAATCAGCAGCACCCACAGATACCAGGCGCCGTGAACAAATGTGGACAGGGCAAACAAACCAGTCATCGCCCCCCACATCCATAATTTCGGCGGCGACATGCCATGCCTTTGCCAGAGCAAAAACGACGTCATCAAAACCGACATCGTTACCAGAAACGGCCGGCCGAGCATGAACCGCTGGGGAAGGTCCGAGACAATCATCGCCGCCGTCAGCGCGATCAACCATGCCTCGGGCCGTTTCAGCCAGGGCAGCACCGACCAGTTCACCAGCACAAACAGCCCGACCACGGAAAAAATGACCAGTGTTTCGGCGTCCCAGTTTGCCCATTGATGGATTTTGGCCAGCAACAGGTTCCAGCCGAACTCGTGGTCAATCCGATAGACCGGGTTGAGGATGAGAATTTCCGACCAGGATTTTCCGCTCACCGCCTTCGCGGCGTGTCGTAACGCGTCGTCACCCGGCAAGTAACCAAACTTGATGATGCGCAGCGGAATCAGCAGCAGGACCAGGAGAATAATGACCCAAGCCGCCAGCGGGACGTAGCGGCGCATCGCGCCGGGGGGCGATGTGTGGTCATTGCCATTGTCGTCGGTCATGTGGGCGCGGCGCAATTTCGCCCATCAAAACACCATCGGCACGCCTTCGTCAAGTATCCGGACCTTCTGCGTCAGATTTTCCTCTGCCGCAATGGCGCGCAGCCAGCGCGGCGGTTCATCCAGTTCCTCGAACGACAATTTGAATGCCCCGTAATGCATCGGCACCAGCCAATTGGCGCGCAAATCCCGGAAGGCCCGCACCGCCTCGTCCGGCCCCATGTGCACGCGACGGAACGATTCCGGGTGATAAGCGCCGATGGGCAACAACGCGATTTCCGGGTAAAGATGCCGCCCGATGTCCTTGAATCCGTCAAAATAAGCGCTGTCGCCCGCGTGATAAATCCGCCGGCCCTGGTGTTCCAGAACGAATCCACCGTAACCGCGATGGTGATCGTGCAACGTGCGCGCGCCCCAATGCGCGCTCGGCGTGAAGGTGACCTTCCAGTTGCGTTGCCAGAAACTTTCCCACCAGTCCAGTTCGATGATGCGCGCGAAACCGAGGTTCTGCGCCAGGTCGCCGACGCCGCGCGGCATGATGCCAATTTTCGGATACGGCAGGCGGCGCAAGGTGGGTTTGTGAAAATGATCAAAGTGCGCGTGCGTGAGCAACACCACGTCAATCGGCGGGAGATCCCGGATTTTTAAACCGGCGCGCTTGAGGCGCTTGAGCAGAAACAGCCAGTTCGCAAAATTCGGATCAATCAGGACGTTCAGGTCGGTGAACTGGATTAGAAACGAAGCGTGGCCAATCCAGGTCAAGGCGATCTGGCCGCGTTTGAGCTTGGGAAAAATCGGATGCCGATGCAGCCCGGTACGCCGCGTCAGCAGCGCTTTCCAGACCATTTCGCGAAAGAACGTGCGTGGGTTGAAATGCTTCGACGGTGTCAAATCCTTGAACGAACGCGGCAACCGCCGGCGGGGCGGGGCGGAAGGTGGCGGAACCGGTTTCGTCATTTGCCATCCATTTTAGCAAATGGCGTGCCCCGAACAAATTTGAAAATCCGCAGCGACTCGTTTTGGATTTGCCCCCTCTCCGCCGCGAAGCGGGGGAGAGGGCCGGGGTGAGGTGGTGCGAATTTTATAGTTCCAAATTGAGTCGTCTTTGAAAATTCCGCGACATCCGCGTTATCCGCGGTTAAATTCTTTCTCGTGAAGAACACGATGAAGCAACTCGACACTTTCCTGCGCAAAACGCCGAAGCTCGGCAAAGGTGTTTACATCGCCAAAACCGCCGTCGTGCTCGGCGACGTGACCATCGGCGCACATTCGAGCGTTTGGTATGGCGCGGTGTTGCGCGGCGACATCAACCGCATCGTCGTCGGCCACCACTCGAACGTCCAGGACAACGCTGTGTTGCACCTCGCCGACGAATTCGGTTGCCTCATCGGCAACTGGACCACCGTCGGCCACAGTGCGATTGTTCACGCCTGCACCGTCGGCGACGAAGTGCTCGTAGGAATGGGCGCCGTGATTCTGGACGGCGCGGTCATCGGCAAACAATCCATTATCGGCGCGAAGTCACTGGTGAAACGGGGGATGAAAATCCCGCCCGGCTCACTGGTGTTGGGCGCTCCGGCCAGAATCATGCGCAAACTGACGAAAAAAGAACGTGCTGGTCTGAAATGGTGGGCGGAAAAGTATGTGGACAACTGCGCGTATTGCCTGAAGGACCGGATCAACGTCGGCGGGCCTGTGATTTAACAATGTCGCGATACCGCTTGAAATAGTCTTTCGGCAAAACCAATTGTCCAATTGGGAAGCGGTAGTTCCCAACTGCCTTGATATTTGTAGTGGAAATCTTTGCTTTGATAAACAAACGAAAGAACTTTCAAAGTTTCTTGGTCGCCCGCTTCTACTTTGAAAATCTGCGTCAATCCGTGCCTCTCAGCTGTTTTAAAAGCGAATTCCAAATTGTGTCCAATTGATCTCAGTTTACCAAGGCTCTGCCCTTTGGTTCGCAAGTATGCTTTTAAGAAAAGCTCTATCGCCTGCCCGGCTAAAGCAAAAGCAGGAAAATCCAGATTCGGGAAATCTTTTTGAAAAATTATTCGTGCAGCCTTTAAAAATTTTCCGCCGAGTTTATAAAAATCTCGGGGTGAATCTTCTGGAACAGAATTCATTTGCATCGGCATGATTGTTGTTGCCATAAATCATCAAAATTATCTCCGCAACATTCCTGGTAACCCACCGCCCATGCGGGCCATCATTTTTGAGAATTTCCCCATCTTCTTCATCATTTGCTGCATCTGGGCAAACTTGTTCAGCATGGTGTTCAATTCCGTCACGCTCACCCCGCTGCCGGCGGCGATACGGCGACGACGGCTGGCGTTCAGGAGGGCCGGGTTCTTACGCTCTTTCATCGTCATCGCGCAAATCATGCCTTCCATGTGCTTGAATTCCTTTTCCTGCTTCGACAAATCGCCCTGCTGTTTCAACATCTCCGCGCCGCCCGGCAACATCCCGACGACGCTCTCCAGCGAGCCGAGCTTTTTCATCGCGCGCAATTGCTCCAGAAAATCCTCCAGCGTAAACTGGCCTTTGCGCATTTTTTCTTCCAGCCGCTTCGCGTCCTCCAAATCCACCGCTTCGGCGGCCTTCTCGACCAGGCTGACGACGTCGCCCATGCCCAGAATGCGCGACGCCATGCGCTCGGGATGAAACGGTTCGAACTCGTCCAGCTTTTCGCCGAGGCCGGCGAACTTGATGGGTTTGCCGGTGACGGCCTTCATGCTCAACGCCGCGCCACCGCGCGCGTCACCATCGAGCTTGGTCAGGATCGAACCGGTAATGTGCAGCGCCTGATCGAAATGCGTGGCGACATTCACCGCTTCCTGGCCGGTAGCAGCATCGAGCACGAGCAGAATTTCCTGTGGCTTTACGAGGTCGCGCAGTCGAACCAGTTCTTGCACCAATGGTTCGTCAATCTGCAATCGCCCGGCAGTGTCGAAAATCAAAACGTTGCGGCTGTTCGCGCGAGCGACGTCGAGCGCCTCGCGGGCGATTTTCAAAACGTCCGTCTCGCCACGTTTGATGAAAACGGGCAGCTCGAGCTGTTTACCAAGCGTCTCCAGTTGGTCCATGGCCGCCGGCCGGTAAACGTCCGCCGCCACCAGCAACGGCTGGCGCCCCTGTTTCTGGAGCAGCCGCGCCAGCTTGCCGCTCGACGTGGTCTTGCCCGAACCGTGCAAACCGACCATGAGGATGCAATTCGGATTGCCGCTCAGATTCAGCCCCGCGTTTTGCGCGCCGAGCAGGTCCACCAGTTCATCGTGGATGATTTTGATGATTTGCTGGCCGGGCTGGATGCTCTGGACGACTTCGGCGCCGATGGACTTGGTTTTGACGCGCTCGATGAAGTCGCGGGCCACTTTGAAATTCACATCGGCCTCCAGCAATGCCATGCGGACCTCGCGCAGGGAATCGGTCACGTTGGCCTCGGATATCTTCCCGAGCCCGCGCAGGTTCCGGAAGGCGTTCTGGAGCTTGCCGCTTAACGAATCGAACATTTGTCTAATCTAACGCAGAGACGCGGAGACGCGGAGAAAAATTTTCATAAATGGTGGTAGGTGATGGATTCGAACCATCGAAGGCGTAAGCCAGCAGATTTACAGTCTGCCCCCGTTGGCCACTTGGGTAACCTACCAACCGCCCGAACGCAGGTTGCCCATTAAATCAGAAGTTCCCTGAGATTCTCAAGTTGAAAGTTCAGCCTGCGGAGCCGTCAAGAAATGTAAGCCCGCCCGCGAACAAAAAACTCCCGCCGCCTTCCGGCCGCGGGAGCTTTGATTCTTCATCCGGTCATCAATTGATGCTCACGTCAATTTGCTTCGGCTTGGCCTCCTCGGCCTTGGGCAACGTGACGGTCAGGATTCCATCCTTGTAGGCGGCCTTCACCTTGTCCGCCGCGACAGCGGTCGGCAGCGAGAGCGCACGTGTGAATTTACCGTAATAGCGCTCCTGACGGTGAATCTCGGTTTCCTTGCTGACCTTTTCTTCCTTGCGTTCGCCGGAAATGGTCAGCACGCCGTCTTGCAGTGACACCTGGATGTCTTCACGCTTGAAACCAGGCACTTCCACCTGCACGGTGAAGTTTTCCTTGTCTTCGTGCGCATCCAGCGCGGGCAACCAGCCCGTCAACGACGATTCAAACAGGCTATCCAGTTCGTCACGCAAGCTCGACACCCGTCCGAACGTCGGCCATCCCAAATCAGGTCTTTGATATCGTATCAGATTCATATTTATCCTTTCGTTAGTTGGTTCAAGGAATATTTAGCGCAGAATGTGCCAAAATTCCATTATTTGTGTAATACGCTCACGATAAATTAGTTACAACTTTTAAATGGCGGGGCAGTCTCTGGATAATAGAGACGCAATGGCACAAATTGACTTTATTTTCATGCCGGTTGTGTCAAAACGACCAACTCAACTTTCAGTGTTTGGCGAAGAATTTGGCGACGGTCTGGGACCGCCGAATATTCTGAAGGAATTATTAAATCGCGACGCTCGCTGGACGCCGCGATCGTTTTGACATTAATCAAACGCGTGACCGGCGCAGCAGAGCACATCTTTGATTTTGTGGCGGACAAGGTCTTTCACGTACGCCCGGGCCGGACCGAGATATTTGCGTGGGTCAAATTCCTTTGGATTTTCCATGATCACCTTGCGGATGGCGGCGGTCATCGCCAGACGCAGGTCGGTGTCAATGTTCACCTTGGTGCAGCCAGTGCGTCGAGCGACCTCGATATCGGCTTCCGGCACGCCCTGGGCATCGGGCATCTTGCCGCCATACTTGTTGATTTCCGCCACGAGATCCTGGGGAACGCTGGAAGCGCCGTGCAACACGAGCGGATAATCGCCGAGACCGGCGTCCATAAGCGCTTTTTTGATGGCTTTGAGCCGTTCCAGATCGAGATGCTGTTCGCCCTTGAATTTATAAGCGCCGTGCGAGTTGCCGATGGCGACGGCCAGCGAATCGCAGCCGCATTCCTTGACGAATTTCACTGCCTCGTCCGGATGCGTGTAATGGCCGCCGTGGGAAAAGCCGCCGCCCGCCTCCCCTTCGTCAAACTGGGCGCCGACAAGCTGGCCGAGTTCGGATTCCACGACGCAATTATGTTTGTGCGCGTATTCGACAACCTTTTTGGTGATTTCGACGTTTTTCTCGAACGGCTCGTGGCTGGCGTCAATCATCACGCTGGTAAATCCTTCATCAATGCAGTCCTTGCACAACTCGAACGTGTCGCCGTGATCCAGATGCACCGCGATGGGGATGGTGGACAGACTGACGGCCGCCTCGATAAGTTTCTTGAGATAAACGGGATTGGCGTATTGACGCGCCCCTTTGGAAATCTGGAGCATCACCGGCGCCTTTTCTTCTTCACACGCCTCGACGATGGCCTGGAGCAGTTCCATGTTGTTGACGTTGAACGCGCCAAGGGCGTATTTGCCCTTCAACGCCTTCGCGAACAGGTCCCGGGTGTGTGTCAGTGGCATAATTCGTTGTTAGTTGGTTGAATCAAACGCAATTTTTTTGACGGGAGTAGAGGTTAAACCAATCCACCCGAAAGGAAACAAAAATATGACGGAAATTCCAACCCTACTCGAATTAATTTCTTTGCGACGATGCGTCTTTGCGCGAAAAATCCGGTGTGCAAGCGCGCTTTCTTCTTGGCCCGGCCGGCAGCGGCAAGACTTTCCGCTGCCTCGCCGAAATCCGCGCGGCGCTCCGCGCATCGCCGGAAGGCCCGCCGCTGATTCTGCTGGCGCCCAAGCAGGCCACGTTCCAGCTCGAACGGCAGTTGCTGGCTGACGATTCACTGAACGGTTACACGCGGCTGCATATTCTCTCGTTCGAGCGGCTCGCGCAATTCGTCTTTGAGAGACTGCGGGTCGCCCCACCGCAGCTGCTCACCGAGGAGGGCCATATCATGGTCTTGCGGGCTTTATTGCTGCAACACGCGGACGAATTGAAATTGTTCCAGCGCAGCGCGCGCCGGCCGGGTTTTGCCCGGCAGCTCAGCCATTTGCTCGGAGAGTTGCGGCAACATCAATTCACGCCCGCCAAACTTCGCGGCCTCGCCTCCCGCCTTGCGGAACGCCGTGAATTGCAGGGCAAACTTCATGACCTGGCGCTGCTGTTCGACGCCCAAGCGCACTGGCTGGCGGAGCACGAACTGCAGGACGCGAACCGGCTGCTCGATACCGCGGTCACAGCTCTGCGCGAAGAAATCCGGACGCCGGACACCGGACCTTGGATTGAAAATTTGTGGTTCGATGGCTTCGCGGAAATGACGCCGCAGGAATTGGATTTGCTCGCCGCCGTGGCGCCACATTGCCAGCGCGCGACGCTTGCCTTCTGCCTCGAAAACACGCCCGAAACCGAAACTTCGTGGCTCTCCATCTGGTCATCCGTCGGCAAGACCTTTCAGCAATGCCGGCAGCGGTTCGAAGATCTGCCGGACTGCAAAATTGACGTGGAAATACTCAAGCGCGAACCGCAAAAAAACCGTTTCGCCGCGGGTTCCGAACTCGCGCAGCTCGAGAGAAACTGGTCACGACCATTCCACGCCGGTTTTGCAAAATCCGGAAACCGAAATCCGAAACCTGAAATTTCGTTGGTCGCCTGTCAAAGCCCGGAAGCGGAGGTAGTCGTTGCCGCGCGTGAGATCCACAGATTTGTCCGCACCGGCGCACGGTTCCGCGACTGCGCCGTGCTTATGCGAAATCTCGACAGTTACCACCAGCCATTGGCTCGCACCTTTCGCCGTTACGGCATCCCTTTTTTCCTGGACCGCCGCGAATCCGTCGCCCACCACCCGCTGACCGAACTCACCCGCAGTGCGGTGCGCATGGTCGCCTTCGACTGGTTGCATGACGACTGGTTCGCCGCACTCAAGGCTGGCTTTTCCGGCGTTGCGGAGACCGAATTGGACCGGCTCGAAAATGCCGCGCTGGAGTTCGGCTGGCGCGGCAAAAAATGGCGCGAACCGCTGTCGGCAACTGACGCTTCGCTGGAACGCCTGCGAAAGACGGTTCTTCCACCATTTGCGAATTTTGCCGCGCAACTCGCGCGACATGAAAACCAGCCGACCGGCGAGCAACTGGCTGAAGCCTTGCGCAGTTTATGGAGCGAACTTGAGGTTGAGGAAACGCTTGAGAAATGGAATCTGCCGGAATCTGAAAGCTTGTCGCAAGCCATTCGTCGCCCGTCGTTGCATGCAACGGTCTGGGAACAAATGAACGCGTGGCTCGACAACGTGGCGCTGGCCTTTTCCCGCGAAGCGCTGCCCTTGCGCGACTGGCTGTCGGTACTGGAAGCCGGGCTGGCCGGCCTGACGGTCGGCGTAATCCCGCCCGTGCTCGACGAGGTGCTGGTGGGCGCCATTGATCGCGCGCGCAATCCCAACCTGAAATTCGCGCTCTTGCTCGGCGTGAACGAGACGATTTTCCCCGCCCTGCCCGACGCGCCGCCGGTTTTAACGGACACCGACCGCGAAGCGTTGGAAAAAGCCGGCGTCACGCTCGGCCTCAATCTGCGTGACCGGTTGGAGCGCGAACGCTATTACGGTTACATCGCCTGCACGCGCGCGAGTGAAAAACTCGCCGTTACTTTCGCCCGCCACGATGCCGATGGTAAACCGTTGAATCCGTCGTCATTTGTTTCAAATTTGCAGCGGCTGTTTCCCGGTCTGGAAATCGAAGAATTCAGCAGCGAAACCGATCTGTCCAAGGCCGTGCATCCCATCGAAATCGCCGCGCCACTGGTCGCGTCACTAAATGCCGAGGCCGGGCGGGCTGTCCCCAGCCCGCCGGGGCGGCGCGATGAGGACATCGCGCCCTACCAAAGAACCTGGTCGGAACTGCTCGAATTAC
>Ga0335080_10002342_pt1 | contig 18877 bp, 17 predicted proteins | sample Lox_Sample_34_FD_206720 | JGI IMG/M metagenome (GOLD analysis project Ga0335080, IMG submission 206720) | Soil microbial communities from Loxahatchee National Wildlife Refuge, Florida, United States - Lox_Sample_3.4 | ecosystem: Environmental > Terrestrial > Soil > Wetlands | place: USA...
CGTCTTGCGTGCCGTGGGAGAAGTTCAGCCGGAAGACGTTGACCCCGGCCTGGACGAGCCTCTCGAGCATCTCGGGGCTGCGGGAGGCGGGCCCGACCGTCGCCACGATCTTGGTTCGGCGCATGGTGAGCCGAGTATAGCCGTCCGGCCTTCGCCTTTGACCCGGGCCGGGAACGGGGCTAGTGTCCGGCCATGGAAGGAAAAGGGAAGGATCGGCGCGAGTTCGTGAAGGTGGCCGCGGGCTTCGCCGCCGCCTCGGCCCTGCCGCGGAGAGCCCGGGCGGAGGGACAGGCGGCCCCCCGCATCCGGTTCGCGGTGGTCGGCATCAACCACGGCCACATCAACCAGCAGGTCCGGGACGTGATCGAGGGAGGAGGCGAGCTCGTCTCCTTCCATGCGAAGGAGGACGATCTCGCCGCGGGCTTCTCCAGGACCTACCCCCAGGCGAGGCGAGTGCGCGAGGAGCGGGAGATCCTCGAGGACGACCGCGTCCAGCTGGTGCTGAGCGCCGGCATCCCCGACGAGCGGGCGCCGCTCGGCGTCCGCGTGATGCGCCACGGCAAGGACTACATGGTCGACAAGCCGGGGGCGACCTCCCTGGAGCAGCTGGCCGAGGTGCGTCGGGCGCAGAAGGAGACGCGGAGGATCTACTCGATCTGCTACTCGGAGAGGCTCGGCAACCGCGCCGCGGCGCGAGCCGGCGAGCTCGTGAAGGCGGGCGCCATCGGCCGCGTGATCCAGGTCGTGGGCTTCGGGCCGCACAAGGTCAACCCGGCGACCCGGCCGGAGTGGTTCTGGGACAAGCGCCGCTTCGGCGGCGTTCTGTGCGACATCGCGTCGCACCAGGCCGACCACTTCCTCTCCTTCACCGGCTCGACCCGGGCCGAGGTCGTGGCCGCGCAGGCCGGGAACGTCAACCACCCCCAGCACCCGGACTTCGAGGACTTCGGGGACGTGATCTGGCGCGGGGACCGGGGTACCGGCTACGCGCGGGTCGACTGGTTCACGGCCGACGGCCTCGGGACCTGGGGTGACGGCCGCCTCACCGTCCTCGGCACGGACGGCCACATCGAGGTCCGGACGAACGTGGACATCGGCGGGAGGGGCGTCGGCAACCACCTCTTCCTCGTCGACCAGAAGGGGACGCGCTACGTGGACTGCGCCGGCCAGCCGCTCGTGTACGGGACGCGGCTCGTGGCCGACGTGGTCGACCGGACGGAGACCGCGATGTCGCAGGAGCAGTGCTTCCTCGCGACCGAGCTCGTCCTCACCGCCCAGAAGGTCGCCCAGAGGCTGAGCCTCGGCGCCTGACCGGCGGCGAGGCTCGAGCGAGTAGGACTCGGGCCGAACGCACGGATTCTCTCGGCGCCCGACGCGAACGGCGCGCCTCGAGAGGCATCAATTGACACTCCGTTCGGGCGGACGCTATAGTTCGCCAGCTCACCGCCTTGCGCGCTCTCGGCGGTCCCGGACCTCATGCCCACCTATGCCCCGATCCTGATCCTCGGTGCGGTCGCGCTCGGCTTCGGCGTCTTCACCCTCCTCATGTCGCACCTCTTCGGTCGGCCCCGGCCGAGCGAGGCCAAGCTCTCGACCTACGAGTGCGGCATGCCGCCGGTGGGCAACGCGCGCGAGCGCTTCCCGGTCAAGTTCTACCTCGTGTGCATGATCTTCATCCTCCTCGACGTGGACGCGGCCTTCCTCTACCCGTGGGCGCTCGTCTTCCGGAGCCTGGGCTTCTTCGGCCTCGTCGAGATGGCCGTCTTCATGGCCCTGCTCGGGGGCGGTTTCGCCTACGCGTGGAAGTCGGGCGCCCTCGACTGGTAGGCGGGCACCGCGCGATGCAGCTCAGCCCCCCCAACCAGGCCCGCTTCGGCGAGCTCGTGAAGCGCTATCCGGTCAAGCGCTCGGCTCTCCTGCCCGCCCTCCACCTCGTCCAGGAGCAGGAGGGCTGGATCAGCCGCGAGGCGATCGAGCACGTGGCGTCGCTCCTCGACCTCTCGCCGGCCCAGGTCCACGACACGGCCAGCTTCTACACGATGTTCCGGCTGAGGCCGGAGGGGAAGACGCTCATCGAGGTCTGCACCACCCTCTCCTGCGCCCTCGGCGGTGCCGAGGAGCTGCTCGGCCACGCCTGCCGGAGGCTCGGCATCCGGCCCGGCGAGACGACGCCCGACGGGAGGTTCACGGTCAAGGGCGTCGAGTGCCTGGCCGCCTGCGGCGGCGCCCCGGCCGTGCAGGTGAACGGCGACTGGCTCGAGCACGCGACGGTGGCCGACATCGACAAGGTCATCGCCGGGGAGACGGTGCGCCGCAGCTTCGAGTGGCCGAAGAGCCCCGGCGAGCACATCCTCTTCCAGAACGTCTGGAAGGAGAACTCGACCTCGATCGCCGTCTACGAGGCCTCGGGCGGCTACGCGAAGCTGGGCGAGTGGTTGAAGCTCGCGCCGGAGCAGATCATCGAGACGGTCAAGAAGTCGAACCTCCGCGGCCGCGGGGGGGCCGGCTTCCCGACCGGGATGAAGTGGAGCTTCCTGCCCAAGGACAACCCGAAGCCGCGGTACATGTGCGTGAACGCCGACGAGAGCGAGCCCGGCACCTACAAGGACCGGGTGATCCTCGAGCGCGATCCCCACCGGCTCGTCGAGGCGATCGTGGTGAGCTGCCACGCGATCCGGTCGAAGGCCGCCTACGTCTACATCCGCGGCGAGTTCCACGAGGGATCGCGGACGCTCGAGAAGGCGCTCGGCGAGGCGCGGGCGAAGGGCTACGTGGGACGGAACATCCTCGGCACCGGGGTCGACGTCGAGATCCACGTGCATCGCGGGGCGGGCTCGTACGAGTGCGGCGAGGAGACGGCGCTCATCGAGTCGCTCGAGGGCAAGCGCGGCCAGCCCCGCATCAAGCCCCCCTTCCCGGCGGTGGTGGGCCTCTACGGCTGCCCGACCATCGTCAACAACGTCGAGACCCTCGTGAACGTGCCCCTCATCCTCACCCGCGGCGCGGACTGGTTCGCGAGCTACGGCACCGAGAAGAACGGCGGGCCGAAGCTCTACTCGATCAGCGGCCACGTGAAGCGCCCGGGGAGCTACGAGGCGCCGATGGGGCGGATCACTCTCCGCGACCTGATCCACGGGGAGGGCTACGCGCAGGGGATCCGCGGCGGCCGGAAGCTGAAGGCCGTCGTGCCCGGCGGCTCGTCGACCCCCGTCCTCACCGCCGCCGAGATCGACGTCGCGATGGACTTCGACGCGGTCGCGAAGGCCGGCTCGATGCTGGGCTCGGCGGGCACCATCGTCATGGACGACTCGACCTGCATGGTCTGGATGGCGACGAACCTCATCTGCTTCTACAAGCACGAGTCCTGCGGCAAGTGCTCTCCCTGCCGGGAGGGCACGGGCTGGATGCTGCGGCTCCTCGAGCGGATCGAGGCCGGGCAGGCGAAGGGTTCCGACCTCGACCTCCTGTGGAAGATCGCCGACTCGATCGGCGGGAAGACCGTCTGCCCCTTCGGCGACGCCGCGATCGCCCCCCCGCAGTCCACGCTCCGGAAGTTCCGGGCGGAGTTCGAGTACCACGTGCGCGAGAAGCGCTGCTGGAAGACGGTGGCCCCCACGTTCGAGGAGGCCCTCGCGCGGAGCGGGGTCACGGCATGATCCCGTCCCCCGCCGTCCAGCAGCTCGTGATCGCCGTCGCCAAGATCGCGGTCGTGGTGGGGGTTCTGCTCGGCCTCTTCTCGCTCATGACCTGGATCGAGCGGCGGTCGCTCGCCTTCATGCAATACCGCCTCGGCCCGAACCGCACCGGCCCGCTCGGCATCCTCCAGCCCATCGCCGACGGCATCAAGCTCTTCTTCAAGGAGGAGGTGATGCCGGCCGCCGCCAACAAGGTGGCCTTCCTCGCCGCCCCGGTGGTGGCGGTGAGCACGGCCCTCCTGGCCGTGGCCGTCCTCCCCTACGGCCCGCCGTTCACCCTGCCGCGGCTCGACTTCCTGCCCGGGTGGCTCTGGCCGGAGTGGCTGAAGGGCCGGACCGGCCAGATCCAGATCGCGCACGTCGACGTCGGGCTGCTGTTCATCTTCGCGATCGGCGCCCTCGGGGTCTACGGGATCGTCCTCGCCGGCTGGTCGGCCAACAACAAGTACACGCTGCTCGGCGGCCTCCGCTCCTCGGCCCAGATGTTCTCCTACGAGCTGGCCCTCGGCCTGAGCTTCGTCGGACTCATCATGCTCGCCGGCTCCTTCCAGATCGGCGACATCGTCGACGCCCAGGCCGGCTGGTTCTGGCGATGGAACGCCTTCGTCCAGCTCCCCGCCTTCCTCGTGTACATGGTCGCGGCCACCGCCGAGGTCGCGCGCATCCCCTTCGACCTGCCGGAGGGGGAGAGCGAGATCGTGGCCGGCTTCCACACCGAGTACTCGTCGATGCGGTTCGCCCTCCTCCAGATGGCCGAGTACATCAACATGATCACGGTCGCGGTGCTGGCCACGAACCTCTTCCTCGGCGGCTGGCACCCGGGGGTGCCGGGGCTGCCCGCGGACGGCCTCCTCGCCTTCGCGTGGTGGGGGGCCAAGGTCGCGGTGCTCCTCTTCGTCTTCATCTGGATGCGGGGGACGCTGCCCCGCTTCCGCTACGACCAGCTCATGCACATCGGCTGGAAGGTGCTCGTCCCGGTGGCCGCGGTGTGGATCCTGATCACCGCCACCGAGGTGGCGATCGCCGGGCGGTGAGCATGGACGCCATCTTGTTCTACGCGTGCGCCGCGGTGGCGGTCGGCTCCGCGGTGGTGGTGATCGCGCAGAGGAACCCGGTCACCTCCGCCTTCGCCCTCATCGTCACCCTGTGCTCGATGAGCGTCATCTTCGCCCTCCTGGGCTCCCCCTTCATCGCCGTCCTCCAGGTGATCGTGTACGCCGGGGCGATCATGGTCCTCTTCCTGTTCGTCCTCATGCTCCTCAACGTGAGGCGGGAGGAGGACGCACCCGGGCGGGGCGGGCGCACGCTCCGGGGAGTGGCGCTCGCCCTCGTGACCCTCCTCGTGCTGCAGGCGGGGGCGGTGCTCGTCCGCGTCCCGGCCGGCCCCGCCCCGGGCTTCGACGCCTCGACGCGGAGGATGGCCGAGGTCCTCTTCTCGCCCCACTTCCTCTACGTGTTCGAGGCCACGTCCGTCCTCATCCTCGCCGCCCTCGTGGGGGCGGTGGTCCTGGCCAAGAAGGAGCTCTAGCACGTGGACCACCCGGCCTTCGTCCAGCACGCGGTCCTGCTGAGCCTCGTCCTCTTCGGCCTCGGCACGCTGGGCGTCTTCCTGCGCCGCAACGTGATCACCGTCCTCATGTGCGTGGAGCTGATGCTGAACGGCGTCAACCTCGCCTTCGTGGCCTTCAGCCGCGCGGCGGGGACGCTCGACGGGCAGGTGCTCGTCTTCTTCGTGATGGTGGTGGCGGCGGCGGAGGCCGCGGTCGGCCTCGCCATCGTCATCGCCCTCCACCGCCGCCGGGACACCCTGGACGTGGACGCCTTCCGCCTCATGAGGGGATAGGGCCGTGCACGAGCTCGAGGTCCTCGACCGCGTCCTGCCGTTCGCCGTCCTCCTCCTGCCTCTCTGCGGCTTCGTCGTCCTCTCGCTCTTCGGGGAGTGGATCAAGAGGGACAAGGAGGACGCGGGGGCCGGGTACATCGCGTGCGGGACGGTCCTCGTCTCGTTCGGCTGCGCGGCCTGGACGACCGCCCGGCTGTACGGACTCGCCGAGGCGGCCCCCGGTCTCCCCTTCTCCCAGCCCCTCGGCTTCGAGTGGATCGAGGCCGGCGGGTTCCGAGTTCCCTTCAGCCTCCTCGTGGACCCGCTCTCCTCGGTGATGATGCTGGTCGTCACCGGGATCGGCTCCCTCATCCACGTCTACTCGCTGGGCTACATGGCCCACGACGACGACCGCCCCCGCTTCTTCTCCTACCTGAACCTCTTCACCTTCTTCATGCTGCTCCTCGTCCTCGGGGGCAGCCTGCCCCTCCTCTTCGTGGGATGGGAGGGGGTGGGGCTCTGCTCGTACCTGCTCATCGGGTTCTGGTACAGGAAGGACAGCGCCTCCGCCGCGGGCCTCAAGGCCTTCGTGGTGAACCGGATCGGCGACGTCGGGCTGATCCTGGGGATGATCTTCGTCTACCACTCCTTCGGCAGCCTCGACCTCGTGGACATCGCCGACAACTCGGGCGCCCTCGCCCCGGAGAAGCTCTGGGAGCTCGGCCCCGTCACCGTCGCCTGCCTTCTCCTCTTCCTGGGCGCGACCGGCAAGAGCGCGCAGATCCCGCTCCACGTCTGGCTGCCCGACGCGATGGAGGGCCCGACCCCCGTCTCCGCTCTCATCCACGCCGCGACGATGGTGACCGCCGGCGTCTACCTGGTGGCCCGGCTGGGGCCGCTCTACCACCAGTCCGCGACCGCGATGCTGGTCGTCGCGGTGACGGGCACGGTCACCGCCCTCATGGCGGGCACGATCGCGATCGTGCAGAACGACATCAAGCGCGTGCTCGCGTACTCGACGGTGAGCCAGCTCGGCTTCATGTTCCTCGCCGCGGGGGTGGGGGCGTTCGGGGTCGCGATCTTCCACCTCTACACGCACGCCTTCTTCAAGGCGCTCCTCTTCCTCGGCTCCGGCTCGGTCATCCACGCCATGTCGGGCGAGCAGGACATGCGGAAGATGGGCGGCCTCCGGACGCGGATCCCCTGGACGTTCTGGACCTTCCTCGCCGGAACCGCCGCGATCTCCGGCATCCCGTTCTTCGCTGGCTTCTACAGCAAGGACGAGATCCTCCTCGGCGCGCTCACGACCGGCCACACCGTCCTCTTCGGCATCGCCCTCTTCACGGCCTTCCTCACCGCCGCCTACATGGCCCGGCTCCTCTTCCTGACGTTCTTCGGGGAGTTCCGGGGCGGCCACGAGGCCGAGCACCACCTGCACGAGTCGCCGTGGTCGATGATCGGGCCGCTCGTCGTGCTGGCGGTCGGCTCGGTCGTGTCGGGCTACGCACTCTTCCCGGGCCCGGCCGGAGGGCTCGTCCGGCTCCCGGAGGTCGTGCACCCGGCCTTTCGGCTGCCTCCCGAAGCGGTCCACCCGGTGGGCTGGCTTCCCGCGGTGGCCACGCTCACCGCGATCGTCGGGATCCTGGTCGCGTGGTACCTCTACCTGTCCATGCCCGAGCTGCGGGCCTCGGTCAAGGCCGCGCTCCGGCCGGCTCTCCGCGTCTTCGAGGCCAAGTACTTCTTCGACGACGTGTACGACGGCTTCGTGCGCCGCGTGGTGGTGGGCGGTAGCGAGGCCCTCCTCTGGAAGAAGGTGGATGCGGGGGTCATCGACGGCGCCGTGAACGGCGCCGGAGGCGTCGCGGCGGCGCTGGCCCAGACGCTTCGCCCCATCCAGACCGGCTTCGTCCGGCACTACGCTCTCCTCGTCCTCGCCGGGGCGGTCGCCCTCCTCTCCTACCTCCTGTGGTCATGAGCCCTGACACCCACCTCCTGAGCCTGCTCGTCTTCCTGCCCGTGGCGGGGGCGGTCCTCGCCGCCCTCCTGAGGCGCGAGTGGGAGACCCTCCAGAAGGCGGTCGGCCTCGCCGTCTCCGGCGCCACCTTCGGCTTCTCCCTCCTCCTCGTGGCCCGCTTCCGGGACGTGGCCACGATGCAGTTCACGGAGCTCCGCCCGTGGATCCCGACCTTGGGGATCAGTTACCGCGTGGGGATCGACGGGCTCTCCCTGTGGCTCGTGATCCTCACCACGTTCCTGACCCCGCTCTGCCTCCTCGGCTCCTGGCGCTCGATCGACACCCGGGTCCGGGAGTTCGTCGTCTTCATGCTCCTCCTCGAGGCGGGGATGATCGGGGTCTTCGTGGCCCTCGACCTCTTCCTCTTCTACGTGTTCTGGGAGGCGATGCTCATCCCGATGTACTTCCTCATCGGGATCTGGGGCCACGAGCGGCGCATCTACGCGGCGGTGAAGTTCTTCCTCTACACGTTCGCGGGCAGCGTGCTCATGCTGGTCGCGTTCCTGGTCCTCTACAAGACGGCCGGCCTCGGCACCTTCGAGATCGCCCGCCTCGCCGCGGCCCCGGTGGACCCGGCGACCCAGACCTGGCTCTTCCTCGCCTGCGCCCTCGCCTTCGCGATCAAGGTGCCGATGTGGCCGTTCCACACCTGGCTGCCGGACGCGCACGTCGAGGCCCCGACCGCGGGCTCGGTGATCCTGGCCGGCGTGCTCCTCAAGATGGGCGGCTACGGCTTCCTGCGGGTCGCCATCCCGCTCTTCCCGGACGCGGCGATGCGGTTCGCCCCCCTCGTGGGCGTCCTCGCCGTCATCGGCATCGTGTACGGCGCGCTCGTCTCGCTCGTCCAGCCCGACCTTAAGAAGCTCGTGGCCTATTCGTCGGTCTCCCACCTCGGCTTCGTCATGCTCGGCATCGCCGCCTTCACGACGACGGGGGTCGTGGGCTCGGTCTACCAGATGCTGAACCACGGGGTCTCGACCGGCGCCCTCTTCTTCCTCGTCGGGATGCTCTACGACCGGCGGCACACGCGGCTCATCTCGGAGTTCGGGGGGCTCCGGGCGGTCATGCCCTGGTACTTCGCCGTGTTCCTGCTCGTCAGCCTCTCCTCGATCGCGGTCCCCGGCTTCAACGGCTTCGTGGGCGAGTTCCTGATCCTCGTCGGCTCGTGGCCCTTCCGGCCGTGGATGGTGGTGCTGGCCTCGGTCGGCGTCGTCCTCGCCGCCGGCTACGTGCTGTGGATGGTGAAGCGGGTCTTCTACGGGGAGGTGAAGAACCCGAAGAACGAGGGGCTCCCCGACCTCTCGCCCCGCGAGGCGACGGTGCTCGTGCCCCTCGTCGCGCTCGCGATCGTCATGGGTGTCGCGAGCCCGGCCTTCACCCGGCGCATCGAGCCCTCGGTGGACGCGCTCGTGCGCCACGTGAAGGAGCGGGTGCAGCCGGTGAGGGCGGCGGACGCGCGGCCGGCCGCGCTCCCCGGGGCGGAGGTGCGCTGATGCGCACCGTGCTCGACCTCAGCCCCATCATTCCGGCGGCGATCGTCGCCGTCACCGGCCTCGTCGTGCTCCTCGCGCAGGCCTTCACCCCGAAGGGGAAGGAGTCGCCCTCCGCCGCGCTGTCGCTCGTCGGCCTCGCGTTCGCGCTCGCGTCGGTCTGGGTGCTCGCCGAAACTCCCGCCACCCGCGGCTCGGTGATGGCGGGCGCCCTCGCCGCCGACGACTTCTCGCTCTTCCTCCACGCCCTCGTGCTCGGGACGGCCGCCGTCGCGGTGCTCCTCTCCCCGTCCTACCTCCGGGCGGCCGGGATCGAGCGCGGCGAGTACTACGCGTTGCTGCTCTTCTCGGTGGTCGGGATGCTCGGCCTCGTGTCCGCCCTCGAGCTCGTGTCCATCTTCGTCGCCCTCGAGATCATGTCGATCGCCCTCTACGGGATGGCGGGGATGGACCGGAGCCGGCCGGAGAGCCAGGAGTCGGCCCTCAAGTACTTCGTGACCGGCGCCTTCGCGTCCGCCTTCTTCCTGTACGGGATCGCCCTCCTCTACGGCGCGAGCGGCAGCACGTCGCTCGTGGTCGTGGCGCGGTCGATGGGCGTCCTCGCCCCGTCCTCGTCCTTGCTCGCCGTGCTCGGGGCGGCGATGCTGCTCGTCGGCTTCGGCTTCAAGGTCGCGAGCGTGCCCTTCCACATGTGGGCGCCCGACGTCTACGAGGGCGCGCCCACGCCGGCCACCGCCTTCATGTCGGCGGGCGTGAAGGCAGCGGCGTTCGGCGCCCTGCTGCGGGTCTTCGATTCGGCCCTCCCCGGGCTCGCCTCCCGGTGGCAGCCGCTCGTGGCGGTGCTCGCGATGGTGACGATGGTCGTCGGCAACCTGGCCGCCCTCGCCCAGCCCAACCTCAAGCGGATGCTCGCCTACTCGTCGGTCGCCCACGCCGGCTACGTCCTCAGCGCGCTCGTGGCCGCGCCCGGCGTCGCCGGGGAAGCGGTGCTCTTCTACCTCGTGGCCTACGCGGCGGTGAACCTGGGGGCGTTCGGCACGATCGCCGCCCTCGCGCGCGGCGGGAGGGAGCCGCTCGCCCTGCGCGACGTGGCCGGTCTCGCCAGCCGGCGCCCGGCGCTCGCCGCCGCCCTGACCGTCTTCCTCATCTCCCTGACCGGGATCCCGGTGACGGCCGGCTTCGTGGGCAAGTTCTACCTGTTCCGCGCCGCCGTCGACGCCGGTTGGTGGGGGCTCGCCCTCGTGGGCGTGATCATGAGCGTCGTCTCCGCCTACTACTACCTGCGGGTGGTGGTGGCGATGTACATGAGCGAGCCGGTCGGGGAGGACACGTGGTCGGCCGTCTCCCCGGCCTCCGCCCTCGCGCTCTCCGTCTCGGCGGCGCTCACGCTCCTCCTCGGAGTCTGGCCGGCCCCCCTCCTCGCTCTCGCCCGCGCCGCGGCCCACAGCCTGTAGGCTCCCGAGTCGCGTCGTTCGCGGGTGACGAGGAGCTCGAGCACCCTCCTGCTATGATGGGCGTCCCCATGCGGCCACCCTCTCATCTCGTCGTCCTCTTTCTCGGCTCCCTGCTCGCGGCATCCTCTGGGCGCGCCGAGTCGCCGCTCACGCCGGTCGAGCAGATGGCCCGGGACATCCTCCGGGAGCTCGTCGAGATCCCCTCGACCGAGTCGGGCGTGGGGTCGACGCCGGCCGCGCGGGCCATCGAGCAGCGGCTGTTGTCGGCCGGGTTCCCCCGGGAGGACGTCCAGGTCGTGGGGCCGAGCCCCCGGAAGATGAACCTCGTGGCGCGCCTCCGTGGAAACGGAAAGGCGAGGCCGATCCTGCTGCTCGCCCACCTCGACGTCGTCGAGGCGCGCGCCGAGGACTGGTCCGCCGACCTGCCGCCCTTCCGGCTGGTCGAGCGCGGCGGCTACCTCTACGGCCGCGGCACCCAGGACATCAAGGACGGGGCCGCCCTCCTGGTCGCGAACCTCGTCCGGTGGAAGCAGGAGCGCTGGGCGCCGGCGCGCGACGTGATCGTCGCCCTCACCGCCGACGAGGAAGGCGGGGCGGCGAACGGCGTCGCGTGGCTGCTGGAGCGCCGGCGCGACCTCGTCGACGCCGAGTACTGCCTCAACACCGACGGCGGCGACTTCCAGTCCAAGAACGGCACGCCTTACGTCGTCGCCTTCGCCGCGGCCGAGAAGAAGGCCACTGCGATGCGGCTCGAGACCACCAACCCCGGCGGGCACGGCTCGCTGCCCCGCCCGGACAACGCCATCTACGAGCTCGCCGGCGCGCTCGAGCGGCTGGCGGCGTTCCGGTTCCCCGTGATGCTGAGCCCGCTCACCCGGGCGCAGCTCGAAAGGACCGCGGGCCTCGAGTCCGGCCAGGCCGCGGCCGACCTGAGGGCGGCCGCCGCGGGCACGGCGGATCCAGCCGCGATCGCGCGGCTCGCGGAGAACCCGGGGTGGAACGCCCTCCTCCGCACCACGTGCGTCCCGACCCTGCTCGAGGCCGGACACGCCCCGAACGCCCTGCCCCAGCGCGCCCGCGCCGTGCTGAACTGCCGCATCCTGCCCGGACACGATCCGGCCGACGTCCTGGACGGCGTCAGGAAGGCGGTCGCCGACGACAAGGTCGAGGTCGGGTGGCAGGCCATCGAAGCCGAGACCGCGCCGGCGTCGGACCTGAACCGGGGCGTCCTGCAGGCGGTCGAGGCCGTCGCCTCCCGGCTGTGGCCGGGGGTCGCCGTCATGCCGGTCCTGGAGCTGGGCGCCACCGACGGTCGCTACCTCCGCTCGGCGGGAATCCCGACCTTCGGGGCGTCCGGGGTCTTCATCGACGTGGGCGACGTCCGCGCCCACGGCCGGGACGAGCGCATCCGGACGAAGGACTTCCTCGGCGGCCTCGCCTTCTACGATCGGCTCGTGAGGTCGCTCGCCGGGTCGTAGGCCGTCGGCCATCCCGTCTCCCGCACCCGCTTCCACGAGCGGCGCATCTGCGATATGAGTCGTCTCCGGAGTCGAGGCTCGCGCCGCGACCGGAGCCCTCGACCGAGGAGGATCCCGTGAAGCGGAGGACCTTCGTACGCGACGTCGCGCTCGGCGCGGTGGCCGCGGGCGTGACGTCCCGATACGGCGCGGCCCGGGCCGCAGCCGACGAGGCGAAGGACGGCGCGAGCCCTCTCGGGCGGATCGCCGTCACGACTTGGAGCCTGCACGCCTTCTTCCCGCAGACGAAGGAGGAGGGCCTCGCCGGGCCGGGGAAGATGCTCGACCTTCGCGCCTTCCCGGAGCTCGTGGCGGACCGGTACCACGTCCACAACCTCGAGCTCTGCAGCGTGCACTTCGAATCGACGGAAGCGTCGTACCTCCGGGAGCTGAAGGGCAAGCTGGAGAAGGCCCACGCCCGCGTCGTCAACATGCCCGTCGACTACCCCCACGACTGGGACGGCAAGGGGCTCTGCGACGCCGACGACAAGCAGTGGCGGTGGGAGATCGCCGAGAGGAAGAAGTGGATCGACGTCGCGGCGACGCTCGGGTCTCTGGCGATCCGGCCCAACCCGGGCGGCACCGCGAAGACGACCGACCTGAGCCGCCCCATCGCGGCCTACCGCGAGCTGGGCGAGTACGGCCAGTCGAAGGGCGTCCGCGTCCTCATCGAGAACCACGGGAACGTGGCCGGCAAGGCCGAGAACGTCGTGGCCATCATCGAAGGCGCGGGACCGAAGTGGGTGGGCGCGGCGCCCGACTTCGGCAACTTCGCCGAGGCCGAGCGCTACCGCGGCCTGGAGCTCCTCTTCGCCCACGCCTCGGTCGTCTGCCACGCGCGGTACGAGACGCCGGGGGGCGCGGAGATGGACGGGAAGCTGGTCACCTTCGACCTCGGCCGGTGCGTGAGGATCGCGAAGGCCGCGGGCTTCAAGGGCGTCTACTCCGCGGAGTTCGCGGGCGCCGGGGATCCCTACGAGGGGACGCAGAAGATCATCGACGCGGTGGTGAAGCTGCTGTAGGGACGGACCGCCGCCGGCGGCCGCGCCTCAGAGCACCGCGGCGAGCACGGTCGGGTCCACGGCCACGCCGTGAAGGTAGACGCGCCACTGGAGCATCGGCTCGGGCGCGAGGCCCGTGTCGCCCGAGGAGCCGACCACCGCGGCCCCGGCCACGGCGTCCCCCGCCCGCACGTCGACGCGGGACAGGTGCTCGAGGACGCTCACGACGCCCTGGCCGTGGTCGATCACCACCGTCTCGCCCGACAGGACCAGGGAGCCGGCGTGCAGCACGGTCCCGGCGGCCGGAGCCCGGACGACCGTCCCCGCCGGGACGGCGTAGTCGAGGCCGCGATGCCGTTCGCCCTGGAGGGAGTCGGTGCGGCTCTCGACGTCCCCCCGGCCCGAGTAGGAGCGCGCCTCGCCGAAGCCCGTCCCCGTGGCGGCGACCGGGGGCTGGAGGAGCCCCGGGGCCGGCTGGGGCGACTCCGTGCGGAGCAGGGCCAGCAGCCGCCTCCCGTCGTGCGCCGCGTCGTGGCGGTCGAGGAGCACGCGCTTCGGCTCGGAGAGAGGCACGGAGCGGGCCCGGTACTCCCGGCCGGCGATCGTCAGGGGGATCACGATGCGCTGGTCGCCGGTCCGGGCGGCGATCTCGACGCCCAGCGTGGCCGGTCCGGCCGCGGTCGTGGCGGCCACCGGCACGAGGGCCCGCGGCACGCCGCGATCGGAGTAGAACGGGGCCCGCCGCCCGTCGAGGAAGGCCCAGGCCGCCCCCAGGCGTCCCCGGGACGCGAGCCGGACCACGACCACGCCGCCCGGGTAGGCCTGCGAGACGTCGACCTTGAACGTGACCCGCCCGACGTGCCGGACGACGTCCTCGGCCGCGGCCGGCGCGACACCCGCCCACGCCGCGAGGCCGGCCGCGACGAGGGCCGGCACGAGCCGACGGGCGCGTCGTGCGTCGGCCCGCTTCTCCAGCCGACGCCCGCTCATCGCGACCGGCCGGCGGCGGCCAGGGCGGCGAGGAGCGCCGCCTCTTCGTCGGGCCGCACCGTACGCAGGTCGACCAGGACCCGGTCAAGGGCGACGCGGACGACGACCGGCGGGGAGCCCCGGCGGAGGGAGGCGGCCAGAGCGTCGGCTCCCCCCGGTCCCGGCTCGAGGGCGACCGCGACCGACGGCAGGCCCAGCGTCGGCGCGGCGCCGCCTCCCACCGCCGACTCGCTCTCGACGAGGACGGGGCGAAGGGCGGGGACCGCTGCGGCCAGAGCGGCCGCGAGACCGGAGGCTCGGGCGCGGATCTCGATGGCCGGGGCGTGGACCATGCGAAGGACGGGCACGCGCTCCGCCGCCCGCCCGGTCCCGTGCTCGACGAGCGTCGCGTCGAGCGCGGCGAGGGTCATCTTGTCGACGCGCAGGGCGCGGTAGAGGGGGTTCCGCCGCATCGGCTCGACGAAGGCCCGCCGTCCGGCCACGAGGCCGGCCTGCGGCCCGCCGAGCAGCTTGTCGCCGCTGAACGTCACGAGGTCGGCCCCGCCCCGGAGCGGCTGGACGACGGTCGCTTCCGAGGCGAGCACGCCCGGCACTGGCTCCAGGAGACCGCTCCCCTGGTCCTCGACGAGCGGGACGCCCGCCTCCCGGGCGAGGCCCGCCAGCTCCTCGAGCGCGGGCGCTTCGGTGAAGCCCACCACGCGGAAGTTGCTGGGATGGACCTTCAGGATGAGAGCAGTGTCGGGGGAGAGGGCCGCCCGGTAGTCGGCGAGGCGCGTCCTGTTGGTCGTCCCCACCTCACGGAGCCGCGCCCCGCCCTTGGCCAGCACGTCGGGGATGCGGAACGAGCCCCCGATCTCGACGAGCTCCCCTCGGCTCACGAGGACCTCGCGGCGCTCGGCGAGGGTGTTCACGGCGAGGAGGACCGCCGCCGCGCAGTTGTTGACGACGACGCTCGCCTCGACGCCGAGCAGGTCGCGGAGGCGGGCCTCGGCGTGGGCCTCGCGGTCCCCGCGCTCGCCCCGCTCGAGGTCGTACTCGAGGTTCGAGTAGGAGGACGCGATCTCCGCCACACGCGCGGCGGCCTCCGGGGAGAGCGGCGCCCGGCCGAGGTTCGTGTGCACGACGACGCCGGTGGCGTTGATCACGCGCTTCAGCGACGGCCGCGCGCCGGCGTCGATGCGCTCCGCGACGTCATCGGGGAGCCGCGCCAGCGCCGGCTCGATCGCGTCCGACCCGGCGCGCCGCAGATCGTCGAGCGCGGAGCGGAGCGCCCGGACGACCGCGCTGCGGCCGTGGGCTCCGACGAGCGTCAGGAGCCCCGGCTGCTGCAATGCTTGATCGACGGACGGGATCTGGCGTCGCGGGTCGACGCCCGTCGTCGGAGCCATCCTCGGAATATACACGCGCGGCGCAGGGCCCGCCCGCGCTCGCCGCCGGCGGGCCGCGTGGTATCCTGCCGGCCATGGGTCGGGACCGTCCGCCGGACTTCGCGGAGCGCCTGCCCCGCGTGGTGCCGAAGGAGGAAGCCGACATCTCGCATCTCCCGGACGAGATGGCCGACCTGCTCTACCCCGGCCGGAGGCCGCGCCCCTTCCGCCTCGGCCTGCGCTTCCCGGCGTTCGAGGGGGCGGCGTTCGAGCGAGCTCTGGCCCTCGCTCGCCGCTCCCCCGTCTACCGCGAGGAGGGGGGCCGCGACGGCCCCTGGCACTACGCGGCCTTCGAGGCCACCGAGGCCCGCTCCCTCCGCGACCTCTTCGAGCTCGTCCGGGAGCAGCCGGGGATGGGCGTGCTCGTGGACGGCAAGAAGGTGCCCTACGCCCACGAGCTGTGGCTGCCGCTCTTCTGGATCTTCGTCTCCGGCGAGGCCTGACGGATGGCGCTGCAGGACGACCTCGACCGTCTCGACACGGCGATCCGCCAGCTCCAGGTCAAGTGGGACCTCTTCTTCAACGGGGCCGAGAAGAAGCCGCCGGCCGAACTGCAGTCGCAGGTCGAGGCCCTCGTGAAGCGCTACTCGAACGCCGAGATCCGCAACAACGGCGAGCGCTTCCGCTACCAGAGCCTGAGCGCGCGCTTCACGAGCTTCAACGAGCTGTGGCAGAAGCGCCTGCGGGCCCGCGAGGAGGGCAAGGTGTTCGGGGTGCACGGCCTCCGGGCGGACCAGCTGCCCCCGCCCGCTCCTCCCCCGGCCGCCCTGCGGACGGCGGGCGGGTCCGCGGGCGGCCCGTCCGGCGAGATCCGAGTGAGCGATCCCGCGCGGGACACGACGGCGGTGCGGGAGCTCTACGAACGGTTCCTCGAGGAGCGGAGGCGGGCCGGCGAGACCAAGACCCCCCCGTTCGAGTCCTTCCGCCAGCTGATCGGCCAGCAGACCACGCGCCTCCAGGCCGAGAAGGGGGCACAGGCGGTGGACTTCAGGCTGGAGACGAAGGACGGCAAGGTCTCCCTCAAGGCGCGGATCGTGAAGTAGGCCGTGGCGCGCGCGCTCCTCACCCTCGCCGTCCTGCTCGTCGCCCCGACGTGGGCCGCGGCCTGGCCGGCCGAGGCCATGACCGCCCTGTCGCGCGACGCGAGGAAGCTCCTGCCCCGCTCGCTGAGCCGGCTGCTCGGCGAGCGGGAGTCGCAGGTCCTCGACGAGATGCAGCGCTTCCCGCCCGAGCTCACGCGCGCCTTCGGACAGGACCTTCCCGCCGGCCGGCTCCGGCCGGAGACGATCGCCGCCCTCCAGGCCCAGACCGACCGCGTGGTCGAGCTGCTGCGGGAGGGACACGTGAGCCAGGGCCTCGTCCGGCTCGGAGGCCTGCTGCGGATCCCGGCCGACCTCTCCGACCCCGTCCTCGTGGTCGGGCCCGAGGGCTGGCCGCCCGGGCTCACGCGCGAGTACTACGCCCTCTTCGCCGCGAACCTCGACCGCATGCCGGTCGTCCTCGACGACCCTTCGGCGCTCCGGCTCGCCCGCAAGGACCTGCCCGGGCTCTGGCAGTCGCTCGTCGACCGCGGCCGGGAGCAGGCCCCGGTCCTCCGCACGGAGCTCTTCCGCGACGGGCGGGTCGTGGACCACCGCCGGCTCGATTACCGCTCGCCGGCCTGGGCCGTGTCCTCGCTCGCCTACTCCCGCGCGGTCACGGCCGGCGCCGCCACCTGGCTCGCGGTGTGGCGCGAGGCCCGGGGGGACACGACGCGCACGCCGCACGCCCGCGAGGTCAAGCCCGAAGCGCCCAAGGGCGCGGTCGCCGACGACCGCCGCCCGCCCCAACCGGAGGCCCCATGACCAAGAGAGCGCTCCTGTCGGTCTACCGGAAGGAGGGGATCGTGGACCTCGCCCGCGGCCTCGCGGAGCGCGGCTTCGAGGTCCTCTCGACCGGGGGCACGGCGGCGGAGCTCGGGAAGGCGGGGGTGAAGGTGAGGAGCGTCTCCGACGCCACCGGCTTCCCGGAGATCCTCGACGGCCGCGTGAAGACGCTCCACCCGGCCGTCCACGGCGGGATCCTCGCCCGCCGCGACGAGCCCGAGCACGTGGCCGCCCTCGAGAAGCACCGGATCGCCCCGATCGACGTGGTGGTCGTGAACCTCTACCCCTTCGAGGACAAGGTGGCGAAGGGCTGCCCGTTCGACGAGGCCCTCGAGAACGTCGACATCGGCGGCCCCACGATGGTGCGGGCGGCGGCCAAGAACTTCCGCCACGTCGCGGTCGTGGTCGACCCGGCCGACTACGGCCTCCTCCTCGAGCAGCTCGACCGGAAGGGCGGCGTCGACGCCGCGACCCGGCTCTACTTCGCGCAGAAGGCCTTCCGCCACACGGGCCGCTACGAGGCGGCGATCGCGGGGTACTTCTCGCAGGTCGAGGAGCGCGAGGGAGCCTACGTTCCGGCCGAGGTCGACGAGACCTTCCCCTATCGCCTCAACCCGACCTTCGAGAAGGTCCAGGATCTGCGCTACGGCGAGAACCCGCACCAGCGGGCGGCCTTCTACAGCGACCTCGGCTCGACGCTCTACTCGGTGGCGGCGGCGCGGAAGATGCAGGGCAAGGAGCTCTCGTTCAACAACATCCTCGACCTCGACGCCGGCTGGCGGCTCGCGACCGAGCTCGACGAGCCGGCCTGCGTCATCGTCAAGCACACGAACCCCTGCGGCACGGGCCGGGGGACGGGCCCCCTCGAGGCCTACGAGCGGGCGTGGGCCTGCGACCCCACCTCGGCCTTCGGCGGGATCCTGGCCTTCAACGAGCGCGTGGACGCGGCGACGGCCCGGAAGGTGACCGGCCAGTTCGTCGAGGCCGTGATCGCCCCCGGCTTCGAGAAGGCGGCCCTCGAGGTGTTCGGGAAGAAGACGAACCTGCGGGTCATGAACATGGACACCACCGGCATCCACAAGGTCAGCGGGTTCGACCTGCGCCGGGTCATGGGGGGCCTCCTCGCCCAGCAGTGGGACCTCCACCGGCTGGAGCGCGACCGCTGCGAGGGGGTGACGAAGCGTGCGCCGACGGAGGAGGAGTGGAAAGCACTCCTCTTCGCGTGGACGGTCGTGAAGCACGTGAAGTCGAACGCGATCGTGTACGCGAACGCCGTCCAGACCGTGGGGGTCGGGGCGGGGCAGATGAGCCGCGTCGACTCCGCCCGCATCGCCGCCCAGAAGGCGATCCTCCCCCTCGCGGGAACCGTCGTCGCCTCCGACGCGTTCTTCCCGTTCCGGGACGGCATCGACGAGATCGCGAAGGCCGGAGCCACGGCGATCATCCAGCCCGGGGGCTCGGTGCGCGACGAGGAGACGATCGCGGCCGCGGACGAGCACGGCCTGGCCATGGTGTTCACCGGCGTCCGCCACTTCAGGCATTGACGCCCGACCCGCGCGAAGCGCGGGTCGACCTGGCCCCCGCCGCCTTGCCGACCAGGCC
>Ga0335080_10002343_pt1 | contig 18849 bp, 15 predicted proteins | sample Lox_Sample_34_FD_206720 | JGI IMG/M metagenome (GOLD analysis project Ga0335080, IMG submission 206720) | Soil microbial communities from Loxahatchee National Wildlife Refuge, Florida, United States - Lox_Sample_3.4 | ecosystem: Environmental > Terrestrial > Soil > Wetlands | place: USA...
GCCCCCTAGGGGTGACGACCCATCCACCCCTCCTTCGAATGTGTGCAACACGGCGAACTTCCCAGCGGCGCTCAGCTTGAACACCACGCCACAACCCTGGCCGAAGCACTTGCCGAGATCACCACCGATTGCCGCCTCGCCATAGAAGTTGCCCTTACTATCCCGGATCAACCCCAGGGGACTACCGCCGTCTGCGCCGCCGGTAAAGGTATACAGCACGGTCTCCACTCCTGCTGCCTTAAGGGCGAATATCACTCCGCAGCCCAGGCCATTGCAGCCGCCAAGATCGCCCCCATTTGTGGCAGTCCCGTAGAGATTGCCCCCCCCGTCCCTGAGAAGGTTCCCTTGCGGATCGTTCCCATCGATGCCACCGCTGAAAGTGTACAGCACCGTCTCCTTACCGCTGGTCTCCAGAAGGAAGACAACACCGTAGCCCAAGCCGCCGCCGCCCGCCGTACCGTAAATGTTGCCAAGGCTGTCTGACACCAGATTGCCGGCAGGGTCGCCCCCGTCCGATCCCCCTGTGAAGGTATGAAGGAGGGTTTCACGTCCTATCTTGTCTACTTTAAAGACCACCCCGCAACCGACACCCCCGCAGGCGCTGAGCACGCCGCCTTGGGCTGTCGTTCCGTAAGTGTTCCCCGCCTTGTCGTGCAGCAATCCCGCGTAGGGGTATGCTCCGTCTTTGCCGGTAAAGGTGTACAGGACCTTGAATTTCCTCGCCTGAGCGGATTGAGTCCCAAAAGCCGCCATAAACGCCGCGAGCAGGATACACAGACCACGCGTTCGCAGGGTCCAGCTTAGGGTCGATCGCCGACGCTCCTCATCTGCCATGGTCGAACGCCTCCATCTGTTCCAAGGCCAAACCAACATGAGCAGTGGAACCGCCCAAAGTTCCTCGGTCGCCTGCGGAACCACGTGCACGGGAGGAAGCTACGTCGTGTATCCCGGCGTGAAGTTTTCATCCAGCGCGGCGTCAAACTCAGTGACAAACACGCAACTCTACGCGGATTACAAACGCTGAACCGCGGCTCAGCCCTTGACCAGGCTCCGTCCCAGGGGCAAACCAGCCAGGTCGATCCACTGATTCTCCTCGCGCTCGCGGACAAAAGTCAGCTCGGTCACGGGGATGTGACGGCCACCCCCAAATTGCGCCCAGCGATCGCGGGCAATGATCTCCGCCTGGTGGGCAAGGTCCTGGGAAGTGATCTTGATGATGGTCAGATGCGGCATGTAAGGCCATTCTTCCGCGGCGGCCAGGGCATCCTGGCTTAGTTGGTCATGCAGGTCCCGCATGCGGCGGCTGCCATCGCCTACCCGAATGAAGACGGTCGGAGTCGCGGGAATGAAGCTCTCCACATCGCCCAGTTCGACTTCAAACGGCCGCACCCGGCTGCAAATTTCCTCCAGGCTCTCGAGCGCTGCCAGTTCGCTGCCATGCAGCCTGCGCGGCGGAAGAATGGTGAGGTGGGCGGGAAGATGAGGGCAATCAGGATGAAGTTCTCGCCGGAGGCCCTCCACAAACTCCCCAACTGCGTTCCTCACATAGGCCACCAGCGCATAGCGAGGGTTTACCATGATCAACGTGAGATTATACCCCCGGAACCTCCGCTCCGGCGGGTGAACAGGCGGATTCCGGCTTGGCCAATCCCACCTTGGGGAAGGGATGCGGACGGGAAGTCAGGGCAGCCGGGGCGTCTCTTTTCGCGCCAGCGCCAGTACAGGAAGTGAGGCCAGCTGCATCGCCACCGAAAACGCCATCAATGCCGGAATCGACTTCGCATAGAGCCAACCCATCAGTACGCTGCCCAGGAACCAGGCGACGCCGAACCCGGTGTCAAAAATCCCAAACGCCGTGCTCCGTTTTCCGCCTGGAATGACCGAGGAGAGCACCGCCTTCAAACAGGAGTCCTGCGCGCCCATTCCCATGCCCCAGAGAATCATTCCGGCGAGTTCGAGCTTTGCGTTATTCAGGAAGACCAGGGGAGCGAAGAACGCGGGAATTCCAAAGCCGATCAGCAACACGGGAAAGCCAATCCGGTCCAGTAGCTTTCCGAAGATCAGCGCCGATAAGGCGCCGGTCGCCATGGCGGACGCATAAAAGACAGGAATGAGTCCGGCAGAAACGCTGCCGTTCTTTTGCAGGTGGAAGGCGATCAGAGCGAAGTCAGCAAATCCTGCGGCCAGCAATGCCCCGGCTGCTGCGTAGAGCCAGTACGCCCGTGGTAAACCGCTGCCCGCAACCGAGGGCGTATGGCTTGCGTCCAGACCCTGGCGGCGGTGATGAAGAATCCAGGCGAGCAGGAGCACACCCAGGCACGACAGCGCCGAGATCAGCAGCACGGCGAACGCGTAATGATAATCTCCGCGGCGGTAGAGGACATACGCCACGATCAACGGACCCAGGGTTGCCCCGGCCTGATCCAAAGCCTCGTTTAAACCGAAAACCCATCCCTGGCCGATCACCTCGCCGGCATGCGAGAGCATTGCCTCCACCGCCGGCCGGCGGAGGGCGCGGCCGGTGCGCTCGGCCACCATGAGCGCCGCCGCCAGCGGCCAGTTTCCCGCCAGAGCCAGAGCCGGAACGGCCAGCATGTTAATGGCATAGCCGGCAAATGTCAGCGACCAGTAGCGTCGCGTCCGATCGGCAAAATATCCGGAAATCGACCGCAGACCGTAGCCCACCATCTCGCCGAACCCAGCGACAAATCCGACCGCGATCGAACTTGCGCCCAGCATGCCCAGAAAAGGGCCGGCGATGCTTCGCGCTCCTTCGTACGTCATGTCCGCGAAGAAGTTCACGATGCCGAAGATCAGCACGAAGCGGAACGCCACTTTGGCCGCGGTCACGGCAGAACCGCTGTCTTCTGCCCGGCCTGTGTTGAATTTGAACGCTGCCATCATTTGTCCGACCCAGGCTCGCCGTGATTTCTTCGCGCCGCCATTCACCCTTGCCCCCTGCCGGCGATTTTGCATCCAAGTAGCGGATTCCCAGGAGCGCGCGATATGGACACAAACCCCGCAGAAGAGCTACTCGATGAGTTATTCGACTCCCTGGAACGTCTGGAAACGCAGACCACAGCCATTCTGCAATTCCTGAAGAGCAAGAGCAAGCTGACTGAGAAACAGCTGGCGCCGTACCTTGAGGAAGCGGAAAGATCGAGCAACGTGAAATGGCGGGCGGCGCGGCTCCGGGTCGGCAGTCTGATGTCGTCGGCCATCCGTAGCGCGGAAGAATCGCTTGACCGGAAATTTGAGCAGAAGCCTGAGAAGCAAGAGGCCGCCCCACGGAAAGCCGTGGATAAGGACAAAGCCGAAGCGCAGCATGACGAGCCTGCCGCTCCGAAGACTGATCCGTCGCTTCAGGATGCGTCCAAAGATAAGGCGCCTCAGGAGTCTGCGGCTCAGAGCAACGGTCATGAAACGGAACGGCCGGAAAGCGTCAACAAGCCCAGCGAGAAGAGCGAAGCGCGGGACGGGCAGCTTCGTGCCTGACAGCGTCGGACCCAGGACACAGCATGCTGCAACTCAGACTCTGCGGAAGCCGTCTTCGGTCCACTCCTCCGAGCCGGCACCGTTGTGAACAAAAAACAGCCCGGAGGGATCGTACTTTTTCTTGACTGAGGCGAGACGTGCATAATTGCCGCCCCAATATGAATGCTGCCAGTCTTCCTCGAAGAAATTGCTCTCCGACACATACGAACCGCCCCTGGGCGCCAGAGCGCGTAACTCGTTCATCGAGCGGTGGACCTGGTCGCGCGCCGTTCGCGCCGCTGCCGTGTCCGGTTCGTGGCCGCGCACTCCCGGATAGCCGCCTTCGCCATCCCCAATAATGGCCAGCGCAAACGCATCCAGAACCGCGGGATTCGTCGCCGTGTCTCTTGTAGCCTCAACCGCGTCCATGGGAGCGCCGCCCAGTCCTTTGTTGAAATGAAGCTCGATCAGGTTGTAACGCGATCCCCGAAACAGCGCGTCCGCCAGCCGGGCGCCGGAGTCGTCGTGCAGCAGCGATCCCGGCAGCCAAAGCGATTCGAAACCATAGATAGTCCAGGCGACCTGGCCCGCGTCGCCCGTCCACCAGACGCTGCTGGGGTTCGCGTCCGGACGAGGATCGGAAACAAACACCTCATGATGTTGCTGCTTCCTCCACTCCACATCCCACCAGTGTCGCGCCGGCATGCTGCCCAGGATCATGCCCGGCTCGATGGTGTAGAGGGGCGAGCCCCCGATCCAGTCGAGGAACGGTTGCCAGATTTTCTTCGCCTCTTCCGTGCTCAACCCGTGAGAGACCATGTTGATGTCGAGCGTGTTGTTGCCGCTGATATGAGCCTGCTCACCCCAATGGTCATTGAAGAGGCTGTCCCGGTAGAACCCGATGAAGTAGAGCAGCAGTTTGCGAAATGCATCGTCGGACGAAGCCTTCACCCGGAAAATCGCGCCACCCCAGAACTCCGGGAGCTCCCGCAGCCGCAAGGTGAGTTTGCTCACCACACCGAACGTGCCTCCTCCGCCGCCCTTGAGCGCCCAAAACAAATCCGGATTGCTCCCGGCGTTCGCGATGCGAATTTTTCCGTCGGCGGTTACCACTTCGGCTTCGAGCAAACCTGATGCTGCCGTGCCATAGTGCTTGGAAAAACTTCCAAAGCCGCCGCTCTGAACCAGCCCCGCGACTCCGACGGTCGTGCATCCCCCGCCCTGCACATAGGCGCCCGCCTTCGTTGTCACGGCATCGTACGCCTGCATCCAGACTGTTCCCGAACCACAGGTCACAGATCGCTGCGGCGCCACCTTCCCCTCGCAGCCTTGAGGCACGAATTTTTCATTCATGGTGATGTCGTGCATGCGCCGCGTCCAGATCAGCAGTGAATCGGGCGCATTCGAGGTCCCCAGATAACTGTGCCCGCCGCCTTTCACGACCAGGCGGAGATTGTTCTCTCGCCCGAACCGCACCGCTGCGGCAATGTGATTGGCATTCCTCGCCTCGACTGCGAATACGCTGGGTTTTGTGAACCAGGCGTCAACCCATCCCAGAGTTTGCGTCAAGCCCGGCTGATCGCCGACAAAATACGGGTTCTTGATGTTGGCGAGCAGGTTCTTGCAGGCGGCGCTGTCTGCATCTTGTATGCAGGCTTGGAGGGGAAATTCTACGGGAATCAGGTTGCCTTCGACTTCGTCATCGAGCCGTTTCCAGGCCGCCTTGGAAGGCCAGTCCGCATCCGATGGGCGCCGTCGGCGAAAACTCCCGCCCGCCAGAAGTGGCCGCGGCCAGAGCGGCAGCAGCGCAGTCAGCCCGGTTCTCTTTAGAAATGTCCTTCGGTCCACGTGGCCAGGCCTCCTTTTGTGGCACTAGGCCATTCTATGCTAGCTTGCATTCGTCCGGTCGCGAGCCAGTCGAGCCGGCCGCAGAAATTTCACGAGGTCGGCGTTGACGCGATCCACTCAATCGTACCCACCTCGTTCGGCCCCGCCTGGTTGAATATCATGTGAAGAGGTTGTGGCATCGATGGTGCGTGCCCCTCGGCAGTTCCGGGTGAGACATATGAAGAAGCTCGGTGCTCTTCTCTTTTTCCTTTGTTGCTTGACACGTCCCCTTCTTTCGCAGTCCACCTCGACTGATTCCTACACGCCGGTTCTGGATCGGTTGCAATCGCTAACAACTTTGGAGCTGCCCGGGTGGCAGTGTCACAGTGATGTGCCCCATCCCGAAGATATCGCCTTGGACGACAGCGGTTGGGAGCCGGTTAAGCTGCGGGAAGAATGGAAAACTGGACCGCGCGTACTGCGACGCTGGATCGAGATTCCCGAGAAACTGAATGGCTATTCCACCGCCGATTCGCGCCTCACGCTGAACCTGGTGCTTCGGAGCGATGATGCCCTGGGGCTGACGGTCTTTTCCAACGGCGGCGTCATCTTTCGCGGCGACGAAGATACGCAGCAGCCGATGTTGCTTGCGGAGAAAGTGCGCCCCGGCCAAAAATTCCTGGTCGCCGTCCGCGCCATATCTGAAAGCGTGCCAACCCGGATTTACGAGAGCTCGTTAACTATCGCGCCCCCGCCGAACCGGCCCAATCCATCGTTGCTTCGGATGGAGATCCTTTCGGCCCAGCCGATGATTGCGGCCTACGAGGAAGGCAAGGCTCTGCGCCGGCAACAACTAGAGGCCGCGGTGCGGGCGATTGACTTTTCCGCGCTTGATCGCGGGGACCAGGAAGGATTCGATCGATCACTGCGCGATGCGCAATCGAAGCTGGCACTGCTCAAGCCCTGGTTACAGCAATTCACGATCCATGCGGTCGGGAACTCCCATATTGACATGGCGTGGCTTTGGCCCTGGACCGAAACCGTCGAGGTCGTCCGCAACACCTTCCAAAGCGTTCTCGACCTCATGCGCGAGTACCCCGGCTTCAAGTTCACAATGTCGTCCGCGCGCGCCTACGAGTGGATCGAAGAAAAATATCCGGACATGTTCAAGCAGATCGCAGAGCGCGTCCGCGAAGGGCGATGGGAGGTCATCGGCGGGATGTGGGTCGAACCCGATCTGAACATGCCCGACGGGGAATCCCTCACACGCCAGATTCTGATCGGGAAACGCTATTTTCACAGCCGCTTTGGCGTGGACGTGAAGATTGGATGGAACCCGGACTCATTCGGTTACAACTGGCAACTGCCGCAAATCTACAAGAAGTCTGGCATCGACTTCTTTGTCACTCAGAAGCTGCTTTGGGCTCATGAATTCACCACATTTCCTTACAAACTTTTCTGGTGGCAAGCCCCCGACGGCAGCCGGCTGCTCACTTATTTTCCCCGCGACTACGCCGCCAGCATCGAAGGACCGGGCATGGCCAAAGACCTCTCGGTGTGGGCTCCCTCCATCTACGGGCCCGAAGCAAGCACCGCGCCCGAGATTCTTCACCTCTACGGCGTCGGCGACCACGGCGGCGGGCCAACGCGCCAGATGCTCGACGAGGCGCGCGAGCTGATGTCCCCGGATACCGTCTACCCGCGGCTGGAACTCGGCTCTGCCTCGGGCTTCTTCAACGATCTTGAGAAGAAGCTGCCCCGCCTGAACGTCCCCACGTGGAACGGCGAATTGTATTTTCAATATCACCGCGGAGTGTTCACCACACAGGCGGAAACCAAGCAACGCATCCGGCGCAGCGAAGAGGTGATGTTGGATGCCGAGAAGTTTGCCTCCGTCGCGCTGCTCGACGGCCGCGCCTATCCGCAAGACGAACTGAATTTCGCCTGGAAGCGGCTGCTCTTCGACGAGTTCCATGACATCCTGCCGGGCTCGGGTATTGCCGTGAACTACCTTGACGCGCGCCGCAACCTGGATGACGTTCGACGGGTAGCCGATGAAGTGATTCACAACTCATTGAGCGAGATCGCAACCCATATCAACACGGAGGGCCCGGGAGTTCCCGTTATCGTATTCAATTCGCTATCGTGGCCACGCTCGGAGGTGGTTGAAGTGGAAGCACAGCTCTCTCGCCCGGCGAAACATATTGCGGTCACGGATATTGCAGGGAAGCCGGCGGAAACACAGTTGCTGAATATCGACCCTGCCACCCACCGCGCTCGCTTCCTCCTGCTCGCGAAGACGCCAAGCGCGGGCTACAACACTTACTTTGTTCGTGACGCCGGCAGTGAGGCTCTCATGCGTTCTACCTTGAAGGCCACCTCACGAACGCTCGAGAACGAATTCCTTCGCGTCGAGATCGACTCCCAAACCGGATGTATGACGAGCCTCTTCGATAAACGCAATAACCAGGAAGCGCTGGCTCCCGCGGAGACCGGCACGGGTGGACCGAAAGACCGAATCTGCGGCAACCTGCTGCAGGCATTTGTGGACAAACCGCAAAAATGGGACGCATGGAACATCGACGCCGATTTCGAAAAACAGGGTTGGGACCTGGACCGGGCCGACGATGTCCAACTGGTCGAAAACCATCCCTTGCGTGCCGTGATTCGAATCAGGAGGCACTTTCAGAGTTCAACGTTCGTTCAGGACGTAATCCTCCGCCCGCATGATCCGCGCGTCGATGTGAAGATGCAAGTCGAGTGGCACGAGAAGCACATCCTCCTGAAGGTCGCCTTTCCGCTGAGCGTCCACACTGCCAAGGCGGCGTTCGAGATTCCCTATGGCTCCGTCGAGAGGCCCACGACTCGCAGCACGCCGGCGGAGCAGGCACAATTCGAGGTTCCAGCCCTTCGCTGGGCCGATATGTCCGACAAAACGCACGGGTTCAGTTTGCTCAATAACTGCAAGTACGGATATGATGCCAGGGGCAACGTGTTGAGGCTCTCACTGCTGCGCTCCCCCGAATGGCCTGACCCGCACGCCGACGAAGGCCATCACGAATTTACATACTCGTTATATCCCCACTCTGCCACCTGGCGGGAAGCATTCACGGTAAGGCAAAGCTACAACTTGAACTACGGATTGTTCACCATGTCCGTCGATAAGCATGCGGGAGCCTTGCCCAAGGAACATTCATTTGTCGAGATCAAACCCGGGAACGTCGTACTGACTGCCACGAAGAAGGCCGAAGACGACGATGCATTAGTTCTCCGCTTCTTCGAGTGGGCGGGCAAGGATACAGATGTTCAAATTCAGCTTCTGCCGGACGCGCAAAGTGCGCAGGACACAGACCTGATGGAACACCCATTGGCCGATCTCGCGGTGAACAACGGTTTGGTTACAGTCCATACCAAGCCCTTTGAGATCAAGACGGTCAAAGTCAGGTTCGGTCTGCCGCCGATTTCCAAACCGGCAGGAGTCGCAAATTAAAGAACATTCGGATGGGCAACTTGGCGAGGGCGGCGTTCCTGCCGAGACGTCGGTAGATTGAGAAACCAGGGCTGGAGGCGGAAATGGCTCAAACGGGGCTGATCGGGGCGAAGTCCGGTGGATATAAGACAATCGTCTATGTCATCTGCTCGGTGGCCGCGCTGGGCGGATTGCTGTTCGGCCTCGACCAGGGATTTATCGCCAACTCGCTCGAAACCATCCAGCGGCACTATCACATCGGTGTTCAGGGCGGGGAGCGCTATTCGTCTATCCTGGCCACCGGCGGCATCGTCGGCGCCCTGCTCTCTGGTCTATTCGCGCGCTTTCTCGGGCGCAAGCGGAGTCTACTCTTAGCTGGCTTCATCTTCACGGCGGCATCGGCCTTCTCGGCTCTACTTCCACCGCTGCCCGTACTCTCCGCCTGCCGCTTCGCCCTCGGCTTCGCGGTCGGGGTCGCATCTTTCATCGTTCCCCTTTTCTTGTCCGAAACCGCCCCGGCATCCATCCGGGGCTCGATGGGTACGCTTTTCCAGTTGATGATCACCATCGGTATATTCCTGATCTCGCTGACCAACGTCTTCATCGCCCGCGCCTTTGTGAACCCCGCCACGTCTCTGCCGCTCATGTTCCTGACCATCACGTTGTTCGCGGCCCTCATGTTCTTTGGCGGCTTCATGCTCCCCGAGAGCCCCCGATGGCTGATGCTCAAGGGGCGAAAGCAGGAGGCGGTTGCCGTCCTGCGGCGGACACTGAATACCCAGGCCGAGATCGACCTCCAGATCGAGGAGATTGAGCAGGCGCTGCACGGACCGAAGGGCACAGGTGTCGCGATCGTCATGCGTGGCTACTTCATCAAGGTCCTGCTGGTGGGTGTGCTGTTGCAGGTTTTCCAGCAGCTCGTTGGCATCAACATGATGATCTACTACTCGCCCACGATTTTCGGCTATGCCGGCATGAAGGGGTTGCTCGCGGCGATGACTGTCCCGACGGTAAACATGCTCTTCACTTTCCCCGCGATTCGCCTGGTCGAGAAGTGGGGACGCAAGAAGCTGCTTTATGCGGGCGCGATAATAATGCTCGTCACCATGATCGGCGCAGGGGTCGCTTTCGAGGCGGTTGGCTCAGTGTCCAGCCCCACAATTGGTGCCACCCCGAAAGCGGTGCTGCTCGGCTCGGCAATCATCTACATCTTTGGCTTTGCGGTTTCCTGGGGACCGGTCGTCTGGCTTGTGTGTTCTGAAATCTTCCCCCTCGAGGGCCGCGAGATCGGGATGACCATCACGACCATGGTCAACTGGACCTTTGCCGGTCTGGTGATGGCCAACGCTCTCTCCTTTATGCAAGAGCATGGGAACGCCTCGATCTTCTATGTGTTCGCAGTCTTCTGTGCGCTCGCAGTCGCCTTCGTAGCTCTGTTTGTGCCTGAGACCAAGGGCATCTCTCTCGAAGAAATGGAGTTCAACCTCAAGAATGGGGTGCGGCTCCGCCACCTTGGCGATCACGGAACCGGACAGGCAAAGCGAGTGGAATGAAGTTTGGAAGTGCTTTAGACTCAAATCTGCACGTCATGTCGGGGCGTAGCGCAGCCTGGTAGCGCACCTGCCTTGGGCGCAGGGGGTCCGCGGTTCAAATCCGCGCGCCCCGACCAAACTTATCCAACTTCTTTCCCTAGGATGTCGTGCAAGAGCACGAGGAGAAAACGATGCGATCCCTGTTGCAGTTTGCAACTTTGCTGGCCTTGCTCTCAACCGTGTGCAGCCGAATCGCGTTTTCCCAAGCGGCCAACCCCCAGACCCACGCTGAGCAGCCGACGGCTCGCGCGCAAGAGCGCATTGTCAAGGAAGTCCGGCACGAGCTTCTCATGCTGCCCTACTTCGGGGTGTTCGATTACATCGCCTTCAAAGTTAACGGCTATGATGTCACGCTGGTCGGGCAGGTGACGCGTCCCGTGCTCAAGAGCGACGCCGAAACCGCGGTCAAGGGTATCGAAGGCGTCGAACACGTCGACAACCAGATCGAGGTCTTGCCACCCTCTCCCATGGATGACCGCCTGCGCTTGCAGCTATTTCATGCCATCTACGGTTTCGGGCCGCTGGAGAAGTATGAGTTGGGCGTGAACAAGGCGATCCGCATCATCGTCAAGGGCGGACACGTAACCCTCGAGGGCGTGGTAGACAACGACACCGACAAGAATATCGCCGGCGTGCGTGCCAACGGCGTGCCCGGCATCTTCTCGGTTACCAACCACCTGCAAATTTCAAAGTAATGCCGGCCCTGGTTTTGCCGGGCAGCGGCAAGCGTGTGCCCTCTGCCCGGCTCGTCTTTTGACTCCTTACTGCTCGATCGGATCGCGGGATTGCAGAACGAACTCGCGGTTCCGCTCCCGGTTTACCTGCACCGTCTGGTAGAGATCCATCTTTTCCAGCGGGAATGCTCGCGCTTCGCCACCTGCTGACACGCAATGCATTTCGCCGCCCTCTACCCAGTACTGGCGGGCCAGGAAGGCCGTGCCGCCCTTCAGCACCACCAGGGTCAGCGCTGGCCCATCCGCCGGTCTCGCCGATGGAATGGCCGACGTCTGGTAAGAAGCCGGTCTGACCAGACTATTCGAAAAGGACCCCCCGGACGAATTGGACGCATGATAGCTGCTCTGCGTGGCCCACGGCGGCATGGGCACCGCGCCGCGCGTGGCAAAGGGCACCTCGACGTCCTCCATCAGGCGCAGCGAAATGCGGCTCTCGCCCTTGAACGCGGGGTAAGGCCCGCGCGCCGGTAGAGTGAGGACTTTGATGGGCCAGAGCACGGGGATCATCCATTCCACGGCGTCGCGCTTGGGGTGGCCCCTGCCATGCACATTTCCCTGCGCGTCGACTTTCATGTGGGGCGCGGAGATTACTTTGGCGGAGAGCGGCAGAACCTGCGCGCCGGGGAGGATCATCCGGTCAAATTCAACCGCGATCCACCCCTTGCCAAAGAAGTGGCCAGGATTCTTGAAGTCCTCCAGGTGGCCGCCGAGCATGGCCCCGCGAGGAAAAACCGAGTGTCCAAAAGCACCCAGCGGGCCCAGGTGGCAAAGCACTGGATCACCGGGCAGGGCTGTCTTGGCGGAGAAGTTCGGTTCGTCGAGCGTGCATTGCAACAGCGTTCCCGCCGGGATCAGGTCATTCGCGGCCGCCGGCAACGCGGCCAGGCCCAGAACGCTGAGAAAGAGGGTCAGGAAAAGGCACTTCGCAGACATGGGAATCCTCGTGGACCTCGTGAGGAGCACACCCCATGACCCGGTAGCCGGGACGGGTTGCGAGTATAGCATGAAGCCACAGCGCTACCAAGAGCTTGTCGGACGAGGCCGGTGCGGGGCTATCCTCAACATTCGCTGGACAAAGGGCATCTTCCCAACCCGGGTTTGGAGCGGCGGCGGGGCAATACTATGCCGGAGGAAGCTTGTGGCAGAGGGCCCGAATTTGCTCGCGCTGATCGGGCAGCAATCCCACAAACTCGAAGCCGTGCAGAAATCCCATGCGGTGGCGGACCACCGCCCGCAAAACATAGGGATCGGAGGAGCCGGGGAGGGTGAATTCCACGGTTACCATCTCGCCCGCTGGCAGTTCGCTGGTAATCACCGCGCCCAGTCCCGCTTCCGCGATCTCGAAGCAGCGACCGTGCACCCGGACGTAGCCGTCCGGTCCCAGTACCTTCACGATAATGGGCAATTCCGTCCGATAGCGGGCGAAACGTCGGGCCGAAGTTTTGTGCATTCGTGAAGCCTTCGCCGGCCGTTGCTTGATCACCATGCTCGAAGGGCCTGCGTAGCACCCATCTTCTTCCGCAGCGCCTGGATTCTAGGCCGCCCCGGACAGCATCGCTGTGATCCCAGACACACTACCGGCAATCGGCGTCTGGACAAGGGAAGGAACAGCGGTTCAGCGACTCAAGCCTGTCTGATTGGCGGCGGAAAACATGCCGCGACTGCCACTTTCCGAAACCAGTTTCGAGGGTCAACGAGGAAAATGATAATACACATCCTGCTTGGACGCGATAGCCACGCCGTTCCTGGTCGCGGGACGGAAACGCCAGTTCTGTACCGCGGCCAGCACCTTCTGATCGATCCCAGGCTCCAGCCCCCGCAGCATGATGGTCTGCGTGATGTTACCGGCTTCGTCGATGGTGACCTCGATGACGACGTCGCCCATCACACTCCGCGACAATTCTGACGGCATGACCGGGTCGGGAGAGTATACCGGCAGGGCGGGACGAACTTCTGGCCCGATAAAAGTCCTATAAGCGAGCGATCCGTACGGTGACCCGGCGGCCGGCGCCGCGGGCGAAATCGAGGCCTCCAACCTGTTCCCCTGTTCCATCTTGGGAGGCAGCGGGGCAAGCTGGCGGACGCTGGACGCCTTCTGGCGGCTCTGCCAGGTGACTCTGGGCCGGGGAGTCTTCTGCGTCACGCCCGAATCTCCTCCGAAATAGACTGTCGTCACGGCCTCCCCGTTCTCCCCGTGAGACACGGCCGCCGGCGCGACGAAAATCGGTGGTGGCGCGTGCAGTACCCAGACGAGAAAAGTCAGATGTACTGCCAGGGAGGTGCCCAACGAGACTGCCTGGCGCCGGTTAGCGGGTTGCAGTTGCCCGAACATGGGTCTGCCGACTTCTGCTCCTGATTCTAGACGGTCGGTCAAGCAACGATTATATGACTCCCGTTGACGCCCCTGCGGATGCCCCAAAGCGGCCTATATCGGGACTGCCAAGTCTCTCTTCACACGGCGCGGGCCCAAGTGTTTGCATCTATAACCAGGCACAGGAAATCAAGATAGTTCTTGAAGACCGGGAGCTCTTACCCTTTTTCGCTCTATCCCGTCGCCTGGGCTGACTTGCAAGGCGGCCGGAGCACGAGGAAGCAATTGCAAACAAAGAGGTTGTTTCCAGCGAGGATGATGTGGTTCGTTCTCTCGATCGGACTGGCACTTCAGGCTGCCGCCGGGTAAATCGAGCGCCTCCATAGGTAGACCCGGACTCCGCTTGCGGCATCGGCGCGGAAGTCAAGCCGCCGGCGTGGGCCAGGCTGTTACCATACGAGTCGACACCAATGGTAAAGAGGACAAGGGCCACGTGCAGAGCATCGCCGGCGCCAGCGGCGCGATCACTAGTCTGCTGCCCCCGGAAAACGCCACCGGCAACTACGTGAAAGTGGTGCAGCGGGTTCCGGTGAAGATCACCTTCGATCCCGGCGAGACTCGGGAGCACGTTCTGCGCCCGGGCATGTCGGTGGAACCGAAGGTCTGGATTCGCTGAGGGAGTCAGGTGTACCGCATCATCACCATCGAGCGCGAATATGAACACCGCGGTTGGCTCTCGGCATGTGGTCGCGACCATCCTCGGCACCATGCGAAGCCTGGAAAGCTCGCACGGATTTCAGCCCTCCATCCAATCCTGTGAACTTTCTCCAAGATAAGATCGCGCTGGTTACCGGCGCCGACGGTGGTCTCGGGCGGGCGGTCACTCGCGCGCTGCTCGATGCCGGAGCCCTGGTCGTCGGTGTGTCCAGAAAGATCCAGCAGACGGATTTCCCCGACCCCTCCTTTACAGCGATGCGGGCGGAGACTTCGAATCCGGAAGCGGCCGTGAAGATGGTGGACGCAGTCGTCGCGCGATTCGGACGCATCGACATCCTTGCCCATCTGGTGGGCGGATTCGCAGGCGGCAAGACCGTCGCCGAGACGGACGACGCCACCTTCCGCCTCATGCTGGACATCAATCTTCACAGCGCCTTCTACGTGCTGCGTTCGGTCATCCCCCACATGCGCAAGTCTGGCGGAGGACGCATCATTGCCATCGGCAGCCGCGCGGCGGAAAGTCCGGGGCCAGGCGTGGCCGCCTACAGCGCTTCCAAGGCGGCGCTGGTCTCGCTGATTCAGACCGTCGCTCTCGAAAATAAAGACCTCGCTATCACCGCCAATGTCCTGCTTCCGGGCACAATGGATACACCCGCCAACCGGCAGGCTATGCCCGCCGCGGATATATCCAAGTGGGTGCAGCCGGCTTCGGTCGCGTCCCTGATCGTGTGGCTGGCAGGGCCGGCGGGAAAAGACGTAAGCGGCGCAGTCATTCCGGTTTATGGCCAGAGTCTATGACTGCCTCATCGCCCGGGCCGGTATTTGTGCTCCAGACCGGGTCCGTTTAGGCGCCCGGGCGTCTGTCGCTCGTGGAACGCCGGAGTCTAGGGCAGATTGGCAGGCGGTGCCACGGCGGGTGTTACCGTTTTCGCCTCGGGCAACTGCAGAATCGCCACGTAGGCGGCCAGCCGCCCGATGTGCAGGAAATCGGCGCTCGCAAAATAAAGCAGAGTTACCCCGAGAATGCCGCCCAGAACCACGCTCGGAGGGAAAACCGGCGCCAGGCCCATGGGAAACGCTACCACCGTCGTCGCCACCACGAAAGCAACGATGTGCGCCAGGCCGAACCAGGTACCCACGGCCAACACGGCGCCCGGCCGCCGCCGGCATAAGTTGACGGAGGCCGTGATCGCGCCGAACGTGTCGTCCCCCTCCACCACGACAAATACTGCGGCCAGGGTAAGCAGCCAATTTACCAGCGACCATGCCGCTCCCACCAGCATCGTGGTCGTCAGAAAAATAAGCAGCGCCGCGCCCGGCGCAGGATCGGCCGGCGTGGAGACGGACCCGCCCACGACGAATGCCCCAATCAGACCGGTCGTGGCCGCGATTGTGGCAGCGGCGCGCAGAAAATTCAGCCCCAATAGCGAGCGGAACGACCATCCCGTCGCACGATTCGAGTGCCCTGCCCCATCGGGCTCCCAGAAATACGCCGAAAGCGCCTTCAGCGTCGCCGCCCTTCCCAGGGAAGCCAGGGCAATCCAGGCAAGCGTCAGAGCCAGCGCGAGGACCAGGAAGGCGTTCATCGCTCGCATGCCGCTTCCGCCGAAAATATTGGCGATCGCGTGCGCCACCAGCACCGGATGCCTCGTCCGCAACAGTAGTAGGTCACTTGGCCTGACCGGTAGAGTGTCCAGATACTCAAGAAAGGCTAACGCCGAAAGAAGTGTGGCGGCCGCGCCGAAACTCCAGCGCCAGGCAATCTCGGCCAGCCCGCACGATGGCCGGCGAAAGATGATGCGAAAGCCCTCAAGCGTCGATGAATGCGTTTGCATTTCGAGGCAGGATGCCGTCATTTACAGCATCGCACCCGCATTTCAGCGGACTACAATATTGACCAGAGGCTTGTCGGGAAGAACGATTTCCCTCACGATCTGCTTCCCGGCGATCGCGCCTTTGATCTTCTCGTCCGACACCGCAGCTTGCAGGATAACGTCCTGCGCGGAGCCCGCGGCCACAACCACCACAGCGCGCAGCTTGCCGTTGATCTGCACCGGAATCTCGATCTCGTCTTCTTTCGCCAGCTCCGGGTCATATTTCGGCCATGCAGCCCTGAGCAGAGAACTGTCTTCGCCCAGCGATTCCCAGAGCTCGTGTGCGAGGAATGGCGCGAACGGCGCCAATAGCAGCACCAGGTTGCGCTGCACATCCCGCAACAGAGCTCCGGGCACTGCCCTTTTGGCGATCGATTCCTCCGAGGCGTAGAGCAGGTTCACCAGCTCCATGATGGCAGCCACCGAAGTGTTGAAGTGCCACCGTCGCTGAAAGTCCTCGCTGACCCGCCGGATCGTCTGGTGCAATTTTCGTTGGATCGCCCTCGCCGCAGGCGACACCGCTGCGCCCGGCGAGCCATCAGCCCCTGCGTTCCGCGTCACAAAGCGGAAGACTCGCCCCAGAAAACGCTCGACCCCCGCCACGCCCTCGTCCTGCCAATCGAGTTCCCGGTCCGGGGCAGTGGCAAACAGAGTGTAGAGACGGGTGCTGTCCGCGCCGTAGCGTGCCACCATCTCGTCCGGAGAGACCACGTTGCCCAGGCTCTTCGACATCTTGGCCCCGCCCTTGATGATCATTCCCTGGGTGAACAGACGCTCGACCGGCTCGTCATTCTTTACCAGCCCCATGTCGCGCATGACCCGCGTCCAGAACCGCGAGTAGATCAGGTGCAGGATGGCGTGCTCTACCCCGCCGATGTACTGATCGATCGGAAACCAGTAGCCGGTAATCTTCGGATTGAAGGGCGACTGTTGGTTGTGCGCATCGGTGTAGCGGTAGAAGTACCAGGATGAGTCGACAAACGTGTCCATGGTGTCGGTTTCCCGCCTGGCGGGTTCCCCGCACCTCGGGCAGGTGGTGTTGACAAACTCCGGCACATGGCTCAGAGGCGATCCGCCGCACTGTCCAATACCCACGTTGTCGGGCAGGATCACCGGCAAATCCTTCTCTGGCACGGGCACGATTCCATCCTTTTCGCAGTAAAGGATGGGAATGGGCGTGCCCCAATAGCGCTGCCGCGAGATGCCCCAATCTTTCAGCCGGTAGGTGACTGTAGCCTTGCCGAAGCCTTTTTCTTCGGCGTAGGCCGACAGTTTCGCGATCGCATCCTGGCAATCTAATCCGCTGAACAGCCCCGAGTTCACCAGCGTTCCCTCCAGTGTCGTGAAGGGAAGCGGGGGCTCGGCCACCGTCTCCTCGGGATCGTCCCCACGGGGAACGATCACCAGGCGCATCTCCAGCTTGTACTTCCGGGCGAACTCATAATCGCGTTCGTCGTGGGCCGGCACGCTCATGATGGCTCCGGTCCCGTAGTCCATCAGAATGTAGTTGGCGATCCACACCGGGAGCTTCTCCCCGTTGAAGGGATTCACGGCATGGCGGCCGCTGCTGACGCCGTTTTTTTCAATCGCGCCGATGTCTCCGCTCTCTTTCGCTCTGCGTTGTTCCGCGATGAGCTCATCGACTTTGGCGCGCAACTCCGCGTCCGCGGCTGTGAAGGTCGCCACCAGCGGATGCTCGGGCGCGAGCTGGATCGAAGTCGCCCCATAAATCGTGTCCACCCTTGTGGTGAATACGGTGATTGGCCCCGGGGCCTCGGCCGCGCCTGAAAGTTTGAAATCCACCAGTGTGCCTTCGCTGCGGCCGATCCAGTTGCGCTGCATGGTGCGCACTTTGCTGGGCCAGCCCTCGAGCTTGTCGATGCCGCTGAGCAACTCCTCGGAATAGTTGGTGATGCGCAGAAACCATTGCTCGAGTTCGCGCTGCTCGACGACCGTATCCTCATGGCGCCAGCAGCGCCCATTTACCACCTGCTCGTTGGCCAGCACCGTGGCGCATTTCGGGCACCAATTGACTTTGCTTTTCTTGCGGTAGGCCAGCCCACGCTCGTAGAGCTTCAGGAAAAACCACTGGTTCCAGCGGTAGTACTCCGGCAGACAGGTGGTGACCTCTCGCGACCAGTCGTAGGCAAAGCCCAGCCGCCGCATCTGCGCCTTCATGTTGGCGATATTTCCCAGGGTCCACTGACGCGGAGGCGTATTGTTCTGAATCGCCGCATTTTCCGCCGGAAGGCCGAACGAGTCCCAGCCCATGGGATGAAGCACGTTGTACCCGTTCATCCACATATAGCGCGCCAAGGTGTCGCCAATCGCATAGTTCCGCACGTGCCCCATGTGCAGCACACCCGAGGGATAAGGCAGCATTTCCAGGACGTAATACTTGGGCTTGGTCGAGTTCTCTTCGGCGGCGTACAGGGACGGATCCTGTTGCCAGCGCTCCGCCCACTTGGCCTCGATGCGCTGGGCGTCATACCGCTCCTCGATTGGCGCGGTCCCACCCGCACCCGGTTGCCGGTCCTGGTGCTCGACGGTTGTGTTTTCTTTCGGTGGCATAGGCGAATACCTTGCCCGTAAACCTTAAATTCTACAACGAAGTGCGGGCGTGAACCGGCTGTCATCCGCGGGAAATTTCATTGCCGGCATCAACGTCGCACGCCGGATTGGCATCTATTCGGCTTCCGTTCTTGACCTCGGGGACAAATCGAGGTATGTTTCGGCCATTTACAAAAACAGGACAAAAGCGGGTGCGGATCCTTTTCCACACTGTCTTGCGGTCCAGAATCGATGATCCTGCGAGCCGTTGTTCATTTTGCTCTCGGGCGGCTCGTAACGT
>Ga0335080_10002345_pt1 | contig 18847 bp, 11 predicted proteins | sample Lox_Sample_34_FD_206720 | JGI IMG/M metagenome (GOLD analysis project Ga0335080, IMG submission 206720) | Soil microbial communities from Loxahatchee National Wildlife Refuge, Florida, United States - Lox_Sample_3.4 | ecosystem: Environmental > Terrestrial > Soil > Wetlands | place: USA...
AACTCGGACGCGGCCCGCATCGTCACGGGCCAGAACCTGTTCGTCGACTACGCCTACGAGGCCGCCGTCGATGTCGGGGCGCGCGCGTCGCTGCTCTGAGCCACCGGGGATGCCCATGCTGATCGTCGCAGGCGAGATCGAGATCGATCCCGCGCACCGGGAGCAGGCGATCACCGCCGCGCTCGAGATGATGGAGGCGACGCGCCGAGAGCCGGGCTGCATCAGCTACACGTTCTCGGGCGACCTCGCTCACGCCGGCCGCTTCCGCATCTTCGAGGAGTGGGCGTCGCAGGCCGCGCTCGACCTGCACTTCGCGTCGCCGCACATGGCCGCCTTCCAACGCCGGGTGGCGGGGCTCGGCGTGAAGGGCATGAAGGTGCAGAAGTACGAGGTGGCCTCGGTCGGACCGCTGCGCTGAGCGGCGCTCAGCTCGGCACGGGATCCGACTCGTCGCCCGCGACCCCGAGCTTCTCCATCTTCGAGTAGAGCGTGCGCCGGCCGATGCCGAGCGCGCGCGCCGCGGCCGATCGATTGCCGCGGCTCTCGCGCAGCGCGAGCCGGATGCGCCAGGCCTGGGCGCGGTCGACCCAGTCGCGCAGCCGCAGCCCGCGCGAGCCCTCGAGCTCGAGCGAGCGGCGGTACAGATCCTGGAGGAACGGGTCGAGCGGGCTCGACTCCACCGGCGGGTTCGCGATGGCGCTGTTCATGACGCCCCGCGAGTGCAAGAGCCGTTCCTCGCCCCGCTGCGCACGCCGCGCGCCGGCGTCGCCTGCGCCCGCCGGGCGCGCCCGTTCGATGGGCACCCGGTGCCCGCCGGGGATGCAGCGTCGCGCCGTTCTTGCGGCGGATGCGGCGCGCTTGGGCGGCGGCGCGCCCACTTCCGCGACGGCACGCGCGTTGCTTCTCTTCATCGATCGATCGGAGGCGGTGAGGAGGAATGGGGCGATGAAGAAGATCGAGGCGGTGATCAAGCCCTTCAAGCTCGACGAGCTCAAGAGCGCGCTGCTCGACGCCGGCGTCCAGGGCATGACGGTGCTCGAGGTGCGCGGCTTCGGGCGCCAGAAGGGACACACCGAGCTGTATCGCGGCGCCGAGTACGTGGTGGATCTGCTCCCCAAGGTGCAGATCGAAGTGGTCGTCCCCGACCACCTGACCGACACCGTCGTGGCGACGATCAAGGACACGGCGAAGACCGGTCGCATCGGCGACGGCAAGATCTTCGTGAGCGCCGTCTCGGATGCAGTGCGCATCCGGACCGGCGAGCGCGCGGAGTCTGCGATCAACTAGCCAGGAGGCCGACTCTCGAGTCGGCCTCCGCGCAGCGAGGCGACGTCTTCGGAGCCGAGCGAAGTCAGCATCTAGCGAGCCAGGCGCAGGAGGGGGCCGGCGGGTGTCCGCGTTGCGGGCGCCCGCCGGCTTGCGCGCGCCTTGCCGCCGGCGTGGGAACGGCACAGACTCGGTCGCCGCGCATGGCGAGCATCGCCTTCGAGCACGTCGAGAAGAGCTACCCGAACGGAGCCCGCGCCCTGGTCGACCTCTCGCTCGACGTCGGGGATGGCGAGCTCGTGGTCGTCGTCGGCTCCTCGGGCTCCGGCAAGTCGACGCTGCTGCGGGTGCTGGCCGGACTCGAGCCGGTGAGCGCCGGCACGATCCTCATCGGCGGCCGCGTCGTCAACGACCTCGCGCCCCAGCAGCGCAACGTCGCGATGGTGTTCCAGGACTACGCGCTGTACCCGCACATGAGCGTGCGCCGCAACCTGGAGTTCCCGCTGCGCATGCGCGGCATGGCGCGCGACGAGATGCGGCGCCGCGTCGAGTGGGCCGCGGGGCTCCTGGAAATCGGCGGGCTGCTCGAGCGCCGCCCGGCCCAGCTCTCCGGCGGGCAGCAGCAGCGCGCCGCGATGGGGCGCGCCCTGGTCCGCGAGCCCACCGTCTTCCTGCTCGACGAGCCGCTCTCCAACCTCGACGCCAGGCTGCGAGGCGCCGTCCGCACCGAGATCGGCGCGCTGCAGCGGCGCCTTCGCACCACGATGATCTACGTGACCCACGACCAGCTCGAGGCGATGACGCTCGCGGACCGCGTCGCCGTGCTGCACCAGGGGCGGCTCCAGCAGCTCGCGCCGCCGCGCGAGCTCTACGAGCGGCCGGCCAACACCTTCGTCGCGGGCTTCGTCGGGAGCCCGCCGATGAACCTCTTCCCGACCCGGCTCGCGCCCGACGGCGGGGGCGCGCTGCGGCTCGCGCTCGGCGAGCAGTGGGTGCCGCTCTCCGGCGAGGGGGCCGCCTACACGCGGGCGGCGGAGGCCGCGACGGGCGGGGTGCGTCCCGAGGCCGTGTCGCTCGCGGCGGATCCCAGCGCCGGCTCGATCGCCGCGCGCGTCGAGCACGTCGAGAGCCTCGGCCACGAGACGCTCGCGCACCTCTCCGTCGCGGCGCCGGGCGGCCGGCTCGCGCTCGTCGCGCGGCTGCCGGGCATGCGGGCGCTCGGAGCGGGCGATGCCGTCCGCGTGCGGATCGACCCGCTGCGAGTCCACCTGTTCGACGCCGCCGGACGCAGCCTGGGGGGTCAGCCCGCGGCCTCCTCCCGCGTCTCGAACAGCGAGTAGAGGACGGGCAGCACGAAGAGCGTGCACAACGTCGCCGTCACGAGGCCGCCGATGATCACGACGGCGAACGGGCGCGCGGTCTCCGCGCCCACCTCCTGCGACATCGCGGCGGGGAGCAGACCGAGCGCCGCCATCGCCGCCGTCATCACCACCGGACGCATGCGCGACGTCGCGCCCTCGCGCACCGCCTCGAACGTGCGGACGCCGCTTCGGCGGAGCTCCCGGATGCGCTCCACCAGGATCACGCCGTTCTGGACCGAGACGCCGAAGAGCGCGATGAAGCCGACCAGGGCGGAGACCGAGAGCGAGAGGCCGGCGACCGGCAGCGCCAGGATCCCGCCGATCGCGGCGAAGGGCACGTTCAGGAGGATCAGGATGCCGAGGCGCGCCGAGTCGAACGCGGTGAAGAGCAGGAAGAAGATGGCGAGGAACGTCAGCGGGACGACCACCTCGAGCCGCTGCAGCGCGCGCTGCTGGTTCTCGAAGGAGCCGGTCCACTCGAGCCGATAGCCGGTCGGGAGCTTCACGTCGGCATCGACCTTGGCCCGCGCCTCCGCCACCAGCGAGCCCAGGTCGCGCCCGCGCTCCGAGAACTTGACGGCGATGCGGCGCGCGTTCTCCTCGCGGTACACCCGCGAGAATCCGGGTCGCACCTCCACCGACGCGATCGATCCGAGCGTGAGGCGCTGCCCCTTCGGGCCGAGCACGGGGATCTCGCGGATCGACTCGACGTCGGAGACCGCGCGCGGCGCGAGCTTGACCACCAGGTCGAACGAGCGCTCGCCCTCGAGCACGCGCGTCGCAACGGCCCCGCCGAACGCGGTCTCCACCACGCTCTCCACGTCGGCGACCGTGAGGCCGAAGCGCGCGATCGCCGCCCGATCGACGGCGATCTGGACCTGCGGCTGCCCGGAGAGGTGCTCGCGACCGACGTCGGCGGCGCCGGGCACCGTCTTCAGCACCCCGACGATCTGGTCCGCCACCGACTCGAGCTGCTGGGGATCCTCGCCGAAGATCTTGATGCCGAGCTCGCCCTTGATGCCCGAGACCGCCTCGTTGACGTTGTCTTCGATCACCTGGCTGAAGACGTACTCGACGCCGGGGATCTCGGAGAGCTTCGCGTTCATCGCCTCCACGAGCCCGTCGCGGTCGCGAGCGGTCTTCCAGTCGTCGCGCGGGCTCAGGTCCACGTAGATCTCGGCCTGGTCGAAGCCGTTCACGTCGGTCCCGTCGTCGGGCCGGCCGAGCTGGCTCACCACCGTGCGCACCTCGGGGAACGACGACAGCATCTGGCGCACGCTGCGCGTCAGGGCGGCGGCGTCGGTGGGCGCGATCGACTCTGGATAGAGGGCGTGGATCCAGAGCGCCCCCTCGTCCAGCTTCGGGAGGAACTCCGTGCCCATCTGCGAGCCCACCGCGACGGCGACGGCGAACCCCGCGAGCGCCACGGCCACCACCACGCGCCGCAGCCGCAGCGCGCGATCGAGCATCGGCCGATAGAGCCGGCCCAGCAGCGCCACGAGCCGGGACTCCTGGCCCGGCTCCCGCCCCCTCATCGCGAAGCTGAGCAGGACGGGCACCACGATGAGCGCGAACAGCGTCCCGGCCAGCAGGGCGAAGGCCAGCGTGAGCGCCATCGGCCGGAAGATGCGCCCCTCGACCCGCTGCAGCGTGAAGAGCGGCACGAAGGCCGTCAGCAGGATCGCCTTCGAGAACAGGATGGGCCGGCCCATCGCCGAGACGGCGGCCGCGATGCTCGCGGTGAGCGGCTCGTTGCGGCCCGCCTCGCTCTCGCGCCGCTGCAGCAGGTTCTCCGCGATCACCACCGCGGAGTCGACGATGATCCCGAAGTCGATCGCTCCCATCGAGATCAGGTTCGCGGGAACCCCCTGCAGGTCGAGCAGGAAGAACGCGCCGAGCAGCGAGAGGGGAACGACCAGCGCCACCACCAGCGCCGAGCGGAAGTTCTCGATGCCGAGGAACAGCACCAGGACGGCCACCACCAGCCCGATGCCCTCGATCATGTTGTGCCGCACCGTGTGCAGCGTGCGGTCGATCAGCTCGGTGCGGTCGTAGTGCGGGACGATCTCGACGCCCGGCGGGAGGTCGTGCCGGTTGATCTCCTTGACCTTCTGGCGCACGCCCTTCAGCACGTCGAGCGCGTTCTCGCCCTTGCGCAGCAGCACGATCCCTTGCACCACGTCGTCGTCGTCGACCTGGTCGAAGGGCTTGCCCGCCACCGGCTGGGTCATGCCGACGCGCCCGAGCCGGAGCTGGTTGCCGACGAGCACGCGGCCCAGGTCCGCGATGCGGATCGGCGTGCCGTTGCGAGTAGCGACGGCGATCGAGGCGATGTCTTCGAGATCCCTCACCAGCCCGAGCCCGCGCACCACGTACATCTGCGGGCCGTGCTCGATATAGGCGCCGCCCGAGTTGTGGTTCCCCGTCTGGAGTGCACCGAGCACGTCTGCCAGCGAGAGGTCGTAGGCGCGCAGCTTGGCCGGGTCGACCTCGACCTGGTACTGCTTCGTGGGCCCTCCGAAGCCGACCACGTCGACCACGCCCGGCACCGTGCGCAGCCGCCGCTCGACGACCCAGTCCTCGATCGCCTTCAGATCGACCAGCGGGAAGCCCCTGGGCGCGCGCAGGCTATAGCGGTAGATCTCGCCCACCGGCGTCGCGTCCGGCCCGACGTTGGGCTGGGCGCCGGTCGGGAAGTCCATGCCCTGGACCTGCTGCGCCACCAGATTGCGCACGCGGAAGCCGTCGGCGTCGTCCTCGAAGACGATCGTCACGACGGACAGCCCGAACAGCGAGATCGAGCGGAGCGACACGCGCTTCGGGATGCTGTTCAGCTCGTTCTCGACGGGGATCGTGACGAAGCGCTCCACCTCCTCGGCGGCGTGCCCCGGCCAGAGCGTGATCACCTGGACCTGGATGTTGGTGACGTCCGGATAGGCCTCGATCGGGAGGCGGCGGAAGGCGGACCACGCCGCCGCGACGAACACGAGGAGGATCGCCAACAGCACCGACCGGTGCCGCAACAGGTAGGAGACCGCGCTCCCCATCAGGCGCCGGAGTGCGAGTCCAGGATCTGCTGGAGCAGGAGGCTGCCGTCCGTCACCACCCGCTGGCCCGCCGCGAGGCCGCTGGTCACCGCGACGTGGCCCGAGCGCTCCGCGCCGACCGCGACGCGCTGGCGCTGGAAGCGGCCCGGCGCCGCCTCCACGAAGACGTAGCGGCTCTCGCCGTCCAGGAAGACCGCCTTGGCGGGGACCTCGACGCCCACGGGCTCATCGCCGGCGGCCACGTCGACGCTCACGTACATCTCGGCCTTGAGCAGCCCGTCGGGATTCGGAATCGTGCCGCGCACCCGCGCCGTACGCGTCGCGGGGTCGAGGGCGGCGGCGATGAAGTCGATGTGGCCCTCGAAGCTGCGCCCCGGGTAGGCGCTCGAGTGGAGCTCGATCTTCTGCCCGCTGCGGAGGTCGGCGAGGCTCACCTCGGGCACGTCGACCCACACCCAGAGCTGCGACGGATCGGTGACCACGAAGAGCGGCTGCAGCACCGAGGTCTCGCTCGCGAGCATCTGGTCGGGTCGTACCTCCTGACCCGGCGCCACGTTGCGCTCGACCAGCGTGCCGACGATCGGGCTCCGCAGCGAGAACACCGCGTCGACCGAGCCGCCGCGAGCTCCGTAGAGCGCGAGCTTGGCTCGGGCCCGGGCGTCCTCGGAGGCCGCGCGCACGTGGTCGTCCTCGGCCGCGTCGAGGTCCTTTCGGGCCGCCGCGCCGTGCTGGTAGAGATCGCGGACGCGGTCGAGCGTGCGCGTCGCGAGCGCGAGGTCGCCCGCCGCCTTCTTCGCGTCGGACTGCGCCTCGGCGAAGTCCGGCGAGTCGATCACGGCCAGCGGATCGCCCACCTTCACGCTTTCGCCGGGAGCGCGCGTCACGCGGAGCACGCGGCCGGCGACCGGTGCGTAGACGCGCACGCTCACGTCGTCGTCCCAGGCGAGGCGACCGGTCAGGTGGAACACGCCGGCGCCGCGCGGCATTACGTCCTCCACCGCGAGGTGCGCGAGCTGGGGCGAGGACGGGGAGATCTCGACGGTCTGCCCCTCGACGCGGGCAGGCGGCGGCCCGCCGGGCGGAGCGCTGTGGCCGCAGGCAATCGCGCCGGCCAGCAGTGCGAGAGCGGTGGTGGAGCGGAATGGCCTCATCGATCCTCCCATCCCTGGGACACCGGTCCGGTGGCGGCCGCGTCCTCGTCGCGTCCGGCGAAGACGATGTAGAGCACGGGCAGCACGATCAGCGTCAGCAGCGTCGCGGAGATCAGGCCGCCGATGATGACGATCGCGAGCGGTCGCTGCGTCTCGCTGCCGATGCCGTGCGAGAGCGCCATCGGCAGCAGACCCAGCATGGCGAGCAGCGCGGTCATCAGGACGGTGCGAAGGCGGATCTCGCCGCCGGCGAGCACGGCCGACACCGCGTCGCGGCCCGCCGCGCGCTGGTCGTTGAAGCAGCTCACCATCACGACGCCGTTGAGCACCGCCTGCCCGAACAGGGCGATGAAGCCGATCGCCGCCGAGACGCTGAGCGGGATTCCCGTGAGCAGCAGCGCCACGATGCCCCCGATCATCGCGAGCGGGACGTTCACCATGATCAGCAGCGCGCTGCGGACCGAGCGGAACGCGTTGAACAGCAGGACGAAGATCAGGAACACGCTGATCGGTACGATGAATGCGAGGCGCCGCATGGCGCGCTGCTGGTTCTCGAACTCGCCGCTCCAGGTGACGATCGTGCCCTGCCCCAGATTCAGCCCTGCGACCCTCGCCTGCATGTCGGCAACGACGCTGCCCATGTCGCGGTCCTTGATGAACACGCCGATCGCCGTGACGCGCGTCCCGTTCTCGCGGCTGATGTTCATCGCGCCCGCCGCCTCGCGGAAGGTCGCCAGCTCGACCAGCGGCACGTGGGCCTTGTCGGGGGTGTCGACGAGCACGTCCTTGAGGCGCGACAGCTCGCGCTCGTCCTCGCGCAGCCGGAGCACCACGCCGAAGTGCTTCTCGCCCTCCCACATCTGGGTGGCGGACTTGCCGCCGAGGGCCGTCTCGATCACGTCCTGCACGTCCTGGATGTCGAGGCCGTAGCGCGCCGCGCGCTCGCGGTCGATCTCGATGATGCTCTGCGGCACCTCGCCGGCGCGGTCGACGAAGGCGCGCGCCACACCCCGGACGCCGCGGATCGCGTGCAGGATCGCGTCGCCGTTGGCGTGCAGCTTCTCGACGTCGTCGCCGAACACCTTCACCACGATCTGGCCGTCGATCTGCGAGATGCTCTCGAGGACGTTGTCCCGGATCGGCTGCGAGAAGGTGGTCTCGACGCCCGGCAGGGCGTCGAGGTTGCGATCCATCTCGTCGATCAGCTGCCGCTTCGAGAACCCGGGCCGCCACTCCGACTCCGGCTTCAGGTCCACGAAGGTCTCGAGCATGTTGACGGGCTTCGGATCGGTGCCGTCCTCGGGGCGCCCGGCCTTCGAGATCACTGTCTGGACCTCGGGCGTCTTGTGGAGGATGGCGCGGATGGTCCGGCAATAGGAGGCCGCCTGCGCGAGCGAGATGCCCGGAGGCAGCGTCTGGTTCACCCAGATCGTGCCCTCGTTCAGCTCCGGGAGGAACTCGCTCCCCAGCCGGGGCTCGATCGCCAGGCTCGCTGCGAAGGCGGCGATCGCGAGCCCGACCACCAGCCCTCGCCGCTCGATCGCCCAGCGCAGCGCGGGCAGGTAGGCGCGCTTGCACGCCCTCACCAGCGCGTTCTCCTCGCGGTGTCCCGTCTGCGGCAGAAGCCAGTAGCAGAGCAGTGGCACCAGCGTGAGCGAGAACACGAGCGAGCCGACGAGCGCGCTGGTCACCGTCCAGGCCATCGGCGCGAAGATGCGCCCCTCGTGGCGTTGAAGCGTGAAGATCGGGAGGTGCGCCGCGATGATGATCAGCATCGAGAAGAAGGTGGGGCGGCCGACCTCGGCCGCGCCCTGCATCACCAGCTCCCGCAGCGACGCCGGATCGTCGGGGCCCGTGCGCTGCGACAGCCGGCGGTACACGTTCTCCACGACGATGACGGCCCCGTCGACGACGATCCCGAAGTCCATCGCGCCGAGCGAGAGCAGGTTCGCCGGAATGCCGCGCAGCGTGAGTCCGAGGAACGTCGACAGCAGCGCCAGCGGGATCACGAGCGCGACGATCGCGGCGGCCCGGAGGTTCCCGAGGAAGAGGAAGAGCACGAGCGTGACCAGCGCGGCACCTTCGGCGAGGTTGTGGAAGACCGTGTCGAGCGTGGTGTGGATCAGCCAGGTCCGGTCGTAGTACGGGACGATCTTCACGCCCTTGGGCAGGATCGAGTGGTTGAGCGCCGCGATGCGCTCCTTCACGCTCGCGAGGACCTGCGACGGGTTCTCGCCCTTCCGCATCAGCACGATGCCGTTCACGATGTCGTCGTCGTCGTCCTGCCCGACGACGCCCTGGCGCGGCACCGCCCCCACCGTGACCTCCGCGACGTCGCGCACGAAGATCGGCGTGCCGCCGCGCGCGTCGACCACGATGCGCTCGATGTCCTCGGTCGTCTTCAGGAGACCGATGCCGCGGATCAGGTACTGCTGCTCGCCGCGCTCGACGTAGGAGCCACCGGCGTTCGCGTTGCCGCGCTGCAGCGCGTCGAAGAGCTGCTGCAGCGTCAGGCCGTAGCCCTTGAGGCGCCCCATGTCGGGGTGTACCTCGTACTGCTTGATGAAGCCGCCCTGCGTGACGACGTCCGCGACGCCGTCGGCCTGCTTGAGCTGGCGCTCGACGACCCAATCCTCGAGCGTGCGGAGGTCGCGAGAGCTCATCCCGTCGCCCCGGAGCCGGTAGCGGTAGAGCTCACCGATCGGCGTCGCGAGCGGAGCGAGCCCGGGCTCGACGCCGGACGGCAGGTCGGCGAGCGCCAGGCGCTCCTCGACGCGCGCGCGGGCGAAGTAGTCGTCGACCCGGTCGTCGAAGGTCAGCACGATGAAGGAGAGGCCGAACTGCGTGTGCGAGAACAGCCGGACGGAGTGCGACACCCCGGCCAGTGCGATCTCGAGCGGGATCGTGACCTGCTTCTCCACCTCCTCGGGCGCCCGCCCGGGGAACAGCGTGATCACCTGCACCTGGGTGTCGGAGACGTCGGGGAAGGCCTCGATCGGGAGCGCCTGGAAGGCCATCACGCCCGCGGCGACGAACAGCACGACCATCAACATCACGAAGAGTGGCTGTCGGAGGGCGAATTGGACGACGCGCGTGATCATGCCCCGCCTACGAGGCCGTGCTGTCCTGGAAGATCTTCTCGAGCAGGATCGCGCCCCGTGTGACCACCCGGCGCCCCGGCTCGAGACCGGAGAGCACCGGCAGCCAGCCGTCGCGTTCGGGCCCGATCGCGACCTCGCGGCGCTCGAAGCTCCCCGGCTCCTCCTCGACATACACGAAGTGCTTTTCGCCCTGCAGGAAGACGGCCGCGACCGGGACCTCCGGCACGGGCGCCTGGTCGTCGGGTTCGATGTCGACGCGGACCAGCATCTCGGCGCGCAGCTTGCGGTCGGCGTTCGGCAGCGCGCCGCGCACGCGGAGCGTACGCGTCGTGGGATCGAGGAACTCGCTGACCATCTCCACGCGGCCTGCCACCGCCTGGCTCGGGTCGAGGTGCACGCGGACGACGAGCGGCGTGCCGGCACGCAGGTGCGGCGCGTCGTGCTCCGACACGTCGAGCATCACCCAGAGGCGCGTCGGGTCGGTCACCGTGAAGAGCGGCGCCGCGAGTTGCGGCGTCCCCGCCAGGATCTGGTCGGGCCGCACCTCCTGGCCGGGGCCGAGGTTGCGCTCCACGACGACGCCGGCGATCGGCGTGCGCAGTGGGAAGCTCCCGTCGATCGAGGTGCCTTCGGCACCGTAGGCGGCGAGCCGCGCCGCGGCGCGCTGCGACTCGGACCGCGCCCGCGCCTGGTCCGCCTCCGCGGCGTCGAGGTCCTTGCGCGCGGCGGCGCCGTGCTCGAAGAGGTCGCGCACGCGGACGAGCGTGCGCTCGGCGAGGCGCAGATCGCTCGCGGACTTGCGCGCGTCGGCCTCCGCCTCGCCGTAGTCCGACGAGGCGAGCCGCGCCAGCACGGCACCCGCTTCGACACGCTGCCCCGGCTCGACCTCGATGCGGGTGACGCGGCCGGCGAACGGCGAGTAGACCCGCACCGTCGCGTTCTCGTCCCAGGCGAGACGGCCGTTCAGGCGCAGGGCGGCGGGTCGCGCCTCGCGCGGCGCCTCGGCGCCGACCGCTCCGAGCTGCGGGCTGTCGCGCGGGATGCGCACCCGCAAGCCGTCGACGCTCGGCTCGGAGACTGCGGCGACCGGCCGGGCGCGCTCGCAGCCCGCGAGCAGCGCCCCCACGAAGAGCAGGAGCGCCGCGGCCCTCCGACTCCCGATCATGGTCCGAGCTCCGTGCCGACCGCCTCCTCGAGCTGATAGAAGGCGGTCCAGTAGTCGCTCAGGTCCTGGTAGTACTCCGCGTGGGTCGTGACGAAGGTGCGTTGCGCGTCCAGGAGCTCGAGCAGCGAGGCCGCGCCCTTCTTGTACTGGTACTCGACGAGGTCGCGCGCGCGGCGCGCGCGCTCGAGCAGGCGCGAGTCCATCCTCTGCACGCGCGCGGCGGCCGACTGATACGCCGCGAGCGCGGTGGCGACGTCGTTGGCGACCTGGGCGTCGAGCTTGTCCCGCTGCAGCGTCTGCGTTCGGACGGCCGCCTCTGCCTTCTGGATCTCGCCCCCGTTCCGGTAGAAGACCGGCAGCTCGAGCGAGAGCCCGAGGGTGGCGGTGGGCGGCTGGACCGCTTCCTGCCCGTGCCCCTGCTGCTCGTAGCCGCCGACGACTGCGATGTCGGGGATGCGCTCTCGCCGTGCGAGCGAGAGCGCCGCGTCGGCGCTCGCGAGCTGCGAGCTCGCCGCGGCGAGGTCCGGCCGCTTCTGCCGCGCCTCGGCCAGCAGCGACTCCGTGGTCGCGCCGGAGAGCGAGGCGGGAGCGCGCGAGGGCGGGAGGTCGGGGGCGACGTCGAAGTCGACGTGGCCGTCGCGCGCGCCGAGCAGGAAGGCGAGCGAGGCCTTCGACGCCAGGAGCGCCTGCTGCGCGGCGTCGACCGCCTGCTCGGCCTCGAGCTTCTGGGTCTCGGCCCGCGCGCTGTCCGCCTCGGAGACGTCGCCCGCGTGGAAGCGGAGGTCGACGAGCTGCGAGGTCTGCTCCGCGCTGGCGGACGCCTCGCGCGCGAAGCCGAGTGCGGAGCGCGTCAGCACGGTCTGCACGTACTGCTGCTTCACCAGCGCCGAGAGCGTGCGCTCCGCATCCGCACGCGAGAGGCGCGCGGCCTCGAGCGCCTTCTTTGCCACGTCGGTCTTGAGACGGCGCTTGCCGATCAACAGGTCGAAGAGGAGGCCCTGGTCGGAGGCGTTCGCGTTCCAGGACGTGGCGGAGCAGTCGCTCGGCCGCTCACAGTCGCTCGGGTGGTAGCTGAAGGAGTGTCCCCCGCCGCCGCCGACCTGTGGGTTCGGGAAGGCCTTGGCGATGGTGAGATCTCCCTCGGCGCTGGCGACCGCTGCGTCTGCCAGCAGCAGGTCGAATCCGTGCTCGCGGAACAGGCGCTGCGCTTCGTCGAGCGAGAGCTGGGCCGGGATCGAGGTCTGGCCGGTGTCCGCCGCGACCACACTTGGCGGTGTGAAGAGCCCCACCAGGATCGCGCAGGCGCACAGGGCCCTCACGGCTCGTCTCCCACGGCCTGTCCCGAGACGGCCGGAGCGGCGCGAATCTTCACGTTTCGGTAGGGAGGGGGCGAGCGCCCGCGCGGCGTCAGATTGCACGAGGTAATCCGCCGTCGCTCCACCGCGCCCGGCGCATCGCCACCGCCGCCGCTTGCGGCACCTGGGGCGTCGCGCGATGCTCGGGCTCCCCTCGGACAGGAGCCTCGAAAATGAACCGTCGCGCCCTCTCGTTCGCCCTCGCCGCCTTGCTCTTCGCGGGACCCGCCCTGGCGGGGACGGCCAAGACCTACCAGGTGACCGGCCCCGTGGTGGACGTCTCCGCCGACACCATCACAGTCCAGAAGGGCAAGGACAACTGGGAGATCGCCAAGGACGCCTCCACCAAGACGAGCGGCACCGTCAAGAAGGGTGACAAGGTCACCGTGATGTACCGCATGACAGCGACGTCGATCGAGCCGAAGGCGGCCACGTCAAGCAAGAAGAAGTAGTCGTCTTCCTACCCGAGTGAGAGCGCGATCTGGTGCAGGCGCCGGTCGCGCGAGAGCGGAATGCGCGCCGCGCCGTCCACCGGCGCGACGGCGACGCCGTCGACCGCAGCCTCGACCACGCGCTCGGCACGCCCGTTCGGGTTGTCGACCTCGATCTCGTAGCGCGTGGCGCCGTCGGGCAGGCGGTAGCGGATGCGGTAGCGCGGCCAGCCGTCCGGCACGCGCGGCCGCAGCACGAGCGTGTCGCCGCCCTCGACGCGCAGGCCAAGCAGCGACTCGAGCGCGATGCGGTAGAACCAGCCTGCGGAGCCCGTGTACCAGCTCCATCCGCCGCGACCGACGTGGGGCGGCGTGCCGTAGATGTCGGCGACCACGACGTAGGGCTCGACCTGATAGATCGCCACCTGCTCCGGCGTGCGCGCGTGCGCGACGGGAGAGATGCGCTCGAGCAGCTCGAGCGCCCGGTCGCGCCAGCCGAGCTCCGCGGCGGCGCGCACGACCCAGCAGGCGCCGTGGGTGTACTGGCCGCCGTTCTCGCGGATTCCCGGAACGTAGCCCTTGATGTAGCCCGGATCGTGCGCGGTCTTGTCGAAGGGCGGCCACAGCAGGCGGATCAGCTTCGCCGAGTCCGACACCAGCTCGTGCTCGACGGCCTGCATGGCGAGCTCGGCGCGCTCGCGCGGCGCCACGCCCGAGATCACCGACCACGCCTGAGCGATCGCGTCGATGCGGCACTCGTCGTTCTGCGCCGAGCCGAGCGGCGTGCCGTCGTCGTAGTACGCGCGCCGGTACCACGCGCCGTCCCAGCCGGCGTCGTTCAGCGCCGCGGCGAGCGCGGTCTGGTACGCGCGATAGCGCTCGGCGCGCGCGCGGTCGCCGCGCCGGTCGCAGAGCGGCAGGAAGCGCCCGAGCACGAAGTGCAGGAAGAATCCCATCCAGACGCTCTCGCCCCGCCCTTCCCGGCCGACGCGGTTCATGCCGTCGTTCCAGTCGCCGGTCCCCATGAGCGGCAGACCGTGCGCTCCGCGCGTGAGCGCCCGGTCGAGCGCGCGACAGCAATGCGTGTAGACGTCGCCCTGCTCGCTGCTCACCTCGGGCGCCAGGTACGCCTCGTCCTCGCCCGCCGCCAGCTCGCGCGCGCGAAGGAAGGGCGCCCGCTCGTCGAGCAGGCCGAGATCGCCGGTGGTCTCGACGTAGAAGGCGGTGACGTACGGCAGCCACACCAGGTCGTCGCAGAAGCGCGTGCGGATGCCGCGCCCGGCCGGCGGGTGCCACCAGTGCAGCACGTCGCCCTCGGCGAACTGATGCGCCGCGTGCAGCAGGATCTGCGCGCGCGTCAGGTCGGGCCGCGCATAGACGAGCGCGGCGGCGTCCTGGAGCTGGTCCCGGAACCCGAACGCCCCGCCGGACTGGTAGAAGGCGGAGCGGCCCCAGAGCCGGCACGACAGCACCTGGTAGAGCAGCCAGCCGTTCATCACGAGGTCGAGCTCGGCCGAGGGGGTCTCGATCTCGACGGCGGACACGAGCCCGCGCCAGTGCTCGCGCACCGCCTCGAAGGCGTGCTCCACCGCGCCGGGCCGACGCCAGCGCTCGAGCAGAGCGCGCACCGCCGGGCGGGTCGGCGCCTCCCCGAGCAGGAAGCTGCACTCGAGCGTCGAGCCCCCCTCGAGCTCGGCGCTCACCTGCCACGCGGCGCACGGATCGAGGCCGGCCCCGACCGCCCCGTCGAGCAGTGCAGCGTCGCAGAGCGCGGCCGGGCGCGACGGGTCGCCGTGGCGGCCGAGGAACGCGGCGCGGTCGGTGGTGAACGAGGTGCCGCGCGTGCCGAGCGGCCCGAGCACCGCCGCGAAGGCGATCCCCCCGCCGAAGCCCGAGCGCACGTGGTTCTCCGCCAGCGTCGCGCCGGCCTCCGCGTCGAAGTCGGTGGTGACGGTGCGGGCGCTCACCTCGGCGAGGCCGCCGAGCACGAGGCGATGGTACGAGAAGAGCGAGAGCCGGCGGTCCTGAGCGCCGGGATTGCGGATCCGCACGCGCACGACCTTCAGCGGATCGCCGGCCGCCGCGAACTGGCAGACCTCCTGCTCCAGGCCCTCGCTCTCGTGACGCCATGTCGTGTAGCCGAAGCCGTGGCGCACCTCGTAGCCGGCGCCGTGCGGCACGGGGCCCGGCAGCGGTGACCAGAACGAGCCCGACTCCTCGTCGCGCACGTAGAGCGCCTCGCCGTGCGGGTCCGAGATCGGGTCGTTCGACCACGGCGTGAGCCGGTTCTCGCGGCTGTTGCCGCTCCAGGTGTAGCCGGCCCCCGACTCGCTCACGAGGAAGCCGAAGCCCTCGTTGGAGACGGTGTTGATCCACGGCATCGGCGGCGCGCGCAGGCCGCCGTCCGCGTCGGGCTCGAGGCGCACCACGTACTCGCGACCGTCGCGGGCGAAGCCGCCGAAGCCGTTGGCCGCGCGCAGCGGCTCGCCGCGTCCGGGCGGCGCCGCGGCCGTCGCGGCGGGGGCCGGCGCGAAGCGGCCGGAGGGCGCGGAGGGCGGCGTCTCGCGCAGATCCTCGGGCGTCGGCATCCGACCGCGCACCACCAGGCGCGCCGAGGCCAGCAGCACGTCGTGCTCGCGCGGGTCGAGCTCGGCGCGCCTCCGCAGCGCGATCCCACCGCTGCCCGGGTTGCGGCCGGCCTCGGCGAGCGCCTCGCGCGTCGCCGCGTCGAAGGCAGCCGGGTCGTCGCACACGACGACGAGATCGACGGGTGCCCCGCGCGCGCCCCAAAAGGCGCGCGCGACGAGGAGCTCGCGCAGGACCGGATCGGACGGAACGGCGGCGTCGCAGACCGCGAAGGGCCGGTCCTGCGCCACGGCGTGCCGCCAGAGATCCGCGTGCTCTCCGCGCGCGCGGCGCAGCAGCGCGGCGTCGGCGCGCAGTGCCGGATGGCCGTAGAGCACGGCGGCGCCGAGCTCGTGCAGGAACGCGGTGCGCTCCTCCGTGAGGCCGAGCCGCGCGAGCTCGCGCGCCTCCCAGGCCGCCGCACCGGCGAAGCTGGCCTCGACCGCGTCGGCGTCGGCGAAGCGCGTCGCGATCGCGAGCGCCGCCTCCCGCTCGTCCGCGGCGCCGACGACCCACGTCGCCTCGACGCGCTCGCCGGGTGCCAGATCGAAGCGGCAGCGCAGGCTCACCACCGGATCGAGCACGCTGCCGACCGTGCCCGAGAGCGGCGCGCGCAGCGCGAGTGCGCGCGGCGCCGACGCGCTGCGCCCGCGCCCGAGGAAGCGGGCTCGGTCCGTCTCGAGCTCGACCGCGCCCGGCGCCGCGAGGGCGTGCACCAGCCACGGCGTGCGCTCGCTGGCGCTGCGCGGGCGCCGCCGCGCGAGGAGCGCGCGGCTCGCCGCGACCCAATCCGTCTCGACGAAGAGCTTCGAGAAGGCGGGATGCGCCGCATGCGCCGCGGCGTCGTTCAGCACCACCTCCGCGTAGCTGGTGAGCTCGAGGGTACGGGCGCGCTTCGACCGGTTCACGAGTGTCGCGCGCCGGACCTCGGCGTCGGCGTCCGGCGGGACGCAGATCTCGAGGGTGGACTCGATGCCGTCGCGCTGCGTCGCCAGGGCGAGGGAGCCCGCGGTGGCGCGCGCGTGGGAGGCAGTCGCATCGCCGGCCGGGCGCGGTGCGAGCGAGGTGAAGCGCCCGCTCTCGAGATCGCGCAGGTAGACGAAGAAGCCGTCGCCGTCTTCGGTGCGATCCCCCGTCCAGGCCGTGAGCTGCGTCCCCTGCCAGCGCGAGCGCCCCGTCCCGGACGCCGTGACGAGGACCGCGTAGCGGCCGTTTCCGAGCAGGCGCGCGCCGGGCGCCTCAGTAGCCAAGCACCACCTCGGCCGGCACGCTGCGGAGCGTGGCGTGCGACGCGTCGAAGTCGCTGCTGGCGCGTCCGCCGACCGTCACCGAGCGCAGCGGACGGTCGAAGGGCGAGGCGACGACGATCCCGCCCGCGGGCACCTCGAGGTCGCCCGAGAGCGAGAGGCGAATGCGGTCGGCCCCGTCGGCGCGCAGGGTGTAGCCGACGCGCCCCCACCAGGTCGGCAGGCTCGCGACGCGCACCGCACCTCCCTCCTGCAGCCAGGAGGCGGGCACGCCCGCGGCGAGCACCAGCGCCGAGTCCTCCTCGCGCTCGTAGACGAAGAAGGAGCGCGCGGCGCGCAGGAAGCTCGAGGCGATCCAGCCGTGCGGCAGGTCGCCGAGGAAGCGCGGAGCCTTCGCGTCGGTCCAGGTGATCTCCGGCCACTGGAGCCAGGCGGGCGGACGCTGCTCCGAGAGCAGGAAGTCGAGCAGCTCGTGCGCGCGATCCTTCTGCCCGAGCCGCACCAGCGCCTCGACGCTCCGGACCTCGTAGGCGGTATAGGACTCGGGCGGAGACTTCCTGCGATTGCGGAGCTCGTCGAAGTAGCGGTCGTAGGTGCGCGCGAGCGCAGCGGCCGGCAGCCGCGCGCGCTCGCCGCCCGGCGCCAGCGCGATCGCGGTCGAGTTCGGGTCGAAGTCGGCGAGCTCGACCGACGCCGGAATGGTGTCGAGGCGGTGCTGCTTCATCACCTCGGCCATCGACGCGTAGATCGCGTCGCGCAGCTCGTCGCGCTCGACCGCGAAGCGGCCCGCGCGCTCGCGGTCTCCGACCTGCGCCGCCAGCGCCGCCGCGTCGCGGAGGCCGCGCAAGGCGAAGAAGTCGTCCCAGTACGAGTGCACCGGCTTCGCCGCGTACCCCTCGTGGCTGATCGACTCGGGGAGCAGCCCGTAGAAGGCGCGCCTGGCCGGCTGGCGGTAGGCATCGCCCGTTCGCTGCGCGCGCAGCCGCGCGATGTACTCGGCTGCGGCCGCGACGCGCGGCCACATCTCCGCCAGCAAGGCATCGTCGTGCGTGAAGCGCCAGTACTCGGCCACCGCCCAGATGAACTCGCCGTGGCTGTCGTGCTCGGGCACCGGGTCGGGACCGCGCGCGTCGACGCAGCACGGGATGTGGCCGTCGGAGCCCTGGTACGGCGCGTACCAGCGCAGGAAGTCGCGCACCGGCTCCGTGTCGCCGAGCTGCAGCAGGGCCGACGACGTGATGGCGCCGTCGCGGATCCAGGACCGCTCGTAGCAGCGCGACCCGGGCTGGATCCTGGGCCCGTCGCGGTTCACCAGGATCCAGGCGAGCGAGGCGCGCATCGCGCGGACCAGCCCCTCCGCGTCCGGCGGCAGCTCGATCGCCACGCCCGCGAGCCGCGCGCGCCAGCCCGCCGCGGTCTCGGCGAGCCGCTTCGCCACCACCGCGGCCGCGGCCTGCCGCGAGAGCCCGCCGCGCAGGTCCGGCGGCCGCGCGTGGAAGGGCATCGCGATCGACACCTCGTCGTGTCCCCCCGGCGCGAGGTCGATCGGAAACGCGAAGGCACCGGACGAGAAGCCCACCGGGTCGATCTCCTCCGCGTCGGGCGGAAGCCGCCCCTTGGCGAGGAAGCGCGTCACCGGCCCCTCCTCCGAGCGCGTCGCGCCGAAGCCCTCGGGCGCCGAGAGGGCGACCACCGGACACACGCCGTTCACGCACAGGGTGTCGCCCTGCGCCTCGAGCCGATGGATGCGAGCCACCCCGCCCGTCATGTTGAGGCTCTGCCACGGCGGGCTCACCTGGAACGGCCTCACGGCGAGGTAGAGCATCCCGCGGCGCCGCTCCGCGCCCGGGTTCTCGACCCGGTAGCGCGCGTAGAGCACCGAGGCGCCGGCCGGACCGGCTGCGAAGGCGGTGACCCGCAGTGCGAGCGGGGCCCCGTCCCAGCGGACAGTTGGAATGGGAAGATCGCCGTCCTCGAGCGAGGGCTGGCTCTGCACGGAAGCCCACGAGTCGAGATGCCCGTCGCTGTAGAGGAACGGCTCGATCGAGAACGACTCCTTCCCGACCTCGAGCATGCCGTCGACCGAGAGCAGCGCCTC
>Ga0335080_10002346_pt1 | contig 18844 bp, 12 predicted proteins | sample Lox_Sample_34_FD_206720 | JGI IMG/M metagenome (GOLD analysis project Ga0335080, IMG submission 206720) | Soil microbial communities from Loxahatchee National Wildlife Refuge, Florida, United States - Lox_Sample_3.4 | ecosystem: Environmental > Terrestrial > Soil > Wetlands | place: USA...
TGGAGTTCAACATGTTTGGCGAACTGACGCAGGATCCGACCACGGGACTCGGAGGCAGCGGGCTCGAGCAGTTCATGCTGGGCGCAGCTTCGAGCAATGGCGCGACCCTGCAACAGGTCAACTGGGAACCTTATTTGCGATTCCGTTATTGGGGATTCTATTTGCAGGACGATTACCGGATCACACCCAATTTCACGCTCAACCTCGGAATGCGGTACGACTTGTTCGGCAGTTGGAAGATCCGCCAACAACCGAATTCCAACTTCTGTTTGACCTGCGTCAATCCGTTGACGGGACTTCCCGGCAAGGCGGTTTATTCGGGCGATCCGGAATTCCCCAAAGGCCATGACCTGGCTCCCGCCAACAAGAACGATCTCGGACCGCGCGTCAACTTTGCCTGGACGCCGTTCAAGGATCACAAAACCGTGATTCGCGGCGGTTACGATATCTTTTACAGCAACGCTTTCCAGGCCAACAACTCGATCCAATCCGGCTCAAATTCCCCCGGCTACAACATCGACTTCACCTGGAACAACAGTTTCTATCCCAATCAGTGCGCATCTTTCACCGGGCAGTGCGTGGCGTTCCCGATCAGCGATCCCACGACCATCAAGACCAGTTTGCCAGTCCCGCAGATTCCGGCGACGCCGGCGCAGTTGCCTGGATGGACACGCCAGCCTCTGCTGGGCTATCCCATGAACTCGTTCACCCCACCATCTCACGACCCGATGATCCAGCAATGGACTTTCGAGATCCAACGCGAACTGCCCGCCGATATCATGGTGAGCGTGGGGTACGTGGGCAACCACGGAACGCATCTGGCAGGCGAGTTATTCCGCCAGTACAGCTACGTGCACACGGCGGACGTTCTTCAGTACAAGACTTCGCTTTACGCGGACGTACCAATTACGAGCGTGTATTCGGGTCAGACGGCGGCGGCGCTGCAACAGGTTTATGGGACGTCCACGCTGCCGAGGTCCATCTTGCTGAAGACCTATCCATTCTTTCCCTCGATCGTTGTCAACAGCGCCTGGGACGGCACGAGCCATTACGACGGACTGGATCTTCAAGTGAGGAAGAAGTTTTCGAAGGGACTCAGCTTTGTGGCTGCGTACACGTGGTCAAAATCCATCGATAATGGACTGCCCGGGCAGTTGGCCGCAAACCTTGTCGACCCTGTGCACTTCGGGCGCCCTGGTTATGTTGGCGGCCGGGCGGGATCAGTCAGCTTCGGCCAACAGACTGGCGGGTTATACCAGGATCCCGACCACAAAGTCGACAAGACGCTCTCCGCCGCCGATGTTCCGCAGATGTTCAATCTTGCCGGATCGTATGAGCTGCCGTTCGGCAACGGGAAGATGTTTCTGAATCGCAAGGGCCTGGTCAACCACCTGCTTGGCGGATGGATGCTTACGGCAAACTTCAATGCGCAAATGGGGATTCCGATGAGCATTAGTTGCCCTGGCGATCAAGTCACCAGCAGCCGGTGCGATTTGATTGGTAATCCTTCGAACGTGCCCGGCGGCCAGAACGCGGCTCACTGGTTCAATGCCGCGGCGTTTCAGCCTGCCTTTGGGAGTGATCCCACCTTCTGGGCGAACTACGATCCTAATGACCCACGTGCGTATTTGTTCGGCACGGCCGGGGAGCGGCTGGGGAATGCGCGCACGCCGGGCTTCTACAATATGGACACCTCTCTCAGCAAGGAGTTTCACTTCTCGGAACAACGCTATTTCCAGTTTCGCTGGGAGGTGTTTAACACGCTGAATCACATGAACCTGGGGCTGCCCAACACCAGCTGGTGTCTGCCGCCGAATGCAGACGGCTCGACAGACCGCGTGCATCAGGCCGGCTGCTCGTTCGGTTTAATCACTAACATCGGCACCGATCCAAGAGCCATGGAGTTTGCCCTGAAGTTCTACTGGTAGGTGAATGTGCGCCGGAAACCGGCTGTAACCGGTCGAGATCATCATTCATGATCAGCCGGCGGCGTATGGTTCTCGGAAGTGCTTGCGCCGCGCAGGCCGTCTCTCCGTCTCCGGGATCGGAAACCCGATATGATTCCATTCGCTGGATAGAAGAGCGAGACGATCCGTCGGTCACACTCGACACGGGAGAATTGGTGGTTCGCGTGATCGACAACACAGGGCTGCGATCCACACCCGGCAAGCATCCCATGGAACACGCCTTCACACATCACTTGGGCTATCACGGCATCCGCGCGCTTTGGCGTAAGGACGAGCGACGGAACATCGTCATGCCATTCGTCTCATGGCTGAACCTGCAGAACCTCTCGGTGGAAGGCCTGCAACTCGACCCGGTGGATGATCGCGCTCTCTTTGGTGTGGGCCGGGGCTGGCCGGTTAAGATGGCGCGCCAGGGCGAGTCTGTGCATCTCACGATTCCGCAAATGCCGCTTAGCGGCGTCGAGTACGCGCTGCGCATCGGGCCGCTGCATCAAGACTGCGTGGATTTTGAGATCCGCTTCACGCTGCACAAGAAGAACCGCAGCAGGGCTGCGTTCCGGGCTTCGTGGCCGTGCTATATGTCTACGTACGACGAAGTGGAGCTCTACATCCCTACAGCAAATCCTGAGCGCCCGGACTGGCAGCGGATTGGGGAAAAAGAGCCCGTCGTCATCGGCGATCCAGTAAACTACTCTTATTCGCAGCGCACCTTCGAAGCGCCGCCGGCGGCGATTCCCCTGGCTTACGGCCGCATCGGTTCACGTGTTCTGGCGATTATGGTGAGCCGCCCCGAGGTCGCATTCTTCCTGGTCAACGCCGGTGGCCATCTCTCGTTCCTGCCGGTGCAGAACCCCGCCTGGGATCTGTCGTTTCAATTGCCTGATTACGAGCCCGACCGCCCGTTCGGCTTTCGGGGCCGGATCGTCTACAAGGCATGGGAAGGTCCCGAGGACATTCTGGCGCGCTACCGCCAATTCAAGGAGCACTCGTGACCCCGAATCTAAAGAATCCCATACCCTCCCCCGCGCAGGAATTTCACGAACGCGGCCTCCTGATCATCCCTGGAGCTCTTTCCGCAGAGCAATTATCGCGGCTGAACCGTGCGGTTGACGAGGATCGCGAGCGTCATGGCAATCAATGGGTCACTTTCGATGAATCCCTCATCGAGACGCCGGATGTCCTTTCGCGCACGGCGGAATTCGATTTCACTATTGAAAATCCACGGCCGCTTGGAATTCTTCGTAGCCTGATCGGCGAGCTCATCACGTTCGAGGAATTCGAGATTCTGATTCGCAACCCCACTAACAAAACGCAGGATCTCAAGGCCTGGCACCGGGATGCGACGCGGGACTACAACCGGCGCATGGAAATTGAATACGTGTCGCTGGTGTATTACTTGACCGACGTTACGGAAAACGATCACTGCTTGAGCATCATACCGGGAAGCCATTACGGGCTGGTAGATCTCAAGCCGGCAGAGGTGACGCCGGGTACTGAGTTCGATGTGATCGGCCCGGCGGGGACGGCTGTGATATTCCATGGCCGCTCGATTCATGCGGGCAAGCTGAAGCCCCGATCGCGGCAAAGGCGAACGCTGCACGTGTACTACGCCCGCGCCGACCAGCCGAGATATTCCGAATGGACGGAAATTCCTCCGCGCTTGTATCAGAAAGCCGATCCGCGGCTGCCGCCTTTGCTTTACTCGAAGTGGAATGCCACTCAGGTGTTTGAGGGCGTTGGAAAGAAGCCGCGGGACCTTCCTCCATCGATGCCGGTGGCCGAAATGATTCGGGAAGTGCAAAGGCGAGCTAACACCCCGGTTGCGTAGGTAAGTCTTCCGAGGGTTAATAAGTTCCAGGAGTCAAATATGAATCAGCAAGGCAGCAACCTCGACCGGAGAAGCTTTTTGCAGCAAGGGCTCGCGGGAGCCGGCGCCGCGAGTCTGGCGGCATCCCTCATGCCGGGCCAGGACAAGGCTGCGAGGCCTATCCGGATCGGCGTCATCGGAGTGGGGCCGCGCGGCCAGTGGCACGTCCGGAATCTGCTCACCAACCATCCGGATGTGACGATCACTGCGATTTGCGACATCCAGGAAGATCATCTCGCGAAGGCCGTCGAAATCGTCAAGGAACTGCGCGGCACCACGCCTGCGGGCTACTCTAAGGGCGAATACGATTACCGCAACTTGTGCCAGCGCGGCGATCTGGAAGCCGTTTTGATCGCCACGCCGGTGTACTGGCTGGGCCGCATGACTGCAGATGCGCTGCGCGCCGGTAAACACGCGGCGCTGGAAGTGGCGGGACCGCAAACCGAGGAAGAGTGTTGGGACATGGTCCGAGAGAAACAGAAGAGCGGCAAGCACGTAATGTTTCTCGAGAACTGCTGCTACGGCAACGAGAACATGATGGTCTACGGCATGATCAAGCAGGGCGTTTTCGGAGACCCATACTATGCCGAGGGCAGTTACGTCCATGATTGCCGCTTTCTGTTCTTCGATGACACCGGCAAGATCACGTGGCGCGGCGAGTTGCAGCGCGATCGTTACGGCAGCACATACCCTCAACACGGCTTGGGCTCGAACTGCAAGTGGCTGGAGATTAACGACGGCGACCGCCTGGAATCCTGCCAAACCATGATGGCTTCGGGCGGCCACGAAGCTCACCTTCGCACGGTGCGGCAATTCGGCACCGCGAGCGACCAGGCTCGGATTCAGTTCAAAGAAGGCGACTTTGTCACCAGCCTGATTTCCACTGCCAAGGGGCGCATGATCCGCCTGGATTACAGCATCTGCTGCACCCGGCCTTACTCACGCTATTACTTGCTGCAAGGGACCAAGGGGTGCTGGGACTCGCGATCGGGAGTCTTCCTTGAAGACGCCAGTCCCGGAAAGAGCGGCACTGAGGGGGCATGGGAACCGCTCGAAAAATACCAACCCAAATACCAGCACCCGTACTGGCGAGAAAGCGGCGAGGCCGCTCGCCGGGTTGGTGGGCACGGAGGCATCGATTACCACTGCATCTCCGACTTCGTGAAGATGCTTCGCGAAGACCGGGAGCCGTGGATCGATGTCTACGACGCGGCGACCTGGAGCTCGATCATTTTCTGCTCGAAGCTGTCGCTCGACCGCAACGGCGCTCGCGTGCCGATGCCAGATTTTACGGACGGCAAGTGGAAGGATCCGAACTGGCGAAAAGATCGCATGCTCGTTTCGTAGACGCCATCATCCTGCGTCCTCCAGGACCGCGCGAAGGCGCCGCGCGACAATCGCGGCCTCGCCGGACCGCAGCGCTTCCGGAAAAAAGACGATTTCCCCGGAGCCTGCGAACTTCTCAAATACGCATATGGGCGGGTCGCCTTCCTGTAACGCGTTGATCACGGCGTGGGCGTCAATACCGGCCACGGCGGCATCGATCTTCACGATGGCGCTTGGCACTTCACGCCCGTTCGGCTGCGGATATTGCAGGCGCGCAATGACGCCCGGTATATCGCTAATTCCGGCCGCGATGCACTCCATGTCGGCGGTCCAGCGCGCGCGCTCCGCCGCGAAATCGCGGCTCTGATAAAGCTCGAGCGCGGTCACCAGACCTGCGATCTCCTCCTTGCCGACCTTGAAACCGCGGCCGATGCCGTGATGGGGCGGGCCTGTTACAGTTCCCTTCTCGATGAGCGATCGCAGCGGCCAGGTCTCCGGGAACACGTCCATATCCTGGTGTTGCAGCGCGGCGGACAGGATCAGCTCACGGCGGCCGCAAAGGATCCCGGTCGATTGCGGGCCTTGAATGTGTTTGCCCCCGCTGAACGCAACCAGATCCGCGCCGGCAGCAATGAACGACTTCAGATTGGAACCCGGAGGCATCTCCGCGGCAGCGTCCACCAGCACGGGAAGGTCGTGCCGATGCGCAATTGCAGCGAACTCATCCAGAGGGAGAACGCCCTGATTTGCGCCGGCCTGGTAGTACATGGCGGCGGTCTGGGCGGTGATGGCAGCCTCGACTTCATACGCAAACGTGTAATAGTCAAATCCGACTTCGACAAACTTCGCACCGGCTGCGCGGACCGCGTGGTCGTAGTCGTTTCGATGCGCGCGATGCACGATGAACCGGTCGGGCATGTCGCTGGTATCCGGCAAGCGGTTCATGCGGGTCACATCCAGGCGGGCAAGGCAGGCCGCCGCCCCCAGCGTCAGCGCCGCCGCAGCGCCGCTGGTGACAATCCCGGCTTCCGCGCCGGTCGCTCGCGCGATCACTTCGCTGGCGGCGGCTTGCAGTTCATCCATGCGCACACAGCGTTCGCCGGCCTCGCGCATGGCGTCCAACACCTCAACCGGCAGAGCACAGCCGCCGGCTTTGGTGCTGAAGCTTCGGGCGTTGATCAAAGGGCGAACGCCGAGTTTTTCGTATACGTGCACTCTAGTTCTGGTGGCCAACGGAATTTTCCTCGATGTTCAACATGCGCGCGGGATTCGCCACCGTCATCTGATGGATGGCGTCCTCCTGCATGCCATGCGCGCGGAGCAACGGTAGAAAAGAGCGCAGCACGTGATCGTAGCCTTTTCCGCCGTAAGCGGCGAGATGGCTCTTCTGGCAGATGTCACCGCCGAGCACAACTTGCGCCAGATGGCCTTCGGCGGCGAGGCGGCAGACGTTGCGCATGCGAACTTCATCCAGAGGGTAGCCGCCTCCCACGTAGCCGATATTGTCGACGCTGATAAAAACACCCTCTCGTGCGATCTTCAGCAGCTGCGTGGTATCGTGGCGGTCGCCCAGATGGCTGATCGCGATCCGCTTCGCGGGTACGCCCTCCTCTCGCAGCAGTGCGATCTGTTCCATGGCGAGTTCGCCAAAGTGAGTTGTGTGAGTCATAATGCACGCCCCGGTTCGGCGCTGCGCCCGTGCCGCCGCGCGGAACACGCGTTCTTGCGCGGGAGTAATGTTCTTCCGCTCGGTTCCAATCTCTCCGATGATGCCCGCCCGCACGTTGGTGCCATCCGCGCCGTGGAGGACTTCGCCGGCGATCAGATCCGCCAGAGCATTGGTGTCGTTCTCATAAACCACCGGCGGATAAACGCATTCACGGTACCAGCCCGCGCCCATGATGATCTGGACGCCGGAGGCTTCCGATATGCGGCGAAGCGCGAGGGGGTTTCGGCCCAACCCGCCGCTGGTGGCGTCGACAAGGCTCGTGCCGCCGGCTTCGCGGTATTTGGTGATCTCGCTGGCAGCAAGTGACTCGTCATCCAGGATGCCATCGTAGCTTTTCGTGAACGCCCACAGGTCGCAAAGCAGGTGTTCGTGGGAAAGGGTGCAGCCGGCTTGCGAGGCCGGAATCGGGCCTTTTACGGTGATGATCGCCATTCCTGAATACCGGTGAGTTCCATATAATACAATTGCTCGCGCGCTTATGATACGTGTTTCGGTTGAGCTCTTCGCTTACCCGTGGGACATCCTGTGATTCCGCTGCGGATTGGCATCATCGGTTACGGATACACGGGGAGGATACATGCGCAGGCCTGTCTGGCGCAAGCGGGTGCGCAGTTGACAGCCATCGCGGATTCTCGCGCCGAACGCCTCAAGGATCTGCCGGCAGGCATTCGTGCTTGCCGAAGTTATGAAGAACTGCTCGGAAGCGATATAGATGCGGTCAATATCTGCCTGCCGACGCATCTGCATTGCGAGGCGGCTCTCGCTGCGCTGGCGAGCGGCAAGCACGTGCTGGTCGAAAAGCCCATCGCGATTAGCCTGGAGGAGGCGCAATGCATGCTGCGTGCCGCCAAAGCCGCGGGGCGCGTACTTTACGTGGGGATGACACACCGGTTCTACCCGGAACTGCAAGAAGCCAAAAAGCTGGTGGACGGCGGCGCCATCGGGAACATCGTGTTCTGCAATGATTGCGCTCTGGAACATCTCGGATTTCTCAACGTTCCCCCGTGGTACATGGAAAAGAAATTCGCCGGCGGAGGTCCTGCGCTGACGTCGGGCATTCATCTTGTCGACAGGCTGCGCTGGTTCACCGGAGATGAAGTGAAGGTGGTGACCGGATCTGCCGCGAACCCGTACTTCCGTGCCGATGTCGAAGACGCCGGACAGATGTTCCTGCGATTTCGAAGCGGGATTTCCGCTCAGGTCAGCGTGGCTTTCATGTGCGAATCTCATCCGCTGGTCTGCGATCTCCAGGTGATCGGCACTCGAGGGAGCATCACCGTCCACACATGGCACGGATACGAGATGTGGAACGCCTCGGGACACCAGAAGAAGGTGTTTTACACCGGCGAGGAGCATCGCACCAAAGTACAGGCCGGCATCGAAGGGGAAATCCGCGAGTTCTGTTGCAGCATCGCGGAGGGGCGCGATCCATGGCCTTCGGCGCAGGACAATCTGTGCTCCCTGCGGGTCGTCCTGGCTTATTACGAGGCTGTTCGAACCGGCCGATCTATCGAAGTGGGAGACACTGATGCCATTTGACCTGCTGCTGACCGGCGGACGGGTGATCGATCCATCTCAATCGCTCGACGCGGTAGTAGACGTCGGCATCCGTGGTGAGCGTATCGCGGAGGTGGGGCGGAATCTCGACGCCGCCGGTTGCCCGGATATTCGCGATATCGCAGGCAAGTATGTGTGCCCGGGACTCATCGATCTTCATGGCCACTGGTATGAAGGAAATCTGTATGGCATCGATCCGATGATTTGTCTCAATCACGGCGTCACGACGGCCGTGGACGCGGGTAGCACCGGCTACGCCAATTTTCCTGAGTTCCGCCGAACTGTAATCGACCAGTGCCTCACGGACGTCCTGGCTTTCGTCCACATCTCCTTCATGGGACTTCACGCGCCATACGCCGAAGAACTCATGGACCTGCGTTATGCGCGGCCGCAAGAGACCGCCGCCGTGATCGCGAAACATCCGGACCGCGCCGTGGGCGTAAAGTTGCGTATGGGAGCCATGACGGCGAATCACGGACTCCAGGCCCTGGACCGGGCGCTTGCCGCCGCAAGCGAGGCTAAGGTTCCCCTGATGGTTCATATCAGCAGCGGCGCCGAGGAGCGGGAACTCCTCCGCCGGCTTCGCTCCGGCGACATCCTTACCCACTGTTTTCACGGCCGCGGTAACAGCATGGTCGCGGAAACGATCGTGCCGGAGGCGCATGCGGCTCGAGATCGCGGAGTCTTCTTCGACGTGGGCCACGGCTGCGGCAGCTTCTCATGGGACACGGCGCACCGCGCATTTGAGCAGCACTTCTATCCCGATACGCTCAGCACGGATCTACATAGATACAGTGTGTCCGAGCCGCTTTCCGTGACGCTGCCACAAGTAATGTCGAAGATGCTCTGCATTGGAATGAGCCTGGAGGATGTCGTCCTGAAAACGACGGCCGTGCCGGCACGAGTCTTGGGCCGGGAACACGAGATCGGGACGCTGGCGCCAGGTGTGCAAGCGGACGTTCTGGTCTTTGATGTTGAGACGGGCCAGTTTCCATTCACCGATACTCATCTCCAGGTGCGCGACGGCAGCCGAAGAATCGTACCACGGTTGGTCATTAAGAAAGGACAGGCGCACGCTCCGGGTTCCGCAGCCGTACGCCTTCGTGATCTATACGAGTCCGATATGGATGTCTTTCGCGCCATTGGGTAATAGTAGCTATTTGCTAGAGGCGCACTCGTAAGCACATTCTGTCCGACCAGTTGGACGGGTAACATCATTAGTCTTGACCCAATTGCGGCTCGCTCTTAGCATATAGGCGAGATTAGTGCACGCGGGGTCGATGTTGCGGCGGTAGGAAACTTTGAAGCAGCTAAGTTTCAGCCGCTCGGGTGATTGCCTGTCCAACATGCCGCCCTTCCAACTCCGGCATGTGACGTGACTAAGTGATTGCTCTGCCAACCGCGGAGACTTAGTAGGAACCAATTAGTGATAAAGGAAAGTTGTCGCTATGATTAACCGAATCTATTTCGTATGCCTGCTTCTTCTTCTGCTTGTACCGTTCCTGTGCGCCCAGGAAGCCGCCTTAGTGGGTACAGTCACAGATCCCAGCGGCGCCGTGGTGGCGGGTGCTACCATCGCTGCGCAAAACGTTGCAACCAGCGTTCAGCGCCGTGTCACGACTGACGCGGCGGGGAGATACACTATCTCGCCGCTCGCCATCGGACGCTACACACTGACGGCGGAAGCGCCCGGCTTCCGAACGGTCACAGTATCGGACATCTACCTCACGATCGGACAGAAGGGTGTTGTCGACGTGACCATGCAGATCGGAGAAATCAACGAGAAAGTCACAGTGGTCGACACCTCACCCCTACTGCAGGCGGAGCAGTCCGCGACCGGCCAAAGCGTGGAGAACAAAAAGATCGTGGATCTGCCGCTCAACGGTCGCGACTTCGTCCAACTGGTGGCCCTCACGCCGGGCGCGACCGTCGCGGGCACCACCTACGAGACCCAAAGTTCGAACGTGCTGATCAACGGGCAGCGTACCACCAAGACCACCTCCACGATCGATGGCGTGATGAACGTGGACCAATTATTTCAGGGGTTCCCGATCAGCCCGTCCATCGACGCGATCGAAGAGTTTCGCGTACAGAGCGGCAACTTTACGGCCGACCAGGGGATGGGGCCGTCCAACGTTTCGGTCCGGCTGAAATCGGGCACGAACAGTTTTCATGGCACTGGGTATGAGTTCTTGCGAAATAACGACATGGATGCGCGGAACTTTTTCCAGCCGGCGGTATCTCCCCTCAGACGGAACCAGTTCGGCGGTTCGGTCGGCGGTCCCATCAGGCGGGACAAGTTGTTCTGGTTCGCCGCGTATGAAGGCACGCGGCAGAACAGCGGTAACGACTACAGCATCACCGTTCCGTCGGCGGCGCAGCGCCAGGGTGATTTTTCGGGCTTGCCTCCCATAACAGACCCGATGACGGGTAAGCCTTTCCCGAACAACATAATCCCGCAGAACCGGATCAATGAAGTCGCAACGTTTTTCACCCCGTTCTTGCCGCTTCCGAACTCAGGCACACAGTATGTCTTCTCACCGCCTTCGACCGTTCAGGCGGACCAGACCAGCGGCCGCGCAGATTACTACATCAACGACAGGAACCGGCTGTTCGGCAGCTACACTTTCAACCAGCGGACTTTGTTCGACCCGGATCCCGGGCCGAAGAACGGTGGCCTGCTGCGCCGCGGGCGCGCGCAGCGAGCCAATATCAACTGGAATAAGACCATCAGCCCCACCATGATGAATACACTTTCGCTCGGCTGGACACGGTTCAAAAACGTCCTGACGCCATCCATCCTGGGCACTAACTACACGGTCCAGTCGGGTTTGCAGGGGTTCGATGAGACCTCGGCGCGGTTCCCGGGCTTTCCGAGTATTTATATCAATAACTATCAGGGCATCGACGGTTTCGACTGGGACCCGTTGATCAACCCGACCGACAACCGGCAAATCATGAACGATTTCTCCATCATTCACGGTGGCCACCAGATTCGTGTGGGAACGGATCTGCGAAAGTTCATGTGGTCCAGCCAGTCGGCCACGGTGGGGCGGGGCGATATCTCTTACAGCGGTGACTACACCAGCGATGGCTGGGCGGACTTCCTGCTGGGGTACCCCATCTACGCATTCCGGCAGTATCCGCAGAGCAATTACAACCAAATCACCTACAACTATGCGTTCTACGGACAGGACGACTGGCGCGTAACGCCCAACCTCACTTTAAATCTGGGACTGCGCTACGAATACGACACCTGGCCGGTCGACACACGTAATCAATTGACCATTTTCTATCCGCCGGCCGGGAAGTTTGTCGTAGCGCAGAAGAGCGGCCAGCAGCCGGACCTTGCCGCGCAACCGCTAGCGTCGCTGGCGTGGAATCTCTTCGGCAACCTGATGACGACAGCCGATTCCGTACACCTTCCCAACCGCACTCTGCGCTTTCCGGACAAGAATAATTGGGCGCCGCGGCTGGGGCTCGCTTACCGGCCGGGTTTTCTGAAGAACACCGTCTTCCGCATGGGTTACGGGATCTACTACGACCTGATGAACGGGAACAACTATTCCAACATTACCGCGACGTCGATTCCCTGGATCATCTCGCAGGGCGTCAGCAACACTTTGCCTACACCCACGCTAGACAACCAGAACCTGTTCGCCCCGTTCAATGCTCCCGGAGCGGCGAGTCCCTCTATTCAGCCCATTAGTTACAACCCGCGCTCGCGGGTGCCATACGTGCAGGAATGGAACGTCGCCATCCAGCGGCAACTGGGCCATTCGATGAGCGTTGAAATCGCATATGTCGGCAACAAAGGAACAAAGCTCGAAACCAACATTCCGTTCAATCGTCCCGTGCCCGGCCCGGGCGATGTCGATCCTCGCCGTCCGTTTCCGAGCCTGACCGAAGGTTTCGAGGTGGCTGACATCGCCAGTTCCATCTATCACTCGCTGCAGGCAAAGGTGGAAAGGCAATATTCCAACGGGCTCTCCCTCATCGCATCCTACACACTGGCGAAGTCGATCGACGACACGAGCTCAGACTTCGGCAGCGGCTATCAGGATGAATACAATCTGCGGCTGGAACGCGCGGTTTCCAGTTTCGATTACCGCCAGCGGCTGAGCGTCGGATATATTTACGACCTGCCCTTCGGGAAGGGCAAACGCCTGTCTCCGGCGAACCCGGTCATGCAATACATAGTCAGCGGCTGGGAGGCGTCCGGCATTGTGACGCTGCAATCCGGTTCGCCGTTTACCATTACCTCGGGCCGCGACATCGCCAACACGGGATCCGGTTCGCAACGGCCCGACCGGATCGCATCAGGCCGTTTGGATCATCCGACGATCAACGAATGGTTCGACACGTCGGCGTTCGTGTTCAACGCGCCGTACACTTTTGGGAACTCCGGGCGAGACATTTTGTATACCGACGGCCTGTCGGTGTGGGACGCTTCCTTGCTGCGAAACTTCAGCATCCGCGAAGGAATGCGGCTGCAACTGCGCGGGGAATTCTTCAATGCGTTGAATCACCCCGATTTCGGCACACCGGTCAGGAGTCTCTCATCGGGTGATTTCGGCAAGGTGTTCGGAACCCGCAACGCCCCGCGTATCGGCCAGGTGGGGCTGAAGTTCATCTTTTAACCCGCGTTGTATCGGGGTAACTGATGTCCGGCGCAATGCTTTCGCGGAGAGATCTCTGCAAGATCGGCGCTGCGGCGCTGTGCGGCAGCGTGGGGATGCCAGCCGCCCAATCGGACGAGACGATCGTCCGATCGAATCGCTTCCTTACCATCGGCCTGAACCCCAGAACCGGCAAAGCGTTCATCGAGGAGAAGGGCTCGGGTGAAACCTGGGTCTGGGATTGGCGCCAGATCCGCGTGGCAGACCTGCGCTCATTCTCGGACAACCGTGCGAGCATGAAGGCGCTGCAGCCTGCCTCCATTACGCCGACCCGGGAGGGCTTCAACCTCGACTACCAAGAGTCCTGGGGACGCTTCCGCTGCTCAGTGGAATTAGACGGCGTTGACGCGCTGTTTCGTGTCGAACCGGATGTTCGCTACGCCTGCGCCCTCGGCGCCGTGCAGTTTCCTTCCACGTTGCGACCTGAGAGTAACGACAGGCCAGTCTTGTTGGACACCGTCAACGGCGGCCGTCTGCATAGGCCTGGATATCAGCCTGTGAATTTCACGGTTCCGGCCGATGTCTGTTGGATGCGTTATTACGCTGTGATGGGTAACAAATCCGCTTATCTGTCCATCCTCGAGCCGGGATTCGATGCCGAGTTGCTCTGCGAGGACGAGAAGCCCGGCCCGCTGCGCTTCGGCTGGATGAACGCGCCGCGCCTGGGCGCTTTCGAGCAGACCCGCACTCAGCGCTTCCGGTTTCTTTCCTCTCCTTCCTACGTGATGGCTGCGAGGGTATATCGCCGTTACGCCATGGACAAGGGCTTCTACCGGAGTCTGCACGAAAAGTTGGTGGAGTGCCCGTCGCTCGAGAAGCTTCTCGGCGGTGTGCTGGTGATGATCGGCTATCTGCACGACCCGCAGGCGGACTACGCGGAGGCCTTCCGTCGCCTGAAGAAGGCCGGCGTGGAAAAAGCGTACGTATACCCGGTCGACCATTTCAATTTCAACGGAAGCGATGAGGTCTACCCGAGTTACCGGTCGGATTTCAAGTGGATCCATCTTGGCCCGGAGGTACTGGCTGAGTTGCGGCGCCTGGATTACCTGTTTGCTCCGTGGATCTGGCTGAATGAGATCGCGGACAGCAGTCCTTATCTGGAGAATCTGGCGCTTCACGGCGCAGATGGAAAGAAGCGTTCCGGCTGGCGAGTCGGACATGTGCAGTGGTTCGACAGCCACGAAGGCCGCGTGCTCGAGATGCTCAAGCGAGTTGCGCCGCAACTGCGGGCCCAGTACACGGCCGCTCATTTTGATGTCCTGAACGCCGGACCGTGCCAGGAGAATTTCGGCGCGTGGCCTTACGACCGGCGAACCGACGCCGGTTACCGCAACGCGATGTTCGCAGAATTCAGCGCGCATGACCGCGTGGTCGGCTGCGAGCAGAATAAGGACTGGGCGCTTCCCTATAAACATTTCGGCACGAACAAGCAACCGGGTCCCTATGGCAAGGAGGCGCCCTATTGGCCTGTGCCGTTATGGCAGCTTGCATTTCATGATGCGATGATGACCAGTTGGTGGGAACACTCCACCTACAACGATCCGGATCTGGGGCACGATATGAGCGGACGCGAGATCCGCCGGCGGATGCTGCTCGATATTCTCACCGGCGATCTGCCTTCGATATGCCCGGTAGGACGGCAGGTTGCCTGGCGGAATCCCGGCGGTGCTGATCGGGAGATGTTCGATTTCCGCTATCAACTTGACGACCCTGTGACGCAACGCGCGATCGACGCTGCCGTTCAGGTGGCGAAATTCAACGCGGTGCATGCTGCCGACGATCTGGTGCATCATGAATTCCTCTCCGAAGGCGGAGATGAGCAGCAGACTTTCTACGCCTCTGGAACGCGCGTGAAAGTGCGGTTGCCCAGGAACACCGAGGATCCGGGCGAGTTGCGCATTTCTTAGGTCACACAGGGCCGCTCGTCTTCAGGTGCTCCTCGATCGCGCGCAAAGCTGGTCCCTGCCCCCACGGGTACACACCCAGGCGCAGTGACTGGTACAAAGCCAGGTCGCCTTCCGGCGTCGCCTCCGAAACAAGAATCTGGCCGCCTTCGGAAATGGATCTCGTACACGCTTCCCAACTCCGGCGGGCGCATTCCTCGAATGTAGAATCGAGCAAGTCCGCGCGCATGGCTTTTCGAAAGGCAGCATACACGAAGAACGCGATGGAAGATTCCAGATACGTTTCCGGGTGATTCAGAACCGTGTGCCAATGCCCGTTGTCAGCCTGCAAATCGCGCAGGGCGGCGGCCATGCACCGGAAGTTGGCGAGCAGAGCGTCACGGCCTCCGATTCCGGCGGGCAGGTCTGTCAAAGCATCCGCCAGCCCCAGCAGTGCCCAACCAACCCCACGCCCCCACAGAAGACCGATGTGACCGCCTGATGCGTCGCTGTAGCCGTGGTAAAGAAGCGGCACTCGCGCGTCCACCAGAACGTTCCAGAACTCCAGGGCATACTTTGCGGCCTGTTCGAACCAGCTAAGGTCACCTGTGACGTGCGCCAGCCGGCAGAATAACGGCGGATCTGAGTACAGGCAATCAACGTAGACGTGCTGGTTGGCATCGGGCCGCAACAGGCGCGCTCCTCGCGAGCTTCGCGGAGAATCCAACAAGAGGCGGCCCAACGCTAAGGCACGCTGCAAGTAAATCTCGCGTCCGGTGAGTCGATACAGGTCGGTCAGCACCACGCCGGGAGCTACATGGTCGGCAGGAATCAACTGTTCGCGTTTCGAGAACCAACCGGCGACCAATCCCTCCACAAGTCCCAGGTAACGCGGATTCTCACAAATGCGCGCAGCCGCCAGCAGCCCTTCCAATGCGATCCATTCGCCGTAGCCCCAGACTTTGTATTGATACTCCGGATAGTAGATTGTGGCATCGGCCACGCGGGTCATCAGATCGCGCATCACAAGATCATCCGCGAACGCGGGATAAACCGTTCGCCGGGTCCTTGTGCAAAGACGCGGTCCTCACCCTCGATGTGGGCATAATGGTCCACCTTCGCCGGCGACGGCTCTACGCCCAGCCCGCTTTTGCGAGGCACTGTGAGGCGAGCGTTTTCATCGAAGCGGAACGGCTCAGTGATGTAATCGTCCGCAGTCAATCCATAAGCGGTATCGGAGGCGTGCTCAAAATTGCGGGAACTGGCCACCATGTGGAGCACCGCCGCCTGCCCAACGCCGCCTTCGCCCCAGGTACCGATCACGCAAGCGATGCCTGCCGCGTTCGCGATGGCCACGATCTCTCGCGCGCGTGTGATTCCTCCGGCCTCGGTCAGGTATACGTTGAAAGCTTCCACCGCCCGGGCTTCCGCCAGACGCCACGCATCCCGAACCGTCATGCAACTTTCGTCCGCCGACAATGGCGTGTCGACGGCTCGCGCCACTTCGACCAGGCCCTCGATGTCCCAGGACGGCACCGGCTGCTCCACCCATTGCAGATTGAGTTTCTCCATCCTCCGAATCCAGCGAACTGCGGTCCGCGGGCTCCAAGCCATGTTGGGATCGATGCGGAATGGAATTGCCGGGCCGACCGCGTCCCGGATCGCGGTCAAACGCTCCATGTCCTTCTCGAGATCAAAGCCCACCTTCACCTTGATCACTTTGTGGCCCCGTTCGACGCAACGAACCGCGGACGCGACGTCTTCCTCCACAACATGGAGATGAATCAGGCCGGTGGTATCCATCTTTTCGCGATAAAGACCGCCCAAAACTTCGTAGATAGGAACTCCGAGCGCCTTCCCCTTGATGTCGTAGAGCGCCATGTCAATGGCCGCGAGGGGATAGGCAGCAAACGTGTTCCAAAGCAGGAAGTGCTCGGTCTTGTGCGTCAGAAACTCAATTTGCAGAGGATCCTCTCCGATGAGGAGAGGTTTCAACTCCGAATGAATGAAGGCTTCGGCGGTCTCGTGAAACAAGCCATCGTGCTCGCCATAGCCGACGAGCCCCTGGTCGGTTTCGATCGAGACCAGCAGGTACGATGCATGGGAGCGGGCGCCATAAGCTGCTCGCAATAGTTCGGTGAACGGAATCCGCATCAAGCGAGTGTGAATAGCGGTGATTCGCATGCAACTCGATGATGTTAACACGCGTGTGTTGGCGTAGAGCCAGTGCGTAGAGCCCCGTTGTTGGCGTAGAGCCTAGAGCCCGCAACTCCCTGATTCAGTTTGGCGTCCCCAGGGGGATTCGAACCCCCGTTACCGCCGTGAAAGGGCGATGTCCTAGGCCGGGCTAGACGATGGGGACGTGTGCCGGAGAAAAACGGGAAGACATTTCTACTGTATCTTTGGCCACGGCGCATCGTCAACCTGTGCCGACCTTCCTGTCGCATGCTTTTTCGCAGCGCGCTCCGGTATTTCGCGGGTTTTGCGGGCGTTGCCGCGCTCGCGGCCGGATGCTACGCGACCGCGCGTCTGGCCTGGGCCGACTACCTGTTTCGCTCCGATACCCTGCAATCGGTCGCATGCGCGGCGCAGCTTGTGCCGGCAAACGCGGAATACCACTGGCGGCTTGCGACGCTGTTGGACGCAAACGGACGAGAAGGCGCGGCCGTTGAATCCGAACTCCACCTGGCTGTGCATGCGAATCCGCGCCTGGCTGCTGCCTGGATCGAGCTGGGGCTGCGCGCGGAGGCGGAAGGACAGGCGCAGCAGGCCGAGGCCAGCCTGGTGCGAGCCGCGCGCGCAGACCACATGTATTCGACCCTGTGGACGCTCGCCAATTTCTACTTCCGCCACAACCAGAGTGACAAGTTCTGGCCCGTGGCGCGGCGAGCCATGCAAATCGGCGATGTCCAGGCTTACGATCCGGCGCCGCTGTTTCGCCTCTGCTGGAAGGTTTCAGCGGATCCGGCAACCGTGCTCGAGCGCGCCATCCCCGATGTGGGCCCGGTTGAGGCACGCTACCTTGAATTTCTGGCGCGGGAGAACCTCTCCCCAGCCGCGGAACCGGTGACCGAGCGGCTGGTTGCATTCGGCACTGAGCGAGACCTGGGACCGGTTTTTGTCTACTGCGACCGGATGATTGCCGCGGGCGAAGCCAGTCGCGCGATCCACGCGTGGAATGCGCTGTGCTGGCGCGGGCTGCAAGGCTACCGGCCGCTCGATCCCGAAGCCGCGCCCTCGCTGACCAATGGCGATTTCTCCGCTCCGCCGATTCAGCATGGGTTCGACTGGCGGATACCGGCAATTGGCGGTGTCACCGTCGAGCGCGGCGGGCTGCCGCCCCGGCTGTGGATCACGCTCAACGGCCACGAACCGGAAACCTGCGATGTACTGGAGCAGTACATAGCCCTTGCGCCTTCACGCAAGTACCGGTTGCGCTTTCGCTATCAGACCGATGATATTGCCGCGGGATCCGGGTTGCGGTGGCGTATTTCGAACCCGGCAGGAGATGAGATTGCGTCGGACGCCGCCGATCTCGCGAGCGAGCAGGAGACGGAAGGCTTAGTGCGGTTCACGGCCCCTGTGGGCGCTCTGGCGCGGCTGGCGCTAAGCTACCGCCGCACGCCCGGCACCACGCGGATCGAGGGCCGCATCGCCGTCCAATCTGTTTCACTCGAGGCCGATCGATGAGAACAAAACTCGCGGACCTCATCGCGGCGGTGCTGGTTGCTGGTATTCTCGCCTGTTGGGCGCAGGGTTACTGGCCGGTGGCGCTGGTCGAAACCGGTGCGTTCGTGGCGGCCGGGGTCTGGCTCGGGTGGGTGACGATCACGCGT
>Ga0335080_10002347_pt1 | contig 18842 bp, 20 predicted proteins | sample Lox_Sample_34_FD_206720 | JGI IMG/M metagenome (GOLD analysis project Ga0335080, IMG submission 206720) | Soil microbial communities from Loxahatchee National Wildlife Refuge, Florida, United States - Lox_Sample_3.4 | ecosystem: Environmental > Terrestrial > Soil > Wetlands | place: USA...
TCTCCGGGCCCGCGATCGAGAGGAAGTAGCGCAGCGCGTCGGCGTCGTAGCGGTCGAGGAAGTCGCGCACCAGGATCGCGATCCCGCGGCTCGAGGCGAACTTCTTCCCCTCCTGGGTGAGGAACTCGCTCGAGACGATGTTGTACGGCAGCTGGAGCCCGCCGCGGCCCGCGCCGACCTCGCCTCCCTGGCCGTAGCCGAGCAGGATGCTCGGCCAGATCACGGTGTGGAAGACGATGTTGTCCTTGCCCATGAAGTAGTAGTGCCGGGAGTCCGGGTTCTGCCACCAGGAGCGCCAGGCATCGCGGTCACCGGTGTTGGCGGCCCATTCGACCGCCGCGGAGAGGTAGCCGATCACGGCGTCGAACCAGACGTAGATCCGCTTGCCGGGCAGGTCCTCGTAGCCCGGCACCGGGATCGGCACGCCCCAGTCGAGGTCCCGCGTGATCGCGCGCGGCTTCAGCTCCTTGACGAAGTTCAGCGAGAACCGGCGCACGTTCGGGCGCCAGTGCTCCTGCGCCTCGATCCAGGCGGTCAGCTGGTCCTTGAACGCCGGCAGATCCAGGAACAGGTGCTTCGTCTCGCGGAACTCGGGCGTCGTCCCGTCGATGCGCGAGCGCGGATCGATCAGGTCGACCGGGTCGAGCTGGCGCCCGCAGTTGTCGCACTGGTCGCCGCGCGCGCCGTTGTAGCCGCAATGCGGGCAGGTCCCCTCGATGTAGCGGTCGGGGAGGGTGTGGCCGGTGGTGGCCGAGAATGCGCCGAGGGTCGTCTCCTCGATGATGTAGCCCTTCTCGTACAGGGTGCGGAACATGTCCTGGACGACCCGGTAGTGGTTCTGCGTCGTCGTCCGCGTGAACAGGTCGTACGAGAGGCCGAGATTCCGCAGGTCGTCCCGGATGACCGCGTTGAACCGGTCGGCCGTCTCACGCGGGGACTCGCCCGCGTCGTCCGCCGCCACCATCACCGGCGTGCCGTGCTCGTCGGTGCCGCTGACCATCAGGACGTCGTTGCCCTTCAGCCGGTGGTAGCGGGCGAACGTGTCCGACGGTACCCCGAACCCCGCCACGTGGCCGATGTGGCGCGGGCCGCTCGCATACGGCCAGGCGACGGCGACCAGGATCTTCCTCGGCTCCGGCGTGCTCATCCGTCCGGATGATACGAGGGCGGCCTGCCGAGCCCGCGGCGAGCGAGCCTGCGAGACCGAGCGACGCGAGAAGCGCAAGCGCCGCCGCGAGCGGGGCCCAGGGCACCTCCCGGCGGCGGGGCATCGCCGAACGGTGCACCGGACGGGGAGCGGCCGCGGGACGAGCCGCGACCGGATGCGGCCGCGTCCTCGAAGCGGCGACAGGTGCGTGACGCGCCGGCGCGGGCGCGATCGAGCGCGCCCCGGCCCGTGGTGCGGACACCGGATGCGGGCGGGCGACTACACGCGGCATCGCACGAGTCTCCCGGCCGGTTCGCGCGGCACGAGGCGGCGCCGACCGGGTCGTGGGCACGACCGCGCCGGGCTCCAGGGCCGTGACCGCAGGGACCGGGGCCGGCGCAGGCTCGACGTTGGGTGCTGCCGGGCCGGGTGCGACCTCCGGTGGTGGCTGTGGCTCCGGCTCGACGGACGGCTCGGCGGACACCGTCGCGGGACCGTCGGCCGGGTCGGCCGGCACCGAGAGCAGCGGGTCCGGCCCGGCGGGGAGCGGAGCTGCTGCCGGGGCGGGACCTGCGGCCGCCGGAGCAGGGGCCGCCGGCGCGGCGGGCTGCGGCTCGGCCGCCGGCCCTGGCTCGGTCGCGGCAGGCATCGACGGCGACGCGTCCACGGCGGGCTGGGGGTCGGAAGCAGGAGCGTCTGCGGCGGGATCGGCGACAGGAAGGTCACCGGTCTCGGGGGTCGCGACCGGCACGGGATCCGCGACCGGTACCGCGGCGACCGGCGGCGCGGAGTCCGGTGGCGGCGACGGGTCGGGTGTGCCCACGGGCACCGGGGTGGGGTCGGGCACGACTGCAGGCGCGGGCGCCGGTGCCGGTGCCGGTGCGGGCGGAGCGGCGGTCGGCGCCGCCCGGACGGGCAGGAAGCCGAGGGGATCCACGTAGCCCTGCGGGTCGGAGGCGACGCGAATGCCGAGGTAGACCGAGCCGCCGTCTCCGGCGGCGCCGACCGGCCCGCCCTCGGCGACGGCCGCGCCGCGGACGACGGCGAGCGAGCCGAGGTGGAGCAGCGTGACGGCGTAGCCGTCGGCCGTGAGGATCGTGAGCGTCGGGCCGCCGCCCGGGACCGTGCCGGCGAACGTGATGGTTCCGGCCGCAGGCGCGAGGATCGGCTCGCCCGGCGCGGCGGCGATGTCGATGCCACGGTGCTGGCCGCCGGAGTACGGATGGGCCGGGTCGAAGACGAAGGGGCTCAGCACCTGACCGCCGGTAGGCCAGGTCCATGCCCGCGCGCCGGGCACGGCTAGGAGCAGGAACGACGTTGCTAGCAGAACGATGCGGCGCACGCGAGCCTCCGTGTTGTCAGAGTTGCAAACGACGGCCGCAGGCTAGCAGCGGAGAGGATCCGTTGTCAAATCCGACTACAAGGAGTCGCGGTAGAGCCGGTTGCGGGACTGCCCGGTGAGCCGAGCGACCAGGTCTGCCGCCTGGCGCCGCGGCAGGCCGGCCGCGACGAGCTCCGTGACCGCCCCCGCCGCTCCGGCGTCGTCGGCGAGGATCGCCGTGCCGGCGCCGATCACGACCGTGATCTCCCCCTTCGGCGCCTCCGGGAACTGCGAGGCGACCTCGGCGGCGCTGCCGCGGACGACCTCCTCGAAGCGCTTCGTCAGCTCGCGGCACACCGCGACCGGCCGCTCCGGCAGCGCCCGTGCCAGGCTTTGCAGGCTCCTCGGCAGCCGCTTCGGCGACTCGAAAGCGACCGCGGGATGCGGCCATGCCGCGAGCTCGTCCCAGAGCTTCGCAAGCGCCTTCTCCGCTCGCGGCAGGTATCCGAGGAACTGATAGCGCTCGCCCACGAGACCACTTGCGACGAGGGCCGTCTCGACCGCGGAGGCGCCGGGCAGGACCGTGACCGCGACACCGGCTTCGAGCGCCGCCGCGACGAGCCGCGCGCCCGGGTCGTTGATCCCCGGCAGGCCGGCGTCGCTGACGAGCGCGATCCGCTCCCCGGCGCCGAGCCGGGGCAGCAGCTCGGCGGTCCGGGCCGCCTCGTTGTGCTCGTGGTAGCTGAGCAGACGGGCTTCGATCCCGTGCCGCTGGAGCAGGACGCGCGAGTGGCGGGTGTCCTCGCAGAGGACGACGTCGGCCGAGCGGAGCTCGTGCAGCACCCGCAGCGTGACGTCGTCGAGGTTGCCGATCGGGGTGGCGCAGACGGCGAGCGGCACTACGACGGGTCGAGCGCTTCGAACGCGACGAAGCCCGCGCCGATCAGGCCGGCGCTCGAGCCGAGCTCGCCCGGGACGATGCGCGCCGAGTGGCGGCCCGGCTCGAGCGCCTCGCGCACCATGATCTCGCGCGCAGGTCCGAGCAGGTAGTCCTGCGCGGCCGCGCCGAAGCCCCCGCCGACCACGACGAGCTCGGGGTCGAAGATGTTCACGAGCGAGCCGATCGCGGCGCCGAGCTTGCGGCCGATCTCCGTCAGGATCGCGAGTGCCGTCTCGTCGTGGTCGTTGGCGAGCCGGACCAGGCGGTGGGCGTCGACCGCAGGGCCGAAAGCCTCCTGCGCGGCGATCGTCGCGGCCGACCCCGAGGCGAGCGCCTCGAGATGGCCGCGGCCCGTGCAGACGCCCTGGCAGAGGGGCCCGTTGTACTCGAGCACCATGTGCCCCAGCTCGGCCGCCGCGCCGACCGAGCCGCGCAGCGGCCGCCCGCCCGAGATCACCCCGCCGCCGACCCCGGTGCCGAGAGTGAGCATCACCATGTCGTCCGTGCCCTCGCCGGCACCGACCTTCCACTCCGCGATCGCAGCCGCGTTGGCGTCGTTGTCGATCCCGACCGGAAGCTGGAAGCGCTCGTGCATCCGGTCGCGGAACGGGACGTCGTGGAGCGGCACGTTGACCGAGCCGATCGCGACTCCCCGGCGCTGGTCGATCGTCGAGGGGATGCCGAAGCCGAGGGCCACGACCTCGCCGTCGAGGAGCTCATCGACCGCCTCGTCGAGGCCGGCGAGCACCCCCTCCTGGGAGTCGAGCGGGGTCGGGATCTCGTAGCGGCGCTCGATCCGGCCGTCGCGGCCGATCAGGCCGCTGAGGATCTTCGTGCCCCCGAGGTCGACGCCTATCACCCGCTCGCCCGCCATGGTCGCGGGTACCATAGCCCGCCGGATGGCCGCCGGAGACAAGCCCTATCGCGTGTACAAGGGCGGTCGTGCCAGGGGCAAGGTGCCGCTGCCGTCCCGGCCCGGGCTCGACGAGGCGCCTCCGCAGCGCACCGGCGGGGACGGGCGTGAGCGGGCTCCCCGCCCGGGCCGGCAGATCGGGTGGAAGCGCGTGCTCCTCTTCACGGCCGGCGCGCTCCTGATCCTCTTCGTCGCCTGGGGGGCCGCGAGCTACCTCGCGCTCCGCAGCGGCGTGGCCGCGGCGAACCGGCGGCTGCCGAGGTCGGCGAAGGCGGAGCTCGTGAAGCAGGGCGGCCTGCTGCTCACGCATCCGACGACGATCCTGCTGCTCGGCACCGACCACAACGACACCCTGGCGCGGGCGGCCGACCACCACTCCGACTCGATCATGCTCGTCCACACCGACCCAGGGAGGCACCGGATCGCGTACCTGTCGATCCCGCGCGACCTGCGCGTCGAGATCCCCGGCTACGGAAACGGGAAGATCAACTCCGCGATGCAGCTCGGCGGGCCGGCGCTCGCCCTGAAGACCGTCTCGCAGTTCACGGGGCTCCCGATCAACCACGTCGCCGTCGTCGACCTCGCCTCGTTCAAGGATCTGATCGACACGCTCGGTGGGGTGACGGTGAACGTCCCGGAGCGGATCCTGTCCAACCGCTTCGACTGTCCCTTCAAGACGATCGCGCGCTGCGACCAGTGGCGCGGGTGGGCCTTCGCGAAGGGGCCGCAGCACATGACCGGGCAGCGCGCGGTCGTCTACTCGCGCATTCGCGAGAACCAGCTCAACCCGGCCGACTCGGACATCACCCGGGGCGGGCGCCAGCAGGCCGTGCTGCAGGCGGTGGCCGGCAAGCTGGCGAGCGTCGGCACCGCCGTCCGGCTCCCGTTCATCGGCGGCGACCTGCTGAAGCCGCTCGCGACCGACCTCTCGGCGGGACAGTTCCTGCAGCTCGGGTGGGTCAAGTTCCGCGCGCCGAGCGGGCAGGTGCTCCACTGCAGGCTCGGCGGGAGCGCGTCGAGCATCGGCGGGGAGTCGGTGATCGTGTCGACGGAGGAGAACTTCGCCGTGGTGCGGATGGTGACCGGCGACTCGGCCCCGCAGCCGCCGCCGCCCGGGTCCGGGCTCTACGGGCCGGGCTGCGTGATCGGCAGCCAGACCTTCAAGTAGCCCCGGTGCGGCCGCGCCCCCCGTAGTGGCGCCTCTACCCAGAAAGGGGCAAAGCCCCGAGCCCCCGCCCTGGCTCGACCCTACTGCGAAACGTGTGACGCGTGGCGCACGGGAGGGTGCCGGAAGCGCTACGCCTCGGCCGGCTTCGGCTTCTTCGTGTCCCCCTCGGCCTTGCCGTCCGGGGAGGACGACGTGGACGGAGCCGACGAGGAGTCGGACGACTCCTTCGCCGCCGGGACTCGCTTTCCCGAGCCCTTGCCGTAGTCGGTCGAGTAGAACCCGGAGCCCTTGTAGTGCACGGCGACGGGGTGCAGGACGCGCTCGACCGGGCCGGCGCCGCACACCTCGCACACGCTTGCCGGCTCGTCGCTCATCCGCTGAAAGAGCTCGAAGAGATGCCCGTTCGGACACCTGTACTCGTAGATCGGCATGGGCCGGCAAACGGTACCAGCGCGGCAGGAGGTGGTAGAACGGCGTATCTGTGCGGAACTCAGTCGCAGAAGACCCCACCGGGGCACGGGACCTCTCGCCGCGCACATTCGCCGTCGGGGTCGCCGCGTGCGCCGCCGGAGTCGGCGCGTTCCTGCTGCTCAGGCTGCACGCGTGGCCGCCGCACGAGGACGAGACGCTCGCCCTGTTCATCGGCCGGAGCTCGTTCGGCGGCATGCTCCACACGGTGCTCGACCAGCGTGGCGGGGCGCCGCTGCACTACGTGCTCGCCTGGGCGATCGCCCACACGGGCGGCGGCCTCACGGGGCTTCGGCTCGTCTCGGCGCTCTTCGCCGTCGCGAGCCTCCCCACCCTGGCCGTCCTGGCGGCTCGCCTCACAGACCGGGCGACCGCGCTCGTCGCGACGGTGCTCGCCTCCTGCTCCTGGGTGCTCCTCTTCCACGGGATCTACGGCCGCATGTACAGCGCCTTCCTGTTCACGAGCGCGATCTCCTACCTCGCGCTGCTCCGGGCGCTCGAGCGGGGCGGGCGGCGCGCGTGGGCGCTCTGGGCCCTCGCCGCGCTCGTCGTGTGCGCCACACATCCGTACGGCGTGCTCGTGCTCGCCTCGCAGGCGCTCTACGTCCTGATCCGGCGGGAGCGGCTGCGGAGCGCGGCGTGGGCGCTCGCGGCCGTGCTCGTCCTCGGGATCCCGCTGTGGCGGGCGAGCCTCGTGCTCGCCGACCGCTTCGACGTCGGTGTCGGCGGCGGCGGCCCGCTGGAGGGGCCGCTCGGCGTGCTCCGCTATCTCCGCGCGGCGGCAGGCGACTTCTCGGCCGGCTGGACCGCCACGCTCTGGCTGGCGATCGGGCTCGCGGCCGTGGGCTTCCTCCTCCTGGCGCACAGGCGCCGCGACAGCGCCCTGCTCGTCGCGTGCGCGCTCGCGACGCCGACCGTGGCGCTCGTCCTCGCCCACCTCGGCAGCTCGACCTCGCCCCAGACGCGGCATCTGATCTTCGCGCTTCCGTTCTTCAGCACGCTCGTCGCGGTGCCGTTCGTCGCGGCGGCGCGGTCGCGGAGGGCGCTCGTGCCGGTGACTGCGCTCGCGCTCGCCGCGCTCCTTGCCGCCGAGGTCGGCTGGGCCTGGCACAAGACGCCGCTCCTGTTCAAGGGCGAGCCGAGCGCACGCGTCGCTGCCCGGCACGCCGCCTCGACGTGGCTCGCCCGGAGTGGACGCGACTCGGATGTCTTGTTCGGCTACGACCCGCTCTACCTCGGCGCCTGGGAGCGCGGCGGCGCGGTCACGCGCTCCATCGTCCCGCGGGCCGACCCGCGTCTCGCCCTCGACGCGCTGCGGGCGAAGCCGAAGCCGCTCGGGCGCGGCGTCTGGGTGCTCGACGCGAGCGACACGAACAACGTCGTGCGCCGCACCACGATCCCGTTGCGCGTGCCGAGCCCGGCAGGCGCTTTCGAGGCCCGCGTCTTCGGCCCGTTCCTCGTGATCCGGAGCCGCGCTCCGACCGGGACGCCGCTCCGGTTCCTCCAGCAGACGCGTGCCGTGATGGAGCTTGGCAGGGCCCTCGACCTCGGCTCGGCCGACGTGAACCTCCACACCGCGCTCGTCGCGCTGGGAAAGCTCGGCTACGTGCCGCCGCGCTCCTCGCGGTCGACGAGCTCGCGGTAGCACGGCGCCTCCTCGAAGGCGGCGAGCCCCGCAGGCGTCGTTCTCCGGGGCGCCTCGGACCGTCGGAGCCGCCGGGCCGCCGCGATCGCGGCCGACGCCCCGACGAGGCCGCCGAGCGCGAACGACCGCAGCTTGTCCCTTCGGCCCTGCCCGTCCATCCCGCGAGTGTATTCGCGGGCTGGGAAGATGCGCACATGCTGATCTGCGCGCTCGGCGACCTGCTGCTCGACGTGATCGTCCGGCTCGAGAGACCGCTCGCCGCCGACGGAGACGTGCCGGCCACGACCCGGACCGGCGCCGGAGGGCAGGCGGCGAACGTCGCGGCCTGGGCGGCGGCGCTCGGCGCCGAGGCGCGCGTGCTCTGCAAGCTCGGCGACGACGCGGCGGCCGCGCTCGTCCGGGCCGACGCGGAGGAGCACGGTGTCCGGGTGCTCGGGCCCATCGCAGCCGGGCGAACGGGCGTCGTCGTGTCGCTGGTCGGGCCGGGCGCTGCGCGGACGATGGCCTCCGACCGCGGAGTCGCGCCCGAGCTCGCGCCGGAGGAGCTCGAGCCGGCCTGGCTCGAGGGCTGCGACGTCCTGCACGTCTCGGGCTATGCGCTGCTGCGCGAGCCGATCGCGCAGGCGGCGCTCCGCGCCCGCGAGCTCGCGCCGGGGCGCGTCAGCCTCGACCTCTCCTCGGCCCCGGACATCGCCGCCTACGGGCCGAGGCGGTTCCGTGCGCTCGTCGAGCGGCTCGCGCCCGACGTCGTGTTCGCGAACGACGACGAGCGCGCGGTGCTCGGCGACCTGCCCGCGCCCGAATGGGTCGTCAAGCTCGGCCACCGCGGGATCCTCCTCTCGTCCGGCGAGGAGCTGGCGGCGCGCCCCGCCGAGGTCGTGGACACGACCGGCGCGGGCGACGCGCTCGCGGCCGGCTACCTCGTCGCGGGGCCCGCGGCCGCGCTCGATGCGGCCGCCCGCTGCGTCGGCAGGATGGGCGCGACGCCGTGAGGAGCCTCACCACCTTCCACCCCGAGGTCGAGGACGCCCTGCACGCCCGCCTGGCGGTGGTCGCGCTCGAGACGACGCTCGTCTCGCACGGGTTCCCCGCAGGAGAGGGCGCCGCGGTGGGACGGGAGTCCGAGCGGCGCGTCCGGGCCGCCGGAGCGGTCCCGGCCACGATCGGGATCGTCGACGGCAGGCTGCGAATCGGCCTCGACGACGACGAGCTGCAGCGCTTCGACGAGGCGGGGGCGGAGGCGCGCAAGGTCGGCCCGCGCGACCTCGGCGCGTGCATCGCCCAGGGCGCGCTCGGCGCGACAACCGTCGGCGGCACCCTCGCGGCGATGCGCGTCGCGGGCATCGGCTTCATGGGCACGGGCGGCCTCGGCGGCGTCCACCGCGGCTTCCCCGCCCCACCGGACGTCTCCGCCGACCTCGGCGAGCTGGCCCGCGCGCAGGCGCTCGTCGTCTCCGCCGGGGTCAAGTCGCTCCTGGACGTGCCCGCGACGGCGGAGGTGCTCGAGACCCTCGGCGTCCCGGTGCTCGGATGGCGAACCGACACGATGCCGCTCTTCTACGCCGCCGAGGGCGGCCCGCCGGTCTCGGCCCGGGTGGAGTCTGCCGAGGAGGCGGCGCAGATCGCCGACGCGCACTGGCGGCTCGGCCGCCACTCGGCGCTCGTGCTCGGGCGCCCGCCCGACGAGAGCCTCGACGCCGAGCCGCTGATCCGCGAGGCGCTCGAGGCCGCCGAGCGCGCGCACGTCTCCGGCCAGGCCGTGACGCCGTTCGTCCTCGGGTACCTCCACGAGCACTCCGACGGGAAGACCGCCGCCGCTAACAAGGAGCTCGTCGCGGCGAACGCCGGCCTCGCGGCCGAGGTCGCGGTCGCCTACGCGGCGCTCTAGCCCGGATGAGCGGGCTCCCGAGGCTGACGATCCGGCCGATGACCCAGGCCGACGCCGTGGCGATCGCGGCGTGGCGGTATCCGGTCGAGTACGCCTTCTACGACGCCGACGGGGATCCCGCCGACCTCGACGAGCTCCTCCACCGCCGAGGCGACCAGCGCTTCGCGGCCCTGACGCCGGGCGGCAAGCTGATCGGGCACTACCAGCTGAAGCCCGCCGGCGATTCGGTCGAGCTCGGCCTCGGGCTGCGACCCGACTTGACCGGACAGGGCCTCGGCGGCGACTTCGTCGCCCGGGGAATCGAGCTCGTACGGAGCAGGCACGGGGCCGTCCGGATCACCCTCGCGGTGGCCGCGTTCAACGAGCGCGCGATCCGGGTCTACGAGCGCGCGGGCTTCGTCGAGACGGGCCACGGCCCCCGCGAGACGGGCGGCGCGACCTGGGAGTTCGTCACGATGGCGCTCGACCCGTGAATTCCTTGTGCTCATGAGCACAAGGAATTGGTGTCGGAGCGGCTACGAGCGCGGGCGCGTCGCGAGATAGTGCACGAGATAGACGGGCACGGTCACCGCGGCGAGCAGGAACGTGCAGATCCCCCATGCGGTCGCGTGCTTCGAACCGTGCCGGTCGGCGTGCCAGAAGATGCCGGCCGAGATCAGCCCGGCCAGCACGATCGCGACGAGGCCCTGGGTCGCGTCTAGGCGAGCGAGCGCAAGAACTCGTCCACCTCCAGCGCCGTCAGCGTCTCGACCTTGACGCTGCCGCGCGCGCTGAGCGCGACGGACACGCGGGCGATCGTGTTCGCATCCGGCGCCTCCACGATGTTCAGGAAGTCGAACGGCCCGAGCGTGAACCACTGGTGCAGCACCTTCGCGCCGAGCTCCTCGACGTCCTTGTTCACCTCGCGGAGCCGGTCGGGGTGCGAGACGAGCGTCTGCATCCCCTGCTGGGTCAGCGTGGAGAGGAGGATGTAGACGGGCACCGCCCCTCGATCCTACTATCGCTCGACGATCTCGACGCCCGGGTCCAGGGCCCGGTCGCTCGCGGCGAGCACGTCGTGGGCCCACTCGTTCCGCTTCCACGCGGGCGCCGGGGTCTCGCAGTCGCTCTTCGGCACGAACCGGGAGCGCTGCACGAGCCTGTACTCGTGGATGTAGCGGGGGCAGTTCGGGAAGACCTGCGTCGCGCGGACGCGGACGACGAACTGCGCCTCCGGCCACTCGGGCGCGAGCGGGTCGCCGGGGTCAATCGAGGCGACGCCGTTCAGCCGCATCCGCTTGCGCCCCTCGAAGTCGATGAACAGCAGGCCGACGTTCGGGTTCACGAGCACGTTCCCGGCCGAGAGGTACATGCCGTTGCCGTCGTAGCTCGGGAACGCGATCGTGTGCTCGTCGAGCACGCGCACGAAGCCGGGCTCGCCGCCCTTGTACGAGCACTGCGGCCGCCCGTCCTCGTCGGCCGTGGCCAGGAAGAACATGTCGCGTGCCTCGACGAAGGCGCGGTCGTCCTCGTCGATCACGTCCGTCATCTTCACCTCTTCGATCCGGTCGGCGAGCCGGGTCGTGTCGAACCGCTCCTGGAGGCTGCGGCTACCCGCGTTGTACGGGCTGCTCATCGGGCGAGTATCGCACCCGCGCAGCCTGATCGAAGTAGAGCAGGGCCGCGCCGAGGAGGAGCACGGGCGAGATCACGAGGTCGGCGAGGAACGCGGCCGTCCTCGCCGCCGCATCCGCCTGGCCGTGGAGGAGCAGCACGAGCACGAGGTGCGTGAGGTAGACGACGATCACGAGCGTCGCGAGCGAGCCGAGCGCGTGGACGTAGTCGGCGCGGCCGAGCCGCAGGGCGCGGGCGAACCCGGCGCGCACCGAGAGGTTCTCGTACAGGATCGCCGGCACGACCAGGCCGACGAGCGCGAGCCACGCGAGCCCGGGGAGCACGAACACGAGCACGAGGAACGGCACCGGCAGGAACGCGAGCGTCCCGGCGCCGAGCGCCCGCCAGAAGGTGCGGCGTGTCCACTCCGTCTGATGCGCGACCAGGCACGCGGCCAGGTACGCGAGGCTCAGCAGTGGCGCGCAGACGAGAAGGACGAGCGCCTGGGTCCCCGTCGGCCGGCCCGCGCTGATCTGGTCGATCAGCGCGAGCGCGAGGCCGAGCGGCAGCACGCGCCAGAAGTGGTTGCCGTAGAGGCGGATCGACTCGGCGACGAGCTGGCCGACCGTCCGCGTCTCGGGCGGGAGCGGCGGCGGCAGCGCGCGGCCGCTCATTCGAGCGCCGAGAGGAGACGGGGGATGGCGGCGGCGAGCGCGGCGAGCGCGCCGTCGAAGTCCCAGCGGGCTCGGTCGCGCTCCGCGGGGTCGTTCGAGATCGCACGCAGCTCGAGCGCGGGGACGCCGGCGAGCCGCGCGGCACGAAGGACGGCGAAGCCCTCCATCGCCTCGACCCGGCAGAGCGTGCCGGCGCCCACCTTCGCGGTCGTCCCGATCGGCAGCACGAGCGCCTCGCGCAGCTCGGCGCGGGCGGCCGCCAGAAGCCCCGGATCCGGCTCCAGGCGGTCTGCCCGCCCCATGGTCGCGCCGAGGTCCCCGGACAGGTCCTCGTAGACGGCCTCCGAGCCGAGCACGAGGGTCGGCGGCGCGATCCCCCGGCCTCCCGCGATCCCCACGTGGAGGAGAGCGGTCGGACGGGCCTGCGCGAGCGTCCGCGCCGTGGCCGCGGCGGCCTCGACGGGCCCGATCCCGCAGACGAGCCCCTCGAGCCCGCAGAGCTCCCGCTCGGTGGCGGCGACGAGGAGCGTCACGGCGCGATCCTATGCAAGACTGGGCGCGTGGGCTTCTCCGTGATCGATCCCGCCGACCTCCAGTGGGAGACGAGGCCGTCGGACCCGGGCGTGCCGGAGCGCCGCGTCGCCCCGCTCACCGACCTCGCGGGCTTCACGCACACGCGCGCGAACATCTTCCGCTACGACCCGGGCTCGCGCGGCCGCCGCCACAGGGACCTGGTGCAGGAGGAGACGTTCGTGGTCGTCTCGGGCACGCTCTCGATGTACCTCGGCGACCCGGCCGAGCGCCACGACGTCCCGGCCGGCGGGCTCGTCCACGTCGAGTCCGGCACGCCGCTCCAGGTCGTGAACCACGGCGCCGAGGAGCTCGTGCTCTACGTCTACGGCGCCCCGCCCGAGCGCGGCCACGCCGAGTTCCTCGACTCCGCGGTGTAGAGAAGGCGGCGGGCCCGGGGGGACCCGCCCCGACCGCGTCCTACCCGGAGACCTTGACCTGGCCCCGGATCTCGCCCGCGGCGTTCTTCGCCGTGTGGACGTTCACGTAGGCCTTGCCCGACTCGAGCGCCGCGATCACGGCCTTCGAGATCGTCGCCTTGCCCGACTGGACGCCCTTGCAGGGCCCGCACAGCGGCACGACCACGGGGCCTGCGACGCCGACCTTGCCCATGTGGATGTGAGCCGCGGTCGCCGGCCCGGACAGGCCGGAGAAGGCGAGCCGCCACTTGAGCGTCGCGCCGGACGAGTTCTCGACGTACGAGCCGGTGAACGTGCCCCTGGCCGCCGCGGGCACGCCCGTCGGAGCCGGCACTCCGGCCTTCGCGGTGAGCTTGGCTCCGACCATGTACGTGTCGCGGGCTGCGCCGAGCGCGAACGCGGTGACCGCAAGGGCCGCCACCGCTCCGAGCGCGACCGCGACGAGAAGCTTGTTCACTGGTCCCCTCCTCAGGTGGGTGCGATTCGACGCACCTAGTTCGGAGCGGAGACCGAAACGGTTTCCGAAGCTTTCTCGAACACGAGCTCGCCGTCGGCCACGTCGACGCGGATCGTGTCGCCGTCGGAGAACTCGCCCTCGAGCAGCCGCAGCGCCAGCGGGTTCTCGAGCGAGCGCTGGATCGCCCGCTTCAGCGGCCGCGCGCCGTAGGTCGGGTCCCAGCCCTGCTCGGCGAGGAGCTCCTTCGCCTCGTCGGTCAGCTCGAGCGCGATCCCGCGCTCGGCGAGCCGCTCGCGCAGCCGCTGCAGCTGGAGCTCGACGATCTCGGCGATCTGCTCGCGGGTGAGCGGGTCGAACTCGACGATCTCGTCGAGCCGGTTCAGGAACTCGGGCCGGAAGCGCTCGCGCATCTCGGCGACGCTACGCAGGTTCGAGGTCATGATCAGGACCGTGTTCCGGAAGTCGACGGTGCGGCCCTGGCCGTCGGTGAGCCGCCCGTCGTCGAGGATCTGCAGCAGCAGGTTGAAGACGTCCGGATGGGCCTTCTCGATCTCGTCGAGCAGGATCACCGAGTACGGGCGGCGGCGCACCGCCTCGGTGAGCTGGCCGCCCTCCTCGTAGCCGACGTAGCCGGGCGGCGCGCCCACGAGCCGCGCGACGGCGTGGCGCTCCATGTACTCGGACATGTCGATCCGGATCAAGGCGCGCTCGTCGTCGAACATGAACTCGGCGAGCGCCTTCGCGAGCTCGGTCTTCCCCACGCCCGTGGGCCCGAGGAAGACGAACGAGCCGATCGGCCGGTTCGGGTCCTGCAGGCCCGAGCGTGCGCGCCGCAGCGCGTTCGACACGGCCTCGATCGCCGCGTCCTGGCCCACTACCCGCTGGTGCAGCCGCTCCTCCATGTGGACGAGCTTGCGCGTCTCGCCTTCGAGCAGCCGGTCGACCGGGATCCCGGTCCAGCGCGCGACGACCGCTGCGACGTCGTCCTCGTCGACCTCTTCCTTCACCATCGGCTCGCCGACGGGCTCGCCGCGCTCCTCGAGCTCGCGCTCGAGCGCCGGCAGCTCGCCGTAGCGGATCTCGGCGACGCGCTGCAGGTCGCCGACGCGCTCGGCGCGCTCGGCCTCCATCCGCAGCTCGTCGATCCTGCGGGTGACCTCCGAGACGCGGTCGAGCTGCGACTTCTCCTCGGCCCACGTCGCCGCCAGCTCGTCGCGCGCCTCCCGCGCGTCGGCGAGCGCCCGCTCGACGGGCTCGCGCACCGCGTCGCTCTCGCCCGCCATCGCGGCGAGCTCGATCTCGAGCTGGGTGACGCGCCGGTTCGCCTCGTCGAGCTCGAGCGGCGAGGAGTCGATCTCCATCCGCAGTCGCGAGGCCGCCTCGTCGACGAGGTCGATCGCCTTGTCGGGCAGGAAGCGGTCGGCGATGTAGCGGTCGGAGAGCACGGCCGCGGAGACGAGCGCCGAGTCTCGGATCCGGACGCCGTGATGCGCCTCGTACCGCTCCTTGAGCCCGCGCAGGATCGCGATCGTGTCGGCCACGCTCGGCTCGCCGACCACGATCGGCTGGAAGCGCCGCTCGAGCGCCGCGTCCTTCTCGATGTGCTTGCGGTACTCGTCGAGCGTCGTCGCGCCGATGCAGCGGAGCTCGCCGCGGGCGAGCATCGGCTTGAGGAGGTTGCCCGCGGAGACGGCGCCTTCGGCCGCGCCCGCGCCGACGATCGTGTGCAGCTCGTCGATGAAGAGGACGATCCGGCCCTCGGCGCTCTGGATCTCGCCCAGGACGGCCTTCAGCCGCTCCTCGAACTCGCCGCGGTACTTCGAGCCGGCGAGCAGCGAGCCGATGTCGAGCGCCCAGACGCGGCGGCCCTTCAGCCCCTCGGGCACGTCGCCGGCGACGATCCGCTGCGCGAGCCCCTCGACGATCGCGGTCTTCCCGACACCGGGCTCGCCGATCAGGACCGGGTTGTTCTTCGTTCGGCGCGAGAGCACCTGGATCACGCGCCTGATCTCCTCGTCGCGCCCGATCACCGGATCGAGCTTCCCGGTCTCGGCCAGCTCGGTCAGATCCTTGCCGTACTTGTTGAGCGCGTCGAAGGTGCCTTCGGGGTCCTGCGAGGTGACGCGCTGGTCGCCGCGCACCTCCTTGATCCGGGCGAGCAGCTCGTCGCGCGGGACGACGTCGAGCGCGAGCAGGAGGTGGTCGACCGAGACGTAGTCGTCGTCCATCCGCTTCGCCTCGTCGAATGCCTGCTCGAGGACGCGGGAGACGGCCGCGGAGACCTGCGGCTGCTGGGTCGCGCCCTGGATGCGCGGCCGTTGCGCGAGCTCCGCCTCGGCGCGGGCGCGGAGGGTGTCGGCGTCCGAGACCAGCCGGCGCGGCAGCTCCTGGTCGAGCAGCGCGAGCAGCAGGTGCTCGGGGTAGAGCTCGGGGTTGCCGTTCCGGCGCGCGAGCTCCTGTGCGGCCGCGACGGCCTCCTGGGACTTGATCGTCAGCTTGTTGAAGTCCATCTCAAATTCTCCTCGGTTCGAGAGCCTGCGCGGGCTTGTAGAGCACGAGCTCGCGCCGGTACTGGCGGTGGACCTGGTCGACGCGCTCCCGCGCCTCGCGCTCGAGCCGGTCGATCCGGGCCTGCAGCCGCTTCAGCTCGTCCTGCAGCGCGAGCACCTGCTCGACGCCGGCCAGGTTCAGGCCGAGCTCGGTCGTGAGCCGCTGGATCAGCTGCAGCCGCTCGAGGTCGAGCTCGGAGTAGAGCCGCGTGTTCCCGGCGGTGCGCTTGGGCCGCACGAGCCCGCGGGCCTCGTACAGCCGCAGCGTCTGCGGGTGCATCCCGACGAGCTCGGCGGCGACGGAGATCATGTAGCGGGGCCGCCCGTCACTCACGACCGAACCGCCAAATGCTCATGAGCACAAGGTCTCGGGTCATCAGTCGAACAGCTCCTCGCGCGGGTCGGCGTGCGAGGCCCTCTGCAGCTCCTCGAGCGCCTCGCGCTCCTTCTTGCTCAGCTTCGAGGGCACCGCGACCTTGACCCGGGCCAGCAGGTCGCCCTTTCCGCCGCCCTTCAGCTTCGGCGCGCCCTGGCCGCGCAGGCGCAGGAGCTTGCCGTCGTGCGCGCCGGCCGGCACCTTCAGCGAGACCCGGCCGCCCTCGGGCGTCGGCACCTCGACGGTCGCCCCGAGCGCCGCCTCCGGGTACGTCACGGGCACGTCGACGACGAGATCCTGCCCCCGCCGGTGGAAGCGCTTCGACGGCTCCACCTCGGTCACGACGTAGAGGTCGCCGGGAGGCCCGCCGGCCTCGCCGGGCGTGCCCTTCCCCTTGAGCCGGATCCTCGTCCCGGTCTTGACCCCGGCGGGGATCTTCACCGTGTAGCGCCGCGTGCGGCGCTCGGCGCCGGTGCCGTGGCAGGTGTGGCAGGGCGTCTCGATGATCGTGCCGTTGCCACGGCAGCGCGGGCACGGCTGCGAGATCGCGAACAGGCCCTGGCTCTCCGCGAGCACGCCTCGGCCGTGGCAGACCGGGCAGAGCGTCGGCGCGGTGCCCGGCTCGGCGCCCGAGCCGTGGCAGGTGCGGCAGGTCGCGTCGACCTCGACGGCGACCTTCGTCTCGATCCCGCGCAGCGCGTCCTCGAACGAGAGCTTGATCGGGACCTCGAGGTCGGCGCCGCGCTGAGGCCGCTGGCGCGGCTGTGTCTGCGCGCGGCGCCCGCCGAAGATGCCGCCGAGCAGGTCGCCGAAGTCGCCGAGGTCGACGTCGGCGACGTTGAAGCCGCCGCCCGGGCCGAAGCCGGCGAAGCCGTTGCCCTGCGTGTCGTAGGCCTTCCGCTTCTCCTCGTCGCCGACGGTGTCGTAGGCGCCCTGGACCTCCTTGAACCGCTCCTCCGCCGCCTCGTCCCCCGGATTGCGGTCCGGGTGGAACTCGCGGGCGAGCTTGCGGTAGGCCTTCTTGATCTCGTCCTGGGAGGCGGTCTTCGGGACGCCGAGGATCTCGTAGGGGGTCTTCACTCGGCGACGATCACCCGCGCCGGCCGCAGCACCCGATCGCCGAGGCGGTAGCCCTTCTGCAGCACCTGGATCACCTGGCCCTGGGCCGCGCTCTCGGCGGGCTGGGCCAGCAGCGCCTCGTGCACGTGCGGATCGAACGGGCCGTCGGTCTCGACCTCGACGAGCCCTTCCTTGCGGAGCAGGTCGGTCAGCTCGCGGTGCACGAGCGCGACGCCCTCCTCGAGCTTCGCCTCCTCGTGCTCGTCGGCCGCCTGGAGCGCACGCTCGAGGTCGTCGAGCACGGGCAGGAGCCCCCGCACGAGCCGCTCCGCGGCCCGCGCGGCCAGGGACTCCTGGTCGCGCGCGGTCCGCTTGCGGTAGTTGTCGAAGTCGGCGGCGAGGCGCTGGAGGTCGGCGAGATACTCGTCCCGCTTCGCCTCCGCCTCGACGAGCCGCTCCTCGAGCGACTGCTCCTGCTCGTTCAGCGTCTCGTCGGTCACGACTTCTTCGCCGTTTCGTCCTCGTCGATCACCTCGTAATCGGCCTCCTCGACGACCTCGTCGTCGTGGGCCGGCTCGCCGTCGCCGGACGACGGCGCCGCGCTCGGCGCGCTCGCGGCGGCGTAGACCGCCTCGGCGAGCTTGTGTGAGGCCTCCTGCAGGGCATCCGTCTTCGCCTTGATCTCGGCGAGGTCGGAGCCGTCGAGCGTCTGGCGGAGCTCCATCACGCGGCCCTCGATCGTCGAGGCGGTCGCCTCGTCGAGCGCGTCGCGATGCTCCTTCAGGCTCTTCTCGGTCTGGTAGGCGAGCGACTCCGCATGGTTCTTCGCGTCGGCGAGCTCGCGCAGGCGATGCGCCTCGCCGGCGTGCGCCTCCGCCTCCTTGACCATCCTGGCGACGTCCTCCTCGGAGAGGCCGGAGCCGCCCTCGATCCGGATCTGCTGCTGGTTGCCGGTGCCGAGGTCCTTCGCCTGGACATGGATGATCCCGTTCGCGTCGATGTCGAAGCCGACCTCGACCTGCGGCATGCCCCGCGGTGCCGGCGGGATGCCGACGAGCTGGAACTTGCCGAGGGTCTTGTTGTAGGCCGCCATCTCCGACTCGCCCTGGAGCACGTGCACCTCGACCGAGGGCTGGTTGTCCTCGGCGGTGGTGAACGTCTCCGACTTCTTGGTCGGGATCGTCGTGTTGCGCTCGATCAGCGGCGTGAAGACGCCGCCCTTCGTCTCGATCCCGAGCGAGAGCGGGGTGACGTCGAGGAGCAGGATGTCCTTGACCTCGCCCGACAGCACGCCGCCCTGGATCGCGGCGCCGACTGCGACGACCTCGTCCGGGTTGACGCCCTTGTGCGGCTCCTTGCCGATCAGCTCCTTGACCTTGTCCTGCACCGCCGGCATGCGGGTCATGCCGCCGACGAGCACGACGTGGTCGATCCCGGACGCCTCGAGGCCCGCGTCGGCCAGCGCGGCCTTGGTCGGGGCGACGGTGCGCTCGATCAGGTCGTGGCTCAGCTCGTCCAGCTTCGCGCGGGTGAGCTGCAGGTCGAGGTGCTTCGGCCCCTCCGGGGTCGCGGTGACGAACGGCAGGTTGATCTGCGTCGTCATGGTGGAGGAGAGCTCGATCTTCGCCTTCTCGGCGGCCTCGTAGAGGCGCTGG
>Ga0335080_10002350_pt1 | contig 18838 bp, 17 predicted proteins | sample Lox_Sample_34_FD_206720 | JGI IMG/M metagenome (GOLD analysis project Ga0335080, IMG submission 206720) | Soil microbial communities from Loxahatchee National Wildlife Refuge, Florida, United States - Lox_Sample_3.4 | ecosystem: Environmental > Terrestrial > Soil > Wetlands | place: USA...
TCTGGGCATTGTCAATTCCCACGATGATGAGCGGTGGGACTTCACCCTGGCGAATGAGGAAATCCGCGGTCTCGTCCACACGCCACTCGACCCCGCCAAAGGCCGTTGCCCGATCGAAGAGGTTTTGCCCATCGTTCAGGTAAAAGACCGGATATCGCCGTCCGCTGTTCTCCGGATCGTGGTAGCCGGGCGGCAGCCACACCCGCAGCATGCGGCGATTGCGAAAGCGCCGGCTGGGGAACTCATGCAGAATCAGCTCGCCGGTGACGGACGATCCGGGACCGGCGGGAGACAGCGTCCCCGGCTCCCGTAACTGTTCTTTGATGCTTTTGTCCATGGAATCGAAGTCAGCCCACCCGCGCGGCCCGCCCCACCAGGACCGCAGCCAGCAGGGTAATCAGGAAGATCAGGGTCAAAGAAGACAGACACAGAATGCACCAGGTCGCCAGCACCAAGGCCTCGATGTAGGTGAGGTAGAGCGCAAAGGCAAGCCCGGCCGCGGCCCCCAGCAGCAGCGTGCGCGCTGCGCCGGCACGATCACGGAAGAAAAATGCCACTACAAACAGGCCTGTATATCCAACAATGCCGATGAGCGCGTCGGGAACGCCGAAGACCGTGGAGTAAATACTTCGATTGACGATGTCGCAATTGAAGCTTTCGCCAAAGTCGCAATAGTTCGTCTTCGAGCTCCCGTAGTGGTGATACAGCGAGACCGACGATACCGCGACTCCGCCCAGGGCGATCACGGCGACGGCCAGAAAGATGCGCCGGGCAGCCGGCGTCATGGCAGTGGGCATCCGCTCTTCCCGCTCAGGAATTGAAGCTCCTGTTTTCCTTCCACCCGTGTGCCGTCGGCGAAAACCCACGTGGGATAGCGCTTGATGCCTGCGTCGAGACAAACCTGCTGCGTCGCCCGCGAGCCCTTGACGCCACATTCGACATAGGGCGCCAGGTCAAATGAATCGCCGAACAATTCCTTCTGCTCGGCGCAGTGCGGACACCAGTAAGCGCCATACATCTTCGCCTGCTTTTGTCCCAGGCACTGGGCGAATCCATCGAGCCGGCTGGCATGCCGGCGGCGTCCCAGGTAGAACCCTCCGCCGAGCAAGACCAGAATGGCCACCACTACCGCCGCCTTCAGCCCGATCCCGGTGCCGGGCTGCTCGTTGCCCAGCCGCTCCTGCTGCCGCTTTCGCCGCTCATCCGACATAGGATTTCTTATACCACGATATTCAGGGCCGAAGGCAGTACGTCCAGCGCTTGTGCGTTAAGAGTCATGACCTCGCCGTCGACCATGATGTCCACGGGCGCATCGAGAAAGAACTCGATCTGCCGCGCCGAACGCCGCTCTGCCAGCGGATGGTTGATGTGGGTTCCGTCATAAAGCGTGGGCAGATTCCGGATAAGTCCAGCCCGGCCGATCGGTCCCCAGCGCACAAACTCGATGAGGCCGTCATCGACCTCCGCCTGGGGCGCGATCAGCATCGTCCCCCCGGTGTACTTGCTGTTGTTGAAGCTGAGAAAGAGGCAAGGCCGGCGGTCGACTTCTCCTTGCCCGTCCACCCGCAGGGGAAACGGGCGGCGCCGGAAACGCGCCAAAGAAATAAAGATGGAGCATTGATAGCCCAGCTCTCCCCAGCCACTGAACCGCTGCGCCCTAAGCGTGGCGACATCGGCGGCGAAGCCCATGCTCAGCAGGTTGATGAAGTGAATGGTCCCGGCTGCGTGCCGCAGTCGCAGCACATCGCAGGCTCGCGATTTCCCCGCGAGCAAGGCTTCGATACTGTACTCAACGCCGCGGCTGCTGAATTCGCGCAGGAACGAATTGCCGGTTCCCAGGGGAAGGAACGCCAGCGTGGGCACCTCATGTCCACTGCCAGGAAACAGGCCGTTGACGATCTCGTACGACGTTCCGTCGCCGCCCACAGCTACGAACCTGCGATAGCCTCGAGCGTAGGCCTCGCGGGCGATGCGAATTCCGTCGCCAGGCCCGGCCGTTTCCACGGTCTCTACCTTGAGTCCGCCGTTGCGCAGGCGTTCGAGCGCCTGCCCGAGCAGCTTCTTCGCCCGGCCGCCCCCGGCGGCTGGATTCACCACTGCCAGAAACGCCTCGCTCACAGCTCCACCACCGCGGCGCGACTCAAAGCCTGGCTCATCTCCGCGGCCAGAGCCTCGCGCTTGATCTTCATGGAAGCGGTTCGCGGAAAGTCTTTTTCCCACAGAATGTACCCACCCACGCGTTTATAGTCAGGCAGGCGGCGGTTACGGGCCGTGATGGCTTCGCGCAAGGCCTCAGACCAGGCCTGGTCCGGCTCCAGCCGGACCACCAGAACCAGCATTTCTTTGCCCGAGCCCTTCGCCGGCCAGACGTAGTTGGCGGAGAAGATGCTGTACTCTTTCACCTCCAGGCCATCGAAGACGGTTTCAACGTCCTCGGGATAAACGTTTTTCCCGCCTTCGGTCACGATCATGTTCTTCTTGCGTCCGAAGAGCTGCAGGTGACCAGAACGGTCCAGCCGTCCCAGGTCCCCGGTCCGCAGCCAGCCATCCACGATCGTCTGCGCGGTCAACTCGGGTTCTTCGAGGTAGTGCGACATGACGGTCCTGCTCCGCGCCACCACCTCTCCCACCCCTTCGGCATCCGGATTGAAAATGCGCAACTCGACCCCCGGCAGCGGTTTGCCCACCGTGTCGGCACGAAAGGGCTTGAGGTCGTTCACCGTCAGTACAGTGCAAGCTTCGGTGAGGCCGTAGCCGTTCGCCACTGGAATGCCGAGGTCATAGAAGAACTGCAGCGTCCCCGGTTCGATGAATGCTCCTCCCGTGATCAGCGCCAGCAAGTCGCCGCCGAAGGCCTGATGCACCTGCGGCAGCAGTTTGCGGCTCAGCTCCAGGTTCGGACGTTTCCGGGTGAGCAGTCTATTGACGCCGATCATGCGCTTCAGCAAAAAGCGCTTTAGCGGCGCCAATTCGTCGAACTTCGCTCGCAGGCCGCGCTCCAGATTCTTGAGGATCATGGGCACGAGCGTGACGTAAGTGATCTGGTAGCGGGAGAAGGCGGCGCGAACGTACTCCGGCCGCAGCGTGCGCAGGTGCACCACGCAGGCCCCGCAGACGAAAGGGCCAACAAAGCCCACCATGAAATCGATGGCATGATTGGTGGGCAGAATGCTGAGGTAGCGGACTCCCGGCCAGAATGGATACCAGGCGGTGAGCGCCTTGCACTGTTCGAGATAATTGTCGTGAGTGAGCACGCAGCCTTTGGGGCGGCCGCCGGTGCCCGAGGAGTACACGATGCAGGCCACGTCCTCGCGCTCACGGGGCACGAATACGGGCGCAGCCTTGCGACGAAATTCTTCCCAGCGAAACCCGCCCGCCAGATCCACTCCCGGCGGCCCTTCGGTAACCAGAACGGTCTTGACCTTGTGATTCCTGAACTCCGCCGATTGCCGGATCGCCTTCCACAGGTAGTACTCAACCACCAGAAATTTCGCTTTGCTGTAAACCAGCAGCTGCAGGTGCTCGGCGGCCGTCAGCTTGAAGTCCAGCGGAACCAGCACGCCCCCGGCATGAAGAATGGCATAGGCGGAAACCAGCCACTTCGACTGGTTGGACATGATGATCGCGGCTCGATCTCCCGCCTGCAGGTCGGCGTCCTGCAGCGCGCGGGCCAGGGGCATGGCCATTTCTTTGAAATCGGAATAGGTGAGCCGGGTCTTTTCGCGATCGCGATCCGCCTCGATCAGGCAGACCTGCTCGGGCCAGCGGTCCAGCGCATCCCGCAGCGCCGCACCCAGGCTGCTGTATTGGTCGAGATTGAGCATTCAGACTATTTCGCCGCGACCCGGCGAAAGATCGGCAAGCCTTTGAAGTTCTACGGTTCTCTGGCCTGGGCTCCTGAAATCCATGCCTCTGATCTCTGTGCTGAACTCATAGCCTGGCGCGGATCCGCTCCGCCAGTGTACGAAAGTCCGAAACTCCCTGCAGTTCGTAATCCGGCAATTCGACATGAAAGTGATTTTCCAGCCGGGTCAACAGGTCCAGAGCCTGCAGGCTGTTGATGCCGAGGGTTTTGAAAAAATCGTCGTCGGGCGTCAACTTCTCCCGCGCCACTTTGAAATGGGTGGCGGCGAGCTCCAGGATGGCACTCAGCGTCTGATCCGATGTTTGCGAAGAATTCATAATCTGATGCCGGCAATGCTCCCGCTTGGCGCTCTCCTCTATGGCAGATAAGGCTGCGCGTCGGTGCATTCCACGAAGCGCCGTAATCCCGCTTCCACCGCCGGGTGGGTGAATAGCTCACAAAAGATGTCGATCTCGCGCCGCAACTCTTCGTGCGGGATCGGCTTGATGAACCTCTTCGCCGCAATTGCTGTGCGCCGGTCGAACTTTCCCAACTGGGCGGCGGTGGCCCGCGCAACCCGCAGAGCCTCGCCTTCGCCGACCACCTGGCTGACCAGTCCCACCTGCTGCAGCCGGACCGCGTTCATGCTGCGACCGGTGAGCAACAGGTCACGCACCACGGCATTGCCCAGGTCGCGCTTCAGCCGGGGGATGCCGCCCCAGCCGGGGATCAATCCCAGCCGCAGCTCGGGGAAGCAGAATCGCGCGGTTTTGTCGGCGATGATCAGGTCACAGACCAGCGCCAGTTCGAAGCCTCCGCCAAACGTCACCCCATGTACGGCAGCGATGGTCATCAGGGACGAACTGTCAATCGCGTTCATGACGCGGTGAGTGCGTTCCAGCTGGGCGCGCAGACTCTTGGCCGCTTCGCCCGGCTCCAGCTCCCGCGAGCGCCGGTAGAGCTCGCGCAGGTCTGCTCCCGCGCTGAAGCCCGGCTTCAGCGTGCTGAAGATCAGCAGGGTGTGGGCCTCCTGCGAAAGCTCCTCCAGCGAATCGGCAAGTTGCTCCGCTTCGCCGAGCGCAACCAGCCCAAGTTCGTTGCAGGGCTCGCGATGCAGGGCCAGCTCGACCACGCCGTCCTGCACTGACCACGAAAGCGCCTGTCCGCGAAAGTTTGTCATGTTACTGCAGCCGCCGGCCTCAACCTCGAGGCCATCTTTAAACCGCCTGCTTCACCTCGTACATCTCTTCGATCTCCGGCCTCAGCCGGGCGGCGATCACATCCCGCTTCAGTTTTCCGTTCGCCGTCAGGAAACCATTGTCGATGGAAAACGCCTCCCGCCGGATGTGAAACCCGCGAATCTGCTTGTAATGAGGAAGACCGGCATTCACCGCCTCCAGAGCGGCCTGCGCCTGGGCCGGCGTTGCTTCCCCGGTCACCAGCGCGCACAAGTAACTTCGTCCCTGCCCCACCAGCACCACTTGCTGGGCTGAGGGCAGACGCCGCAGCAGTTCTTCTTCAAGCGGCTCCGGAGCCACATTGTGCCCGGAACTCAAAATCACCAGGTTCTTGATGCGCCCGGCAATCCGCCAGTTCCCGCTCCCATCCACTTCCCCCTGATCTCCGGTGTGGAACCATCCGTCGCGCAGCACCTTCTGCGTTTCCTGAGGGCGATTCCAATATCCCAGGAACACGTTCGGCCCCCGCACCAGGATTTCTTCGCTATCGCCCGGCTTCATCTCGATGCCCTGAATCGCAGGCCCCACCCGCCCGGGTTCGACTTTTCCCGGATCGTCCATAGTACAGATCGCCGTAGTTTCCGTCAGCCCGTACACCTGCAGCACCGGAATTCCCAGCATCATGAAGAAGAGCTGGGTTTCCACGTTGAGTGGCGCCGATCCGCAAATCAACGCCTTCAGGCGAGGACCGATCATCCTTCGCCGGATCGTGGGAAATACCAGTTTGTTGGCCAGGCCGAGCCACATCGCATCGACCCGGCTTTCTTTTCGCTCTTGCCGGCGCATCCATGCGCCCTTGGCGCGGCGATAGATGGCCAGCGCCACACCGCCGGTCTTCCATAGCTGCTCATCCACCGCTTTGCGCATCCGCTCCAGGAGCGCCGGGACATTCAGGAAATAATCCGGCTCTGCCGCCCGCATTTCCGCAGCCAGCTTCGCCAAATCCGTGTTGATGGTGAGCATGCTGCCTCGAAGCAGGCAGCTCAGCAGCATGATCCACGACCCGGCGAAACAGAACGGCAGGTAATGGAATACCCAATCCGGAGCGTGCCTCGTCCCCATCAACGCATCGAGACGCCCCGAGGTGCAGCCAAGCATATGTCCGATGTTGCCCGCCGAGAGTACCACTCCCTTGGCTTCGCCCGAGGTTCCGGAGGTGTAGATGATCGTGACCGGCGCAGATTCCGCCGGACCAGGCTGGCGCCCGGCGTTTCCCGCGACAGAAGCGGCATCGCCCGCGAATGCCTCCGCCAACAACATCTGGGCCGGCGCCTCCGGCCATGCCTGAACGACGCTCTGGCGCAAGCCCTCATCTCCACAGCAAATCAACGCCGGACTGCAATCCTTCATCATCGCGACCAGCTCTGCGGCAGCCTGCCGCGCATAGAGCGGCACTACTATAAGACCTTCGGCCATGATCGCCAGGTCCATGGCCACCCAGTCCAGGCTGTTGTGAGCCAGCAGAGCGACGCGATCGCCCGCGCGCAAACGTTTGGCCGAGAGAAAAGCCCGCGCCTGTGCCACCTTCCCCAGCAGACCGGGTCCCGTCAGCCGCGTGCCCGCCGGGTCCCCGGGTTCGCGGAGCACCGGGGAATTCCCAGCCGTTTCCAGGCGCGCGAAGATATTCTGCAGGAAACTCATCCCATCATTTTGCCGGTATTCGGCCCACCGCGCGAAGAACTCAGCTGTACGCTTCTACCAGGCTGCGCAGCGGCGCGCTCATCGGCGGCAGATAGTCTTCCCAGCTCCACTCGCCCCGGCGCACGGGAAAATCCGCGTAGCGTCTTTGCACTTCTTCCTCGAAATAGACGCCCATCCGCGCCATTACCTTCAAATTGCGGACCACGCAGCGCGCGATGCCATCGGAGATTTTCTCCCCTTCGCCGGCCAGGGTTTCCAGGGCTTTGAGAAGTCTGGGCTCAAGGTCAGGGTCCTCCACATTCATGAGCAGGTGGGGATGCCCTCGATCGCGCATCAGATTGTGAATGCGCTCATCCATCGTAATTCCCGCCGACGGCACCAACCCCGGCATGGAAGTCACGATCCCGTGATAGCGAGAGGACGCCATCATGTGGCAGCAGCGCAGAATGCTGACCAGCTCGTAGATGTTGTATTCGTCCGCGGTAAGCACGGGCGCGCCTCCGAGCTTCTCCGCAATCAGCCGGGCGGGACGCACATCCAGCCTTTCGGTGGCGACCAGGATTGCGAAGACGTTCCTCTTCTGGCGAAAAGCCTCGACGGCATTGGCGATGCTGGTCCAGTAGTGACGATACGCGCGATCGGCTTCCGGCCCGGAGTGGTGAAAGTACGGTCCCCGGTAGTGGCTCTCCTTATACGCCCCCGCGATCGTATGCAGCGCCAGCTTGGCCACCGACGCCTTGACGGGCCATTCAAAGGGATTGATGGGGCACACTACCAGCACCGGCGCCTTCCCGTCCCATCCCAGCTGCCGCAGGCTCTTTTGCCCGTATCCGGCCGGGTGGGGCTCAAAGGTCCAGGCGGTATCGGTTCCCAGTTCCGTGGGCACGCCCAGATCGCGCAACAGGCTCCGCGACTCCTCGTTGCGGGTGATGATCAGAGAGTTCTGGCAATAGCGGCCGCACATCCTTGCAATCAGCGCGTCCATGTGGCCCGCTTCCGCCCCATAGCCTACGGACAACTTGTTCTGGGCCGCTGCAATTCCCAGCGATCCAATCATCATGGTGGTCAGGGCGTTAGCAAACTTGCTCTTGAACATCGAGCCTTCACAGGCCACCACTCCGTGATGTTTGGGAACTTCTTCCGCCAGGAAGGGCGGAAAGATATCCGGCAAATGGACTTGCGCCGCGCCCCCGAAGTAGCCCTGGGAAAATTTGAAGTTCTGGCTCATGACGCTGAAGGCCACGTTGTCCGCGCCCAGAATATGGCGGATCTGGCGGAGCATTTCCTCCACGCGCGCGTCCGATCCCATGTTGCGGGTGCCGTTGTAACCCGCGAACAGCAAGCGCAGCTTCTCCCCGGGCTGCCAGGGCTTTCCCCGGCCCATCATCCAGGTAAGCTTGGACTTTTCGATCGCAGCGCTGACCCATGCCTCCAGCAGAAGATCCATCATGCCGCCGACCCTCCCGCCCGGGCTTGCGGCCACGCCTGATATTTGAAGGTGAAGTTCGTCTCCCGGCTGAACTTCAACAAGGGAAAGCTATACCGCGAAAATGGCACAGGCTTGCGGCCCAGCTCGCTGACCACTCGCGTGTTGTCGAATACCGTGTTCCAGACGAGATAAGGCATGAACACCTTCATCAGCGACGCCCCGTAACCCAGGCCGCTCTTGCGCTTCGACAAGGCATTCACGGTGGCGCTGAACGGCCGCTCCAGCCCGGGAATAAAGAGCGGCGCGCGCTGATGCTGCGCAGCCGCCAGGGTCCTGGTCAGCTCGCGAAAGGTCTGCGAGTCCCGCCCCGACGACAGATGGTACGTGTCATAGCCAGCCGCATCTTTCTGGTGCAAGGCAGCGATGGCATCGGCGACAAAGTCGACGTTGACGATGTCGACCTGATCCTCGGGACGGAAGGGCAGCACCGGCAACCCCGCCAGAAACACGAAGGCCTTCACCATGTCGAACTGCGTGGTTTCCGCCCGGCGGCTGTCTCCCAGCACGATGCTCGGCCGGAAAATCGTGGTCGGCACCTCGGGCAGCACCTGCCGGATCATGTGCTCGCAGAACTTCTTGGTGCGGGCGTAGGGATCGTAGTCCGAGCGCTCCCAATCGATCGAGCGGTCCTCGGTGATCACTTCATTCTGGCGTTTTCCCGCCACTGCCACGGTGCTGACGTGGCTGAACCGCCTCATGCCGTGATAATGATGCACGCGCATGGCCAGCTGCAGGACCTCTAGGGTGCCGCGCAGGTTCACGTTCAGACAGCTTTTTTCACTTTTGCGGTTTAGCGACGCGGCACAGTGAACCACCGAATCGGTGGTGTGGATGAGCCGGTCGTAGTCGTCCCGGGAAAGGCCAAATTGCGAGGCGGTCAAGTCCCCGCGAAACACCCGCACCCGCGTCTGCAGGTACTCATAGAATCGCGGGAAATCGAGATGCAACTGCCAGGCCTGCCAGAGCCGTACCTCCGCCTCGTGCGGATCCCGCGCCCGTACCAGCACGTTCAAAGGAGCCCCGTGCGAGTCCAGCAGGTTCGCGGCTACGTGCGCGCCAATATATCCGGTTGATCCCGTCAGGAATATCGCCACGTCGCCCCGTCTGTGCCGGTCTTGATGGCCTCGCCTGCGCCTGCAACCTGAGGCAGCTGAAACCTGCGCGCCGGCCGCGCCTCCATCGGACGCCCTTCAATCAGCGGATAAGTCCACTTGCGTAGCGCCGGTATATGGATGTTGATCCAGTACTCCCACCAGTCGATGCCCCGGGTGTCGTAGCCGAACTCCCCCTTCTCTTCCGCCACCAGCGCATGCGACAAATGCTCCACGTTCTCGGCCACGAAATCATGCTCGTTCAGCAGAATGAACGGCTCAAACAGCTCGATCAGTTTCTCCACTTTTTCGAGGCTTCTCTGCGTACGCGCGAAAGGCGCCTTGCGCAAGGGCAGGGGTGAGACGATCCGCTGTATGGACCGAATAATCGCCCGCTGGGCCGGCGCCGACATCCGCCGGTATCTCTGCTTCGATACCGGAATGGCGTCGAACCGCAGCCTCAGCCAGTACTCCAGTCCCTCCTGCGCCCGATAATGCTTGCGATGTGCCAGGGAGGTCAGCTCGATCGACCGGCCCATGTCGCAGGGATTGGTAACCGAAGTGGCCAGCTGATAAACCTGCGCATTCCGCCGCCCCATGATAGCGGCCCCGATCAGCGTCATTCCCCGGCAAACCGCGTCCACCGGCAAGACGTCCAGCCGCTTGCGCTCGTTGGTCGGCAGCTGGCGGAAATACGTCCCTAACAGGTAGGACAGAGAAGCGGATGTATTGATGCCTTCATTCCAGCCGCGGAAGGGTTGCGCGATGGAGGTCTCCACGATCGCCGGCCTGACCACGGCCATGGGCAACCCCGCCCCGCGCCGCGCCAGCAGCGACTCCGCCAGGCTCTTTGTCATGGTGTAGGTGTTCGGCCATCCCAGTTCCCGGGCCCGGGCCGTTCCGGCCTCGGTCAGGTGATTCCGCAACCACCGCAGCCGGTTCTTCCGAATCTGGTTCTCCAGGGCCGGGCCGTGCAGGTCTTTGGCCGCATGCTCTCTCTCGAGTGCCTGCTGCCGCAGCTCCTCTGTCACTTCGCCGCTCTCAGCCTTCCGCTCGGCGCCCGCCACCACATCGTGAAGCCTGCGCCACTCCTGTTCCGCATCGAAATCCGGCACCCCGGCCGGCGTGTAGTTTGGCCGCAGGACTTCCCCCACCCGCCCGTCCCTCGCGCCCGCCACGTAGCAGGTGGAAAGATGGAGCAACCCGGCATGATCCGTCCGGCGCGTGAACTCCATGACATTGAGGGCGGCGTCGACATTGGTCAGAAGCGCGTCGCGCAGGTCGGGATTGAAATCGGTCAGCCCTGAGCTGTTGATAATCAGATCCAGCCGGCTCTGCAGCATGAGAGCCGTCTCCGGCGCCAAACCGAGGTTGGGCTGGGTCGCGTCGCCCGCCACCACCTGTACCCGCTCCGACAGGAACCGGCTGAGCCCCGTCCCGTAGCGTTCGTATAAAGGATCGAAGACCGGCGACTCTTCCACCAGCTTTTCGAATCTACGCTCGGCGGGATTCGACTTCTGCGACCGGATCAGCAGGTAAATCCGTCCGATCTCCGGCAGACTCATCAGGGTATTCACCAGCCAGACCTTGCCGATGAATCCCGTCACCCCGATCAGCATGACGTGTCTGCCGCGAAAGACGCTACGCACCGGCAACGGCCCGCCCTGGCCATTGCCCTCAAAATTCACCAGCGCCCGCGGCCGCAGCTGGACCTGGCGCTCGGCCGGAACCACCGCTGCCTGCAGCGCGTCAACCCCGGACAGGTCCAGATCCCGCACCAGCCGCTCCGCGTCGCGCTTCCCATCCGGGCCCGCGCCCAGTACCCGGGCGAACGCGCCTCGCGGGCGGATCACCGGCTCCAGCAGCCTTCCGGTCGCGATGCCGTCGCGGAATTCGAGGCGATTGGCAATCACCCAGCGGATGCCCAGCTGCCTGGCCAGGGGACGCATCACGTGCTCCAGTCCCTGGCTGACCAGGACCACCTCCGCGCCGGTGTCGGTCAGCGCCTTGAGCTGCCGCATTCCCTCCGGCTTCAGCTTGGGCCGCAGCTCGTACTGGAAATACTCTTCTCCCAGCAGATCGAGCCGGTCACGGCTTACTCCCCGCAGCACGGTATGCACTACTCTCGTGGCAAAGACGCGATGGCCTCCGTAGAGGAACGGACGCAGCAAGGCCATGAGAAGGACCAGGCCCCGCCGTACCCAGCGCGCGATAAAAGTCTGTGAATTCCAGGTAAAGAAAGCAATCGGACGGACAGTCGTCAGCTCCAGCAGGCTGCCCTCGACCCGCCAATAAACCCGATCCGCGCCCGCTACAGATTTATCCTCTAAAAAGTTCAATATGACCCAAGTCTCCTCGACTCAGCAGTGAACCACATTTTCCCTGTTCGTGTATGAGATCTCTATTGTAAACAAAGGAGGCCAAAGGACGAAGTGATAGCCCGGCGGAGCCGGCCGTTACCGGTCCAGGTCAATCCGCACGGTCAGCAGCTCGGTCCCGAAAAAGCGCACGGCCCTCGCATTACCGGCACTGTGCGGGGCATGCTGAGCCAGCCAGCGCTGGCGCTCGCAGGCGTCGTCCTCGGCAAGCAGGCACGCGGTTCCGGCATGCCAGCGCATGCGGAAACCCTCGCGGATTTTCACTCGCACCCGGCTGTTTCGGGCGATATTCCGGACGTAGCCGGCTTTCACTCCGTGTTCCGCTACGATCCAGAATTGGTCTCCGACACGCCCGTCGCCCACAGGGGTGCGACGCGCCTTTCCCGTTTTCCGGCCCACAGTCTCAAGCAGGACGTAGCCAGGTGGCGCCAGCCCGAGCGCCAGCAACAGCTTGATAGGAGGATTCAGCAGGTACTTCTGCAGGATGTGAATCAGCCGATATTTCATTCTGCCCCCGCCACGACCGTCCCGGCGCTTCAGTATAGACGAGGCGCAGTTCACCCCGTTCGACGAACAAATTTCGGCGATTATTTGCTTCATACAGTAAATAATCGTCCAAGTTTCCCCTTGACAAGGGCGGCCATTTTCAGTATATAACCATATAGTTATATAACCAAAGAGTGCTCAAGGCTATGACTTCTGCCCAGTTGGACGCCACCTTCGCCGCCCTCGCGGACCCCACGCGGCGCGCCATCCTGGCGCGCCTGGCTTCCGGCGACGCCTCGGTGGCGGAATTGGCCGAGCCCTTTGCCATGACTCAGCCGGCCATTTCCAAGCACTTGCGGGTGCTGGAACGCGCCGGGTTAATCTCACGCGGGCGGGATGCGCAACGCCGTCCTCGCCGTCTTGAGGCCCAGCCTCTACGCGACGCCAATGAATGGCTGGAGGAATACCGTCGTTTCTGGCAGGCAAGCTTCCAGCGGCTCGATACACTGCTCGACAAACTAAAAAGTCAGGAGAAGACAAATGCTCGCACGATGCGATCCACGAGACGCAACCATGAAGTCTGAAAGCCTGAAAATAACCGCGCGCGGCGAACGCGAGATCGTGATGACCCGCTCCTTCCATGCGCCCCGGCAGATGGTCTTCGATGCGTTTACCAGGCCGGAACTGCTGAAGCAATGGCTGCTGGGTCCGGATGGCTGGTCGATGCCCGTATGCGAGATTGATCTCAAGGTGGGAAGCCGCTACCGCTTCGTGTGGCGGCACGACAAAGATGGCAAGCAGATGGGAATCGGCGGCGTATACCGCGAAGTCGCTCCTCCGGCCAGGATCGTAGCCACCGAGAAGTTCGACGAGGCCTGGTACCCGGGCGAGGCTCTGGTTACGACGGAATGGGTTGAACAGGCGGGCACAACCGAGGTGATTCAGACCGTGCTCTACCAGTCGCGCGAAGCGCGGGAGGCGGCGATGAAATCCGGAATGGAAAAAGGCGTGGCGCGAAGCTACGAGCGCCTGGAAGACCTCCTGGCTCGCTGAAGACAAAACGATCGGGACTGTCCCATGTCTCGCCTGGTTTTTGTCGAGTCCCAAGACATCCCTTACACTCCCGGCGTCCGCGAAGCGGACGAGGGAGTGTAAGGGATGTCTTGGGACACCCTGTAAAGGATGTCATGGGACTGAACACTGGTTTTGCGAGACCTGGGAACTCTGCCCGGTCTTTCTACCAGCCCTTGTACGCGGTCGTCATCGTCACCGTTTTGTGAGAATGCACCACCGGCTCGTAGAACATGACCAGCGACCCGTCGGTTGAGACGACGGGCCCCTGGACGGAATGGGCAAAGGCGTCGCACGGCGCCGGCGGGTTCGGCGTGTCCTGAATAAACCCGGTCGAGACGTCCCCTTGCGCTGTGCCCTGATTTTGCAACTCCAGACCGAACGCGGCGCTCTCTTCATTTCCCGTGGCGGAATTCCAGCCGAGCGCGCTGTTGTGGGTCGCGTCCAGGTTGTTCGTCAAGCTGCCGTCCGCATCCACGTCCACGTAGCGCATCACGAAGGCCGAGCGCGTTTGTTTGCTGTTATTGGTCAGGGCCATGACAATCTTGGCCGCGGGAGGTGTCGTTCCCTGGCGGATGGTCTGCGTCAGGGTCCAGATGCCATCGCCGGTCGTGCGCGCAATCTGCACCGAAGTTGCATCGTGGCTGACCACCTTTGCCTCGCCCCAGTTGCCGCTGTCTCCGAATCCTCCGAAGTCGCTGTATGCCACCGCCCCGCTGGCGTCACAGACGCCGTAACCCTCCCCCAGGCTGGTGGAGATGAGCGGATGGCCTGCCGGAGTCTCGAATTTCGTGATGTTGCCGCTGGCCGTCACGCAATAGGACAGCGTGGTAAAACCGCTTCCCGAGTTGAAGCTAAAGGCACAGTCCGTGGAAGAGGCATTCCGATCGATCCCTGCCAGGGCGTTTTCCTTGCTCCATTTGGCGGCGGCCTCGGCTGGCTGTTTCCGAGTGACGTTGCCGGGCGTCTCGGCAAAGCTCAGCATGCCCAGAAGTAAGACGGCGATCACAAGAGTATTTTTCGTCATAAGAGAGATCTCCAAGAAATTCGTTTTCACTGGAATTGGTTTGCCGCCGCTCAGAATCCCCGGTAGCGAACCGTCACCGTCTTCGACTTTCCGGCGGCGATGTCAAGGCTGTACGCCATGACCACCGATCCGTCCGTGTTGGTGATGGTTCCCTGGAACTGATGATCCAGTGGAGCGCAAGGCGAGGGTCCCTCCGGAACCGTCCGCGCAATCCCACGGAATGACGACGCGGGCGGTGTCCCCACATTTTCCAGAGCCAGTCCGAATTGTCCGGTGGTCCCGGCGGAATTCCATGCGAAGGCCCCCTCCCGGGTCGCATCCAGGTTATTCAGCGAGAGGCCGGCGGCATCGGCGTCCGCGTAACGCACCAGCAACGTGGTTCGGTCCCCGGCCGTATTGTTTGTCAGCTTCATGGCAATGGTTGCCGCAGGGGACTTCCCCCCGATCAGGGTGAAGGTCTGGGTCAACGTCCACTGTCCGTCGCTCGTGGTTCGGGCAATCACCGCCGACTTCGCCTCCTGCCTCAGCACGCTCGGCTGGCCCCAGTTTGCCGTATCGCCGAATTCGGCGTAGTCGGAGTAGGCGACTTTGGCATTGACGTCGCAGACGCCATAGCCTTCGCCATCCCTGCCAACGGCGATATGTTCCTGCCCCAGCGGGCTCTCGAAGACGGTGACATTTCCGTTGGCCGTGACGCAGAACTTCTGAAACGTGTTCTTGGCGCCCGCGGTGAACGTGAACGCGCAGTCGGCGCTGGAAAACTGCCCGGGCCCGAATGTCTCCCCCACCTTGCTCTGAGCCGGCTGAACTCCGGCCTCCGCTGTCCCCGTCGCTCCGCTCCCGCCCGCGCTCGCTGCCAGGCAGCAGGAGCACATCATGAGTGCAATCGATATAAGCACGAACTGTTTCATATGAGTTCCCCTGTTGAAAGTTTCGTTTCCCGTACCTCCTGCGCTCGAAAGCGGCTCACGCGATCCAGCCGTCCGGCCCATCCCCCTGATGCGCCGGCCTCGATCCGTTCCCGGATCACGTGAAGCCGTTCCGCCTTACACTCGCGTCAGAATGACAACTCGAACACCATTCCCTGGATGTTCCCGTCTCCGAAGCCGCTGGTCGTTCCGTAGAGGTTTCCCGCTTCGTCCCGGATCAGCCCTGCCGCCGGCTGACCTCCGGTAGTTAACTTGAAGTTATGCAGCACCGTCAGCTCACCGCCCGGAGTCAGCTCGAAAATCGTCCCCAGATTGTGGCGTCCACTCGACAGAGCCGTGCCATAGAGGTTGCCGAATTCGTCCTGAACCAGGCCGCCGTTAGGATTCGTGCCCTCCCTGCGCAGGAAACGATGCAGAACTGTGTACTTGCCCTCCTTGGTGATTTCGAAAACGGTTCCCTCGTCTACGTGACCTCCCATGAGCGTGGCGCCAAACAGATTGCCGTCGGCGTCCAGCAGCAGGCCGGGTTGTGGAGCGGAGCCGTCTCTCCTCCCTTTGAAAGTGTGCAGCACGGTAAAACTGCCATCGGGAGCCAGCTTGAATACCGTGCCGCAGCCGAGGCCCGCGATAAACGGATCCGGGCAGGACAGGTCTCCGCCATCCCGAGCCACCCCGTAGAAATTTCCCTCCGCATCCCGCACCAGCGGGCCGAAGGGTGAGCCGCCGTCCGCGCCGCCCGTGAACTTGTACAGCAGTCTTAGTTTGCCCCCAGGATTCAGCCGGAAGATGGTTCCGCACGCGACGGTGCAGGTGTGGCCTCCCCCGATGGTCGTACCGAAAATGTTGCCTGACTGGTCCCGGAAAATGCCTCCCGTCGGAATGACCGGGCTATTCTTCCCCCTTGCAAATACATGCAGGGCGTCAAACCCGCCCTCCGCTGGCAGTTCGAACAGCACGCCGCCGGCATTCCCCGGCCCTCCCACCTGCACTTCGCCAAAGAGATTTCCCGCCTCGTCCTGCACCAGGGGCGTATCGGGAGAATCTCCACTCACTAGCGTGTCGAAGTCCAGCAGGATCGTCTCCTGGCCCGCCGGGTCAAGCTTAAATACGCTCCCCGCGCCGTTGCTTCCGCCATCGAGCGTGGTTCCGTAAAGGTTGCCGGTTGCGTCACGCAAGAGCTTTCCATGAGGAAGTCTTCCTTCCCCCGCCTGCCCGACGTTGAATTGGTGCAGGACTTTCAAAGTCTGCGCCCTCCCCGGCTGCGAAACGCTTACCGCCATCCCCAACGCCATGATCGCTATTACCACTGTTTTCATCTTCTATATCTCCTAATTGTTTTATGAGGTTGATGAGCGTGCTACCGCTTTCTCGCGTTAGCACTCGAACCGCCCTACTGCAAAATACTGGCCTCGCCGAACTGAGTTGTCGGCAGCGAGTCAGCGGTGAGTCAACAGTTTGTCGGGAGGACTTGGGAATTCAGTGAGTTCGAAATCGTCGCAAGCACGGGCTAGCCTTAATTCGAACGGGAAACGTTGGGCCCGCTCGCGGCGGCGCTCTGCCGCCAGCTTCCACAGTCTTGACTTCGCCGGCCGAATGCGAGAGTCTTGTGGACAAAATTCAGCATGGCTGCTTGGGGGCCGTGTGGAACAAACCATTTCATCTCTGATGAGTGCTGTCGAACGGGGTGATCGTGCTACCAACGAAGCCCTTTTTGCAGCCCTCTATGCCGAGCTGCACCGGATCGCGAGGGGCGAGCTGGCGCGCCGTGCCTACGGCCTCAGTCTTAGTGCCAGCACCTTATTGCATGAAGCTTACCTGGCCATGGCAAACGGGGCCGATGCCTCGTTCCCTGACCGGGCCCGGTTCATGGGCTACGCGTGCCGGGTCATGCGGCGGTTGATCATCGATCACGCCCGCGAGCGGCATGCCCAAAAGCGGGGCGGCCTTTTCGAGATTACCTCGCTTGACACCAACGCTGCCGACAATTGTGTGGACCATCGCGAACTCGTCGAAATCAGCGAGGCCCTCGACGAACTTGGCGAAGTGGAGCCGGCCCTGGCGGAACTGGTTGATCTGAAGTTTTTCTGCGGATTTTCCTTTGGCGAGATTGCCGCCATGCGGGACGTGTCCGAACGCACCGTGCAGCGCAATTGGGAACGCGCCCGGATTTATCTGCACCGTCGAATCTCCGCCGACCTGCGGATGTGAGGAGCCGTGTCCACGCTTAACCCCGAACAGTGGCAGATCATCACGCCCTACCTCAACCAGGCGCTCGATATGGAGGAGGGCCAGCTGCAGGAGTGGCTTGCCCGGTTCCAGGCGGAGAACCCGATGCTGGCGGAGCAGCTGATCGCCTTGCTGCGGGAGCATAGCGTTCTGAAAGAGGCGGGGTTTCTCGAGCAGAACATCGCCGCCGCAACCCCGTCGCCTGGCCTCGCCGGACAGAGTGTCGGTCCCTACAAACTGATCCGGCAAATCGGGCAGGGGGGAATGGGAAGCGTCTGGCTGGCGGAGCGCAGCGATGGCCGCTTCGACCGGCGAGTTGCGGTGAAGTTCGTCAACCTCGCGCTTTTGGGCCGCGGCGGCGAGAAACGTTTCAAACGCGAGGGCAGCATCCTGGGGAGGCTTTCGCATCCCCACATCGCCGAACTCGTGGATGCCGGCGTGTCTTTGTCCGGCACTCCCTACCTGGTGCTCGAGTTTGTGGAGGGCGAGCGCATCGACAGTTACTGCGACCAGCGAAAGCTCGACGTGGAGGCCAGGGTTCGCCTCTTCCTCGAGGTTACGGCCGCGGTCGCCCACGCGCACAGCAACTTGATTGTGCACCGCGATCTGAAGCCTTCCAATGTGCTGGTGAGCGCCCAGGGGCAAGTAAAGTTGCTGGACTTCGGCATCGCCAAGCTGCTCGAAGGCACGGAGCAGGAGGGCGCAGCCACCTTGCTGACCGCACTGGCCGGGCAGGCCATGACGCCGGAGTACGCCGCTCCGGAGCAGGTGAAAGGCGAGCCGGTCACCGCCGCCACCGATGTCTACGCGCTCGGTGTGCTGTTATTCGTGCTGCTGACGGGAAGGCATCCCGCCGGCGAAAAGCTGCGGGCCCCCGCCGACCTGGTGAAGGCGATCGTAGAGATCGAACCGCGCCGCATGTCCGACGCGGTGATCCCGGGTGAAGAGGGCGGGCAAACCGCGACCCCCGGCGCGGCACAACGCGGAACCACTCCAGACAAATTGCGGCGCCTGCTGCGCGGTGATCTGGATACGATCGTGGCCAGGGCGCTTAAGAAAAATCCCAGGGAACGTTACGCTTCGGTCACCGCTCTGGGGGACGATCTTGGCCGCTATTTGAGACACGAGCCCATCCGCGTGCGCCCCGATACCATCACCTATCGGGCGGCCAAGTTTATCCGCCGGAATCGATACAGTTTTACTGCGGCCACGCTGGCGTTGGCCGCCATCCTGACGGGCGCCATTGTCGCGGTTTATCAGGCCCGGGTTGCGCAGCGCCGCTTCCAGGATGTGCGCAATCTGGCCCACACCTTCGTTTTCGATCTCTATGACCAGGTTGCCAGGTTGGAAGGCTCGACCCAGGTGCGCGAGAACATGGTTCGCACCGGGCTGGAGTATCTGGACAATCTGGGCCGCGA
>Ga0335080_10002351_pt1 | contig 18831 bp, 13 predicted proteins | sample Lox_Sample_34_FD_206720 | JGI IMG/M metagenome (GOLD analysis project Ga0335080, IMG submission 206720) | Soil microbial communities from Loxahatchee National Wildlife Refuge, Florida, United States - Lox_Sample_3.4 | ecosystem: Environmental > Terrestrial > Soil > Wetlands | place: USA...
GTTACCCCAATGATGCCGCCGAGTATGGCGAGATTGCCGATCCACTTGGCGGGACCTTTCCAGAACTGCACGATCCGGGGAACGTGCGGATCTTTCGGCAGATTGCCGTACGCCTCGGGATTGGTGGCGTCATGGAGTACGTAAATAACCCCGGTACCGCCGACGCCTTGCGGATCGTAGACGCCGGCCTTTTCGAATCCGAAGTTGTCGCGCAATTGCCGGGCGCGCTTATCGGCCAGGAACGCCATATCTTCTTTTGTTCCGAAATGCAGGCATCCGGTGGGGCATGACTTGATGCAGGCTGGTTCCAGGCCCTGCCCGACGCGGTCGGAGCAGAGCGTGCACTTGAACATCTTCTTCGTTTCCGGGTTGAACTTCGGAATATCGAACGGGCATCCGCTCACGCAATATCCGCAGCCGATGCAATTCTGCTGCTGGAAATCGACGATGCCGTTGGTGTATTGCACGATGGCGCCGTCGGCGGGGCACGCGGCCAGGCATCCGGGCTCGGCGCAATGCATGCACTGGTCTTTGCGCATCAGGAGCGTGATCGACCCGTCTTCGCGCTCGTGCTCGTTGAATTTGATCAGGTTCCAATAATTCCACGACGTCTCTGGCATGGTCTGGTAACTGTTGTGGAATGTGGTTTCGCTGAAGCTGTATCCATTCCATTCAAGACAGGCTACTTCACACGCTTTGCAACCAATGCAGGTGGTGGTATCGACCAGCTTGCAGACCTGCTCCGATCGTTCCACCCCAGCTCCAGGCACAGGTCCGGCGTGACCGGAGATTTTTTGAATTTGCAGAGTCGCCTGGCTCATAGTCGCTTTATGCTTTCTCTACTTTCACTAAAAAGCCCTTGAATTCTGGCGTGAACGCATTCGGGTCTGTCACAGTCGGTGAAAGACGATTCGCGAGCGTCCGCGCATTTCGATCGGCGTCTTCCTGAATGCCGCGGAAACCTTGATGAATCGGCAATCCGACCTGATAGACTTTTTTGCCGTCGATCATCATGGGCTTGATGCGCTTGGTCACGAACGCCTTGGCAACGTAATAGCTGCGCGCGCTCGTGACCTTTACGTTGTCGCCGCCCTTGATCCCCAATTCCTGTGCAAGCTCGACCGGCATCTCCACGAACATTTCCGGAATCAATTGCACGTTCACCGGATTGTTCTTTGTCCAATAGTGATAATGCTCGGTCAGCCGGTAAGTGGTGCAGATGACGTTAAATCCATCGGCCGGACTACCGTACTTATCTTCGGGCGTAGAAAATTTCTTGACTACCGGACTATTCGACTGGCCGGGATGCAGCGGATTCAAAACTGGGCTTTCAATCGGTTCGTAATGCTCGGGGAACGGGCCATCGGCGAACGCCCCCAACGGGCCAAAAATTCGGCCAATGCCTTCGGGGTTCATAATGAAGGGTCCCATATGATCTTTAGGGTTTGAGTCGGGTTTGAAGTCGGGCACATCATTTCCGACCCACGATTGTGCCGCTTCGTTCCACCATACTTGTCGCCGGTCGGCATCCCAGGGTTTGCCTGAGGGATCGCACGAGGCGCGGTTATAGAGAACGCGCCGATTTGCCGGCCACGACCATGCCCAGTTTTGATACACGCCCATGCCGGATGGATCCTCGGTTCCTCGGCGCATCAATTGCGGCCCGGCCTCAGTCCAGCAACCGGAGTAGATCCAGTTACCGCAAGAAGTGGTCCCATCGTCTTTCAGCCACGCAAATCCCGGCAGCTGCTGGCCTTTCTTGATGACCACCAGTGTCTTCGGATCGGTCAGATCCGCAAGCGCCTTACCATTGAATTCCTTTGCCAATTCCGATAATGCCGGGTGCTTGGGATCCGTATACGACCACGTCAGCTTCAGAATCGGGTCCGGGAACTTGCCGCTTTCCTTCTGATAGAGCTCGCGCACCTTCAAGAAAATCTGCGCGACAATATCCTGATCGAGGCGAGCATCTCCGGGCGTAGGCAGGGCAATGTTCTTCCATTGTAGCCAGCGCGCCGAATTGGTCATCGATCCATCCTTTTCCGCAAATCCGGCGCAGGGCAGTCGATATACCGTGGTGTTGATGGCCTTCATCTGCTCGGGCGTGGTTCCTGGCGCCTTCCAGAACTCACTTGTCTCGTCGGGGTAAATTTCGCCCACCACCAGGAAGTCGGCTTTCTTGAGAGCCTCGATATTTTTCTGCGAATTCGGGCCGATAGCGACGCCGTTCATGCCGAAAGCAAACGCGCCTTTGATCGTGCCCTTGTACATGTTGTCCCAAATCTGTGTCCACGAGTAATTGCGGTCGATCTTGGGAAGGTAATGAAATCCCCAGTCGTTTTCCTTCGTCGCCGCATCACCGTAAAAGGCCTTTAGGTGCGAGACGACAAATTTCGACATGTTGCCCCAGTAGTTGAACGAATCCCAGGGCTCGGGTTTCGATGTTTTGGGCGTGACGCGATCCAGATAGGTTTTCAGATCAACATCTGCCGGATTCGGAACCTTGAGGTAGCCCGGCCAGATATCAAACACGCCACCCATATCAGTTGCGCCTTGAATATTGGCGTGCCCGCGCAGCGCATTTACTCCGCCTCCCGCACGTCCCACGTTACCGAGCAGCAATTGCAGCATGGCCGCCGTGCGAATGGTCTGCGTCCCGTTGGTGTGCTGCGTCCATCCCACCGCATAAAGGATGGTGGCAACCTTCTTCATGTCGCCATCCTTACGGCCGGAGGTATACAAGTCAGCAGCTTTAAGGAATTGATCTTTCGGAATCCCGGTGATGCGCTCGACCATTTCCGGCGTGTAGCGCGAGTATTGCTGTTTCAACAGCTGAAAAACGCAGCGCGGATGCTGTAGCGTCAAGTCATACGCCACCTTGGGCGGCAGCGCAGGCTGCGCAGTCGCGCCTCCCTTGACGCCCGCTCCGGTCGCGCCCTGGTAGCCTTTGGCTTCCTGTCCCCCCACCTGCGGCGATGCGTATTGCCCCGGCGGAGTCGGTGCTGGCGGTTTACCGCTTAAATCGCCGCCTTCTTCGTAATTCCAGGTCGATTTGTCGTACGCTTTCTTCTCTGGATCGAAACCCGAATACAAGCCATCGTCCGGCAGTTTAAAGCGATCTTTAACCAGGAACGCCGCGTTGGTGTAATTGACCAGATAGTCGTGCGCAATGCGATTGTTTTCGATCGCGTAACGAATCACGCCGCCAAGGAAGGCGATGTCGGCCCCGGCGCGAATCTGCACGAAAAGGTCCGAAGTCGCCGCCGTGCGCGTGAAACGGGGGTCGACTACGATCATCTTGGCATTGCGGTTTCGCTTTGCCTCAATCGCCCATTTAAAGCCGCAGGGATGGTTTTCTGCCGGGTTCCCGCCCATGATCAACATCATGTCGGTGTTCTTGACGTCGACCCAGCCATTGGTCATGGCGCCGCGCCCAAATGTTGGTCCCAAACTTGAGACCGTGGGGCCGTGTCAAACCCGGGCCTGGTTTTCCAGGTAGCAGACCCCCAGGCTGCGCATACTTTTCACGACCAGATAATTAAATTCGTTGGTATCGGTGCAACCGCCCATCCAGGTAAGACCTTCGCAGCGGTTCACCGTATGGCCTTGCGCGTCTTGCTCGACAAATGTCGCGTCACGCGTCTTCTTGGTCCAGCGCGCGATCTCATCGATGGCAGAATCCCAGGAAATATCCTCCCAGTGATCAGATCCGGGACGGCGAACCTGCGGTTTTAACAGCCGCCGTGGATTGACGATGTCCTGTTCGAGCGAGGCGCCCTTCGGGCATAGCGTTCCCCGGTTGATCGGATGATCAGGATCGCCCTCCACATGAATGACCTGGGGAGTTACATTCTTTGCCTTGTCACCAATGGTGTAAATGAGGACGCCGCAGCTTACCGAACAATACGGACATGTAGACCTCGTTTCGGTGGCGCGGGAAATTTTGAGCTGGCGCATTTGCGCATAAGCCGGGGTCAGATCAAACCCCAACAATGTAAATGCTGTACCGCCGAGCGCGGTGACCTTCAAGAAATCTCTGCGGCTGCTGTTCATGAGAGGCACCCCTTCGCGAACAGACTCCCCACATTCGTGGTCCCAAATATTACCTCAATTGACTTCGGATTGGGACAAAATCGCCGGCCCCCCCAATTTTTTGTTGCCGACCCCAAAAAACCAGCCCTACGCAACCGGAGCGAGACGCGCACCTGTGCATGGCAGGCATAGGATGCTATTGGCTTCCCAGGGGGATAGCCGATTTTTTCCCTGCTGCGAGGGCCGCACTATATGCTCTCGAGAACCAGCTTGAGGTAGTTCCAGAAGCTCTCCACCGACGAAATCTGCACGCGCTCGTTTGGACTGTGCGGATCCACAATCGTCGGGCCGAAAGAAATCATCTCCATGCCGGGATACTTCTCGCCAATGACGCCGCACTCCAGGCCCGCGTGCATGGCAATCAGCTTGGCCGGTTCACCGAAGAGTTTCTCGTGCACTGACTGAAGCTTGCGCACGATTTCGCTATTGGGCTCCGGCTTCCAGCCCGGATATTTCCCCGCGTGCTCCACTTCAAAACCCGCCAGGCGGCACAACGTCGCAACCATGCGAGCGGCGCCCATCATGCTGCTCTCGATCGGGCTGCGCTGGCTGGTCACAATCTCCACGACGTCCCCCTTGGTGCTTACTGTGGCCAGGTTGGTCGAGGTTTGAACCAGCCCGGCAACATCCGGGCTCATCGCGATAACGCCATGGTGCAGGCTTGCCAGCAGCGCTACCGCTTGTTCTGCATCTTTTCCGTCCAGCACCTTTTCGGGGCGTTCGGCTTTCTCGATCGTGATCCGCACTCCCGAATCGAATCCCCCCAGGTCGGCCCTACTTGCGCTTTCGGAGGCGGCGATCGACGACTTCAGTTCGCTCTCGTGAGAGGCGTCGGTGACCACCAGTGCAGACGCTTCACGAGGAATTGCATTCTGTGCGCTTCCCCCGTTGATCGCCCCGATTTCGACCGGCATACGGCTGAGCAGCGTCTGCAGCACCCCGCCCAGGATGCGTAATGCATTGCCCCGCCCCTGGTGGATATCGACACCGCTATGGCCGCCTTTCAGTCCCCAGACCTTGATGCGCCAGCTCGACCCCGGGCCGGCGGGACGAAGTCCAACCTTGCGCCGGGCCGTCGTTTTGATGCCTCCCGAGCAGCCGATGCAAAGCGTCCCTTTGTCTTCGTTGTCAAGGTTCAGGAAATACTTTGACTGCAACACGCCGCCGGGAAATTCTGCCGCGCCCGTGAGCCCCGTCTCTTCGTCGATGGTGAAGGCGAACTCCAGTGGACCGTGAGCAATGTCGGTGCTTTCCATCACCGCCAGGGATGCGGCCACCCCAATCCCGTTGTCCGCGCCCAGGGTTGTGCCATCTGCCTTCAGCCAATCCCCATCTCTTAGCACCTTGATCGGATCGGTGTCGAAGTTGTGCGCCGTCCCCTCGTTCTTTTCGCACACCATGTCGAGGTGGCCTTGCAGGAGTGCCATCGGAGCCTTCTCGCGTCCGGGCCGGGCGGGTTTTCGGACAACCAGATTGCCGGCTCCGTCCTGCGATGTTTCCAACCCCTGCTTTGCCGCCAGCATGCGGATGTAGTCGCGCGCCGCGGCCTCCTTGGTGGAAGCGCGAGGAGTGGCCGCCAATTTGTCAAAGTGTTTCCACAATGCTTCCGGTTTCAAGTTCGCGAGGGCAGGTGTCATGACACGCTCCAGAATGTTAGTCGCAACTAGCTATCCTACAGCGCCGGGAGCGAAAAAGAGGACTGCCCAGACGGCAACACGCTCCGAAACCGAGTCGGCAGTACAAAAGCGGTACAAAATTTTGGGATTTAACGTAAGCGGCTGGAGAATCGGGGCGAAAGAATGGCTCCTCAGGTAGGACTCGAACCTACAACCCTCCGGTTAACAGCCGGATGCTCTGCCATTGAGCTACTGAGGAGTGTGCGCGCTGTGCTTCGCGCTCGCTAATCTCTCATATAATACCAAACGTCGCATTCCTTGGACACCGCCGCGTCCATTCGTCGGCGTTCTGTCAGGGTATTGCCCTCCGTGTACGCCGCCTGATTACTTGCCCGGACTTCTGTTACCGGGCACCCTGGGCATGGACGAATCAGGAAACCATAGGTAAAGCCGTTCGCAACCCCCTGACCCGCAGTCGTCTCCTCCCATCGCAATCCACCGTCCGCCACCCAGTCTGCTAACCTATCTTTCGGCACTTCGTCCCATCAGAAGCGACCGCCATCACACAATTGAGGTGCCCATGCTTGGAGGCTTCCGTTTGCTGATCGTTTTGTCCCTTGTTACCTGTGGTCTTTGTGCCATTGTCATAGCTGAGGATCTTCCCGCGCGTTCCGGCCCGCCCAAAGCCAGGCTCCAGCCTGTTGAAGACACCGTTCAGGGCCACAAGATCGTCGATCCCTATCGCTACCTGGAGGATTCCGGCGATCCCGACACGAAGCTCTTCGTCGAACAGGAGCTCGCCTATACTCGCTCCATCCTCGATCCGCTTCCCGGCCGCGACAAGATCAATGCCCGCCTCTCCCAGCTTCTCTCCATTGGAACGGTCGACGTCCCGCAATTCGGCGGCAACCTCTACTTTCACACACGCCGCTCTGCCGGACAAAACCAGCCTGTCCTTTATGTCCGCGAAGGCCTGAACGGCGAAGATCGCGTGCTGCTCGACATCAATCATCTTTCGGCGGATGGCACGGTGGCGCTGGACTGGTGGTTTGCTTCCGAGGACGGCAAGTACATTGCGTACGGCACTTCGCCGAACGGAAGCGAAGAAAGCACCCTCCACATCATCGACTCAGGAACGGGCAAGCTTCTGCCCGACACCATCGAGCGCACTCGTTTCATCAGTCTGGCCTGGCTCAAAGACGACTCGGGGTTCTACTACACGCGCCATCCGAAAAAAGGCGAGGTGCCCGCGGGCGAAGAGGTCTATCATATTAAGGTCTTCTTTCATTCGCTGGGCGCCGATTCCAGCCACGATCCTATCGTCTTTGACGAGAGGCCCAATCCCCAGGACATCCCAACCGTCACGCTTTCCGAGAACAATCGCTGGCTTCTGATCAACGTCGAGGAAGGCTGGACCAAGACGGAGATGTTTCTTCTCGACCGCCAGTCGAAGACCCCTCCGGTTGAGATCACCACCGGCAAGAATTTTCTCTACGGCGCGGATATCTTCGAGGACAAGCTGTATATCACCACCAACGAGGATGCTCCGCATTACCGTGTGTTTGTTGCCGATGCTTCCTCGCCGAAACGGGCGAATTGGAAGGAACTCATTCCCGCGACCGACGCGGTGCTACAGAATGCGAGCGTTACAGGCGGCAAGCTTTTCCTTCAGTACGAACACAATGTGGCATCGGAGTTGAAGGTGTTTTCGCTGGATGGCAAAAATCTTGGCGAGATTCCGCAGCCTGCGCTGGGACACGTTTTCAACGCCAGCGGCCGCTATGACAGCAGCCAGATATTTTTTGGCTTCCAGTCGTTCACGGTTCCGCCCTCAATCTACCGTTACGACATCACCACGCAAGAAGCATCGCTTTGGGCAAGCGTCGATTCCCCCGCCATCGATCCATCTTTATATGACGTGCGGCAACAGTGGTATGCGTCCAAAGATGGGACGAGGGTTCCCATGTTCATCGTGAGCAAGAAAGGAATGCTCCGTAACGGTAAGAATCCCACGCTGCTGACGGGCTATGGCGGGTTCAACGTCTCCAACACTCCGGCGTTCAGCCGCAGCGTCTATCTGTGGATGGAACACGGCGGGATTTACGCCGTGGCCAACCTGCGCGGCGGAGCGGAATTCGGCGAAGACTGGCATCGGGCGGGCATGCTGGGGAAAAAACAAAATGTCTTCGATGACTTCATCGCCGCCGCCGAATATCTGATTGCCGAAAAGTACACGGATCGCGATCACCTCGCCATTTCGGGCGGCTCAAACGGCGGCCTGCTGATGGGTGCGATGATCACGCAACGCCCCGATCTTTTCCGTGCGGTGGTATGCCAGGTCCCGCTGCTCGATATGCTCCGCTACCAGAATTTTCAGATCGCGAAGCTGTGGATTCCCGAGTACGGCACCGCCGACGATCCCAAGCAGTTTGACTGGCTCTACGCTTATTCCCCTTATCACCATGTCAAGGCTGGCCAGGAGTATCCCGCGATTCTGTTTATGACGGCCGATACCGATACCCGTGTCGACCCCATGCACGCCAAGAAGATGGCCGCGCTGATGCAAGCGGAAGCCAAAAATGGAGCCAGCAAAGAACGGCCGATCCTGCTGCGCATCGACACCAAAGCCGGGCACGGCCAGGGGAAGCCCGTGGCCAAGCAGGTTGAGGACTCCACCGATATGTATTCGTTCCTGTTCTGGCAACTGGGCGTGACGCCGTAGCCGCATCAACAGCCGTTCCTGAGAGATGGGCCTCCCGCCCGTCTCTAACTCCGCACCTTATATCACCCCCGGCTGTGACGTGCCGCACTGAGTTTCTCCCGTGATAAGCAGAGCCTCTGTATGTAGTAGTGCGTTTTGCGCATCTGGGTCTGCGGGCCCGCCACCTGCGCGCGAGCTATCTGGTTTGGACCCGCGCTCGCCATCCGCGAGCAATATCTCTACATCTCGGCGGAGGATTGCATGCTTCACCTCGACACCGGTAATACCGGCTTTATGATCTTGTGCACCAGCCTCGTCATGCTGATGACGCCCGGCTTGGCGTTCTTTTACGGCGGGTTGGTCGGTCGCAAAAACGTCCTGGCCATCATGATGCAGAGCTTCGCTTCCATGGGCTGGACCACCGTCATTTGGTATCTCTATGGCTATTCTCTGTGTTTCAGCGGCGACTGGCACGGAGTCATCGGCAACCTCAACCTCGCCTTCCTCCGCGGAGTCAATCTCACCACGCCTTCGCCCAATGACACTATCCCCGCCTTCGTCTTCATCGCCTATCAGATGATGTTCGCCATCATCACCCCGGCCCTCATCTCCGGAGCCTTCACCAACCGCGTCACCTTCAAGGCCTACATGCTGTTCTTGACCGGCTGGCTCACCTTCGTTTACTTCCCCTTCGTTCACATGGTTTGGGGTGGAGGCTTCCTCCAGCAATGGGGCGTGAAAGATTTCGCCGGCGGCATTGTGGTGCACAACATCGCCGGTATCGCCGCACTTGCATCCGTGATCTACGTGGGCAAGCGTCGTACGGCTGACCGCGGCCCGCACAGCATTCCGCTGGTCGCCCTCGGAACGGGCTTGCTATGGTTCGGCTGGTACGGTTTTAACGCCGGGAGCGAAATGCGCGTAGATTCCGTGACGGCCACCGCGTTTCTGAACACGGATGTCGCGGCGTCCTTTGCCGCCGTTGCCTGGCTGCTGGTGGCCTGGTTCAACGAGAAGAAGCCCAAGTTCCTGGGCCTGCTCACCGGAGCGGTCGCCGGACTCGCGACGGTCACTCCCGCCGCCGGATATGTCTCTCCCACCACAGCCGTTATCATCGGCTGCGTCTCCGGCGTGGTCTGTTACTACGCCGTCGAAATGAAGAACAAGCTGGGCTGGGACGACGCGCTCGATGTTTGGGGCGTTCACGGTGTCGGCGGATTCCTCGGCATCGTCATGCTCGGCATCTTCGCCAACAAGGCATTCAATCCCGAAGGCGCCAACGGGCTGCTCTACGGCGATCCAACCTTCCTGCTGAAGCAGGTAACGGCTGTCGTGTTCTCGTCGGTGTGGGCGTTCGTTTTCACCTACGCCATGCTGCGGATTATTGACGCTTTCACCACCGTCAAAGTCAGCGAGTCGAACGAGGAGATTGGCCTCGACGAATCGCTCCATGGTGAACACGCCTACGAATTAGCCGAGAATGACGTCCTTCGTCAACTGGTGAATTCGGCGTCAGATCATAAGGCTACAGCCTAAGGCCCCATCACGATGGCTGTTGCCAAAATGGCGATTTCTCGCCTTCTCGGCGGGAACTTTCTTCTCAAAGGGGTGATGCTTGCATCACCCCTTTGTTTATTAGCCCAGGCTCCCCCGGTCCTGGACCCGCCGCCCGCAGTCTCGTCCAGCGGCGATCTTCCAGGCAAGCCCTGGTGGAAGGGAATCACGACCGACGGATTCCTGTCACTCTCCTATAACTACAACACCAACGATCCCAGCAATCACCTTAGCCAATCCCGGGTTTTTGATTTCAACGAGAACGAACCGCAACTCGATGTCGCCCAAATTGTTGTTCAGCACCCGGTCAGCGAATCGGGCCAATTTGGTTTTCGCTACAACATGATCGCCGGTTCCGGCGTCCCCGAAGTCACTGCCGCCTATGGCATGTTTCGCAGTACCACCACCGGTGTCGCTCACCACTTCGATATCCCCGAGGCTTACCTCAGCTATAGCGATCTTTTCGGCAAAGGGTTTCGTTTCGATCTCGGCAAGTTCGCCACTCCTCTCGGTTACGAAGTGATTGGTGGATACGACGGCTACAACGACAATTTCAGCCGCGGCTTCATCTTCGGTTACGGCCTGCCTTTCACTCACACTGGTCTAAAGTCGAGCTATACATTCAATCCCAGAATCTCCGCCGCTCTTCTGCTCACCAACGGCTGCGATGCAGTTACACGCCTGAATGGCGGTGTAACCGTCACGGCAGAGCTTGCCGCAGTCACCTCAAAAAACACCTCATTGACCTTTAACTTCATGCACGGTCCTGAAAGACCCCACAACAATCATGACCAACGTGCTTTGTACGAGGTGGTCGGCACCTGGAAGGTGATTCCACGTCTCAGCGTCGCATTTGACGGGCTCTATGCCGACGAAGATCACGCCGCCACGAATGGCAGCGACGCCATCTGGAAGGGTCTCGCAGGATACTCGAAATATAGTTTCACCAAAGAGTTTTCGCTGGCGTTCCGCGCTGAGGTTTTCGCTGACGACGGCGGCAGCCGCACCGGCACATCGCAAACCCTCCGTGGATTTACTCTCACTCCCGAATACGTTCTGCCCGTAAGAATCTCGCGCCTTACTTCGGAGTTCCGCCACTTCGACGGCAAGTTCGTAACGCGTGGCGAATTCCGCCAGGATTTATCCGACCACGCTACGTTCCTCAAAGGGACCGGCGTCACCACCCATCAGTTCACCACCGCAGTCAATCTGATCTACCTGTTCTGACGTCGCAATCCTCCGTATCACATGCCCGCGTGACACCCATCCTTCCGCAATCGCCACTGCCACACTAGATTAGGGCTGTAAATCGCGATGCGTGGGAGCGTGCCTTATGGGCGCATTACTGCAAGAACCTCCAGTGAAACAAGGGACAAACGTCGTCCTCGATGGCCATTCCCTTAAGATCGAAGACGTACTCGCAATCGCCCGCCATCGTGCTCCGCTCGCAATACACCGCGACGCCGTCTCCCGCATCCACAAATGCCGCGCCCTCCTCGAACGCAAAATCGAATCCCGCGAGATCATGTACGGAGTCAACACCGGAATCGGCGAGCTATCCGAGGTCGTTCTTACACCCGAGCAAGTCGAAAAATTTCAGAAGTATCTGCTCTACTCCCACGCCGCGGGCTTTGGCGAGCCTTGCGCCGAAGAAGACGTTCGCGCCGGGATGCTCTCGCGCCTCAACACTCATTGCTGGGGTCATTCCGGAATCCGGCACGAAATCGTTCAGCTTCAGATCGAGATGCTCAATCGCGGCGTCACCCCAGTCGTCTGCCAAAAAGGATCGGTCGGCGCCTGCGGCGATCTTTCTCCCATGGCGCAGATGGCCATTACTCTGATGGGCGAGGGCGAGGTGTTCTATCAAGGCAAGCGCCTGCCCGCAAAGGAAGGGTTGGCCGCAGCCGGCCTCGCTCCCATCGTTTTCCGCGAGCGCGATGGCCTTGCCACCATCAACGGTTCCGATCTCATGACCGGCATGGGCTGCCTCGAACTCGCCGATGCCGAGCGCTGGGTCAAGACGCAGGAAGTCGCCCTCGCGATGACGCTGGAGGCGCTCAATGCCAACATGAAGGCCTATGACCATCGCATCCACGATGTCCGCGGCTATCCGGGGGCCCAAGTGTGCGCCGAAAACGTTCGCCGCCTCACCGAAGGTTCCGAGCTCCTGCAGCGGCCCGGCAAGAAAGTTCAGGACGCCTATTCGCTCCGGTCCAGTCCACAGGTCACCGGCGCTGCCAAAGACGCCTTCAAGTGGGCGCGCTATATGCTCGAAATCGAACTCAACCATGCCGCCGACAATCCCGTCTTTTTCCCCGACGAAGATCTCGTGCTGACCGGCGCCAACTTCCAGGGCACGCCCATGGCCTTCGCGCTCGAGATGATTGGCATGTCTGTCACCACGGTAGCCGCCCTTTCCGAACGTCGCCTCAACCGGCTGATGAATCCACACCTTTCAGCGGGGCTGCCTGCTTTTCTCACCAAGGGAGCCGGGATGTTCTCTGGCTTGATGCTCACGCAGTACACCGCTGGCGCGCTTGTTTGCGAGAACCGCGTTTTGAGTCATCCCGCGGCCACCGGTTCAATTCCAGCCGCCGCCGATCAGGAAGATTTCGTCTCCATGGGCATGACCAGCGCCATCAAGACGCGTCAGATCATCGAAAACGCCTGGGCCGTGGTCGCAATCGAGTTGATGGCGGCTGCTCAGGCTATCGACCTGCGCGCGCCGGTCCGGCCGTCCGCAGCGACCCAAGCTGCCTACGAAGTCGTCCGCCAACACGTAAAGAAACTGGAAGACGACCGGCCGCTTTACGACGACATCAATACCCTGACGAAAGTAGCGAAGGAAGGACACATCCTGGCCGCCGCCGAAGGAGTAGCCGGCCAGCTGAACTAGCAGAAGCCAGTGGAGGGACGGGCGTCCCCGCCCGTCCCGGCGCATTCTCCGAAACGTCCAGGAGCATTCTGAGAATGTTCCCCGTTACCTCACGGAGTCAGTTCCAACACGAAATTTCCGGCTGCGCCGTACAGGTTCCCGGCTCCGTCGAGAATCACACCGCTATACGCTCTTCTATCCTGGTCCGTTTGTGATTCGAGTCCTTGACAGCCTTCCTTACTAGTAAAGATATGGGGCAAAACAGCGGTCCTCATCAGTTCGGTCTCAAAGTGTTCGGTCTTCCGCCAATCGGTGCCACTGAGAACCGGGAACTAGAACTGAAGCCAAAAGCCCTGTGCTCCTCCGTGCTCTCTGTGGTTAAATGAAACCGATGCCTGACCCCAAAATCCGCGTCCTGGTAGCCAAGCCCGGCCTCGATGGTCACGACCGTGGCGCCAAAGTGATTGCCAGGGCCCTGCGCGATGCCGGCATGGAAGTCATCTACACCGGCCTCCGTCAAACGCCCGAAATGGTCGTCAGCGCCGCACTTCAGGAAGATGTCCAGGTCATCGGCCTGTCGATCCTCTCCGGCGCCCACAACGCCATCGTCCCCCGAGTGATGGATTTGCTCAAGCAACACAAAATGGATGACGTGCTCGTGCTCGTCGGCGGTATCATTCCCGACCAGGACGTCGAAGGTCTGAAAAAAGCCGGTGTCGCTGGCATCTTTCAGCCCGGCACTGCGATGGACGACATCGTAAAATTCATCCGCGAGCGCGTGAAGCCAGAAGGCATCCCTGCTGGCTAAGCTGCGTAGGGACAGCGGCCTCGAATGTCTGGCAAAGGCAGTTCGCTGGCTGTTGTGTGCTTATTGAATCGGCTGCCATTGAGTTGTCATCCTGAGCAGAGTGAGGCGTCAGCCGAACGCAGCGAAGGACCTATGCACTTTGCCACCGACAATTTCTTCGAGATCGATTCAACCGATCACGCCAACATTCTTCGCCTCACCTCACCCGACAACACGAATCGCCTCACTCGCTCTTGCGTACTTGCGCTTACAGAAAAGATCCGATCACTTTCTGACCAGGCCAAACCGCTCATTGTCACAGGCAACCGCCACTTCTTTTCCGTTGGCGCCGACCTCAATGAGATCGCGCGCTTGACCGGCCCCGAAGCTTACGAGTTCTCCCAAATGGGACAGGCCCTCATGACCGCAGTCGCTTCCTTTCCCGCGCCTGTCATCGCTGCCATCGAGGGCCATTGCATGGGCGGCGGCCTTGATCTCGCTCTTGCCTGTCATCATCGAATTGCCGCACCCAACGCGGTGTTCGGCCATCGCGGAGCAGCGCTCGGCCTGGTGACTGGCTGGGGCGGAACCCAGCGCCTGCCGCGCCTGATCGGGAAGGGAAGAGCGCTGGAGTTGTTCGTCGCGGCTGAAAAAGTGACGGCCCATTGCGCTCTCTCGATGAGCTTGGTCAGTGGCATCGTTCCCGATCCGCTTGCCGGCGCTCTTGATCGGCTCTGTGCCAATCCGCCCAGTTCGTGACCGCGAAGAAGGTGGAGCATCGGGATCTCGCCTCCCTGCGCTGAGCGCGATCGGAAAAAGGACAGCAGTCCCGCGCCCAGGCGTCATGCTCATCTTGCCGCTGGTATATTAGGAAGTCCCGCACATCGCAACTATGTCCGAACCTACCGAATCCACGGCCATCGCTATTAATAACCTTCTCACAAGCAAGGTCGATCCCGCTTCGCTGCGCTTCGAGTCCAATATGCGCTCGCTTGCCGATCTGGTCGCACAGGTCCGCAACGAAGAGGAGAAGATCCGCGAAGGAGGCGGTGCGAAAGCCATTGAAAGCCAGCACGCTAAGTCGCGTCTCACCGCCCGCGAGCGGATCAATCTGATCGCCGATCCCGGTACCTTTTTCGAACTCGGCCTCTACGCTGCCCACAAGATGTATGAGGAGTGGGGCGGAGCACCAGCCGCGGGCGTGATCACGGGACTGGCTCGCATTCATACCCGCATGGTGATGCTGATTGTCAATGACGCCACCGTCAAAGCCGGCGCGTTCTTCCCGATGACCGCCAAGAAGGTGATCCGCGCGCAGAACATGGCCATCGAGAATCGCATCCCAACGATTTACCTCGTCGATTCGGCCGGCGTTTTCCTGCCGCTGCAAGAAGACGTTTTCCCCGACACCGACGATTTCGGCCGCGTCTTCCGCAATAACGCCGTCATGTCGGCCATGGGCATCCCGCAGATCGCCGCCATCATGGGGATGTGTGTCGCCGGCGGCGGCTATCTCCCGGTGATGTGCGACCACGTGCTGATGACGGATGGCAGCGGACTGTTCCTCGCTGGTCCGGCGCTCGTTCAGGCCGCGATCGGCCAGAAGGTTTCAGCCGAAGACCTCGGCGGAGCCACCATGCACTCCTCGATCAGCGGGACCGTCGATTTCCACGAGCCCAACGACGAAGCCTGTATCGCACGTATCCGCTCGCTGGTCGAAAAGTGGGGATATCGCCGTCAATCTCTTTGGGACCGCAAGCAGCCCGCCAGTCCCGTGCACCCTGCCGAAGAAATCTACGGGGTCTACGATGCTTCGCCCGCACGTCCTTATGACATGAAGGAAATTCTGGCGCGCGTCGTCGACGAAAGCCGGTTTGACGAATACAAGCCCGAGTACGGCAAGACGCTTCTCTGTGGCTACGCGCGCATTGGAGGATTTGCCGTCGGCATCGTCGCCAATCAGAAACTGCACGCGCAGCAGATCGATCACGAGGGCCACAAGCGTGTCGAGTTCGGGGGCGTCATCTATACCGAATCCGCCGAAAAGGCGGCCCGGTTCATCATGGACTGCAACCAAAATCTTGTCCCGCTGGTCTTCTTCCATGACGTAAACGGCTTCATGGTCGGCCGCGATGCCGAATGGAGCGGCATCATCAAAGCGGGCGCGAAGATGGTGAATGCGGTATCGAATTCCGTGGTGCCGAAAGTTGCCGTCATTGTCGGCGGATCATTTGGCGCCGGACACTATGCCATGTGCGGCAAAGCCTACGATCCGCGCTTTGTCTTCGCCTGGCCCACCGCCAGATACGCTGTCATGAGCGGAGACTCCGCGGCTGGGACGCTTGTAGAAATCAAAGTGAAGCAACTCGAACGCAGCGGCAAGAAGCTGACCGACGAAGAAAAGAAGGCGCTCTTCGACGCAACCAAGAAAACCTACGAAGAGCAAACCGACCCCCGCTACGGCGCCGCCCGCCTCTGGATCGACAAGATAATCGATCCCATGGAAACGCGCCAGGCGATAACGCAGGCGCTCGAGGCAGCGTCGCTAAACCCTGACGTGCCGGAGTTCAAGATTGGAGTTCTGCAAACCTGATCGGGTGAGCGACCCATCACGCATCGGATTTTCTGTTGAACGGATGACTCGATCGCCGGACGACCGATTTCAAAATCATGAATGACCCGGTTAAGCTGATTGAATGCCCCCGCGATGCCTGGCAAGGCCTGAAAGGGCAGATCCCGACCGACCTCAAGGTCAACTATCTCCAAGCCCTGATTGGAGCCGGGTTCAAGCACATCGATGCGGTTTCCTTCGTTTCTCCGAATGCGGTGCCGCAGATGGCCGACTCCGAGGACGTCCTCAAAGAACTCGACATCCCCGCCGACGTCGAGATCATCGGCATCGTGGTCAACGAAAAAGGCGCCCAGCGCGCCGTCAAAACCGAAAAAGTGAAAACGCTGGGGTTCCCGTATTCGATTTCGCCCACGTTTCTCCAGAATAATCAGCGCCAGACGCTGGAAGACGCGATCGAGGAGTTGGAAAAGATCGGGAAGATCGCCGACGAGGCAAACGGCGACACAGTGGTTTATATCTCCATGGCTTTCGGCAATCCGTATGGCGACGTGTGGAGCATCGAAGAAGTTGTCGATGCCGTCGACCTGCTCGAATCGCAGGACATCCATACCATCTCGCTGGCGGATACGGTTGGTGTCGCTTCGCCGGAGAGAATAAGAGAAGTCGTTTCCGCGGTGACGACGCGTTTCGACTACCTGGAAATCGGCGTCCACCTCCACGCTCGTCCCGAAGACGCGGTGGCGAAAATCCAGGCCGCCTACGACGCCGGTTGCCGCCGGTTCGATTCCGCCATCGGCGGCCTCGGCGGTTGCCCGTTCGCGCAGGACGAGTTAGTCGGCAATCTGCCGACTGAGGCGGTGATTGCCACCCTGAAGGAACGTGGGGCTATCCTTTCCGCGTTCAAGCCGCTCGACGCGCTGCTGAAAGCGACGAAGGAACTAGGGAGCCGATACCGGAACTCGATTGTTGAATGACAATGCGATCTGCAAAAATCGGGGCCGCCGTTGCTATCTGCATGTTGTTGGCCGCCGGTTATTTTTTCTTTACACATGAGGTCGAGGCGCTTTCCTGGCACTTGGTGCACGGCCGCACTCTGCGGTGGAATGGTTTCGAAATTGGCATTCCGTTAAAGTACGATGTGAACAACACGGCATCGCGTGCTGTCCAGATAATTACTGTGCCCGGCCGATTCCGGGCCAGATTCAAAGCGCCATGGGGAGCCATCACCATCATTCGTGCAAGAGACGCCGCGGAAGCCAGCGAGATTGAGAATCTTAACGAGCTCCTCGGAACTGAGAGAACAAAGCAGGGCTTTCGGTTGATAAAGACGCAGTCCCTGCAGGTCGCAGGGGAGGCGATGCAGTGCCACGAACAGCTAGAAGAGAATTTCCGTTCTTATGGTCCGGCATCGATTGTTCACTGCCAGGCAGACAACAGGCTTCTCTTCGCGGAATTTGAGGGCAATACCGCTCTTCTGGATGAATTCTATCTAGTCCTGTCGGGAATAAAAACTGCGGCGAAGAACTAAGGTAGGAAGGGTTAATGGAATATCGAACCATCTCGATCGGCTTCGAATCGGGCATCGCCACCATCACGCTGAATCGTCCCGATAAGCGCAACGCGATCAGCTACGAACTGATCACCGAACTGCTAAGCGCGCTCGCCGAGGCGCGGCAATCCTCGGCGCGGGTGCTGATACTGACGGGCGCCGGCAAAGCCTTTTGTTCAGGAATGGACCTGGAAAGTCTCAAAGGGCTGATGGGGCGCACTCCCGAGCAGAATCTCGAGGATTCGCGCACCATGGTCAGCCTGTTCCGTTCCCTGTACGAGTTTCCGAAGCCGACCATCGCCGCGGTGAACGGGCCCGCGATCGCCGGGGGCACCGGCCTTGCGCTCCTCTGCGATTTCACACTCGCCGCGCCCGAAGCTAAGTTCGGCTACACCGAGGTTCGGATCGGTTTTGTACCTGCCATCGTTTCGACGTTTCTTCTGCGCCAGGTGGGCGAGAAAATTGCGCGCGACCTGCTGCTCACAGGGCGGATCTTTGACGCGGCGGAAGCGCATCGAATTGGGTTGGTGAGCGAGATCGTCGCGCAGGAAAAGCTGATGGCCCGGGCGCGCGAACTCGCCGCGCAGTTCATCGAATTGAGCCCGCTTTCCCTTATGTACACGAAGCGGCTGCTTACCGAACACGGCCGCGCGGAACTCGATGCACAGGTCGAAGCCGCGGTCCGCGAGAATGCGGGGATTCGCGCCACGGCCGATTTTCGCGAGGGCATCACATCATTCCTTGAGAAGCGCAAGCCGCAGTGGCAGGGCAAATGACCGACGACATTAAAGCAACGGCGAAAGGAAGTCCGGGCGTGAACGAAACGCGCATCCGGGTACGCTATGCCGAAACCGACCAGATGGGGGTGGTCTATCACTCGAATCACTTCATCTGGTTCGAGGTGGGACGGGTTGAATTGCTCCGCCAACTCGGGTTCAGCTACAAAGAAATGGAAAGCGCCGACGATTGCTTCATCGCTGTCGTCGACGCGCGATGCCGCTACAAAGCACCCGTGCGCTATGATGACATGGTCGTGGTACGCACCTATCTGAAACAGGTGCGCGAAAAACTGATTCACTTCGGCT
>Ga0335080_10002352_pt1 | contig 18828 bp, 15 predicted proteins | sample Lox_Sample_34_FD_206720 | JGI IMG/M metagenome (GOLD analysis project Ga0335080, IMG submission 206720) | Soil microbial communities from Loxahatchee National Wildlife Refuge, Florida, United States - Lox_Sample_3.4 | ecosystem: Environmental > Terrestrial > Soil > Wetlands | place: USA...
AGGGGCAAGATCCTGCCAGGGCTCATGTCGCGCGCTCTGTGGTGGTTTCGTTGGGCATCGGTCGTCACTGTATTGATGGGTCTGGGGTACTGGAGCGAGATTGTCGGCACGGACGCGCGCAATGGCGGCGCCTCGCCGGGTGGCGTCTTCGGCTCCTTCTTTGCTATCTGGACCATCACCTGGGTCCTGATGTACGCCTGCGTGATCCCCGGCAAAGGCGCTCTCGACAACGGCTGGGTGTTGGCGTTCATCTTTGCCGTCCTTTCCATCGGTGCCAGTGCTTTGTTCCTACGTCTCAATAACCACGGATGGGAGAGCAGCCAGTTACTTGCCATCGGCATTGGTGGCGGATTTGGCTGGATGATGATGCTCAACGTCTGGGGCGTCATCTGGCGAATCCAGAAGCGGCTTATTCAGTGGACGGCTGATAACGCGGCCAACGGTACTCCGATGCCGGAGAAAGCAAAATCAATGGCACGGCAGGCATTCCTTATGTCCAGGGCCAATTTCGTCTTGTCGTTCCCATTGCTGTTTCTGATGGGAGCGGCCAGCCACTACCCGATGTTCGGGAGGTAGGACTATGAAATCCCGGCCTTCATCGAGCGTACGGGTCCCCCTCCGAAGGGCACTAGCCGGCGGGTCAAGGCACGAGAGCGCGAAAAACGCTGAACCTTTCTTGCCCGCAGTTCGTACTTCGCCACAGTGCCGGAGCTAACCTGGCCCGACCACGTCCGTCGAATTCATATGTGGGAGAAGAAGATGGTATCTATACGTTTCTTGTTCTTGCTGTGTATTTCCGGCCTGATCCTGGCCCAGGAACCGCAGAATCCCGCGCCGGTCTCCGCCAATTCAAACGCACCCGTTTACACCTCTGATGGCCGCCTCGTGTTCCCACCCAACTATCGCGAATGGATCTACCTGACCACCGGTATCGACATGGACTACAATCCCGAGCTCATGACGATGGGCCACTCCATGTTCGACAATATTTTCGTCAACCCGGAAGCCTATAAGGCTTTTCTAGCCACTGGCACATGGCCCGACAAGACAATCCTGGTCCTCGAAGGCCGCATGGCTGAGAGCAAAGGTTCAATCAATAAGCAGGGACACTATCAGACCAGCGACATCATGGCGCGGTCGATCCACATCAAGGATGAGTCGCGTTTTCCCGGTAAGTGGGCCTTCTTCGCGTTCGAGGGTGACGGCCCGGGCAAGCAGATTCCCCCGGCCGCCGTCTGCTACTCCTGCCACGAGCAACACGGCGCCGTCGACACGACGTTTGTGCAGTTCTATCCCACCTTGCTGGAGGTCGCTAGAAAGAAGGGCACACTCGCATCTGGCTACCTGAAAGACGAGGCCGGAAGCAAGAACGACAAAAAGCCCAAATAGATGGACGGAAACGCCTCGCCCGCCATTTTCTATCTGTCAGCCTTCAGGTCTGGTCGGGGGTAGCTTGCCTGCACCGCCGTAATCTCGCCCGCTGCTTTGTGCCTTCCTACAATTGTCTCCAGCATGACCCATTTGCTGCAGTCAATCGTCGAGGTTTCTGGGGCACGCGAACCATGGCATCCGGTCTCCCGCCCGGCTGCCGGGGCCTGGATTGCTTTCTATGGGCTTTTCCTGCTCTACACGTTCCGCATGCACGGCGGTTATCTGTTCATCGATTCCGCTAATCTCGTCGTCCACGAGGGCGGCCACCTGCTCTTCGGGTGGTTTGGCCAGACTCTTGGCCTTTGGGGAGGCACCCTGCTCCAATGGCTCGTTCCTCTGCTCCTGGCGGCATACTTCTTTCATCAGCGCGCGCCCGCGGCGTTCGTCTTCTGCCTGTTTTTCTTCTTTGAGAACTGGCTTTATACCGCAACTTATATGGCTGACGCGCGCGCCATGGCCCTGCCGCTCGTCACTACCGGCGATCCCGATTTCGTAGAGCACGACTGGAACACGATCTTCTCAAGCCTGGGCCTGCTTCAATACGACACAACCATCGCCGCTGTCGTCAGAAGCCTTGGCTGGTGTGGAATGGTTGCGTGCCCAGCCTGGCTTGCCCGGCTCGCCTCAGCCTGAACAACATCGTGGCCTGGGATGACCACGCCCAACTCATGGGTTTCTCCCTGCAACTCGCCAAGATAAACGCAGGAGGAGACGAAAGCAGGAAAGCCGAAAGCAAAAAAAATGAAGGGGGGCGAAAGCCCCCCTTCTTAGTTCCGTTAGTTGTGACTGATTAGAAGCTCAGCCTCAAACCTAACTGAATGTTGCGCCGTTCGTCTCCGGGGTTCCCGGCGTATCCATACTGTCCGCCCTTTTCCGTCTGAATGAACGGATTCGGGTTGCCGTTGACATCCGGCGACAGGAAGGACGTATCCAGGTCAAGTCCAGAGATGTACTGGTTGTGGTGGTTGAAGATGTTGTACATCTCAGCGCGGAACTGCAACTGGAACCTCTCCGTCAGCTTGAAATTCTTGAAGAAGTTCGCGTCGATGTTCCAGAAGCCCGGTCCGAAGAAATTGTTGCGCTCCGGATAAGGCGAACCATCGCTGGTGTACACGCAACCCACGTGGAGCAGGCCGCTGCAGATTGGGAAGCCCTGCGAGATGCCGATATTATTCGGAATTCCGCCGGTATTCGGCAGCGTCATGTAATTGAACGTGTTGGGCTCGAAGTTGGGCCCTGCGGGTGTTGCGGAGCCCGTCCGGGCAAGCCCGGTCGCTGCGTATTGCGGGCAGCCAGTATCGTTCGCGTTGTCGCAATCGAAGATGCTGAACGGCGCGCCCGAGTGTGCTACGAAGTTGGCTCCCATACCCCATCCGCCCAGGACGGCGCGGGTGACCGGGTTGCCGCCACTCTTCATCCACGGCAGCTCCCAGCTTCCGTTCACGATAAACCGTTGACGGATGTCGAAGTCTGAGTTGCCGTAGTCGAGATTTGGATTGAACGCATCCAGATACCCCAGGTAGTACAGGCCCGACGCTCCGCCGTTCGTTTCGGTAAACGTGGACGACAGCGGGTCGAGAGAGTGCGACCAGGTGTAAGCGGTATTCAACGAAACGCCCTTGTTCATCAGGTTGGTGGCCCGATACTGGACGCTCATGGAGTTGTAGTGGCTATAGCCCCCGTCGCTGCGGAAGTTCATGTTGCTGTACTGGTAGTTCAAGCGGTTCGGCGTGGCGTTCCCCAGGAACAGGGAATCGCCGAAGCTCGGGTTGACGTTGGAGATGTCATAAAGGTGAACACCGTGCGAACCGGCATAGCTGATCGATACCAACGAACTGCGGCTGAGCTGGCGCTCAATCGACAGGTCATAGGTTTCAGCGTAGCCGGGTTTCATGTTCTGGTTGATAGCGCGCTGGCTGACCGCCGGCAGAGCCTTGGTTCCGGTTCCGGCCAGAGGACCAGCGTTGTCGGTGTAAACCGGCATCGATGGCAGATCCGATCCCGCGACCAGACTGACGACAGCATACGCGGGGGGGTTCTGAATGGCGTTGAAGGTGACGTTGCCAAAGTTGCGCTCGTAGCCGATGCTATAGCCGCCGCGCAAGCTCATCTTGCCATCGCCGAAAATGTCCCATGCAAAGCCGATGTGCGGCCCGAAGCCCCCGTGATAGGGTTTCCAGAACACGCCACCCTGCGATGCAAGTTTCACAGATCCGTTCTGAATCCGGTTGAAGATCGTATTCCCCGAACCCATCACAAAGTTAGAGTCCAGAGCCTGGTTCGCGTTGTGCTGCACGCCGTAATACTCCCAACGCAATCCGCCATTCAGGGTCAGGCGCGGCGTGATCTTCCACGTGTCCTGTCCATAGAACGCCGAATCGTTGTAGTGATAGTTGCGCTCGAAGTCTGGCGGCCCAACCGGCAGCGTCAGGGTGCAGGCAGGGGTAACGATCGGGTTGCCCGATGTGTCCTTCACGCAGGGGAATTCGCCCTGCGGATAGACCGCACCTTGGAACTGGTGAATGTTGCCAGTGATCAGGTTGCCCAGTCCGGTGGAGAGGTTGGTACCCAGGTTCTCGACCGCATTCTCGTAAGCGCCGAAGATGCGGTTGTCGCGAATCTGAATGAACTGCCCGCCGAACTTGAACTGGTGCTTTCCGTGTGTCCAGGACACATCGTCAAACACCTGGTAAAGGTTCTGCGGTCCGCCGAACGGAATGGAGTTGCCCGGGGTCGTTTCGCTGTATCCGGGGAATACCAGCGGGAAGCCGCCCACTGAGGGCAGTGAACTTGCTGTGTAGAGTGTCGGACCGACGGGATTGGAGCCCAGGGGCTGGACGGGTCCGTTCAGCCGGTTGTAGATAACTTTTACTTCGTTCACCAGCGTCGGAGCAAAAACGTGGTTAAGGCTGGCGGTATAGTTCTGCGCAAAATCGCTCTGGCCGGTCGAATACCCAGCATACGGGCTGGAGTTTACGTACCCGGGAAAATCGATTTCGTGATACCCGGCATACCGGAACGAAAACAAGGTCTTGTCCGATATGTTGTAGTCAACCTTGCCAATCTCGTCCCATGTGTTCTCGGGAGCTCCACCACCCGCATCCGAAGGAACGGTGAAGGAGACCGTGTCGCAATTCAGCGTTCCGACGCCGCAGGGGAAAGCTGCCCCCAACGGGGTGAGGCCCGAAGCAAGAGTTCCGTATTGCGTGAAGAACGCCTGGCTGGCCGCTGCCAGCTGCGAGTAGGAGCCTGGATCGATAATCGTATCGAATGTCGGGGCCGCGCTGCGCACCCGGATCCATTCCAGATTGTCGAAGAAGAACAGCTTGTTCTTGATCACCGGGCCGCCCACGCTGAAGCCGAAGTTGTTGCGCGTGAACACGCCTTTGGTGATATCGAACGCGTCGTTGTTGTACGTGTTGGACGAAAGAGCGGAAACGCGGTTGAACTCGTAGGCGCTTCCGTGGAACTGGTTGGTACCCGATTTGGTGACCAGGTTCACGACGCCGCCACTGGCCCGGCCAAACTCTGCCGAGTAGTTGTTGGTCATGACGCTGAATTCCTGGACCGAGTCGAGAGGAATGGCTTGACCGACGCCAGCAGTAAACGTGTCGACGTTCTCGGCGCCATCGAGCAGAATGCTGGTCGAGGCCGAGCGCTGTCCGTTGATCGCATAACCCGCGCCGCGGCCGCTATTAGTGTCCTGTTGAACGTTCGCGGCGGTTCCCACCAGCGCATACGGATTGCGGTCCTGATCGGTTGGGAGGGCGTTGATCTGCTGCGCCGTAACGACCTGTTGCAAGGTCTGGCTTTCCGTGTTCACGGCAACCGCTTCGCCAATGCCTTGCACTTCGATGGTGGTGGCCGTGGTGCCCACAACCAGTTGCGCCGATCCATCAGCTTCGCCGCCGACGGATACCACGATCTTCCGCACCCATTTCTGGAAGCCGGTGGCATCGACGGTCACTTCATACGTATCGGGCTTGATCCCAGGGAACGTGTAAATGCCGACGGAATTGGTGACCGCTTCGCGCGTAATGCCGGTGTTGGCGGACTTGATCATCACCTTCGCTCCGGCAACCAGCGCTCCGCTGGAGTCTCTTACTGTGCCGCTTATCTGTCCGGTTTCGGTCTGGGCAAAGCAGTTGACCGAAAGCACGGCGGCAACCAGCAGGAACGCCAGCATTGCCGCGGCAAATTTGGTGTTAAACGCAAATTTCATACGCAATCTCCTCCTGAGAACCTCTGTGGGCTGAAAATCCACCCGATGTGGCGCAAAAAACACACCTCATCACCGAGCCAAACATACTACACGGTACACTTGATATGGCAATTAGACTGCCAAGAACAACAGTAATTATCTGTATTGTTTTCATATGTTTGCTTCTGGACCCCGGCAGGACTATTGAAATCGGTACGAACCGGCCAAATATGGGTATGGTTTTTGGAAGTTCTAGAGGATTTTGGTGGCACTGTCGGCCTATTGCGGGCTCTTGGGGCTTCCACTCTGAAATCGGGCCAAAAGGCACCTGACACGGGCTTGTTTCCCTCTCCTGCTAGAATCGAGCGGTGAAATCCACCCTACCCGAAACAACGGTGGCCGTGCCTCAGGGGGTTCCTCTCCTCGACTTGCGTAGGCAGTACGAGGGTCTCCGGGAGGAGGTACTGGCCGCGATCGCTCGAGTTTGTGACTCTCAGGGCTTTATTCTTGGCCCGGAGGTCGAGGCACTGGAGCGGGAGATTGCCGCGCTCACCGGAGCAGCCGCAGCCGTGGGTTGCGCCTCTGGCACTGAAGCTCTCTGGCTTGCGCTGGTCGCGGCGGGAGTTAAACCGGGCGACTCGGTCATCACGTCGTCTTTCAGCTTCTTCGCCTCTGCTAGCGCCATCGTACGCGCTGGCGCGAAGCCTGTTCTGATGGACGTCGATGCCGGCACGCTCAACCTCGATGCCACGCTGGTTCGTCAACGTCTTCAGTCAGATCGGCTTGGGAATTTGAGCGCCATCCTGCCTGTCCATCTCTACGGCCAATGCGCCGATATGGACGCTCTGCAGCAGGTGGCGGATGAGTTCAACCTTGCCATTGTTGAAGATGCCGCGCAGGCGATCGGCGCGTCATGGCGCGGCCGCGGAGCTGGATCTCTGGGGACAACCGCTGGTTTCAGTTTCTATCCCACCAAGAATTTGAGCGCGTACGGCGACGCTGGGATCGCAACCACCACCAACACCGAGGCCGGCGAGCACATGCGCCGGCTTCGTAACCACGGCAGCCCGCGACGCTATTATCACCACGAATTCGGCTGGAATGGGCGTATGGACGCGATTCAGGCGGCCGTCCTCCGCGTCAAGCTCCCGTATGTGCAGCAGTGGAATGAGGCGCGACGCCAACATGCCGCGACCTATGACAGACTCCTCAGCGAGGCGGGCTTGATTTCGAATTCATGTTCGAGCAGTGCGAATGCACCCGTTCGACCACTGGCGCGCGATCCCCGGGGCACACACGTTTTTCACCAGTACGTTATCCGCACCGAACGGCGGGACCAACTGCGGAAATTCCTGGCCGATCGCAAAGTCGGGACGGAGATCTACTATCCCCTGCCGCTGCATTTACAACCCGTGTTTGCCTATCTTGGGCTGAAGGAAGGCGATCTGCCGGTTGCCGAACAGGCCGCAAAGGAAGTCCTGGCACTGCCCATGTTCCCGGAATTGACCGAACCTGAACTTCGACGCGTGGTCTCGCTGATCGCCGAATTCTATTCCTGATTCACGCTGGCTCTTTTCGAATCAGCGAGTACTGGCCACCTGAGCTAGCGCCTGCGCTTGCGTGCCCCTCGTTTGGGAGATGTGGACTTCTGCTTCGTCCCGCGCTGCGGCTCTTCTCCCGGCGCATAGATGCGGCGCACGATCGGCGTGTTGAGCCTGTATTTGCGCTCGCTTACGTTGCCGTTTTCGTCAAGCGCCCGGATCACAAAGACCGGAAGCAGGCCTTCCTTCCCGAAGTCCTCCTGCGACACCGTAACAGGCAGATTGCCTTCAACCCGCTCGCGGTAGGCGGTCTCATAGCGATGCCGTTTGACGTTCCATGTGAAAACGCGAAACTGGTTGAAGTCGAATGGCAATCCGTCCTTCGGTTCGGTGAGCACGGTCAAGTACTGCGGCACGCTCTTGTCTTCGTCCTGAACCTGGTTGAGTGCGAAGAAGGCGACGATGCGTTGGCCTTCGGCGTATTGCGCGATATCGAGCGGCACATCTGTATCAACCATTCGCCCCAGCACCCAGCCCACACGGCCATGGCTGTCGCGCACCAGCCACCAATCCTCGAGAACCGGCGCCGCCTCCTTCTTTTCCCCCGCAGCGCCTGCCTTCACGGGAACCACGGCCCCGGGTTTTTCGGCGGTGCCTCTCTTCAGGAGCGTAAGCTTCTCGCCCGAGGAAATCTGATAGAGATGTTCGGTCTCGCGCCCCGGTTCCACGTGCAGGTTGGTATCGTTCCGTGTGACTCCCAGCGCTTGAACTGGATCGTTGGCATTGTCGGACGTGAGTTTCTGCAGTTGATCAAAGACCTGCTGGCTGACCAAATAACGCTGCTCCATCCATCCCATCTGGCCGGTTGCGGTGCGCACTTTGGCGAAGCGCCGGTCGTGGTCAAGCACCTCGACACGATCGCCGTTCTTGACGAGCCCGGCCTTCTCGAACACGGCCGCGACGCGGTCGCGGAGGGCGACCTGCACTCCGGAAACGTACGCAATCTCAAGGACTTTGCCGCCGCTATGTTTGCAGCCGGCAAAGAGCGCGATGATAGCCGCGCACAGCCCGAGCGCGACGCTTCGCAGCAAGGATGTCCGGGAAGACTTCACGGGATCAACTGTTAAATATAACGCCCCGAGGAAGGGAGCGGGATTAACGGGTAAGGGACCGGTGAAAGGGCCTGCCTGATCTTTCGCCTGCGCCGCTGATGGGAAGCGGGCCTGCCAAGCGCGCGCGACCTGACTCCACTATTAACCGCTGCACGGCTATCCGTCACCGAAAGCAATCCCAATGGCTCGCGCCGCACGCACCATTTCACCCTCCGGATCGACTGCCTTCATCTTCCCCACCGCGTCCGCGATCGCAACCGCGCGGATCGATTCCTGTTGCAGACACACCATCTTGCCGAACTCGCCCGCAGCTATTAAATCAACCGCGCCCACCCCGAACCGAGTCGCCAGAATCCGGTCATAGGGACAAGGCGATCCGCCGCGCTGGATGTAGCCCAGCACGCTGACTCGCACCTCTTTTCGAGCTACCAGGGCGATCGCGTCGCCCACCATATTTCCAACCGGCATGCTGCGGGCCATGTGCTTCATCTCCGGCGGCAACTTGATCCCCTCCGCCACCACCACGATCGTGAAGCGCTTGCCGTAGCGCTCACGCAGCGCAAGATGCTCGCAAAGGTTCTGGATGGTAAACGGAATTTCCGGAATCAGAATGATATGCGCTCCCCCGGCAATGCCCGCTTCCAGAGCGATCCAGCCCGCATCGCGTCCCATCACCTCAACCACCATCACACGATGGTGCGACTCAGCCGTCGTATGCAGCTTGTCGATGGCATCGGTTGCCGTATTGATCGCCGTTGCGAATCCGAAAGTGACCTCGGTAGCCGAGAGGTCGTTATCGATCGTCTTCGGCACGCCCACTATCCGCGCTCCCTTCAAAAACAGCTCGTGGGCAATCTTCATGGAGCCATCGCCGCCAATGGAGACAATGGCGTCAATCCCCAGCCTGTGCGCATTCGCCATCACTTCATCGGAAATGTCGCGCACCACCTCTTGCCCGTTGTTCATGGACTTGTAGCAAAACGGGTTGCCGCGATTGGTGGTGCCGAGGATCGTACCCCCGCGCGGCAGAATGCCGCTCACATGCTTCAGCGTCAGCTCGTGCGAACGCTCCGGATAGATAAGGCCATCGAAGCCATCGGGAATTCCGATTACCTTCCATTTGTATTTCAGGATGGCGGCTTTGACGGCCGCGCGAATCACAGCGTTTAACCCGGGAGCGTCTCCGCCCCCAGTACAAATTCCGATGCAGTGAATGTCAGACATGCACGCGAACATCATAACGCGGCGGTGGGGTGAAAGAGGATGAACGAAGGGTCGCGCCCCGATGTGAATGCTCCGTTCACTAATCCAGCCCGGCTCTTTCGTCGGGCCCGGAGTTGGCAACAATGCGCGACTCTAAGCGCGCTAATCCACAGTTATGTTCGCGGTGATTGCCGGAATGTTCGGATACGTTATCGTAATGACATAGGGGCCGGTTGGCGTTGTGCCGGCTTCGACGGTGCAAACTGCAGGAGTGGCGGTGGCGTCGCAACTAACGGAGCCGGCGGTCGCGGTGGGCGTGACGACCCAGGTTGCTACAGTGGTGACATCCACCGGGGAACCGTTTGAGGTTGCCTTCGCGTAATAGTTCTGGGTACCACCCTTCGTACCACTGATGGTCCAGGTTGCCGCCGGACACGTACCCGTGTCATACGTCCCGGTGCATACCGTAAGAGCCGTGACATTGCCGAGATACGCCGTGGCGGTCGCGGTCGCGCTGAGACCCTCAGCTGCCGCAGTGATTGTGGCCGTGCCGCCGCTGCCCAATCCCGTTGCCAGCCCGGTATTCGGGTCAATCGAAATCACGTTGGGATCGCTACTGGTCCACGCGACGCCGCTTGTGATTTGCGCCCTCGAATTGTCACTGTAAGTTCCCCAGGCCTGCAAGGTCTGGGCCGTTGTTGTGCCGACCTCAATCTGCGGGCTGGGAGGCTGAATCGATATGGAACTGAGGGTATTATCAGTGAAAAACCCCTTGCAGCCGGCCCCGAACAGCGCTACCAACAGGACAATTAGCGCAGCTAATAATGCCGGTTTCTTCCCAGTAAATCCATGCCTAGTCGCCATAAATGATTGCCTCGGTAGGGTAATTTTAACAGAATGCCAGCTAAGCTCGTTTCCCCGGTAGTGCCATTCTGGTGTCGCACCTGCGGGTGTAAAATGGCAATTGTATTCATAGCAGGAACGCTGCAAAGTTAAGACCTTGCACGCGGTTTCGCAGGGTGCAGGACAGCTAGCCCGTCACCCCCTGGGTAGCCAGCAAGAGCGCGTACCGAACGTAGTTTCCGGTATCGGGGCTTGTCTCCATTCGAGGAAAAATCGCGAAGGGATTGTTTCCCAATAGCCGCGGCGCGGCATCAAAGACGGACGAGGAAAACGACCGATGAAGGCAGTTCTCAGGATCCTATTCTGCGTGGCGCTTTTGAGCGCCTGTTGTGCGGCTCAATTCCAGCACATCGTGATCATCGTGCAGGAAAACCGGACTCCGGACAATCTTTTCGGCGCCGCTCCGCCTCCCGGGGCCGACGTCATTGCCCAGGGAAGCGCAATCGCGCTCGGGAACTCAGCCAATCCCGATCACAAACACTCTTCGTATCTGGCGGAGTTGAAAAAGTGGCCATCCAAATCGCTCGGCTACGTGCGGCAGTCCGATATTCAGCCATACATCGACTTGGCCAATGAGTACGGCTTTGCCAACAGAATGTTCCAAACGAACGAGGGATCCAGCACCGCCGCTCATATGTTCTTGTTCGCTGGCACCTCGGCGCCATCGGAAACCAGCGACTTGTTCGAATCGGAGTCGAGCCCGGGCGGTTGCCTGAATACGACCGACAAGACGTGGTTCATCGATCCCACGGGCAACGAGAAACTTCGGGGCTCGGCTTGTTTGAATCCAATCACCTTAACGGACCTGTTGGATGGCGCGGGGATCACGTGGCGATACTACACACCTTCGCAGAACTCGATGTGGAGTGCGCCCACCGGGATCCAGCACATCTGTATTCCGAACGGCCTTCAGAACAAGAAAAGCTGTTACGGGCCGGAATGGGCCAACGTTTCGATCCCTTCTCCCAACGTGCTGACCGATATTGCCAAGGGGAGACTGGCTCAGGTGTCGTGGGTAATCCCGGCTTCTTCCTACTCGGACCACCCGCTCAACGGAAGCGGCGGTCCCGCCTGGGTTGCCTCCATCGTGAATGCCATCGGACAGAGCCAGTATTGGCAGAATACCGCGATCCTCGTCACCTGGGACGACTGGGGCGGCTGGTATGATCACGTGCCGGCGCTACCCAACACGACCGGCTGGTGCACCTCCTACTGTTACGGTTTCCGCGTCCCGCTGCTGATGATTGCCGCCAGCACGCCGCCGAATTGCATCGATAATGTCAATTACGATTTCGGCTCGATTCTCGCCTTCGTGGAGGACAACTGGACCCTGCCGCGGTTGGGCCACGCCGATAGTTATGCGAACAGCTTATCCGGTAGCAACTGTCTTCCGGTGACCGCGGGCGCCGCAAGGCCGTTCACGACGATCAAAGCACGCGCACTTAGGGCCTCGGAATTAGCCTCCACCGACGATCCAGACGATTATTGATTTGGGTCCGCGGCTCCCGGGAACTCGCCCACTTTGGGATGCAATTTGCGGGAAGGAACGTCCCGCTGCCGCTTCGAAGCAGCGCCCTATCTTTTCTTTCTTCCGGCGTTTTGGATGCGCTCGTCAATGGGCTTGCGCCCCGCGAAGCCCTCGCTGGTTCCGTGCCAGTGCCCGACCGTCGACTCACCCAGCTTCCAACATAGCAGCACGATCTCGCCTTCCACTTTGCAGGGAAAATCGAGCAGTCCGATGTCGATATCCTTGACCTGCACGCCGGTGGCATCGATTTCCGCCACCGCGTCCTTGATATGCTGAATCGCCTTGGCGCGTTCGGCCTTGCGCCGTGCCAGATGGACGACGTTGAGCAGCGTTCCGCCGTTCAGAAAAATGCGGTGCGCCGTTTGCTGCATTTCGGCGTCCGACTCCTCGATCAACTTCTTGGCGGCGATGGCCTGTTTGAGCAAGGATTCCAGAATTGGCAGCAACGTTTGCGCTTCGTCAACAGTGAAGGTGCGCATGGAGATCTGGTTCCATTTTAACGGATTCCCGCCCCTCTTCGCCGGCCACTATTTGCCTTCGAATTCCTGTTGAGTTCGATATCTGAAGGTAAGCGCCACCTCGACCCTTGGGGATTCGGGCAGCGTCGCACCCGGGAACGTGGACAGGCTCTCGCGGTAGGTCTCCCCGGCTTCCTGCGCCAGATACTGGAATGCAATGCCCATGACCCCGAGCAGGACACACATGTTGCGCAGGTCATCGTAGTAATAGAAATTGACGCCGAGCAGATCAATCACAATCAGAAAGAACACGGCGCCAGCCAAAGCGATGCCTGCCTTCGAGCGCGCGGCCACCGAGCGCAGGACGATCAGCACCATCACCAATGAGAATGCGTGAAGATCGTATTGCATGATGCGCGGATTCAACAGGAGCGTTCCCAGCAGCAGCACCGGAATCCAACTCTCGCCAGAAATGCGGCCTCGCTTATAGAGCGAACTGTAATACCAGAGCGCGCCGAAAATCAGGCCTCCATAGATGAGGAACACCAGGGTAGGTATCAAGGTGTAATCGATGCCATGCCAGAACAACGCTCGCCCCAGATTGCCGGCCGGGCTTTCGCCGAAATCATGATTGAACTCGAACTGCAGGCGAACACACTCCAGGTACTCATGGAACTGCGCCGGCCAGAGGTGGCCTTGCAACGCCCAAATGCCCACGCCGGCGGCCCCCACGCTGGTGGCCCGGAGCCACTGCCGCTGGCCGGCCATTGCTGGAATCGTCAGTAGGGTAAGAAAAGGAAGCTTGAAGCAAGCTCCCAGTAGAATCGCCAGATAAAACCAGTGCCAATTGCCGCGTTTCCACCCAGCTACCGTAGCCGCAAAGAGCAGACCATAGAAAATATAGGCAACGTTTCCGCTAAAGATAACTATGTCGGTCATAAGACCGGGAAAAAAGATGACAAGGGGAATGGCGTACTGCATGGCCGACCGGTCTTCGGGCCGGAAGAACTGCATGATCGCCCAGAGCAGAATCACGTATCCTCCGCAGTAGGCTGCGGTATACAAAGCCACAGCAAGCCACGAAGGAAAGAGAGCAATGGCGCGCAGCACGAAAAGAGTCAGAGGCGGGTAAACATAACTGAAGGTAAATTTTCCGACGGCGTGCGCCGCCTGTTGGCGCGCCAGGGCGGCGGCATAGGGGTCCATACCGGCGGCCACTGCTTTCAGCGCGCGATTGTAGATGGCAACATCCCAGAAAATGCCGGGGGTCAGCCAGTTAGGACCTTCGGTTTTTCGCGTACCGGCCATTAAGGCAGCCAGTGAAATCACGGTGGCCGACAGAACGATCATCAAGGCAATGCGCTGGCATAGATCACTGTTGAACCGGTGGCGGCGCCGCGAGTTCAGGATTTTCGCGAAGAAAAACTTCATGTTCGTCTGATGCAAAACACTTAAATCGCGTTTGTTGATCGAAGCAGTCTTAGATATTTAAGAGCTGAATATTGCAGGCCAGACATTAAAGCGACCTCAGTGTTGCTCTGGAAAAACTGAAAATACGGTCAAAACCAACTAAGACACCCGACATGTACTAACGAGTGGGAGCGGACTCAACCCATACAACTCAAACCGGTACTGCACTCCGGCAACTGGCCATTCGTGCTATTTTCGTGACCGGACATGACCGGACATGACCAGCACGCTACTCATTGCTACGGCGTGTCACGAAATGTATATGCCTTCGGCGTGACCTCGTTCTTCAACGACACGGCCAGCGAAATGGCTTACTGGGTTTTGCCTGCATTTATTGGATCGCTCGGGGCCGGACCGGCGCAGCTTGGCATCATCGAAGGCATTGCGGAAAGTGTGGCCTCGTTCGCCAAGCTCTTTTCCGGATATCTCTCCGACCGGGTGCGCCGTCGTAAACCACTGGTGGTTGGCGGGTACGTTGTTGCCAATGCTGCGAAACCTTTACTGGCGCTGGTTTCAGGATGGCAGCAGATTCTCGGCATCCGTTTTTTCGACCGGTTCGCCAAAGGCGTGCGCGGAACCGCCCGCGACGTCATGGTGGCAGACTCCATCGACTCAAAGAACATTGGCTCCGCTTATGGCTTGATCCAGGCTATGGATTCCGCCGGAGCCATTGCCGGCCCCCTACTCGCACTCGGCCTCATCGCGCACTACGGCATGCGCGGAGTTTTCGCGTTCGCGGCTGTCCCCGGAGCACTCGCCATACTGGTCGCGTGGCTCGGCGTGCGGGAGGTGTACCGTGCCGGCGGGGCCTCCGCCGCCTCGACAACCGCAGGGCCAGTAATGGACCGCGAAACATCCTCTCACCTGCCATTTGGTTTTTACTTCGTGCTCGTTGTAGTAACGCTGTTTTCGCTCGGGAATTCGAGCGACATGTTTCTGGTTCTGCGGGCGGGGAATATCGGGATTCCGGCTTCGCAGGCACCGTTGCTGGGACTGGTATTCAATCTCACGTTCACGCTATTTTCGTGGCCGGCGGGAAAACTCAGCGACCGGTTCTCGCGCTCAACGATTGCGGCGGCAGGATATGCCGTGTTTGCCATCGTCTATCTGGTGTTTGCCGTGGCTCCGTCGCGGAGGGCCATCTGGCTGACAATGGCGTTTTATGGATTCTTTTATGCGCTGACGAATCCGGTGCTAAAGGCCCTGGTGGTCGAGACCGTGGGAAGCGAGGTTCGTGGCCGCGCTCTAGGAATTTATTTTTTTGTCACCAGTGTAACTACTTTGCTGGCCAGCATAATCACCGGGGCACTGTGGAAGATCTTCGGGGCGGCCGTTCCCTTCTACCTGTCCGCGGCAATCGCCGCGGTATCGGCCCTGGCGCTATTGATGCATCGGACACCTCAGACCGCGGTAGATTGATCGCGCTGCGGCGCCCGTCGGTCGAAAAAGAAAGACGGATTCACGCCGCCTGCCTTGTCGTCTCGTCCCGCCGCAGCCATAAATATGCAAGCAGCAGGAAAACAAAGCCGGCCACGCTATCCAGGATCACATCGTGCACAGTGCCCGTGCGCGAGGGAATGAAACTCTGATGCCATTCATCCATGGAGGCAACGAAGGCCGTTCCGATCCATGACAGAACCAGCATGCGTGTCAGCCAGGTGCCTACCGGGCCGATCGTCATCCGCCATCCACGCAGCAGAAGAAGCGCCAGCATGCCATAGCCGATCACATGCCCGGTCTTGCGCAGGTAGAAGTGGAAGAGCAGAAATTGGGAGAGATCGACGTTACCAAACAGGCGAGTCAGTAATGAGTAAAGCAGGCTACCGGTATTCTGCGACGAAAAAGCGTCGGTCGATTCGATGCTGATCAGCCCGATCCACACCATGGCGGGCCACCAGGCGCGCGCGAGCCCCAGAGGATTGGACGGCTTGGGCTCTTCATCTTTGGACATTGTTCTTTCAGGCATTCCTTGTGGGCACTCGGCGTTCGGGTTGTCGGCCTTTCCGCTCACTCCACGGCGTAGTTCGGAGCTTCGCGTGTGATCATCACATCGTGCACGTGGCTTTCACGCAGCCCGGCAGAACTGATGCGCACAAAGCGCGCCCGTTGCTGCAAATCGTTCACCGTGTGGCAGCCACAATATCCCATACCGGATTTCAGTCCGCCCACCATCTGATACACGATCATTGAGACCGAGCCGCGATAAGGCACGCGGCCCTCAATACCCTCGGGCACAAGTTTGCCCAGTCGGTTGCCTCCGTCGCGCAATGACGGTGTTTCGGTGGAGGCGTCGCCTTCTGAATTCTGGAAATAGCGCTCGCTCGATCCCTGCGCCATCGCCCCCAGCGAACCCATGCCGCGGTAGGACTTGAAGGTGCGGCCTTGATAGAGGATCAGTTCGCCGGGACTTTCGTCGGTTCCGGCAAACATGGAACCAATCATCACCGCCGACGCTCCCGCCGCCAGCGCTTTCACGATGTCGCCGGAATACTTGATGCCGCCATCGGCAATGAGCGGCACACCGGCGTCGCGCACGGCGCGCGCAGCTTCGGCAATCGCCGTGATCTGCGGAACGCCCACGCCGGTCACGATGCGTGTGGTGCAGATGGAACCGGGTCCGATACCGACCTTCACCCCATCCGCGCCAGCTTTTACCAGATCACAGGCGCCGTCGAAAGTCGCAATATTTCCCGCCAGCAGTTCCACCTCCGGCAGTTTCGACTTCACTTTTCTGACCGCGTCGAGCACCAGGGACGAGTGCCCATGCGCGCTGTCAACAGCCAGCACATCCACTTTTGTCTTTATGAGTTCCTGGGCGCGTTCCAGGAAGTCACCGGTCGCGCCGATGGCGCCACCCACGCGCAAACGCCCGTGATCGTCTTTAGCCGCCCGTGGATACTTCAGTTTCTTTTGGATGTCCTTGACGGTAATCAGGCCCTTCAGGTTGTACTTATCGTCAACGACCAGCAGTTTTTCGACCCGGTGCTCGTGGAGGATTTCTTCCGCTTGTTCCAGAGTCGTTCCCACCGGGACCGTAATCAGGTTGTCCTTGGTCATGACCTTGCTGATGGGAACATCGAACCGCGTCTCGAAGCGCAGATCTCGATTGGTAAGGATGCCGACGAGCTTGCCGTCTTTCTGCGTAATCGGCACACCCGAAATCTTGTATTTCTTCATCACATCCAGCGCGTCCGATACTTTGGCATCCGGAGACATCGTGACGGGATCGACGATCATGCCGCTTTCCGAGCGCTTTACTTTGTCCACTTCATTGGCCTGTTGCTCGATGGTCAGATTGCGATGGATGATGCCCATGCCGCCCTGCTGCGCCATGGCGATCGCCATGTGCGATTCGGTCACCGTATCCATGGCGGCGCTGATGATGGGAATGTTCAGCCGGATGTTGCGCGAGAGCTGCGTTTGCGTGTTGGTGTTAGCTGGCACAACTTCAGAACGCGCGGGAACGAGGAGAACGTCGTCGAATGTGAGCGCTTCAGGAACCGGGAAATGAATCATGGTTGAATGTTTTCTATTGTAGGGAGCGGGCGCGCGTACGGCAAATGGCCGCGCGAGAACCGTTAGCGCCCTGCGCGCGGACTCGTCTATATCAATTCCTTCAGTTGCCTGGCGCTTGCAGCGACGAACTGTCCCAAACCAGAGGAAGCTAACCTCTGTATCGGCTCCCCGCGTCTCGCGGGTTGGCATAGAAGGCGCTCTCGGCGAGCGATTTGGTTGCAAAACCAAACTCGTAATGCCACATTTTCGGATAGTGTGTTTCGCATTTCACCATCGTTGCCCCGGGAAAAACGTTAGTCCAACAAGAAGAGGTTGGGAAAAACAAAGGCGTCGATATCTCGACGCCCTTAATGCAAGCACGCTGATGTTCGGGTATGGATTTACCCCTTCTATTCTTTCTTCTCTCCGCTATCGCCTGGCTCGGCAGCTCCGGCCTCAGCCTGTTGCTGCGCGTCAGCTTGTTCCATCTGCTTGCGCGCCTCTTCGGCCTTCTTGGCGCGGATTTCGGCGCGCTTCTGGCGCTTCTCATCGAGCACCTGCTCGCTGCCGAGCAGTTCGATGAACGCCTTCTCGGCGCCGTCGCCCTTGCGCCAGGCGGTGCGGACGATGCGCAGATAGCCACCGTTTCGGTCGCCAAAACGCGGCGCCACGGTATCAAACAGCTTGCGGACAGCCTCGTCGGACATCAGGAACGATGCTGCCTGACGCCGCGCGGCGAGGTTGCCCTTTTTGCCGAGCGTGATCATTTTTTCGACCAGCGGACGTACCGCTTTGGCCTTGATCGCTGTCGTCTCGATCCGTTCTTCCATGATGATCGATGTCACCATGTTCCGGAAGAGGGAACGCCGGTGCGATGTGGTCCGTCCGAGTTTGTATCCTGCAACTTTGTGACGCATGCTAAACCCCAGTTCTTCGTTCTCAGTTGTCAGTTCTCAGTGAACCTGTTCCCAGTTCCCAGGCCTTTCTGAGAACGGAGAACCGGCAACTGAGAACTTCGTTACAGATCGTTATCTCCGTACGCCGAAGCGGGCAGAATCTGGTTCGAAGTCGGTCCGGGGACGGCATTGCCGTGCTCGTCGATCTTCATACCCAGGCTCAGGCCCATCGAGGAAAGGATCTCCTTGATTTCATTCAGTGACTTGCGCCCGAAGTTTTTTGTCTTCAGCATTTCCGCTTCGGTCTTCTGAACCAGTTCACCAATCGTCTGAATGTTGGCGTTCTTCAAGCAGTTATAGCTGCGCACAGAGAGTTCGAGCTCTTCAACCGAGCGATTCAGATTCTCATTCTTAATCTCGGGACGCCGCTCTTCGCTCGCAGCGGCGGTCTCGATCTCCTCTTCGAAGTTGATGAAGATATTCATATGATCCTTCACCAGCTTCGCGGCCAGGCCGAGCGCATCGCCGGGAGTAATGGAGCCGTTCGTCCAGACTTCGAGCGTCAGCTTGTCATAATCGGTAATTTGGCC
>Ga0335080_10002353_pt1 | contig 18808 bp, 17 predicted proteins | sample Lox_Sample_34_FD_206720 | JGI IMG/M metagenome (GOLD analysis project Ga0335080, IMG submission 206720) | Soil microbial communities from Loxahatchee National Wildlife Refuge, Florida, United States - Lox_Sample_3.4 | ecosystem: Environmental > Terrestrial > Soil > Wetlands | place: USA...
CTCATCCCGCAATCCAGTTTGGCTGCTTGGCACTGCAAAATCTGGATCGAGTGTGAAACTACAACTCTTGCTCGCCCTCAAATCCCCAGGCCATCAGTAGATCGGGCGGGACGTATTTCCGTTGCCTGTTTGCCCGAGCCCATTCTCTGAGCTCCAATGAATTCTTGTATTGTGCTGGGGAAAGCCCCATCGTCTTTGCCGTCATCTCGAAGGACGAATCGGTGGCAGGCTGCATAGGTGTAACGCCCGTCGTTCCCCAGCTTCGATTCACATGCCTTTTATGCATTGGCCTCTCTTCGCCTTCAGCATCCGAACCGAGCAACACGAAACGCGTACGACCCCTAAGCCCCGACTATCCCGCTTTCCTTAGCATCACATGTTGTCCAGGCGGCTCCTAAGCGAACCAACAGGTTGACTTAGTTGCGCTCACTGGGCGTAACTCTTTCGCCCGGCTGCCGTGTTAGTCGAATGGACGAGTGTCGCGAATCGTCGCAACCGTATCTTGTGAATGCTTCGTGGGAATTAGCTGAATGGCGGCGGTCTGTTGTAATGGACACCCTTCGTCTGACGATGGGGAAAGCGCTCGGAGAATAAGGCTATTGGGGCCGACTCACTAATCGGAGGGGGGAGCAAAAGCACACTTGCCGGAGAACTCCATCGCAGCGTTTCGGCAAACCGCGGTTTCTGATCGTGATGTGAACTAGCCCTAACAGCGGAGTGAATCGAGGACTCTGCCGGGAAATTTGGCGGAGCACTTCGTGCGACCAGAACCGCTGATAGGGCGACGGAGACAAGCACCGTGCGGGCCCAAAATTTTGTGTATGTCCTGGTCTGGGACTGCAGCATAAGCAGCAATGTCCCCTTTTCTTGCAGAGTATTGTACGCCAGGCTTGGTGGACGCTGTCAACAATTACTCAAGCACTGCTTAGCCAATCCCGCAGTTGTCAGATTCTCAGCAGGATTCTCACAACGCAGACACGACCTTTCGTACCTGCGCCAGATTCGTACCATTACAGCTTATAGGAGTTTCGTTGAGGAAATGGCGGAAGCGCTCGGCGAGCACCGATCGTGATACTCCTGCTTCTTCGGCCAAGGAAGCGATGGTCCACGGCTGTGCCGGGTTCCGGTGCATCAGCGCCAGACACCTTCCAACCTCCGAATCGCGGGCGCCGGCCAACCAACCGGTTTGTTCAGGTGGAAGGTGCGCAATGTAGGTCCGCAGTGTTTCAACAAACAAAACCTCCGATAGTTTTGCCAAGACTGCTTCCCCGCCAGCGCGGGATGCATCGGTCTCGTTCACCGAAAACCGTATTGAATTCTCCAGCCATCTGCCCGACGCATCGTTGCGAATGCTGACCTTGAATACTGAAGGTAGGCCGCTAAGAAAAACCTGGCTGAGTCGTGGCTCACAGGCCATGAAGCCACAGACAAATTTGGTCATTTCCCCTCCGCCACCCATGCGTGACAGCTTCAATCCCTGGGCGACAATTCGCGCTATTTCCTTCGCCATGTCCACGGACTTCGTCGCCGGGCCGTTTTCGAGGATATGCGCGTCACCGTGGGGAAAGATCACGATGTCGCCGGTGTCAAGAGCAATGCGCTCGCCATCCACCAGACGGGCAGAGGCGTGTCCCTGCGTCAGTAAGTGGTAAACGATAACGTGTCTCGCGCCTGGCGCTAAATAGGGCGCGATCGTGGCAGAAGCCGGTGAACAAAAACTCCACGGGGAGGAGAATTCTCCGTTGTAGAACATGGCCCCTTGGAGTTTCACGACCTTCAGCACTTCGGAAAGCACATCCATACAGCCTCCCGGCAAACCCCTCCGGACTCTTGAGCAAATCATCATACGGCAACTAAGTCGTGAGCAAAGAAATCGGACGCGCGGACAAGTCCCGCAGGAATCCTGCGGCATAGTAGCTACGTCGAATCAACCGAAGCAGTGCATCGCTAGTCGATTCAAAATTTGAACATACTGGAGGATGAAGTATGGAAGTCATTCAAGGGAAACCAATCGGGGAAGCCTTAGCCCGAGAGCCGCAGTTCTACACCCCTACCTCAAGGGAAACAAATGTGTCCGAACCCGACCCTACCAAGTACTTGCGTATCGCGTTACGGTTGGTGGGTGTGGCCTTCATCGTTGGGATTTACACGTTTATTAACGTTTGGCCGTCCGGCTGGTCCTGGCACACTGGTCACTCGCATCACCTGCCGCATTACCTGCAGATGATTCTGGGGGTATACGCAACACTGGGCGTGTTTCTGCTGATCGCGAGCCGCAATCCTCTCGCGCACTTGAGCCTCATCTGGTTCACGGTGTGGTCCAGCGTTGTACACGCTGCAATCATGGCAGTACAGGCGCTGACAAATCCGGACCAAATTGCACACCTTTGGGGTGATGTTCCGGCACTGCTTGTTTTCGGTGCCGTCCTTGCGCTTCTGACACCACGAGGCACGGTAGCGACTCCTCTTGCAGCAGGCAAAAAGTAAGAACCTAAAGACACTGGAGGAAACATGATCAAAACTACGACTGCACTGGAAATCGTCGATCTGAAGACACGGCTGAAAGAAACCTGGATGGCTGGAGATTACGACCGCTTTTCGCGTTACATGGAGCAAGGCGCACGCATTTTTTATGAACAACTGGATATTCCGGCTGGATGCCAACTGCTTGATGTCGCTTGCGGATCGGGTCAGGTCGCGTTATGGGCGGCACGGGATGGAGTGAATGCTACAGGCGTAGACATCGCGCTGAACCTGGTGCAACGGGCGCAGGCGCGTGCCAAGGCGGAAGGTCTCAACGCGCGTTTCATGGAAGGTGACGCCGAAGAACTCCCGTTTGAAGATGCCAGCTTCGACGTCGTAACCAGCCTCGTCGGAGCGATGTTTGCTCCACGACCGGAACTCGTAGCCCGCGAACTGCTGCGAGTGTGCAGTCCCGGAGGCACTATCGCGATGGGAAATTGGACGCGCGAAGGATTCGTAGGCCAAATGTTCAAGACCTTCGCCAAGTTCATCGCTCCTTCCGGCATGCCAGCCCCAGTGTTGTGGGGCGATGAAACGGTAGTGCGCGAAAGGCTGGGCCCCGGCGTTTCGGACCTTAAGATGACCCGGCGTCACTATAACTTCACCTATCCCTTCCCGCCGGCTGACGTAGTCGAATTCTTCCGTCAGTATTACGGACCGACAAATCGGGCATTCGCCTCGCTAAGTGGAGACTCCGCGAAGAGCTTGCGCGACGAACTGGAGGCATTGTGGTCTGCTCACAATCGCGGAGGGGATGAACTTACTGTAGTTGCAGCGGAGTATCTGGAAGTGGTTGCGATCCGAGCCTAAGGTTCAGTATCGCAGCCTGAATCAGAGGCCTTGAAATTGACACAGCGGTACTGAAGAGGCCATCAGCCTTTCTGAAGAGAAGTACTGAGGCCGGCCGCTTATCAGTCCAGACGGGCGACGCCAACGTCGGAGTGGCTAGCGGAAGGTCGAATCCGGAATTGTCGGGGGATGCCATGAAAACCGGGAATACAGGAATAAGACTCGGCGTTTTAGCAGTAGCCGCTGTGCTCGGCCTCAGCGGTTGCTCAACTGAACAACAATCGAAAGTCTCATCCACAGAAACGGTGCGAGACGTTTCCGTGCTCTCGGTAAAACAAGCCAACATTCCCGATGTGCTGGAGGCGATAGGAACTGTGCGTGCCGTGCAGACCAGCGATCTCGCGAGTCAGATGATGGGGAACATCGTCGAAATCCGGGCTCACGAGGGAGATCGGGTTCATCGAGGTCAAGTGCTCGCCGTCATCGACGACTCCCAACCGCGAGCCGCGGTTGACCGCGCCAACGCAGCCGATCTTGCTGCCCAGCAACAACTCGTCGCCGCGGATTCCGACCTGGCCCTGGCGGAATCGACGTTGAAGCGTAACCAATACCTCTACGAACAGAAGATCGTGAGCCAGCAGGAATTCGACGAGGTGAAAGCCCGTCAGGAAGCTAATCTCGCTCGGCGCGACATCGCAAAGGCAGGCCAGGCCCAGGCGCGGGCAGAATTGAATCAGGCTATGACGTCACTGGACTATACGCGGATTCGAGCTCCGTTCAACGGCGTTGTTACGCATAAGAAATCTGATTCTGGGACATTAGCTTCACCCGGAATGCCAATCTTCACTGTCGAGGATACGAGTCGCTATCGCCTGGAAGTCGCTATCAACGAGAGCGATGTGCGGTATGCACGAGTAGGAGGACAGGTTTCGATTGCGATTGAAGCCTTGGGCAACGTAGCACTGAGGGGCAAGGTAGTGGAGATCGTTCCGGCCGCGGAGCCCGCGAGTCGGGCGTTTTTGGTGAAGATCGAGTTGCCCAAAGACACACGGCTGCGTTCGGGGCTATTTGGCCGGGCCCTGTTTTCTCGCGGCAAGCAACAGGCGCTGCTGATTCCCCGCTCGGCAGTGATCGAACGCGGTCAATTGCAGGGTGTTTTCGTGCTGGACCAGAACAAGGTTGCGAGCCTGCATTATGTCACCTTGGGGAAGTTCTCCGGGGCCGAAATCGAAGTGCTCTCCGGGCTTCAGGGTGGCGAGTGGTTTGTCGCCAATCCGGGTGACCGGGACCTGAACAGCAAGCGCATCGAGGGCGAGTAATGACTAACAAAGACTCCAAGTCGAGGACACCGCCTTCGCGAGCGTTGGGTGTGGCCGGCCGCATTGCACAAGGCTTCATCGATTCGAAACTGACACCTCTGGTGATCGTTGCCGCTTTACTTCTCGGCGCTTTCAGCATTCTCAAAACTCCACGAGAAGAAGAGCCGCAGATCGTGGTGCCTATGCTCGACGTGTTCCTTCAGATGCCAGGTGCATCAGCGGAAGAAGTCGCGCAGCGGGTCAGCGTTCCGACTGAAAAGCTGCTGCGCGACGTACCGGGCGTCGAGTATATCTACTCCATCAGTCATCCAGGGGTCAGCATGCTGATGGTTCGCTTTTACGTCGGCACCAAGGAAGAAAATGCAATTGTGGAGACTTACAATAAGCTCTACGCAAACTTCGATCGCATTCCGCCCGGAGTCTCGCAACCAATTATTAAAGTCCGCTCGATTGACGATGTACCCATTTTGGCTCTGACTTTGTGGGGAAAAGGCTACGACTCATACCATCTGCGGCGAATCGCAGGTGAACTGGAGAACTCACTCAAGCCACTCGATGGCGTTTCTGAGACCACGATCATTGGAGGCGAGCCGAGGCAAGTACGAGTCGTGCTCGATACGCAACGGCTCACAGCATACGCCCTCACACCGGGCGCGATCGTGGCACAACTCCAGAACACGAATGTCCGCGGCCAAGCCGGGAGTTTCGCCCGGGACAATCGGCAGTTCCAGGTCGAGGCGGGTACTTTCTTTACAAGTCTCGAAGATCTGGACCAGGTCGTGGTAGGAGTTCACGCGGGATATCCGGTCTACCTGCGTGACGTAGCCGAGAAGCTTCAAGACGGTCCAGCAGAGCCGAATACTTATGTTTTGTTTGCCAATGCTGACGTTGCAGCAGAACAGAAGCCGGGTGCAGACTATCCCGCGGTCACCATCACGTTCTCGAAACGCAAAGGTACGAACGCCACTGATATCTCCAGACGACTCCTGGATAATGTCAATGAGCTGCGCGGGTACGTGCTTCCGAACGACCTGAACATTACCGTCACACGCAACTATGGCGAGACTGCAAAAGATAAATCCGACGAACTCCTCAAGCACTTGCTGATCGCAACATTGTCGGTCACATTGCTGATTGCGCTGGCCCTGGGTTGGCGTGAATCGGGGGTGGTCCTGTTAGCTGTGCCGGTAACGCTGGCCCTCACTCTTGCCGTTTTCTACCTGTATGGTTATACGCTGAACCGGGTCACATTGTTCGCTCTGATCTTCTCAATCGGCATCCTGGTGGACGATGCCATCGTTGTGGTCGAGAACATTGCGCGACGTTTCAGGTCGCCGGAAAACCGAGCACGGCCGATGAAAGAAGTCGTGGTCGAGGCGGTGGACGAAGTTGGGAACGCTACGATTCTTGCGACCTTTGCTGTGATCGCCGCCGTCTTGCCCAATGCTTTCGTGCGCGGGCTGGCGGGCCCATACATGCGACCGATTCCTGTGGGTGCATCGGCAGCGATGTTGTTCTCGCTTGTTGTCGCCTTCATCGTCCTGCCATGGGCGGCATCGAGACTGCTAACGAGAGGCAGAGGAATTGGCGGCCACTCAGGGCAACAGACCGAAGGCTGGACCACCCGCTTGTATCGTCGGATGATGAACCCGCTGATTCTTCATGCGTGTCGCCGCTGGATGTTTCTTGGAGGTGTCGCGGTCTTGCTGCTCGCCGCGATCGCCTTTGTGCCTTTGAAGTGGGTACGCTTCAAGATGCTGCCGTTCGACAACAAGAGCGAGTTTCAGGTCGTCATTGACATGCCGGACGGCACGCCGCTGGAACACACAACTCACGTCGCTCAGGCACTGGGACAATATTTGGGTAAGCAGCCTGAGGTTGTGAATTACCAGATCTATGCGGGGACCTCTGGTCCTTACAACTTCAACGGCCTTGTGCGCCATTACTTCTTACGCAATCAGCCCAATCAAGCCGACATTCAGGTGAATCTCGTCTCGCGGCACGACCGCCGGGCACAAAGCCACGACATTGCGCGACGTTTGCGGCCGGAGTTGGACAAGATTGCCCATCCGTTTGGCGCCCGTATCAAGGTTGCCGAGGTGCCGCCAGGTCCACCGGTATTACAAACTCTGGTCGCGGAAGTTTATGGGCCCGATTACAAAAGCCAGATCGAGTTGGCCGCTCAGATTAAGACGATCTTTCAGCAGACGTCGGGCATCGTAGATGTGGACTGGTATGTCGAAGATCCGCAAACTAAATACGACATGAAAGTGGATCTGGAGAAGGCAGCGCTGCATGGTATCTCGCCCGCTGATGTTACGCGCACCCTGCAGATAGGCCTAGGAGGGGCCAATGCCGGCTTGCTCCATGATTCCCATTCGCGCGAAGACATCCCCATCGAGGTGCGTTTGGCGCGCTCGGATCGTTCAGCGGTCGACCAGCTTGGCAACCTGAAGCTGCCCACCCCTTTCGGTGGACAGGTTGCTCTGCAGGAAGTAACGACCCTCCACCAAACCATAACTGATACAAGCGTGTATCGAAAGAACCTGCAGCCAGTCGTTTACGTGACCGGGGATGTCGCGGGAGGAGAAGAAAGTCCAGTGTACGCCATTATGAAGATGAGCGACGCCATTGACAAACTTAAACTGCCCGATGGCTATACGGTGAAGCAGTACAAAGGCACCACCATGCCTGAGCGCACCGACCGTTTCTCCATGAAATGGGATGGTGAGTGGCACATCACCGTGGAAGTCTTCCGTGATTTGGGATTGGCATTCGCAGCGGTGCTTGTCCTGATCTATGTGATGGTCGTGGGTTGGTTCCGCTCATTTATCACGCCGCTCGTCATCATGGCGCCGATTCCGCTAACCCTGGTCGGCATCCTCCCGGCCCACGCGCTGACGGGGGCATTCTTCACCGCGACCTCAATGATCGGTTTCATCGCGGGCGCCGGAATTGTCGTCCGAAATGCAATCATTCTTGTGGACTTCATTGAGTTACGTCGTTCGCAAGGTATGTCGTTGGAGGATGCCGTCGTCGATGCGGGGGCGGTGCGCTTTCGTCCGATGCTGTTGACGGCGGCTGCTGTCGTGGTAGGAGCGAGTGTGATCCTGTTCGATCCGATCTTTCAGGGCTTGGCTCTCTCGCTGATGGCCGGAGAATTGGCGTCTACCGTTCTGTCAAGGATGGCAGTGCCGGTTCTCTATTATCTTTCCCAGGGGGGACACGCTGCTGCATCAGATCGCCTGGCGATTAGCCCCGTTCCCTGCCGCTTAGAGGTCCTGGGCCGCATGGCCAGTGAGGCATAGGCATAGGATCCTTCCACCTTGACGAGAATCTTGACGCAAACTTTTTCTGGTCATTGTCGCAGAATGTTTCCCGCCTCACTGCAAATTGCCCAGGACGCTAGGATAAGCGAATCGCATACAAGCATTAGACGAGCAAGAAACCCGGACTCCCAGATAAGTAACTCCGCATATTTTGCGGAATACTGGATCCCTCGACACAACGAAGAAGTAAATGGTCGCTCGATCACTCAAACAGGAAGGAAATGAAAATATGTCATCGCAGACAATCGCCACTACCAAAATCAGAAGTTCCGTGGATCGTCGCTCCGCCTTATTGGCTGATCGAATCGAGGAAGGCGCAGCCCTGTTAGCTGCCTTTGCTGAAGGACTCTCGGAAGAGGAATCGTGCACCGGTGTCGGCTACGGATCGTCTTTCGGTTGGCGTAATCGTGCACCATGTTGCCAGCATGTACCCCATCGAGATTGATGTCGCGCGAGCAATCGCCACTGGAAAAGCTGTTACGGACGTCACGTGGGACGCCGTCACCCAATTGAACGCCAAGCATGCGCATGAGCACGCTGAGGAAACGAAAACAACCGCGCTCGGACTCCTGCGTCGCAACAGTCGTGAGGCGGCCGATGCCGTGCGCGCGTTCACGGATGAAGAATTAGATCGCGCAGCGCCCTTTTCGCTGAGCTTCGGCGCGCCTGTCACCGCGCAGTTTGTCATTGAAGACCACGCACTGCGGCACAGCTGGCACCACTTGGCGCATATCCGGACAGCCCTAAAACCAGTGACGTTCTAACTAGGGGGTCTCTATAACGAGGTAGGGTTGGTTCGACATTACGAGGTGAATTGGCCTGGAAGCCAATCGCCCAAACAGAATACAGATATTATGCGGACACCGAGATTAATGGCCGTGCTCGCGCACCCCGATGACGAATCCCTGGGGATGGGAGGCACGCTGGCGAAATACGCATCCGAAGGCATTGATGTCTTTTTGCTAACGGCTACTCGTGGCGACAGTGGCCGCTTCCGAGGCTATCGTTTGGACGATCATCGGCATCCCGGCCCGCTGGCGCGATCAATGCGGACTCGTTCGAGCAGGAAGGAAAAGCCAACTCTTGCAAGTCAGAACTTGGGAATGGATACCTCCCGCAGAGCGATGAACGGATTCAGATGATCTGACCCTTGGTGTCGGTTCCGGAAATTCTGGCCCTCCTCAAGTGCGAGGTAGTATCAACCACTCGCGCTACATACACTGGAGCACGTCACTGGCGAGCCCTTCCGCGCGCCTGAACTGGCTCGTCGGTTCGTTTGAATGTCATTTCGCAGATGTCGGGCTTTTGCTTCGCCTTGTAAGTTCCCAGCCAGAGATTCCTCAAAACCAGCTTCTTGTCGTCGATCTCAAAATTACCGTCGCCCGAGAAATCGCGTGGCGAGCGGATTCCGCTTTCGAAGACCAGGTGAATACGGTCCTCATCGGGGGAGATGTTGTAACTGCCTGAATAATCCGGCATCCAGATGAACGGCTCGCCGGGCCTGCCAGGAGATTCGGCGCCTCCGCTTTGCCAGGTGACGGAAAAATGACCGTCATCACGAAGGGCCAAAATCTGAATCGGAGGATCCATCTGCTCGGCTGTGAGCTGCGCCGCGGGATGGCAAAGCTTCCACTCGGATTCCCACCAACTGCCAATTAGCGCTTTTTGGGTGGTTGCGTTCATCGTCTGAGACAACAATGCGCTGATAGCATCCGGCTTTTCAAGTTCAAGGGCCAATCCGGGAGCAGTGAGGGTGAGTGACGCGTAGCGCTGGTCTTGCCCGGGGGCGAACGGACGAGCTTTTTTCGCGACCTTCAGAAAATCGGTGATTTTCGCCATCAGTTCGGGCGATGCGTGTCCGGTGACTCGGTCGTCAAAGTATGAGACGGTGAGGCCTCCCGTCTGCGTAACCGTCACTGCACGATGGTACGGGGTGTTGCCACCATCAACCGAGTATTCCAATGTCCAAGTTTTCAGGTTCGGCGGTACTGCTTGCGCATTTGCAAAACTGACAAGAGCTGCGCAAGAAATAGCAACAGATATGAATGCTCGCGAGAAGTTCACATTCCCTCCTTGCTACGCATAGTTACGAGCAGCCTTCCTGCCTAGAGATTTCGCATCAGTCACTCGGCCTTTGGGGGACGTAAGCACAATCCAGCTGCGCGACCTCGTGCGGGCCTGCGATTGACTTCGAAGCCAGGCTCGCACCTGCGCGATTAAATTTTGCTGCGAAACCGGCGTCGGGCGAGCCCGAGTCGCACCTGGTAAGGTTCTTATTGCAGTGCAGTATGCCGAACTGCACTGGCTTACCATCATTCCTGACCTCCGCGGAAGGCCCGACACTGGCGACCTCCATCGTCCACGAAGACTTTTTGTCGTGACACACCATGGTCGGGCGGGGAACCAGTTCGAGCGTCCAGGCGCGCACATCCAAACGCTTCTCACCTTGCCATCGAACGTCTTGCCACTTGGCCATCCTGAGCTCGCGTGGAAAGTAAGGGAACGCTTGCACGAGGGTGAAGTCATTGAGAAGATTGCGAGCAACTATTACGGAGCCGTCGCGAGCAGTGGTTTGACTCGCCGCCACCGAGGGTGGACACGGCTCCGTTTTGCAATTGACCGTCTGCAGAAACTCGACCCTGGTGTCTGCTATGGGCTTCTTCGAAGAAGCGTCGAGGAGCACCAGACGCACGGTTTCCGCTTTCTCCTGAAGAATCGAGGACGGCCGGTCCTCGGCGGAAGCGAAAGAGAGTAGAATCGTGAACGCTGCCAGGGTTCTGTTCACCGCTTTAAGTTCCTCCTCGCCGCGACTGGCGGGCGCGTACCATCTCCTCCAAATGCTTAAGTCGCGGATCGTCGCTTGTTAGCCGGATCCAATTGTTCGTCGTGCTCAGTCGATTGATTGCGGCACTCCGGTCGATGAACGGCCGCAGCACCGGAGCCATACGAAGGATCCGCATCGTAGCCCGTCGGATCGGCACAAAGACGAACGTCACAATGGCTCCAATGAGGTACGCGATCAGCGAAAGCAAAGCCGTGGTTCGCCAGATATATGTGTGCGTCCCGCCGGTAATTTGGGCCAAGTCAGGATTCGCGGCGGAATACTGGATCGGAACATTCGCACCTTCGCGAATGTTCGCTGTACTGGTCAGATCGATGCGGTCGAGAACGTGGATCGGCTCGCTTGTTGCTTCCGGCGTGAACTCGAACTCCACCATTTCGAACGCAGGTCTAATTCTTTCTCCTGCGCGATCTGAATAAATTTCCCCAGTGTTGCTCCAGATCTCATCAACAACTCGGATCTGCCTCACCACCGCGGTGCTATTGCGAATCGGGCCAAGCGGCAGGAAGGACGGTCGCGGCATGCGCCAATACACTACAGCAATACTCAAACCCATCGCTGCCAGAAGCACGAAACCGTATCCTTTGCCCGGATTGCGCCGGGAGGCCCAGAACAGTCCTGGAAATGCGACAAAGGCGCTGGCGCCGAGCAGCACGAGTGGGAAACACACGCCTGCAATGACAACCGCGACGATACCCAGAGCTACGCTCTTCTGGATGAATGCCATCAATCCGAAGATGGCGGCCACAAAAAGCCCGCCAGCCATCGCGATGTCTTCTGGAGCAGGCGGCCCATAGTGCAGCCGACTCAGCGGGGAGGAGTTTTCAAGATACAGTCCCATTCCCGCAAACGAGCGTAAGAGGGGTGATGGGCTGTAGCGCACCTGGATCGGTGAACCAGCGCGGACTGAGCGGTAGAGACCCGAATCAACACGCTGGACCACCGTTTCAGAAATAGCAGAGTCATCTGGGCGATATTCGTAGCTGATTTCGAAAATGTGCTTCCACGAATCGCCACCCGGCAGCAAGAATGTCTCTCGTTTTGCAAGAACTTTGCCGGTTACAACAACTCCCGCAGACTTCATGTAAGCGCCGGTGACGATCCACGGCACGACAGCCAGAGCCAGAACGAATATGAAGCCTGCGATGCCTCGTTTCATTAATTTCGCCCCTTCTCACTGGTCGCCTTCTGATAACCGGTCGGGGGCTCGAACATGGATGCGGGAATCGGTTTCTCTTCCACTAAGGCTGCAGTTTCGGTCGCGCTGGCAGTTCCGCCCGCGCTCATGTTGCGCCCCATCATGGCGGTCATACTGCGTTTCAGTACTACGCCATGAGCTTCCGCGACTTTCCCGCTATCGCCGACCGGCCCTGCGACCCCCGACATCAGACTGAAATCCCGGTAGTAGCCTGCGGGAAATTGCAGCGACTGCGTAATCCACAGCTCGACTTGTGCCATCCCTGTTTTCAAAGAGTATTTGTCTGTGGGATAGCCGGCGATAATTTCGCCTGGCCCAATCTTAGTAAGTTGCGCCGGAGCGTCCATACCCATTTGGTGCAACATGGCCTTTTTCTGCGCATCCATGTTGCCGAAGGCGCTCGCGATTTTCTCGCGCGCCTCCGCAGCCGGTACTTCTTTGTAGACCTTGTTGCCGTGATCGAGATAGATGATCATGCCTCGATCAATGCGATCGATAACATCATTACCTCCCGGTGTTGTTCTGCGGATGGCGTTTGCGCTGACGTAATACGTGGTTCCCTCAGCACCGCCGCCCATCTTCATATGGATGGTGAAATCCTGCGCAACAAGTGCGGTTGCCGAGGCGCTCAAGATTGCTGCGATGCCGGCGATGTGAATTGCACACAATAGTGACTTCGTCTTCATATTCATCTCCTCATCCCTGGGATAATGTCCTCGAAAGCGATTTCGGGGGGCGCACCAAGGCGCCCATGACAGCGCCGCCCGCGGCACCGCTCATCGCAAACCAGAAGATCACCCGCCAAGGCAAACTGACGCCGAAGCCCCATACGCGAAAGCCGTACGGAAAGCTTACGGCGATGACGCCGCCGGTCATTGCGCAGATCCACACCCGTAACAAATGGAAGTGCCGGAACAACAGATAAAGCGGGAGGCCTAACGAGACCGTAATCGCAAGGCTCATCATGAGGACGCCGAGCACGGACAAGTCGGTGGCCAAAGGCTGGCCTGAGTCCAGGTTGGCCAGCAGAATAAGAAGCGCCGCCAGGGCAACCGCGCTGGTAAATGCGCCCAGCGCCAGGACGCCCGCAACTCGCAGCGGTTCTTTCATCGCCACCTTCACTGCCTCTCCAATTTCGTTCCGCACGCCTCGAACAAAGGTCCAGGTTCGAATCAAGCATTTTTCTGCGATATCGGTTGCGCCCTTCTCAGCACAAATTGGGGCGTGTTGCAAACCGGAATTCGAGTCATGTTTGCTTAACGCTCAAGCTGCGGCTAAATATGGCGAGCACGACCGCGGAAAGATCGACAGCATGACTCGCCCATCCCTCAACCACTATTTCTTGGTTTCTTTCTCGATCGTCATGGCTAACCTATTTTCATCAGTTCCACTCGACGATTCCGGGCGCGGCCTTCGAGAGTGTCGTTTGTGTCTTTTGGTTGTGACTTGCCGTAGCCCGAAGTACTGAAACGATCCCCACCGATCTTGAATTGCTGCACGAGTGCGTTTTTCACGGCGGCCGCACGTCTTTTCGAGAGGTCCAGATTGAACTGATCTCCGCCGATTGCGTCGGTGTGTCCGTTCACCTGCAGCTTCCAATCCGGATGGCGGCGCATCACTTCAGCGATGTCTTTTAAGGTGGGCTGCGATTCATCCCGCAGCTTGTCACTGTTGAACGAGAAATAAATGCTGTAGATATCGACCTTCTTATCTTGACTAAGGGCCTTTTCAAGAGCCCTTGCTCCCTCGGACTCAGCCGCGCCGGTGCCGTTTCCATCCGGCATCTTCCCGCCACCACCAGCGCTGCCCGCCAGCATCGCGGCTGGCCCATTGCAGCGGCTATTGATCTTTATGACGCGAAGCGTGTCGAGATCGCCGCCATTCGGCATGTCGCAGCGCCCCGCGTGGACGCTCATAAGATTCAATTGAGGCATCGGCTGCTCAGGGTGTTTCCTCCACTCGTCGCAGAATCTCGCCTCGTCCTGCGTCACTGGAGGAACGGCGCCAATCCCCATGCGGAAGGCCAGAGTGAGAGGATTGTTTTCGTTATCGAGAAAATCGAACTCGACCTTGTCGCCCACCGACTCCCCCTGTGCGCGGATCGCTGTCAACTGGGTCGGCTGATCGTTGACGACTACCGGCACCTTCACCGTCGCGACTCTTTTGAGCTTTACCGATTGCAGGTAATCGTAGTAATTCGGACGCTTGTTAGCATCAGTGGTGAGTTCGAGCCCGCCATAAGCATTGGAGAACTTCATCTCAACTTCCCCGCCAGCTTTGAGAGCGCGCAGAATCGCTTGCGACGTCCCAATTGCCGTGGTGCCAGGAATCGTCTCGGCGGATTTCTCCAGATACACCTGCTGATAGGAGGCACCTGTAGTCAGGTCGCTCGTTAGGATCGTGCGATGCAGATTGGTCTGCTTGAGTTTGGGTGCATCCGAAGAGAACGGGTCAAAGGTCATGGATTCGGCGGAGTACTTTAGATGAACTTCTTTTGCGTCCATCGATTCGATCGTCTTGATCGATTCGTAATCACCGGTATTGCCGCTGATCGCCGTGACAACGGTCAGCCCGGGGCAGAGCGGAACGGACGGCTGTACATTCGTTTGCGCAAGTGCCGCGGTAAGAGCTAACGCAACTAAGAGAGCGGAAAGGATCGTTGGGAAACGCAGTTTCATTCGGTGACCTCGACACTCCGGTTTGGTTTACGAGTATTAATTGGCGCGTAAGCGAATGCTCCGTCGTTGCTACGATCAAGGCGCCGGAGGGCTGAACTTGAACGCCGCCTCATCCAGCGCTGGATTCAATTGCGGCTCGAACGTAGCTGTCACCCGGCTTCTTTGGCCAGGAAGCGCTTCGAACTCCTCGAGCATCTTGCGAATCAGGAATGAATCACGATCAATCCAGACTGTCACTTTGCGCTTGTTGACTTCCTTGCCCGACGCCGCATAGACATCGCTAGCGCGGCCGTTAATTTGGTGGCAACTGTGTCCGCTGACTTCTTCCACGCCGGCCAGTACGGGGTCGGCAATTTTCAGCATTTTCGCCTCGAGGGCCTTGCCGTAGAGCAAAGTGGGAATCTTCATCGAGATCTCGGCGGTAGGTGGACCGGACAGGTTGAGGGCCGGAGTGTTATTGGGATTCGGATAGTCGGTTTTCTGACCGGTTGTCTTCCACCATGTGTGAAATGCGTCCGGGTCAGCCCAGATCACGTAGCGGTCGCCGCCTTGTTTGTTGAACTCAAGCAGGAAGTGGCGTGGAGAGCGGTTGAACGCGGTGGAGAAAGAGTGCTTGTCTTCGCTGGAAGTGCCGTATTCAACCAGCACCACGCCGGTATCGGCGTAGGACTTCATTTGCGCATACGCATCGCGGCTCTTCTGGAGGATTGATGCCCCCTGCGGGTGCGCGGACAGTCCGGACAGCACGAGCACGCTGAAAACAGCCTCAGATACAAGGAATCTGATTCGCCTCGGCACTGGAATCATCTTCTTCATAAGATCACTCCACTCTTCTCTGTCCTTGCGGATTCATTCGAGTAGCACATGCTCAATTTATTCCGACAAGGAAGCTTCCTAGAGCCCCGGTGGGTCCCTGAACGAAGAATCGAGGGCCGGTCGCGACGACGCCCACGCCCTTGTCATTGGTCCCGGCGGAAACCATCACCGGGTTGCAATTGCCTCCGGCGGCGCAGGCATAGAAGAGGCCGGTTGCGTGTTCCCCCTCGCTGATCGCGGCGATTGGTTTGTCCCCACCGCTCATCACCCCGATGCGCCCTCTGCCGTCCTCCGGGACTTCCATGACCGCTCTGCGCCTCCCCTGGGCATCGCTAACAAGCGCTATTCCCGCGAGGGTGGTCGGGCTCTGGCCCAGGCCTGCAATCATCTGGTCGGAGCTGGAGAAGAATCCCAATCTGTAATTACCTTTCTCCAGACTCTTTCCCAGTTCGATCCTCCTCTTACCCTGCTCACTCACGGTAAGTCCAGCAAGGCGAGGAGCATTGATGCCAAAGCTCACGATGTTATCTCCACCCTTGGCGAAGAAGATCCCTCCTTCTTGAAAAGCGGCTATCGCGGCAACCGGCGTATTGCCGCCATCAAACAGGCCGACTCTGTTCGCACTCACAGAGAAGATCAATTTGCCTGAGCGATCCACGACCTCAAAGGGCGCGACTACTCTGCGCTTTCCAATTGCGGTGCAGCCCAGCTTCTCCAGTTCGGCCAGTCGACGATTGATGTCCTCAAGGGTAGCTCTATCGAGTGTGATGCCGTCAGGGTTCTTGTCGATTGGCGGGTTCTGCTCAAATTCCCAAGTGACGTTCTCCATCATCAGGCTTCGTTGCCCGCTCGGGCACGAAGCGGTCAGGGCCACCATCCGCAACACGCCGTCCTGACCGGCGCAGACGTGAACGTAACCTCCCTGGCTATTCCCCGAAGCCTGGGCATAGATTGCGGCTCGGCCCAGCAGTAAGTTGAGGAGACATCCAATCACGAAAACAAGAAGAACCGTAGGTCTGTTCATGTTGTCGGCGACTCCAAATGATCAGATAACGAACTCCAAACCTCTATCTGCGAAGGATCCTGCGCTCCTCGCTTTCGAATCGAGATGGGGCTATGGCGTGCAGGCCGGCCCCGCCGCGCACCCCAGCATGTAGCTTGCAGGAAAGCCGGACTTCGGCAAATACAAGAGCTTCGGCGGAAAAGCCATCACGACGCCGTAGCGATTGTCGTTTGACTTCATCATGACTTTCGCGTTGCTGGCGGCATCGGTAAGCACCAGGAGCCCTCCGCCATTACCGGACTCCGTTAGTGACGCAATTCCGTGACCATCAGCGTTGAAGATGTCGAATGACCCTTTCCCTGCGTTGACCTCCATCGCAGCTCTCGGACGGCCGCTCCCATCTCCGATGACGATTGCGCCTGTCCCCGCCTTGGATTCACCGATGCCTGCGATCACTTTGTCGCTCATGGGAATCTTCAATGAGTAGTTCCCGGCTTCCTGCCTTCCCACATCGAGCCAGGTAAAGTCTCCCTCGGCAATTCGGAGATCAAGGCGACTATTGAGTGCGCTAATGGATGTTGTCACCTTCCCATCGGAGCTACGAGCAGCAAACGCTCCACCGTAGGCGGTCGCTCCCATCGCCGCGACCACAGTTCCACTGGGGTTGTAGAGTTGCATCCGGCCGGGTCCAATACTGAGAATCACCCTGCCCTGGTGGTCGACTACCTCGAATACCGAGGTCTTTTCAAGCTCTGCAATCCGGCGTTCAATAGCGTCAAGAGGATCGGATGGGGATTGATTCGACAGCGGCACGGGACCCAACGCATCATTACCGGGATCTGCCTTATTGATCTCCGGGCCCGACAACTCTATCTTTTGAGTTCCGCGTGGACAGATGCCGGAGGCCGGCGATCGCAGGATGGAATCCGATCCTATGCATACGGTCACGTCATTGCTCTGGCCGGCGGCCGTTAAAACACACCACGGCGCCACCGAAAGTACAAGAATGTTGGTCACGGTGCGAGTGATCTTCTTCTTGATTGTCATCATGTTTAGTCCCTCTGAGTGCTCAGGCCGCAAAGACGTTGTTCACAATTGCACGATTCAAAGAACGTCCAAGCCTGCCGTCGAGTCAGCCGATTACTTCCCGACAATCACGCTTCCGGGCAGGCCCAGACCCGGGGTTGGCACAAATTTGAATCCGAGTGGTCCTGCCATGACCTTCCCGTAGCCCCCCGCATCCCCGGCCTCGACCATGCCCTGGCCGCCGGCATTACCGATCCATAACTTGCCTCCGTGGTGCTCATCGCCTTCGGTCAACTGAGCGATCGGATTGCCGCGCGGAATCTCAATCACTCCGGCACCGTTTGCCGATACGGCCATGGTCGCCTTTGTTCCGCCCGACGGATCGAAAACACCCGCCAGACCGTCGCCATCTGAAGACACTCCGATTCCAGCCACCACTCCACCCGACCCTGAGCGTACATACAGTCTGTAGTTCCCGCGCCCAGCACTCTTTCCGAGATCAATCCTTAGATTGTTGCCCTCCTTAAGCGCAAGCCCGGTAACCTTATCGCCAATGCCAAAGTACGCGACATTGTTTCCTCCCGTTGCGGAGAAATTCCCACTTTGTCGATCCGTTCCAAATCTGGCTACGGGTTTGTCGCTGTTGTCGAACAGCGCCGCTCCGTAGGGGTCTACGATGAAGATTCGGGCGCCGTTCCGGTCCTTAAGCTCGAATGGCGCGACCACTTTGCTGTTGGCCGGCGCCGTGCAGTTCAAGGTTTCGAGATCCTTTAGCCGGCGATTCAAGTTATCCAGAATGGTTTTGTCTGCCGGCGTCAAATTTGCGGGGTTCTGGCCATTGGGTTTCCCGGCATCGACGTCGGGGCCGCCCGCTCCTTTGAGAAAGAGGCTCTGCGTCCCATTGGGACAAATGGCGCTGAGAGGTACCTGTCGCAATACATCCCCGCTGTCGGCGCAGACATGAATAGCGGGGTCCTGGCTCTGCCCGAGTGCGCTGAGGTTCACGACACCGGGGCAAAGGATTGTGGCGAGCCCATAACCAAACGTAATTGCGAACACGACCTTGAGAGACTTCATTGCGGTTCGCTCCAACGTTCTGCGTGGCGCCCATTCCCCTCCCACCTGAGTTCAAGGGCGTCGGGATTCCAAAACCATTTCCGTCCACGGCGTGCCCACACGACGCGCTCGCGTCCTGTACCGTCCCGGGCCACCACGCGATAAACGAGCTGCGAACGCGAAGTGTCCAGCATCGAAAAAGGCCCAAGCCGCAAATGGCGATATTTCA
>Ga0335080_10002354_pt1 | contig 18802 bp, 16 predicted proteins | sample Lox_Sample_34_FD_206720 | JGI IMG/M metagenome (GOLD analysis project Ga0335080, IMG submission 206720) | Soil microbial communities from Loxahatchee National Wildlife Refuge, Florida, United States - Lox_Sample_3.4 | ecosystem: Environmental > Terrestrial > Soil > Wetlands | place: USA...
GTTCCCAGCAGGCGACCTTCAGAGTCCCGCATGGGAGTGGTACGGAGCCGGTAGCTACGCGACTGCTTGCCGAATCGCAGGGGCAGCATCGCCGCTTCACCCTCTGCCGCGATGGGCTTCTGCATCGCGATCGCGTCGCGGATGGCGCTCAGGATCTTGTCGCCTCCTGGAGTATTGGTCAGCGCCATCCGATCGTTGGCCGCTTCTCCCAGGATTTCAGCCGCAGCCTGGTTGAGCTTCAGAATATGTCCCTTGGCATCGGTAACAATGATCGGTTCAAAGATGGATTGCAGCACCGCATCGGAGAGTTGGAACTCCATCTGCCGGCGGCCGGCCTCGCTGTCGCGGAGGTCGCGGAGCCGAAGTGCAATGCGATTCACTTCGGCTGTAATCTCGCCAAAACTGTCACGTCCGCCCCACTCAACGCGATGTTCCAGGTTGCCCCCCGCGATTTTCCTGGTGTCGCCAGCCACCATCCCGATCGGATGGAGGACCAGCGCCACCGTAGCCACTTCGACCAGGATCAGCGAGATCAGAAGAGCGATGGCCAGATGGAACTGCCCCGCTGCAGCCAGGGCACGATGGGTCAGGGCTACCAGGCTCACCCCGAGAGCGGCAACAAGAACACTACCGAGAATGAGTCGCTGCGAAAGGTTCAGCATCTATCGGGCTCTGCAACGAAAGGAACCCACACTCTCATTCTGGCGTAAAGACCCTCAAGGCGTAAATCGATTCACGCGATTTGCTGTTGATTGCGAGGACTTTCTGCCTCGCGATGATCAGAGACAGAGGAGCCCCGGCAGAGAAAGCCCCAATTCGGCTCGCTGCCCCTGGCTTCGCAACTGCTCAATTCACCAGCTCATCAGGCATTCGACAGACGCTATAGGCATCCTTCTGATAGGGGCAAGACAGCCCCAACGGTGCTGTTCCGTGAATGACGGTCCAGTTTACCTCCGGATACCTTCGGCGCAGACTGCGAAACCGCGCAAGCGAAAACCCGTTGAGTCCGTAAGTCGCGTCGCTCATCGGTTTCCATTCCTCCGCCAGGTCGGGAAACAACGAAACGACGCCCCCGTCCTTGTAGTAGTCGGCGAGTGCCGACCGCTCTGATGTGGCACGGAAGCCATGAACATCCACCACGTCCTCTTTGAAATAACGCGAATCGACCGCGAAGACTGCGTTCGTGGGGGTGTTGTGCCGGATCCATAGCAACGTGTTTACCCACGGATTCCTGCTTGTCTCGGAAGGAAACTCAATTTGCGGACTGTTCGGATACGTCGCCCGGGCAACGATAAACATGCCGATCGCGAGCGGCATGAAGAGCATCGCAGGTACCCATCGGCGGTCCTTGGCCAGGTATTCTCCAGCAACCCCGGTGAGCAACAGAACAAATACGAGTGTGATCAGGTGGAAAGAGCGCAGCGGTTGCAGCCGGACGAACATCTCAAAGTCCTGCGACGAACAGAGCAGAAACGCCGTGGCAATCGAGATCAGCCCGAAAGGAATCAGCGCAAAACTGACCAGGCGAAATCCCGGTCGCGTACCGCGCAGGTCCGATTTCCAGAACCATGCCAGAATGGCCAGCGGCGCAAGCATTCCCAGCCAGTGATACCAGGTCCAGTTGTAAAGGAAGAAGTAATCGCGGGAAAACAAGGCTTCTCGATAAGGTTCCTGGGCCGGTGAGAAATGGAAGCCAGAAGGCATCAGGGCGATTCCGGACACTGGTACGGCCACTGGCTCACGCAAAACAGGTCTGGCGCGGCGAGTCGTCCAGATCACTCCCGTCAGGAAAGCCACGTAAACCACCATCTGCGGATGAATCAGGGCCGTAATCATCATCGCCACAGCCACGCGAGCGTAACGCGCTTCAACCAGGCTCGCCAGGGCAAACAGTGTTAGTGGTGTTGAGAACGACCTCGCGGTCAGGTAGGGATCGATGAGCAGCAGACCTGTGTTGGTGGCGGGCATCGTCAGGACTGCGGTGGTCATGAGCGTAGCGGTCCACCTGGCGCGAGACGAGGAGAAGCAGGCGACAACGAAAAGCCAGCACGATGCCAGCGTTCCAAACAGGGTAGCCACGTACCAGGCAAACAGGGTCCAGTCCATCGACAGGTGAGTGATCTTGGCCGTTAGCGCGAGGATCGGCCCAAAGAGCGAAAGATGACCATGCGAAAGGAAAAACTCTGTCGCATAGGGATACAGATTGGGATCCAAAAATTTCCGCGCAGCGGGTACGTAGATTTCCGCGTCTTCAACCCCGGAATGGTAGCCGCCAATAAGCAGGGCGATTGCGGTGAGACCGAGAATTTCAAATAGAGGGAAGCGCTCTTTACTGAGCTGTTTCATTCATACTCCGGCCACGACGTCTGCTCGCTGATCGCGAAGGATATTGTTGAACGGTGCGGAATAGCTCAACGAATCGCCGCACAAATCCAGACCTTTTAGAGTTAGAGGGCCTGAAGCACAAGAGAGTCACCCAGCTCCATGCGAATTCGATCAGCCGACAAGCAGAAGGAGGGACTGTGAAGAATACCGCATTTTATGAGACGTAGAATATTGATTCTAGTAAGCATCCCTCACGGGATTCGACATACCGCAAGAAGTTGATTGTGCCACATACATTTTAGCCCCTCTTGTTGATCAAGCCTCACAATCACCCAATCCACGCCAAAATCGTCCTTGAGTTCTTCAAAATCCGCCAGTTTGAAGTGCTGCCATCGGGCAGTCGCATTTACCTGGCGTTCCCAGTCGGGGCCTAGTTCGGGCACTTGTGTGACGAGGGCCGGGTCCTTGACCATGTCGGCAAGTTGGCTGCGTTCGGCCAGAGCGCGGAAGCTGTGGTAATCCTCGCCTGGGGTCGACAGGTAATACGGGTCCATCGCGAAGTATGCAGTGGGCGGCGTATTGACGCGGATCCAGGCAAACGACTGCAACCACGGATTGCTGGGCTCAATGCCCGGAAGTTCGAAATGTGCGCTGCCACTGAACTGCGCGCGCTGCGGAATGAACATCCCAAGGTTGATCAGGATCAGGAAAGCCGCCCAGCGAAGGGTGTTGCATTTCAGCACGTACTTGCCAAGCAGACAACCTCCGACCAGGGTCATCAGAAAGTAGATGAGATGCAGAAAGCGCATGGGCTGCATCGGCGTTAGCCGCACAAGCGCCGGCGATCCCAACACGATCATCGCGACCGCCTGTTGGAAGACTCCATAGGAAAATACGGCAAGTGCAAAGCGCGCCAGCAGTGTTTCTTTGCGTTTGAGCGCGATCCGCCATAACAGCCAGAACAAGACCAGCGGCCCAATAGCCCCCAGCCACTCGTACCAGGTCCAGCGGTAGAGAAAACAGTAGTTGCGCGTCTCAAGGGCCCGGTGCCAGATGGGCGTTGGCGATTCGAAGATCCACCCCAGCGGGACCGCCGATGCCAGCGCATCGCGAAGCGAGCGCAGCCATGCATGCACCGGCTCGAGCATCGCCATCGTAAGAAAGAAGCAGAACGAGATGCCGAGCGCAGCCATGATGGGGTGCAGCACAAATGAGATCAGAAGCAGCGGAACAGCCTGCCAGAGCTGATCCCGGAGTATGCGGGAGATTGCAATCAGCACAAGCGCTGATGCGATGTTGCGCGGGTGCAGGTGCTGGTCGGCCAGGTACAGCGCCGTTCCTGAAACGGGTAGCGTCATCATTGCGGCGGTTAGCGCGACGCCGGCCCATTGCGCCCGTACATCGTCGAAAAGCACTCGCGCGATGCTCCAGCATCCGTAGATCATCAGGAGAATGGAGATGAACTGAAACATCAACTCTGTTGCTGCTACCTGGATATGCGAGACGCGAACGAACTCTGCTACCCACTTGTCGAAAAGCGTTGCCTGAAGCTGAACCCGGAAAAACTGCGAGTCATGAGGATACAGGACGGGGTTCAGGTCGCTCTTTACCGCGGTCAAATAGACCGCGTCATCTTCGATGCCGGGGTGATACCCCATCACCAGCATTGCCAGAAACGAGAAAGTCAGGATAAGCAGGGCATTGAGATTCGAGACCTTATAGAAACGTTTCAGAAACTGCACTCCAGAACAAAAATCCGCCGACGCGGGAATTTCAAGTCAGTCAAAAAGTCCAGAGGTGAGCGCAGCCGGGAAACCTCAAGGGTAATAAACGCGCGAACCGGAAAAGGCAGCTACCCAATTGGACGAAAAGCTCAAGGTTTAGCCGACTATAATCCATTGAAATTTGGTTCGGCAACGCAATTTGGCCTCAAAAAGCCGGAATCGGTTACTGGAAGAGGTTTTTTGCCGCATTTGGGGGATGCTCCAACGTCTCTTGAACGTCTATACTCCCCTAAACTGCCCATGGTGACTGCGGCAATCCCGTCTCGCATCGTCTTCGATGCGGCAACTGAGTCCGAACTGATCGGAACCAGGCCACTTTCCCAGAAGATGGCTCTCACCATACCCACGCTCCGTGAGGCAGGAAATATCCCTGTCCTCCTCGACCGGGTGCGAGCCGCTCTCGACCCACTCAAAATCGATTATGAGATTCTGATTGTGGACGACGACAGCTGCGACGGCACCGAGGAGATCGTCACCGCCATCGCCCAGAAAGACCCAAGAGTGCGGCTCCTCGTAAGAAAAGGACAGCGCGGCCTTTCCGGTGCAGTCCTGTACGGCTGGGCAAATACCAGCGCCTCGATCGTCGGCGTTATGGACGCAGACCTCCAGCATCCTCCGGAACTGTTGCCGAAACTGGTTGCCAGTCTCCAATCGGGGACCGACCTGGTGATCGGAAGCCGTTATACCGAAGGCGGCGGGCTTGGTGAATGGAACCCGTTTCGCAAGCTCCTTTCTGCCGCTGCCGTATGGGTTACCTTGCCCATTCAGCGTACGGGTCTCCGCGCCAACGATCCCATGTCGGGGTTCTTTTTCGTGCGCCGTGAATGTCTCAACGGAATTGCGTTTCAGGAAGAGGGGTTCAAGCTGCTCCTCGAGATCCTGGTCCGCGCCCGTCTCTCCTCGGTGCGCGAGATCCCGTTTGCCTTCGGTCAGCGATACCGCGGCGCCAGCAAGGCCAATCTGAAAGTCGCCGTGGACTACGGCCGCCTTCTGGCCAGGCTCTATCGAAGCCGCTTCGGATTCAAACAGGCGGTTCCCGTCAGGTCCTTCGACTGAGATTCTTCAGATTGCCGGCAACATCTGCCGAAGCACAAGAAATGCGGCCACTCCTAGAAAAAACACCAGCGCCATGCGTATGCCCGGCTCTCGGTTGACCTCGGGCACCAGGTCGCTTGCTCCCACATAAAGCGCCACACCGGCTGAGATCGGCAATCCATAGGGCATCCAATGGGGTGCGAGTTCAATCACCAGCACGCCCCCGATTGTCGCAATTGCGAGCGCGACCGCGGCATAGAAGGCTGCAGACCGGCTGCGTCCGCTCGCGAGCATCACCGAAGCCATCGTGAATCCTTCGGGCGCCTTATGTAGAAAGATCGCGAGAAAGATCAGCCAGCCCAGCCCGTTGCTGACCACGAAGCCGGACCCGATAGCAACACCATCAAAGAGTGCATGAACGCTCAGACCCCCAAGAACCGAGTAGCCGGTCCTGGCCGAAACAAATTCGTCGTGGTGGGTCTCCTCGCCGTAGTGAAAATGCGAGTTGATGGTGTGTTCGAGCAGGTGAACAACGCAGTAGCCCACCATAATCAGCACCGGCCCCAATACAGGGTTCAAGTGCAGACTCTCCGGAGTCATCTCCAGCAGTGCTACCGCCATCAGAAATCCCGCGCCCAGTGCAACGAAGTAGCGCAGATACCGTTCGATGCCGCGCGCCCGGACCAGCACCAGCCCGCCGGCCACATCAGCCAGAGCGGCGAGCACACCGAGCACCAACGAAAGCTTGAGCATCCTTGCTACCCTACCCGCTGTGGCGGATGTGTGTGTCACCGCCGCCGAAACCAGATTCTGTGTTCATCCACTGTGCCGGATGTGCATGACATCGCCATCGTGCACGACGTAGTCCTTGCCTTCAAGTCGAAGCGTTCCTTGTGCGCGCGCCGCGGCTTCACTACCGGCCGCCAGAAGGGCGTCCCACCGGATAGTCTCTGCTCGGATGAAGTGATGCTCGAGGTCTGAATGAATGGCACCGGCTGCCTGAGGAGCCTTCGACCCAGCCGGAACCGTCCAGGCGCGGCACTCGTCCTCTCCGGCAGTGAAGAAGCTGATCAATCCCAGCAATTCGTAGCTCTTCCTGATCAGCCTCACCAAACCGCTCTCATGCAGACCATAGCTGCCCAGAAAATCAGCCGCCTCAGCCTCATCCATCTCGGCAAGCTCCGCCTCGACCTTACCGCAAATCGCTGTGGCGCCGGCGTTAGGCCGATGTGCCGCCTCCCCCAACTTGTAGCGCTCCACCGCCGAGTCAAGGTCGCGGCCAAGGGTCTCGCTCTCGCCTATGTTAACTGCATATAAAACAGGTTTTTGCGAGAGGAACATGAATCCTTTGATGAGCTTCTTTTCCTCCGGCGTCATCTCCAGCTCACGGAGCGGCTGCTCGTTCTCAAGAGCCTCTTTGGAGCGGATCAGCAGGGCTCTCTCGTGTTCCAGATCGTTTGTCCGGCCTTTCTTCAAATCCTTTTCCACGCGCTCCAGTCGCTTCTCCACCTGCCCCAGATCGCTGATCATCAAGTCGAATTCCACGTTCTTCACATCGCGTAGCGGATCGATCGGGCCGACATGCGGAATCGCATCGTCCTCAAATGCCCGCAGCACATGAATCAACGCATCGACATTGCGCAGGCTCGTGAGGAACGCCGTCTCCTTCAGGGCCTCCTGCCCGATGGCTGCCACATCGACATACTCTACGGTCGCGTGGGTGGTCTTCTTGGGGTTGTAAAGTGATGACAATTTGTCGAGACGCTCGTCCGGAACCTTTGCCACACCGATGTGGGCTTCGCGCGGATTGGAGTAGCCCTTATCCTCGAGCTTTGCCTTGGTAAGAATCTTGAACAGCGACGTCTTGCCCACCTGCGGCAGGCCGATAATGCCAGTTTTCATGTATTTCCAGATTCGCCCCTGCACGATACCTTGCGCGCTTCAGGGCCTCTACGATGATACAAGACAGGGAACGGCCTCTGGATTAGGGAACTGCCCTGGCGATGCGTTGCTAGCGCTGAAAAGAATCGTGTGCGATCTCAATGCCCCGCATCGACTCTTCACTCCAGACAAGCGGATGTCCTTCGCAGGACACGATGGGCTCTCTCAGCAGTATGATCCGTTTGATCGTTTCCCAGTCGGGCGCTCTGGATGTGTAGATGGCGTGACGCTTTCCGCAGTTCTCGTGCCCGCATTCACATTCGATTCTCCACAGCGAAGGGATCGGTTCATCTGGGACCTGAATTTCATCTTCCAACTGGACGTCGTTCTGCGTTCGAATGCACACGTGCGCGTGCTTCAGGCACAGAAAAGCTGCCGGCCAGGTTCCCATCGGCAAGTCATGCGGACCCTCACCCATTCCCAGTAAGCTTTGAGCCGGCAAAGGGATTCTACAGGGATCGGAAGGATTGAGCTTCGGACAATCCAAAACCACCGCAGACACCATCGTGAACATCGTGATAGTCCTTGCTGCAGATTGTCCGATGTTTTGCCCTTTCACTCGGCTATTCGTTTGATCCCAGGCAGTACCAACGTCATCTGCGTGTCGGCGACGACGGCCCGTGCGCAATGATCAGAGGAGCCAGCCGCAGTGCACGCCATGTAGGTTTTGTTTTCAACTGCGCCGCTTCACAAACCGTAGTGCTGAGAACTCGCCTGAAACCGCTGCGACCTTCGTGTCCACGATCCCTGTCGCAAGCGCGGTCATACGCACCAGGTTTTCGTTCAGCGGATGCCCAGGGCCCTTTCGGTAGATGAACCAGATGGGAACGCCTGCATCGAGCCGATCAGCGGCATCCATAAGCGCTGCGTGCAGTTCCTCCGGCGTATCCACACGGGCCAGGATCAAGTCACCCCTGCGCCGTGAGACACCCTTCGCTTCTGACAAGGCACCCTTCAGCGCGACATCATCGGCGGACCCTATCAAATGGACGGTCGTCTCAGGATTGATGCCAAGTTTCTTTGCGAGTGTCGGCGGCGGTTTCAACAGTGCGTCAGCCCACCTTAGCGCCATCGCGCTACCCAGTGACAGCGCGACAGGTTCTCCCTCGATTTTGAAGCGCAACTGGTCGCCATCAACGTGTACGTCCTGCATCTTTGCAAAGGGAATTCGCTTCCGTGTTTCTCCGCGCAGGATCAACTCAGGCGGCTCGAGCAGTGCTTTCACATCGCTTTTCCTGCCGTTCCAGATGCATGTGCAAAGCGCTTCACGTCCCATTGAGGTCTCCTGCGAGGTTGGACCTTGAGCATTGTCGCGTCAGGCATCAGGCCGCGTCGATTCGGCCCAGGCCACCAGGGAGACGGTCGCGATTCCCAGCAGCAGGATTGCCATCTCAACGTGCTCGCTGCGGTTGTGCAGCATGTTGAAGTGTGCGGTGATCGGATTGGTGCTGTCGGTCGTGTCGATGGCTCCGCCTGCCGCGGCTCGATCGCGCTCCATCGCCGGAATAATCCCGTACTGCGAATAGGCGGTGCAGCCCAGCATCAGCACCACAAGCACCATCGGCGCCGGCACCGAACGAGGCTTGTAAATGTGCCACGCCGGCGCAAGAGCAAGAAGCGCAAGCAGTACCAGCCCGCAGACAATGCCCATTCCATGCAGGATGCGAAGCAGTTCACCGACGATGGAGCCGGCGGTGTGAGTAGCCCCCTGCAGAGTGCCAAATGTGATCGCAGCAACTATCGGGAAAAAGATTTCAGCGCCCAGCCAGACAATCAGCGCGAGATAAAGCAGCGTTCGCAGCAGCGTCTTCATGGGGGAAGAATACAGCAGCAGGGTGCAGGGAATAGGAAGCAACGCGGAGAGAGTAGGAAGGCGAGATCGGGAGAAGATTCTTGTGGCGAATGCCTGCTCTGTGAAGTGCAGATTGGGAGTATGATTTGCGGCAGCGTGTAGATTACGATCGCGCGACGCTGCTGGTAATTTTGCCAGTTCCGCGTCAGCGCGACGACCGCCTTGAATGTCAATGAAGGATATTGAAAGTCGAGGGAGGACACTTTCCAAGTGAAGACCAGATTGTTGAACATCGGAATGCTTGTCGGGGCTCTGGCGCTGATCTCTTCGCCCGCTGCCTGGGGAGCGGACGGAGCTGCTCTCTACAAATCGAAGTGCAGCACCTGTCATGGCCCCAACGGCGAAGGGAAACCTGCGATGAAGGCGCCGACGCTGAAGGGCGAGTCCAAGAGTGCCGATGAGATTGTGGCCTTTCTGACAAAAGGTGATCCGCAAAGGAAAGCGCCTCACAGCAAGAGCATTTCGGGAATCGATGAGACACAAGCCGGGGCCATTGCGGAATTCGTGAAGACATTGAAATAGGCCGCCCCAAAAAAACAACTGGTGCTCGCGGAGACTTTCCCTGGAGCGCCAGCTTTGTTTGGATTCTAGGCTACGAGTTCTTCTTTAACGCACGCTTGAGTACTGTCTCCAGCGCAGCCTTTGTCTCTGCATATTCAGCGGGAGAAACTGCCCCGGTCAGCTTGTCGCTTTCCAGCGCGAAAAGCTCTTCCTTCAAAGCATTCAGCAGCGCGCCGTTCTTCGCAGCAGGCGACGTGGGCGCATGCGCAGTAAACGCCGTAGGAGCCGCAGCCGCGCTCGATCCGGGGGCCACAGCAACACCCGGAGCGCCTGCTGGTTTGCGCAGCAGGAATGCAGCCGCTGCCACAAACACCAGCGCGAGTCCGCCAAGGATCCACCATTTGTACTTGCTCAACGGATCTGGGGTGTTGATTGGCTCGCCAATTCCGCCACCCGGCTGTCCGCCAGCCTGCGCAGGTCCGGGTGCCGGGGCACCCTGGTCTTCGCGCGGCATCGAGCCGTTTCCTGAAACCGTGAACTCCAGCGCCTTGCCCGGTACCGCATTCTTGGCAACGAACGTCTGGATATTGGGGTCCTGGTTGAGCGCCGTGAAGTTCGATCCTGAACCCGCCTCAAACGTCATGCTCTTCGGCAGCAGCACGCCGACGTTCTGCGCGCTCAGCGAAACCTGCGGCCGAAAAGTGAATTTGCCCGAGTACGGAATCGAGTAGGTGATGTTGAATTGCGTATCCTTGTCACCTTCATCTGGCTGGATGGGAAAACTGAAGGCATAGTGGCCCTTCGGTCCATTGGGCTGCAGCTTCAGCGTTGTGGGAAGGCTGCCCGCTTTGGGCCGCTGTCCTTGTGCCAGCTCGATCTGCGCCTCTTCGGGCAGCACAATCTCAAAACTCTTCGGGCTCCACTGCGTGCGCGGCGGCATGCTGGTGTTGTGCACGAAATACCTCTCCAGCACATGGAGCGTGCCGTTCTCGGCCTCCAACTCCATCACGTCCGCTTCAATGAAAACGCCATCCACCTTTGGAGCCACGTCGTACACCGAGATCTCGGGAACTGTACCACTCTGGGGAGCATCGGCGAAGTACTCGGCGCCCTGGTGCGTCACCTTCACAAGGGAGGGAGCGTTCGTTGGACGGTTGATCGTGTAGTGGCCGTTGGGGTCAACGGTGGCGTGTGCCACCTCGGTCATTCCTGTCATTGGTTCCACCAGCACAACCGCATCCCCGCTCGCGGGCTTGCCGGTTGTCTTGTTGGTCACCGTACCGGTCAGTTGCGTGGCCTGGGCCAGCGCACTGGCAAACAAAAAGTTTAAAGAAAGAACCGCTATAAGAGATTGCGTAGATTTCATTTTCCTGTTCGAACCCTGACTTTCGCTGAACTGCGTCTCCGATCCCCTGAAACCTGATTCCTGAACCATGTTTTCACGCCTGCTGCTGCAGGTGTTCCATCTCGGCCAGCAACAGCGCCGTCTCGTTCTCGAGTTGTGCGCGTTGTGCGAGAAAGTCCTCTTCAGGATATTTCCCGGCGCGATACTCAAAATTCAGATCGCGCAGATTCTCATAGAGCTGTTCCTTGCGCTCCTCGAGGTAGTCGAGCCGCGTCTTCTGCCGCTGGCTCGCGAACGCATTCTCGGGCCAGAAGGTGTAGAGGAACAGCACCATGGCCATCAGACAACCAAGCGCCAAACCCAGTGTCTCGCTCATCGCTCAATAACTCCCTTCACTTCCGGTTTCGCGGCGGATTCGCTCGCGGATCGCATCCATCTCCGGAGTGCTCGCCGGCTGGGGCACCTGCGTCTTCTTTCCCACGGACCAGTGCCGCACCAGCAGAATCGTCCCCAGCAGAGCGGCCAGAAATACCGCGAAGGGCGCGATCCAGGCCACCAGGTCGAATCCCGATGTCGTCGGGGCGGCCAGCACCGTTGCGCCATATTTCGCCACGAAGCTGTCGAGGATCTGCTTATCCGAAAGCCCGGCATTCATAGCCGTTCGCAGTTCAGCCAACTGCACCGGAGAGTCCGGGCAGCCAACGTGGTTGCACTCACCCAGAACCTGCCCGCAGCCGCAGCTGCACATCATCTGATGATTCAGCCGATCGTAACGCGCGCTCGAGTCGCTCGCGCCTACAGAGAAGCAGACAGCGACAGCGAGCAGAATCGCCTGCGTTGCCTTGATCCAGTTTCGATTGTGGAGCGATGCTTTCATGTCAGTCGCCGCCTTTGAGCACCGGAGTCCCGACGGACTGTGCAGGGCTCGGAACCGCTGTCTTCACGGCCGCTGCTGCTGGAGTGAGACTCGGAACCAGCGCCACGAACGTGCCCAGCACAATCAGCACCACGCCCGCCCAGATCCAGCTCACCAGCGGATTCAGGAATGCCTTGATGATCGGTTGTCCGCTGTCGGGATTCGTCCCTTCAAACACGACATAAAGGTCCCAGCTCGGAACCGAGTGGATCGCCACCATGGTCTGCGGCTGCTGGCTCGCCAGGTAGACGCGCTTCTCAGGCGCCATCTGGAACTGCTTCTTGCCGCCGCGATATACGTCCAGCAGCGCATAGTCCGAGTTGTAGTTGGCGTTTGAGTCTTGCGTGAAGCCGACGCATTCCAGTGTGTACGGCCCAACGCTCATCGAGTCGTGCAGAGCGAGCTCTTTCTCGGTATTACGGTTGAACGCCGACCCGCAGAGTCCCACTACCACGATGACCACGCCGATATGAATGATGTATCCGCCGTACCTCCGCGTGTTGCGCCGGATGAGCAGATACGTCGCGGCCGCCAGGTTCCGATGTGTTTGTTTTGCAATCACAGCGGCGCCGCGCAGAAATTCCGACGAGATCGCCGTGAACACGCTGGCCGACAGTGCAAATCCTACCAGCGCGTAGAAGTTGCCGGCATCGAATGCTCCGTCCTTCCACGGCCGTACTCCGACTGCCAGGCAGACAATCACGGTGGCGAAGAGGGCAATGCTCGGCAAAACGAAATTGCGCCGGATAGCCTTCAGTGAAGTAGCGCGCCAAGGCAACAGCGGACCCACGCCAGTGAGGAACAGCAGGAAAAGTCCAATCGGCACCGCTACGCTGTTGTAAAACGGCGCCCCCACCGTCACCTTGCTTCCTTGTACATATTCGCTCAGGATCGGGAACAACGTGCCCCACAGGATCACGAAGCAAGCCGTCAACAGCACAAGGTTGTTGAAGAGGAAGCTCGACTCGCGGCTTACCAGCGATTCAAGCTGATGCTCGGCATGCAGATGGTTGCGCTGCAGGATGTAGGTGAAGATGCATACCGCCAGCACGATTCCCATGAACACCGTGAACCATGTGCCGATCGAGGACTTCGCAAACGCATGTACTGAACTCACCAGGCCTGCGCGCGTCAGCAGCGTGCCCAGCAGGGTGAGCAGGAACGTGGAGAAGATGAGCCACACGTTCCAGCTCTTCATCATCCCCTTCTTTTCCTGCATCATCACCGAGTGCAGGAAGGCCGTGCCCGTGAGCCACGGCATGAAGCTCGCATTCTCAACTGGGTCCCATCCCCAGTAGCCGCCCCATCCCAGTACGGCGTAAGCCCAGTGCATGCCGAGGAAAATGCCGCCCGTCAGAAAGAGCCAGGTCACCAGCGTCCACACACGCGTGATCCTGATCCACTTTTCACCGGGATATCGCATCATCAGTGCGCCGAGCGCAAAGGCGAACGGCACCGAAAACCCCACGTAGCCCAGGTACAGCATCGGCGGATGAATCACCATCTCCGGATACTGCAGCAGCGGATTCAACCCATTGCCGTCCTCCGGAATCGCCCCGCGAAGCAGCGAGAAGGGTGGCGCGGCGAAGTTCACCACCGCGAGGAAGAACACCTGCACTGCCGCCAGAATCGTACCCGCATAGGCATAGAGCTTCACGTCGGTCTTGTGCCGCAGCCGAAGCACAAAGCCGAAGGTGCCCAGCAGCCAGCACCATAGCAACAGTGAACCCTCCTGGCCGCTCCACAATGCCGCAAATTTGTACGCGGCAGGCAGCGCCCTGTTCGAGTGCTCCATGATGTAGGTGATGGTGAAGTCGTTGTTGAAGACTGACCAGACCAGCGCGAATGCCGCCGTAGTCACTGCAAAAAATACGGCGATTCCCGCCCGGCGTGCGGTGTCGGCCAGGCGCTCAGGTGCAATCGGAGCCGGCTGGCCTGTCGCGATCAGACGCAGCGCCACCGCACCCGCGAAAAGGTTATAAGCGGCCAGCGCCAACGCTATGAGAAGAGAAAGACTGCCGAAAGTTGCCATGGAGGTATTTACTCCAACTTCCACTTATGCTGAAACTTACGCTGCGATGTTCTCGACCTCACGGTCCCGGCGCGCGTCTTCGCCACTGGGATAGAGACCCCCATCTATGATTCTCGCACTCAGGACTGATACCTCAGGGGAATCTAACGAGCTTATTCTCAACCATTTTAGGCTTCTTCAATGTGATTTGCCTCACACCATCGATGGAAGCAAATCACAGGCAACGGCCTTGCGGAAGTGCGGCAGATGTGCGGGTTCGCTTGATAAAGAGACGGTTCATCTCCCTAATGGTCTCTTCCAATTCCACCGCGGCCCGCGGCCTAGCCGGTTCGAGACAGCCCCACTCACCAGAATTGACAACCGAGGACTGATAAGGGAGAGCTGGCTGAACTACCCGAACAGAAACTCCTTCTCCCGCAGCTCCTTGATGCTGTCCCGCAGCTTCGCGGCCTTCTCAAATTCAAACTTCCGCGCCGCCTCGCGCATCTCCGTCTCGAGCTTCGCGATAAACGCGTCCACATCGGCCTGCGACTTGAACTCCGGCAGCCCAGCCGCCTCTTCCACTTCGATCTCGCCGTACTCCGTCTTCAGAATCTGCGCCAGCCCCATATCGACCTTGCTGATCACAGACTGCGGCGTGATGCCGTTCTCTTCGTTATAGGCCCGCTGAATCGCCCGCCGCCGGTCCGTCTCGCCGATTGCCTGTTTCATCGAATCCGTCATCTTGTCGGCGTACAGAATCGCTCGCCCCTCCACGTGCCGCGCCGCCCGCCCGATCGTCTGGATCAGCGATCCCGTCGACCGCAAAAATCCTTCCTTGTCCGCATCGAGAATCGCCACCAGCGAAACCTCTGGCAGGTCGAGCCCTTCGCGCAGAAGATTGATCCCGATCAGGACATCGAATTCGCCCTTGCGCAACCCCGCCAGCAGCTTCACGCGCTCCAGCGTCTCAATCTCCGAGTGCATATACCGGCAGCGCACGCCCACCTCGGTGTAGTACCCCGCCAGGTCCTCCGCCATGCGCTTCGTCAGCGTAGTCACCAGCACACGCTCGCCCCGCTTGGCGCGATCGCGAATCTCCGCGAGCAGATCGTCAATCTGCCCCTTCACCGGCCGAATCTCCACCTCCGGATCAACCAGCCCCGTCGGCCGAATCACCTGCTCCACCACCACGCCCGCCGACCGCGTCAGCTCATACGGTCCCGGCGTCGCCGAAACATAGATCACCTGGTGCACCCGGGTTTCAAACTCCTCAAACTTCAGCGGCCGGTTGTCTCTCGCCGAGGGCAGCCGGAATCCATAATCCACCAGGTTCTGCTTCCGGCTCTGGTCCCCATGCCACATCCCATGCACCTGCGGAATCGTTGCGTGGCTCTCATCCACAAACAGCAGAAAGTCGCGCGGAAAATAATCCAGCAGCGTCGGCGGAGGCTCGCCCGGCAGCCGCCCGCTGAAGTGCCGCGAGTAGTTCTCGATCCCGTGGCAGTAGCCCATCGACTTGATCATCTCCAGATCGAACCGCGTCCTCTGGTGAACGCGCTGTGCCTCCACCATCCGTCCTTCACTCTCCAGCCGCGCCACCCACTCGTTCAGCTCTTCAATGATCGACTCAATCGCCTGCGCTCTCCGCTCCGGCTGCACCACGTAGTGGCTCTTCGGATAAATCGGCAGTCGCGAATACTTCTGCTTCACCGTCCCGAACAACGGATCGATCTGCGCCAGCGATTCGATCTCGTCTCCGAACATTTCAATCCGATACGCCGACTCATCGTAAGTAGGGAAGACCTCGATAATGTCGCCGCGCACCCGAAAAGTCCCGCGCCGAAAATCTGCATCATTGCGTTCGTAGAGAATTTCAACCAGCCTTCGCGTGATGTCCTTGCGGCTGATCCGCTGCCCCTTTTCGAGCAGCAGCAACATTCCGTAGTAAGCCTCCGGCGAACCCAGGCCGTAGATGCAGCTCACCGAGCTGACAATGATCGCGTCTCTCCGCTCAAACAGCGAACGAGTGGCCGACAGCCGCAGCTTGTCCAGCTCCTCGTTGATCGTTGCTTCCTTCTCTATATAAAGGTCGCCCGCCGGAATGTACGCCTCCGGCTGGTAGTAGTCGTAGTAGCTCACGAAGTACTCGACCGCATTGCCGGGAAAGAACTGCTTGAACTCGTGGTAAAGCTGCGCCGCCAGCGTCTTGTTATGCGCCAGGATCAGAGCCGGCCGGTTCGACTGCTCAATGATCTTGGCCATCGTAAACGTCTTGCCCGACCCCGTAACCCCCAGCAGCACCTGGTGCTTCTCACCCGCCGAAAGCCCACCCACCAGCTCCTCAATAGCGCGCGGCTGATCACCCCGAGGCTTATAGCTGCTCACCAACTGAAAATCCATCCATGGATTATACCTAAATGGCGAAGATTAGGCGAAAATGGACTGAGAAGTTTCAACTGAATTTCGCATCGTCTCTCATTCAGAAGGGCACCTAATGGCAACCCTCGAAACATCTCTTGTCACCGAAACCGTTTTGAACGGAATCCGAAGAGCAGAGGGCATGCGAAACTTCATTCTGCAAACGATTCCAGACAAAATCATCGTTGATACCGAAGAAAAGGTTCTAATTGTTGCGCTATTCTCGCTCGTTCTTGAGCACCACGGAGCGGTCCTTCATTTACTAAAAGCAGGACGTTTTGACGGCAGCGCGCTTGCCCTCGTCCGACCGCTTATCGAAGCCTCCTACCGGGGCCACTGGATCTACTGTTGCGCCACTCCGGAAGCCATCAAGCAAATCAGTGTAGGCAAGGACGCTTATCCCAAACTGCCCAGGATGGCATCGGACGTCGAAAAGAAACTGGGAACAGGTGGCTACTTTGCGGCAATTGTCCCGCACCTTCGTACGCTGCATGGTTACACGCATGGGGGCATGGAGCAGCTAGCGCGACGATATGACGCGCCGCTTGGCAATGTGAGACCAACTTATCCAGACGAAATCAAGGCGGAGAACATCCGAGTGACAACTGCGCATCTTACCGCTCTGGCAATAGCTTATTGTCAACTCATCTCACAAGAGAAGTCGGCTGGGGCTGATCCACTAGCGAAGGCGATAAGTGAGTTCTATCTTCCCGTCGCATGAGGGCAGGCCCACATCTCACGCGTTCCCAGATATGGGTGCCCCACATCTCGCTTTTGAGATGTGGGTCTCTGCATCCTCCATAAACGCACAACCATCTAGAATGATCCGTTCACCCGTATCTGAACGGAGCCCATGCCCAACCTCACCCGCCGCGAAATCCTCGCCATGCTCCTCACCGCTCCAGCCGCCACATCCTGTTGGCCACAAGACCTCAGCGGCAACGGCCCACCCTGGATCCCCCTGTTCGACGGCAAATCCCTCAACGGCTGGAAGCCCAGCGAGCACGAAGGCTCATTCAAAGTCATCGACGGCGAAATCGTCGCCCACGGCGAGCGCTCGCACCTCTTCCACACCGGCACAGTCCACAACGCCGACTTTCGCAACTTCGAGTTCTCCGCCGAAATCAAAACCGTCCCCGGCTCCAACTCCGGCGTCTACTTCCACACCGTCTTCCAGCCCTCCGGCTTCCCGTCTGCCGGATTCGAAGTGCAAGTCGAAAACAACCCTCCCGCTCCACTCACCGGCTACGTCGAGCGCAAAAAGACCGGCTCGCTCTACGGAGTCCGCAACGTCTACAAGACCTTCGCCCGCAACAACGAGTGGTTCACGCTCTCGATCACCGTCCGCGGCAAGCGCGTCCAGACCCGCGTCAACAATATGCTCGTCGTCGACTACGTCGAACCCGACCCGCCCTTCCAGGCCGACACCAAGTTCAGCCGCGTCCTCAACCACGGAACCTTCGCCCTCCAGGGACACGATCCCGCCAGCACCACCCACTTCCGCAACATTCGCGTCCGCCCCCTCCCCGACACCGCCGAAGCCACGACAGAACACCCCCAGGTCGACGACCTCTATCGCGAAGTCATCCGCCTCTCCACCGAGAACTATCCCGTCGTCGACTACCACGTGCACCTCAAGGGCGGCCTCACCATCGAGCAGGCCCTCGAGAACTCCCGCCGCCTCGGCATCAACTACGGCATCGCCATCAACTGTGGCCTCGGCTTCCCCGTGCACAGCGACGAAAGCGTGCAGCAGTACCTCGGCAGCATGAAAGGCCAGCCCTGCTTCATCGCCCTTCAAGCCGAAGGCCGCGAGTGGCGCACACTCGTCTCGCCCGAATCTATCGCCCGCTTCGACTACGTCTTCACCGACGCCATGACCTTTACTGACGACCACGGTAAGCGCATGCGCCTCTGGATCGACGAAGAAGTTGGTAACATCCCCGACGCACAGGCCTTCATGGATATGCTGGTCGATCGCATCCTCGGCGTCATGCGCGAGCCCATCGACATCTACGCCAACCCCACGTTCCTTCCCAAGCAGATCGCCTCCGACTACGAAAGCCTCTGGACCGCCGATCGCCGCCGCAAGGTTATTGCCGCCGCCATCGAAAACAACGTCGCCATCGAGATCAACAACCGCTACAAAATCCCCAGCGCGTCCTTTATCAAGCAGGCCAAAGCCGCCGGCGCAAAATTCTCCTTCGGCACCAACAACGCCGACGCCACCCTCGGCCGCCTCGAGTACCCCCTCCAGATGGTCAAGGAATGCAATCTCGCCTGGCAGGACATCTTCGTCCCCAGACCCGACGGCCAGAAGAAAATCCAGACAGCAAGCTGAATACAACTGCCGGCAAACAACGAGCAGTCAAAAACGGACTGGCTCATCCGAAGGGTGCACCTCAAGCTGAAGTCAAGCCGCCCTTTGCGCCAAAACTCGCAAACGGCTGATTCCAAAAACAAATCATCTTCCGCTCGTTTGCAGGTAATTATGCCTCAGAGGCGCACAATGGAGCCGTAGAACGATGGCCGGCGACGAGCACCGTCGGCGCGATCGTCAAGCGCGCCGGGATGGTGGTGCCGCAGAAGAAACGGCGGCGGACCGAGCCGTACACCGAGCCGCTGGCGCATGCGGTGGAATCGAACTGCGTGTGGTGCGCGAACTTCAAGG
>Ga0335080_10002356_pt1 | contig 18792 bp, 17 predicted proteins | sample Lox_Sample_34_FD_206720 | JGI IMG/M metagenome (GOLD analysis project Ga0335080, IMG submission 206720) | Soil microbial communities from Loxahatchee National Wildlife Refuge, Florida, United States - Lox_Sample_3.4 | ecosystem: Environmental > Terrestrial > Soil > Wetlands | place: USA...
TTTTTGGCGGAGCATTTCATAAACATCAACCATAAAAAGGCCTCCAGATTTTGAATCAAAATGATGATTGGGCCCCACGCGAATCGTATCTGCTAAGGTTCGGCTGTTATCACTTCTGAAAGAACGAGCGAGTAGCTCCGTCGTCTGCGAAAGCCGAGGTTACCCTGGGGGATTGCCCTTCAGCTTAGTGGGGCGATTCCTCAGTGTCAAGCGCCAAGCGGGCGTTTTGTCCATGATTTTCCCAATTTGGTGCGCTACGGGTGTGCATTGTGGTGGACCGGCGCGGCACGATTGCTATCATGTCTGGGATGCGAACCGCTCATCGTAGTATGGTTACCCCTTCGTTTCCACACCCCATTGGAGCGGGGAATGTGTTACTGATTCTGCTCCTGGCGGTTAGTGGGCTGGCGGCTCAAACGCAAAAGTCCGCCGGTTCTCAAACCACGAGGTCGCTTGCTCGAGCGATCGAACGAACGGAGGCGGAGGGGCACGACGCGAGCCTGCCGCCACACGTGTCGGACCTGCTCGGGATTTCGCCCGACAAACACGAGGTGCCGGTCAAGCAGCTCGTCCAGATGGGAGAGCCGATCCGTGGTTTCGAGGTTTCTACCCTCAAGCCGAACGATGTTGTAATTTGGGTCGAGAGCCCCGCCCAGAAGCAGACCACCTTTTATCTGATGTCGCGCCGCGGCACCCTACGGAGAGTTCTGGCGGTCATAGAAGGGACCGGCCACCCTCGACAACCCACAAAAGACGACCAGACTGCATTTGCAAAGGAGAAGCAGCGCTGGGTGGATCAGCTTGTTCCGAAGAATCCTTGAGGCCGTGATCCGCGCTGCATGAAGACGCGGGCGGGGTCAGTGGTTCTCCTTGGCATTTCATCCTCCCAGGTTTTCCACCATATTCACGTAACAATAACCTAGATTTCATCTTCGCTTCACCGGGCGACAACAAAAATCGCTTAGGCTGCCCACATCCCTGTGTCTTGAATTGAAATCCCCGAAATTTTGCTGATAAGAGAGGAACGAAGCATGAAGGTTCATGTGGGTGTTATCTCGATGTTGCTGAGTGTGTCAATGTTGAGCATGGGGCAGACTGGCGCCGGAAACGGGAATGCGGTCGCCCTGGCCAAGAAGTCCCCAGCCGTGCGGACCGCCTATAACTACCTGGTAACGCAGGCGCAGCTTTTGCGGGATAAGAACTTGCGGGAGCAAACCCTGGACGCCATTAGCAATCCGTCAACCTGCGTGTATCACCGCGCCAATGTGAGTCCAGCGATGCAACAGGCGATCGTGCAACAGCTTCTGGCGGCGGGATTGGTGGATCCAAACGACAACAACACTTTTCCTGGTGGTCTTCTTGCCGGTGTCTATCCGGCGATCGTGAACGATGGCACAGCGTGCCCGCGGCTTCCGCAACCCTTCTTCTCGGCACCGGGAAGCGTATTCTCCGGGCATCATTCGTATCCCGGCGGGCTGATGATTCACGAAGCTAATAACGACACCTCGGATCAGTATCTGGCCAACCAGTACCGGGCGATGTACGGGCACTCGGATGACGGCTTCGTGTCGCTCGATCCGCAAGTTCTCAACAAGAAGCCAGACGAAAAGAGCAGTGTGTTCATCGACCAGGACATCATCATCGGCGCACCCATCTGGCACGACTGGGGCAAGAGCATTGTGTTTCAGTGGAATGCGGATGGAACCGAGTTTCCTGAGCTGAACTTCGGGGGCAACGGCGTGACCGATGACTATGGCCAGGCGGGAGATTCCAAGACGGGAGCCCACCACATCATCAGCGTTGCCGAATCCATGGCGCGTGGATTGTCGCCTGCGTTCGTCATTACCCAGGCCTCAGCTCATTCCAATCCGACTTCGGGCAATGAGTACAAGGTGGTGAATTGGCTGCGCGCGGCTGCGATCATGGCGCAGATTGATCCGGTCGCAAAAGGCTATTTGATGCTCGATGCCAAAGGCAACTTTCGTCTGCCGGCGCTGCGCGCCCTCGGAGAGATTGATCTTGCCGATCAGGGTCAAACCAACGTGCTGGCGGAATACACGCTGCACAATTTGTCGGACGCCGACTTCACTTACTCTGGGCCGGCGGTCACTGCGGCTCAGACGATCCTGCAGACGCTCGCGCCGCGGTACGGATACGATCCGAGCAATGCGCCGGTGTACAACAACAGCTACCGCAATCCTGCGCTCAGCTTCCTGACCGGTGAGCACATTTTGATGCTCTACAGCAGCCGGGGATTGGCGGGCGTGCAGGCTGAACTCGACAAGTTGCGGAAGAACCACACAATCTGATCGATCAAGCGCACGACATTCCCACGTCTCGCAGACCCGGCGGGACGTGGGGTACCCCAGGGACATCTTCGGTGGCCACGGGTCACAGGCTTGCTTTTCTACTATGATTTGCTCTTGGCGCATTCTCGGCTGTCCACCATCGGCAGCATCTTGCGGCAGCTATGTCCCCGATGCCGGTCGGGCAAGATTTTTCGGTCCAGCGTTTATTGGGGCCTTCCCAAGATGAACGACCGGTGTCCCGACTGTGGCCTGCATTTCAATCGCGAGGCGGGATATTTTCTCGGCGCAATGTACATCAGTTATGGTCTGGCGCTTGCCGTCATCTGCGGGTTTGGTGCTGTCCTGTGGGCGGTAACTCGTTGGCGTGTGGACAAGGTCGCGCTCTGGGCCGTTGTGTTGTTCCTGCCCCTTGCGCCTATGCTGACCTTTCTGTCGCGTGTGCTTTGGATTTATCTCGATCAGACATTTGATCCGGAGGCGAAATAAGGCTGCTTAAGGCTGGGAAATTGCGACCTGTCGCGAAAGTCGCAATCGAATGGGCAGCCACCTTTACGGGAGGTTGTCATGGCAACTCTGGAAGTAGCTTTCCTGCACAACCAGTTGGAAGAGCGGAAGCGACGTCTGGAAACAGCCATTGCGCTGGCACCGCAGAAAGCGGGCCTGGCTGGCCTGCTACGCGAAGTCGATTCCGCGCTCGAGCGAATGGGCAAAGGTAGCTACGGGCTGTGCGAGACTTGCCACGATCCGATCGAGCAAGACCGGCTGTTGGCCGATCCGCTGGTGTGCTATTGCCTGGACCACCTGAGCTCGGCACAACGGGCTGCGCTGCAGCGGGACCTTGAGCTGGCTTCGCAGGTGCAGCGCAATTTGTTGCCACAGCCGAACCTGCGGAGCGGTGGATGGGAGACTAGCTATCATTACGCGCCGGTTGGGCCCGTCAGCGGCGACTACTGTGACTTGATCCAGTCGGATGGAGAGCTGTTCTTTGTGCTTGGCGACGTCTCCGGCAAAGGGGTGGCGGCGTCGATGCTGATGGCGCAGCTACATGCATTGTTCCGGAGCTTGACTGGGCTAGGTTTGCCGCTCGGGCAAATGGTCACGCAGGCAAACCGTGTCTTCTGTGAGAGCGCGCTGGCTGGGCAGTATGCCACTTTGGTGTGCGGACAAGCCAAGCCGAGCGGGGAGATCGAAATCCATAACGCCGGGCACTGGCCGGCAATCGTGGTGGGGCGTGGGGGCGTGTTGCGCATTGAATCCACTGGATTGCCGCTGGGGATGTTCCATGAGTTCGAATTCTCGGCCACGCGCCTGCACCTGGAAACCGGCGACATGCTATTTCTTTACACTGACGGGCTGTCAGAAGCCCGCCGCGCGGACGGCGAATATGGCGTGGATCGCGTTGCACACCTGGTACGTCAGCAAGGCACGCGGCGTCCCTCCGATCTCATTGCCGCCTGCCTCGACGACCTGCACGCCTTCGCCGACGGCCCAGCATTGGATGACCTGACTTTGCTGGCCATGCAGCGCGTTGGGTAGGCGTTGGCTCCACCGTGGGAGCCGACCTTCGGTGAGTGATTTACCTTTTGACAGGCAATGTGATTTGAAACTTCTCCAAAAACACTCAAATGCGGGCGGCAGTCGTGTACCCGGTCATTCGCAAGCTCAGCGAAAACCCATTTTCATCTCACTCTCTGTCGAGAATTCAAACCCAGTTTGTTTTGTAGTGCTGGATTCGACGAGTGACTTTATATGGCGGTCCAGCCGCCATCGATCAAAAGAGTGTGACCGGTGATCAATGATGCGGCCGGGGAAGCAAGAAAGACGACGGCGCCTGCGACCTCCATGGGCTCACCGATGCGGTGCAGCGCCGCGATACGCTCGATTGTGCTGCTTCTGAAGGCCGGATCAGCCAGCGCGGATTCCGTACCGGGCGTGTGAATGAATGTAGGTGCAACAGCGTTGACCCTGATGTTGTACTTGCCCCACTCCACGGCCAGACACTTAGTGAGGTGCGCAATGGCGGCCTTCGTCATGCAATACACGGACTCGGTCGGCAGAGCTATAAATCCCGCTTGCGAACTCATGTTGATGATGCATCCACGCTTTTGGCGAATCATCAGGCGCCCGGCGGCCTGACTCGCAAAAAATGTCCCTTTGAGATTCACTCCCAGAGTCAGATCAAAATCTTCTTCGCGGACGTTTTCCGCGAGGTTCTCCGGGGACAGCCCGGCGTTGTTGACGAGGATGTCGAGGCGGCCAAGATGTGCAGCCGCATCGTTGATGGCGCGAGAGACTTGATCGCGTTGTGTCATGTCCATCTGCAATGGCAATACGCGCCGGCCGATGGCCTCTATCTCTCTCGCCAGTTCCCCTCCAGTTTTCACATCTCGCAGACCGAGCGCCACATCAGCGCCCGCATGAGCAAGAGCGAGAGCGATGGCGCGGCCCAGGCCGCGAGCGGCGCCGGTTACTAGTGCCACATCGCCGGTCAGATCAAAACCAGGGAAGTCATTGGGCATGGCAAGCATCTCCCTCTGGCTACGGTTCAGCACTGGTGGCCTTAACTATACGTGAGTCCGGTTCGACAAGTGTTTTCGCCACCACCGGCCGTGGCCTTGGTTCGTACTACACAATGAAGGACGTCGTCGGACAAGTGAATACCAATTCCTGTGGCGACCGCCGTTGCTGCTCGACGGGGATCACCATGCGAAGTGACATCGGTCACTGCATTTTTCGCAATTTCCTGCATTGTGTCGAGCAGAGGAATCGACAAATGCGGACGCATATGATGGGCGCGGGGTTGTTACTCCTCACAATCACAACTGGCAACGTGCTGATTTCTTGCGGTGGCAGTTCTGAGTGTGTCGGGGACATTCCGGTGCCGAAGCTGCAATCAGTGCAACCGATGACGGTCAACTCGCAGGACCCTTCCACTACTCTCTCGCTTTCGGGCAGCGGATTTAGTTCGTCGTCCAAGGTTTACCTGAATTCGATGTTACTCGCGAGCACTGTCATTGATTCTCACCACATTACTGCGACCGTGACGTCAGAGGCGTTGTTCGTGGCTGGTACGAGCAGTGGTGTGCAGATTTGGGTCACGAATCCTGGCCAGATTGGAGGAGGACTCCTGGGTTGTTCCAACGGCGGGAGTTCGAAGAGTATATCCCTAACCGTCACCTAGCAGGGGCTTGGCCTTGGGATGCCATTCCTTCGCCACTTCACGGGTGGACGGCCGAAGGCGGCTGTCGGCATATGAGACGGCATGAATTGTCGGCATCGAAAAACGCCCTGTGCTGTCACCACATCGTGTGCTCTCCTGCCGGGGAGTCTGTTTGGCGATGCTGAAGTCAAATGGAATGTTGACCTTCATCAATGTTATCTGGGCGGCGGCTGAGGTGACCAGGATGGAGATCGCAAATAGGGTTTTGTGCGATCGTGTGGAATGCGCGGGCTTCGCCCGCGGCCGTTTTGTTCTGATTGTTGTGACCTGAGAGGTTGAATGAACTTCACACTGAGAGCCGTTTCTTTTGCCTGCTTCGTATTGGGAGTTGGAGTCCTCTTCGCGCAGCAAAAAGAGGGGCCGATTCGGTTGCATCCCCAGAATCCTCACTATTTTCTGTATCGCGGGAAAGCTGTAGCTTTGATTTCCAGTGCGGAGCATTACGGGGCGGTCATCAACGGGGAGTTTGATTATCACAAATATCTCGGCGCGCTGAGTGCAGCGGGGATGAATTACACGCGGCTGTTTGGGGGGTCGTATGTGGAGATGCCGGGGAAATCGTTTGGGATCCGGAGGAATGACCTGGCACCGGAGCCAGGGAAGTTTGTGGCTCCTTGGGCGCGGATTTCGGAGGCGGGCTACGACGGCGGCGGGAACAAGCTCGACCTCGCGAAGTGGAATCCGGAATATTTTTCGCGGCTGCATGATTTTCTGGGTGAGGCCGCGCGGCTGGGGATCATTGTGGAGATTGGGTTGTTCTCGTCGCAGTATGGCGAGATGCAGTGGAATCTGTCTCCGTTCAAACGGGAGAATAACGTGAACGGGACGGATGCGATCGATTGGAAGAAAGTGAATACGCTGCAGAATGGGAACATTCTGGCATTTCAGGAGAAGTATGTGCGGAAAGTGGTGCGGGAGTCGAATGCTTATCCGAATGTGATATTTGAGATTTGCAATGAGCCTTGGTCGGATCGTCCGGTGCTGGCGAATGTGGTGAATCCATACTTGTTTTCGGGGAGGGATCAGTATCCGAACTCGATCGACTTGCCGGATGAGGCGACGATGGACTGGCAGGAGCGGGTGGCGCATTGGATTACCAGCGAAGAGGTGGGGCTGCCGAACAGGCACATGATCGCGCAGGATTGCTGCAATTTTCGATATGCCATGCACGATTCTGCGGGACGCGATGTGCTCCCCGGAGTGAGCATGGTGAATTTTCATTATGCGTATCCGGAGGCAGTCACGTTGAACTACGGGCTCGGGAAGGTTCTCTCGTACGATGAGACTGGGTTTCTGGGACAGAGTGATGATGCGTATACGCGGCAGGCGTGGAATTTTATGCTCGCGGGCGGGAGCGTGTTCGACAGTCTGGATTACTCGTTTTCTGTGGGTCATGAGGATGGGTCAGATGTTGAGCCAAATGGACCTGGGGGTGGGAGTCCGGAGCTGCGGCGGCGGTTGAAGATCTTGGGTGATTTTCTTCGCGAGTTGCCGCTGGTGGAGATGCATCCGGATTATGAATTAGTGAAGCACGCAGGGGGAGTGGTCGTGCATGCGCTTTCTTCGGGCGGCGGGGAGTATGCGATCTATCTGGATGGGAATGGGCCGACGGAGTTGAGATTGAATCTGCCGGCAGGGGAATATTCGCTCTCATGGATGGATGTGGTTTCCGGTGAGAAGAAGGATGCCGCGGCCCTCCAGCACTGTGGTGGAGAATGCGTCGTGAAGTCTCCGTCATTTCGGAATGGGATTGCGATTCGGATCGCCCGGCGTGGCGAATCAAGAAAGTAACAAGTGGGAATAGTCTCGGTGTCAGGCCGTTGATCTTTTGCCCCTTCGGCGCCTCCGCCATTTCCCACCTAGCACTGACGAACTTGGCCACGGGGCGCTCGCGCGCGAGGTTCCGCGGCTGACAAGGCTGGAAGCTTTCCACTTCGTCTCGGTCATACGATTCTCCATTTCCAACTGCTGATATAGGAGCTAGAGAGAACCACCTGCGTTTAGGAGCGCGGATCGGCAGAAGTGGAACGTAACGACCGGACTACCGCGAGTTTACTTTCCTGGTTCCTTTCGCGCCACCGGAGAAAAGGCGGGAACGCGGAGCCGGCGGACAAAGTCAGGAGAATAATAAAAGAGGATCAGGACGCAGGCCCATGGGATCCCGCCCAGACCCAGGAAGAGGTGGGGGTAGGGTTTGACGAAATCGGCGAGGAGGCGGAAAGAAGCGTAGGCGACTATGAAGAATTTGAAGGCGTCGCCAGGGAGGAACGGCGCCGTTGATCGTTCGCCATTGGTCGTTCGCAAAGTTTCCGCTCTCCGGTTGGGGGGTGGAGGGAAGGGATCCTCCGACTTCGCCGTGACTTCACTTTGCTTCGTCCGAGCTTCGTTCAGCATGACAGGGCTCTCGGAATTGAGTTGCATGACTCGGTGCAGGAATGGGATCAGTGCGATGAGAAATGTGATTTCGTAGAGCTGCGTGGGGTGGCGGGGGATGCCGTCGCCGAAGTTGACGCCCCATGGCAGTGTGGTCGGCGTGCCGTAGGTGTTATCGCTTAGGCCAGTCAGGAAGCAGCCGATGCGGCCGATGGCGATACCTATGGCGAGTGGAATGGCGTAGAGGTCACCAGTGGAAGCACGGAGGCCGATGTAGCGTTTGACCAGTTCGACAGTAAGGAGGCCTCCGATAAGGGCACCCACTATGGTTTTGCCTCCGGCCAGGTAGGCCGGGTTGTGCAGGTTTTGCAGTGTTACTCGGGGGTCTTCGAGCCAGAAGAGGATTTTTGAACCCAGTGCGGCGCCGGCCATTGCAGCGGCAACCGCGGCCCAGCGCAGAGGAGTGGCAAGGGGATCTCCGAAGCGGCGGCGGAGATGCAGGTAGGTGGCGAAGGCGACCACGTACGCCAGTGACTCGAAGAAGAGATGGGGATGGATGGAACGGGAGCCCAGGTTAAGGTACACAGGGAACGTCGTCGCGAGATAGTAGAGACGGATAATTGGGAATTATAGCGAGGGGTGGCATTCGGGGGAGCGCCAGCATCAGGGGTGGCTTTACGAATTGAAAACCGAGTTTGTATTTGTTGGCGGCCCAAACGGCCACATCCATTGTCAAGTATCTACGGAGAAATTCTTAAACAATTAACGGGAGTCTTTTGGGCGATATTCTGCATCCCAATGCAGTATGAAGGCCGAGAATCGGAAAATCTTTGACGAAGAGTATCGAGTGCTGGCGGTGGAAAGTCAGAGACTGACCATTCAAGGGGTACGGAGCGGAGAAGTGTTGACGATTCATACCGAGGACGCAGAGTCTCCGCTCTCGGCAGCAGAGTATCCGCCGGGTCAATTGATTGCGTTGCGCGATCCGTCGGGCGCGTTGCCGAATTAAGTGTCCTGTCTTGGGGTGAGTTTCTGCACAGACTGTTTCACCTCATGTTTTGTGCGCAGTTCGTCAGGCGCACGCAAAAGAGCGAAGGACCTGGCTCACCTCGAGGGCCAGGCCCACTCTTTTGTCCAGAGCTCGAATAAACTTCAGCGCTTGCGCGATTGGGCAGCGTTGTGAGTCGAGTCTTTCACAGCAGCATCGGCCGCGACGTCAGACGGTGTGCTTATTGTATTGTCGATGCACGGAATGTCACTCAGATGTCCCTAAATGGCCTCCCATCGCGATCACTCATGTGGGAGAACGTGGGCCACGGCATGACCTGAGGGAGATCGCCCTTCGGGGTATTGCCGGAGAACCTCCAGATTGGGAATTGTCAAGGAGAAACAGAGAGCCAGCCGGACTGTTTTTACTCAGATCCGCATCGGCATGACTATGTAGCGGTATTTATAGTCGTCGCCTTCTGCGGGGCGGAGTTGGCCAGCTGACTGGGGATCCTTCAGCTCGAGGCGGACTTCGCTGGAGCCGGCGGCTTTAAGGAAATCCACCAGGTATGCGGCGTTGAAGCCGATGGTGAGCGGGTCACCGGTGTAGGGAGCTTCCAGGGAATCTTCGGATTCGCCAGCTTCCGTGGACGAAGCGGAAATCTTTACTTCGCCTTTCTCCAGGCGCATGCGGACGGCACGGGAGCGCTCGTCGGCGAACTGGGCCACGCGGAGGATGGCGGCGTTCAACTCGTCGGCATTCAGGGCGATGATCTTGCTGTTGTCCTTCGGGAGGACTGCTTCGAAGTTGGGGAACTGGCCGGTTAGCTGGCGCGACGTGAGCAGGCGGGATCCGATGCGGAAGAATAGAGTCGATTCGTCCTTGGCGAATTCGATCGTTTCGGCGTCGGTGGAGTCGAGAAGCGGCTTGAGTTCGTCCATCGCCTTCTTCGGGACCAGTGTTTTCATTTCGCCGGAGACGCCTTCGAATTTTTCTCCGGCGCGCTCACAATGAGCGAGGCGATGACCGTCAGTAGCGACCATAGTGATGGACTCTGGCTTGAGGAGCATCAGGGCGCCGTTCAGCGTGTAACGGGACTCTTCGTTGGAGATCGCAAAGCCGGTGCGGGCGATGAGACCGCGCAGAACCTGGGCCGGAATGTTGATGGCGCCGGAAGTTGGGAAAACCGGCAGGCTGGGAAAGTTGGACTTCGCCATGCCGACCATCTTGGTATTAGAGCGGCCGCAGCGGATGCTGACCCAGTGATTCTCCAGCAGTTTGATAGTGATATCGGCATCGGGCAACAGCTTCACGTAGTCATACAGTTTGCGCGCGGGAATGGTGCAGGAGCCTTCCTTTTTCACCTTTGCGTTGCAGGAGGTGCGGAGGCTGAGATCGAGGTCGGTGGCGGTGAGCGAGAGGCGGTCACCGACAGCCTCGAAAAGATAGTTGGAAAGAATGGGAATCGTAGTCTTGCGCTCGACGACGCCCTGCGTCGCGGTCAATTCCCGCAGCAACTCGAACTTGCTGACCGTGATCTCCATGGTACCCGCAGCAACGGCGGCCTCCACCGGCATAAAGTTCGTCTCCCCGAAACTCCGCCCTGACAGGGCTTACTTCTGTTACTTCCTTATATCAAATGCAAAACCTATAAAACCAGCAGTAACCGTAGGGGCTGCGGAAAGGTGGAAAACTTTAGCAAGTTTTTCCTTTGGTTCAACTTCCCGCTGCATCCATGATGTGAGAAATCAGCTTATCTCATTTCGGACTTGCTAGCTTAACTCGCCCCAAGTTCCGATTTCTCCCCATCGATTCACAACTTCCACATCCATTGCACAACCCTCTGCGAGGAAGACCTGACAGCAAAGTGGAAATCTCGCGTGGGGCCGCGATTTATCCGCCCAATTGCTCGGTCAGTTTATTGATCAACCTGTTTAAATCTTTGTCGTTCTTGCGGACCTCTTCGATCTTCTCGACGGAGTGCAGAACAGTCGTGTGATGCTTGCCGCCGAACTGGCGTCCGATTTCCGGGAGCGAGGCTTCGGTCAGGTGCTTGGCCAGGTACATTGCGATCTGGCGGGGATAAACGATAGCGCGCGAATTATTTTTCGCTTTGATTTCCACCAGGCGGAGGCCGAATTGTTCGGCGACCATCTTTTGTATGGATTCGATGGTGACCTTGCGGGCTTGCGAGTCGATGAAGTTCTTGAGGACCTGCTGCGCGTACGGGAGCGTGATCTCGGCGCCGATCAACGAGGAGTGAGCGACGAGGCGAATCAGTGCGCCTTCGAGCTCTCGAACGTTGGAACGGATGTTGGAGGCGACGTAGAGAGCGACGTCTGTTGGCAGGGTGACCTTCTCCTGCTCGGCCTTCTTTTGGAGGATCGCGACCTTGGTTTCCAGATCGGGCGGCTGGATATCGGCGATCAATCCCCACTCGAAGCGGCTACGCAGGCGATCTTCAATCTCGGCCAGTTCCTTCGGAGAGCGGTCGCTGGCAATGACGATCTGCTTCATCGACTCGTGCAGGGCGTTGAAGGTGTGGAAGAATTCTTCCTGGGTGCGCTCCTTCTGGGCGAGGAACTGGATGTCGTCGATGAGGAGAACGTCGACGTTCCGGAACTTGTCGCGGAACGTGGTCATCTTGTCATAGCGCAGCGAGTTGATCATGTCGTTGGTGAACTTCTCGCTGGAGACGTAGCAGATGGCGGCGTGCGGCGTGCGGCGCTTGATCTCGTGGCCGATAGCCTGCATGAGGTGGGTCTTGCCCATCCCGACGCCGCCGTAGAGGAAGAGCGGGTTGTAGGCCTTCGAGGGACGTTCGGCGACGGCCTGGCAAGCGGCGTGGGCAAACTGGTTGCCGCTGCCGATGACGAAGGCATCGAAGGTGTAGCGCGGGTTGAGTTGCGCGGCACCGTCCCAGTCGAAGCGGGCTTGCGATGGACCGGCAGTCATAGTTCCCGAGCTCAATCCGCCATCGTGACGCACGGGAGTTGCCGCAGGATCATCATCAGGAGTCACGAATTTCACTTCGCTGAATCCGAGGCCCAGCACATCGACGGCTTCCTGAATCAGGTCAGCATACTTGTCGCCGGCGTGGCGAAATTCAACGGTGGGAACGCGAACGAATAAAACTCCCCCACTCGAGTGACTGTAACGCGTGGGCTTGAGCCAGGTATCGTAAGAGTGCCGGTTGATCTTTTTTTCCAGCGCATCGAGAATACGCGCCCATGGGTTCGTAGAGAGGGTCGTTGTGCCTGTAGCTGACATATATGAAATTTTCACCACTGAGCCCCCCGCGGCTGGGTGAGGGCGCCTGTTCAAAACTATCGTTGGTCAGTAGCTGGAAACGTCAATTTTACTGCGGAATACGCTCGTTGTATCGTTGCGGCAAAATATTTTGCGAAGTCTCCAAGAAGGACCAGTGCTGGATACTAGCACAAAAATTTTTCGTCGCGGAGAAATCTTTCGGCTGGAATTCCGTTGCGAAGACTCTATTCAGAACCGCGAGGCAACGATTGTCAAGTACCGCGCGAGTTAATGCCGCACGCGCGGTGCAATTTGGATCGGTGGCCGCTTAGCGGCCGGGAGAAAGTCTTACACCGCAGAAGAGGCGGAGAAGTCGCAGAGCGGGTTGAGGCCACGAACAGTCCTCACTCCTGCGCGTGGGCATTCATCAAACACCGTGAGCTTCGTCACTGCCAGCATTTGAAATCAGGAGCAATGTACAGGAGGGTTCATTCTGCGAGTGTGTGCCGAAGGGACACTGCAGGTCGGCTTAGAACATGGACGTGCTGAAGAAAGTCACACTGCTGGTGACAGCTACGGTTGCAATTGTTCTCGTGGTTGGGTGGAGTGTTCACTTATTTGGATTCCGGAGTTTCATCAGCGCGGTAGTCGTGAACTGGGTTGTCGTTTGCTGGATTGCCACTGCAAGTCTGATTCTCAATTTCTCGTTGCCGTCGAGCTATTACGAGACCAAGTCTTTTGAAGCAGGCCAACTCTACGAGCGCTTGGGCGTTCGGTTTTGCAAGAAGCTCCTGAGGCGCGGGCCGCTTCGGATTCTCAGTCCGAAGTTGCGGATTCCGAATCCGATCGTGGTGGAGTCTCTACGGGAGCTCGAGTACGAAATGCGCAGGGCCGAGACGATTCACGTTGTAGCATTCATCGTAATGATGTTCGTCGCAGGCTACGGTGCGGTGAGGGGATGGCTCGACGCGCTGTCATGGATGCTGTTGTTTAATGTTCTCCTCAACATTTATCCGATGATGCTGCAGCGGCATAACCGAATGAAGCTGCAGAGATTGATTGGCAGCATCAACGGAAAGGCGATCGGAGTATCTGTAACCCAGCACAGAGTGATCGGTTCGGTTTCTGGCGAGCGATGACATCGATTTAAGGGAGCGCGGCGTGCCTCCACTCAGCTCCCCTTCGACTGCGCTCAGGGTCGCTTCGGTCAGGATGACAGTTAGTTTGCGCCCCCAAAGAGTTAGCCTGCTTTCTTCCGCACCTTTGTTCCCATGCGCAACAGCTTCCTGACCGTTCCGGTGGGCAAGCTCTTCATCTGGTCGTGCAACTCGGTGACCGCCTCGAAAAATCCGGCCATGGCTTCCAGGCGTTCGCGGGTGTAATCCGCTCCTGGTTCTTTGAGATCCAGCTCTGCGAGGCAGCGGCGCAGCATCTCGCGCGTGGGATCGATCTCGCGGCGCTTTCTCTGTTCGATGACGAGACGGAACATTTCCCAGACGTCTTTCATGGACTCGTAGTGCTCGCGGCGGTCGCCGAGTACATGCACGGCGCGCACGATGCCCCACGTCTCCAACTCACGGATCGACGTGCTTACGTTGGAGCGGGCGACGCTGAGCGTGTGGGCGATTTCCTCCGCCGGAAGCGGCTTGGGAGATAAGTAGAGGAGCGCGTGAATCTGGGCTACCGTGCGGTTGATACCCCAGCGAGTGCCCATCTCTCCCCAGTGGAGGATGTACTGCTTTTGGAGTCCAGTCAATTCCGCCATATCGGACCTTTCAGTACGGACAGAATATACTGAATCATAGGTTGGGTCAAGGGAACCCCTCGCGCACTCGTGACGATCGAGGCGAGGACACGCGGCCCTTCGCTGCGCTCACGGCCGCGGGGCGGACGAAGGCGTCCGCCCTACCCTAGCAGGCTTGACCGGGGGGCGAGGGTGACTTAGAGTGGCGGCATTTCAAGTTTCGGAGGGGCTACATATGCTTGACGGATTCAAGAAATTCATCCTGCGCGGCAATGTTGTGGATATGGCGGTGGGCGTGGTGGTGGGCGCGGCATTCGGCGCGGTTGTGACTGAACTCACGAAGGCATTTCTAACTCCGCTGATTGCGCTCGTTGTGGGCAAGCCAGATTACTCGAATCTGAAGTTTACGATCCGGACGACGACGTTTCCGATCGGGGAGTTCATCAATGCGCTCATTTCATTTGTGCTGATCGCCGCGGCAGTTTATTTCTTTGTGGTTGTGCCAGTGAACTGGCTTATGGCGCGGATGCATAAGGACGAGCCTACGGCAGCGCCGACAACCAGGAAGTGTCCGGAGTGCCTCAGTGAAATTCCGATGGAGGCGAAGCGGTGCTCGCATTGCACGCAGGTGGTGATGGCGAGAGTGGCCTAGCTACCTTCCGCTACGACCAGCCGATCCAAATCAAAAACCCCACTTCTGGCAACCGGCCAGAAGTGGGGCACCCTCTGATACCCCCCGTGAATACAAGAGATTGAGCGCAGTTGAAGCTATGGCCGCAGCGAATGCATCCTCGCGTAACATGATGGGATGAGTGTTGGGCAGGCTAGGGGGTTGGGCTGCGTCTTATTGGCGATGAGTGCCGCGGGGGTGGCACAACAGCCAGGGCAGTCCCCATCTTCTTCGTCAAAACATGCGAAGAGTTCGTCCGCGCGGCTATTGCCGGATATTGGTTCCGGGAGCGTGGCGAATGGGGTATATCGGAATCGGGCTCTTGCTCTAAGTTGCAAGATTCCTGCGGGCTGGGTGCTGCGGACTGACGAGATGAATACGCGGGAGGAGGGGACGGACTCTGAGAACTCCTCAAACGCAAAATCTTCACCACAGGGGACCCAGGGGTCCGGAGGGCAGAACGGCGGCGGTCGGGTTTTGCTGGCGGCCTTTTCGCGACCTCCGGAGGCGAAGGGAGAAGACGTGAATTCTTCCCTGGTGATTGCAGCAGAGCCGGTGGCGGCTTATCCGGGTCTGAGGGAAGCATCGCAGTATCTGGGGGCGCTGACGGAAGTGGCGAAGGCGCAGGGGTTCAGCGTGGACGACGAGCCATACGAGATACAGATTGGGACGAAAGTTGTGGTGCGTGGGGACTTTCACAAAGACATTGGGTCGCGAGTGATGCGGCAATCGACCCTGGTATTTCTGGCGCAGGCGTATGCCGTGTCGATCACCGTCATTGCCGGGACGCAGGATGATGTGGAGGAGTTGGTTGATGGCGTGAGTTTCGGCGCTGGTAAATGAGTTCTCTTTTGCGGGAACGGGGATAAATGACGGACGTTGGGATCCTCCACTGCTTCGCTCAGGATGACAAAGTTATGTGAGAGCACGGTCTTTGATGTCAATCGAGATTAGCGGCGGATGGAGCAGGGTGTTGTGGATGAGGCAGTGGTGGACGGCGCGTTCTACACCGGCGCGGTGCTGGTCGGAGAGATCCACGGGAGTATCGATTTCGATGCGGAAGTTGTCGAGGCGCGGTACCGGTGATTTCACTTTGTCGGCGATGACACGGACGTGAGTGCCTTCGGTCGCAAGCTTGAATTTGCGCAAATATTGCGCAGCGTAGAACCCGGCGCAGGAGGCGAGCCCGGCGAGAAAGAGTTCCGGTGGAGTCATGCCCTCGTCGTATCCTCCGTTCTCCGGGGGTTGATCGCAGTCGATAGTGTGTTGACGAGCTTTGATCTCGAACTGGACTGCGCCGAGATGTTCGACTGTGACTTCCATGATGGCCTCCGGGGTAACGCGCCATCTTGGCAGGGATGGCAGGGAGAAGCTGTGTCCAGGATCACTCAGGGGTTACTGCAGTTTCTGCCGAGGCTTGCGGGGATAACTTCGTTTCCCCGGATTTCGCGGAGGGACGCGGATTTCCTTGCAGAGGTGCAGTGGGTAACCTCATCAGCTGCCGTTGCGGCGGCGGGGCTTCGTAAGGCCCTTCGCAAGCGCTGATCGCCTTTCCGGCGCTTTTGAGCCCAGCTCCGGATGACATTCTCAATAAATGCAGTAATGGACTGCGGATGAAACTGAAAGTTCCGGATGGGAAATTGCGAATCCGCATTTGTTGGGATATGAGTGAGGGAAGGGGGGTGCAGCCGTCCCCCAGACGCTGCAGACACCACTCCTCACCCGACTTGCGTTTTACTAATGCGACAATAGCGAACCTCTTTTGGGTGGGCAAATGGCCCAATCGTCATCTCCGGGATTACCTGAGTTTCTCAGGGCAACCAGCTCTGCAATCTTTTGGGGTTCAACGAGTGGTGCAGCAACTGTGGTTCCTGTTCTGGCAAGTTTGACAGTTGCCTACATTCGATTGAGCCACTAGAAACGAACATTCTTTTTTGCATTGATAGCACGCCTTTGGTTCCGATCTTCGAGCTACGGAAGCCTCGATGACGGACTGCCATTGTCATTTCAGGAGACATGAACGTACATGCGAAAAGTTGGAGGCATTCTCACGCGACGTGACTTCGGCAGGCTGTCAGCGGCAGCGTTAGCTGCTCCATTGGTCGGCTTCGGTTCGAGCGATTTACCATCCGCCACCGAGCTTTCTCGGCCTTCCTCTTCACCCTCACGCACGCCCGTCCGAGCCGCTACGCAAAGGCTCAATGTGGTGTTCATTTTTGGCGATCAGGAGCGTTACTTCCCCACGTGGCCAGCGGGACTTTCTTTGCCGGGTCATGAGAGGCTTCAGCAAACCGGGGTAACGTTTGAGAATCACTACACGAGCGCGATCATGTGCACCCCATCGCGGTCCGTGCTCCTCACCGGGCTACAGACTCCCGACAACCGCATGTTCGACAACACCGACATGCCTTGGGTGAAGAACCTGTCCACCAGCGTGCCAACCGTCGGCCACATGCTTCGCAAGGCGGGCTACTACACCGCATACAAAGGCAAATGGCACTTGAACAAAGAGTTTGATTCTCAAGAAGCCGACAAGTTGTTCACGAACGAGATGGAGGCCTATGGGTTTTCGGATTATGCTGGCCCCGGCGATCTGATTGGCCACACCCTCGGCGGCTACGAGTTCGATCACTTGATTGCCGGAAGCGCAGTCACCTGGCTGCGTCGCGTGGGTCAGCCGCTCTCGGAGCAAGGCAAGCCTTGGAGTCTCTTTATCAGTCTCGTAAACCCCCACGACATCATGTACTTCAACACCGACGCTCCGGGACAAAAGGTTCAGGACACAGGCAAACTACTAAAACGTGCAGCGCCCGCTCCTGATCACGAATTCTATAAGGCAACATGGAACCGGCCAGTTGCCACAACGCTGCGTGAGCCGATGGATACACCGGGACGCCCCAAAGCGCACGGAGAATTTCTCGCGGTTTGGGATCATGTGCTCGGCCACATTCCCCTCGAGGAAGAGCGCTGGCAACGCTTCGACAACTTCTACATCAATTCATTGCGGACTATGGATGCCCAGATCGCGAACATTCTGCGCGAGCTCGACGCTCTCGAGCTTGCAGATCGGACCATCGTCGTCTTCACGTCCGATCACGGAGAACTGGGGGGCGCACACGGGTTACACGGGAAGGGGCCATTCGCCTATGAGGAAGGGATTCACATTCCGCTCCTGATTCGCCATCCAGACGTAAAGGGCGGGCAGTCATGCCGGGCGCTGTCGAGCCACATCGATCTGGCGCCGACGCTCCTGGCAATGGCAGAAACCTCCGAGAGCCAAAGGGGTGACTTTGCTGGCCGGGACCTTCCTGGGAAGAACCTAATGCCAGTTCTTGGCAGTCCCGCGTCTGCACAATTACACACGGCGCGTGAGGGAATCCTGTTTACTTACAGCGCCCTTGTTGCCAATGACGCAGCGCTGATCGCCTTGGCGGGTGAAGCGATCGCAGCAGGCAAGAATCCAGCTGAGTCCATGAAGGCCAGCGGTTTCAAACCTGACCTGAAGAAGCGTGGCAGCGTTCGCACTGCCTTTGACGGCCGCTACAAGTTTTCCCGATATTTCGCGCCTGTAGATCGGAACAAACCGGAGAACCTGACCAGCCTCTACAAAGCAAACGACGTGGAACTGTTCGACCTGCAGACGGATCGCTCGGAGACGACAAATCTCGCTGTCGACCCTGACAAAAACCGCGATCTGGTTACATCCATGAGCAACAAACTCGAAGCACTTATCAAGGCGGAGATAGGCGAGGACAACGGTCGCGAGATGCCGGAATTATCGAAAATCACCTGGACGATCGATCGTGCCGACTTGTAAGGGTCCATCCAAGATAACCGCTGACGAAACCAGATGAGCGGAGAATTGTACGAACCATTGCACAACATAAGCCTCGCCCGGTCGGCATATTTGGAAGCGGGATAAGTGTTCACGAGAGTTTGCAGAGTGAGATTCGCAACTGTGAACCGTTTCTCCTGCAACAACCTCGCCTCTCCAAGGTGGCAAGCCCATTCTCGTGCGGTGCTTTAAGAAACATACGGACTGCCGATTGGCACTCTGAAGGGGCAGTTTGCCCTGACGCTAGCACCTGTGCAATCACGAAAAGGCAAACTGAAGCTAACTAGCCAAGGGCTTCGCCCTTGATATCCCATCGAATCGTACGGATTGCTGGGGTGATGCCGTAGAAGCGTTCATGGCAGTAGTCTTCTGGGTATTCCACTACACAGGAGATCGCCATGAAC
>Ga0335080_10002357_pt1 | contig 18785 bp, 17 predicted proteins | sample Lox_Sample_34_FD_206720 | JGI IMG/M metagenome (GOLD analysis project Ga0335080, IMG submission 206720) | Soil microbial communities from Loxahatchee National Wildlife Refuge, Florida, United States - Lox_Sample_3.4 | ecosystem: Environmental > Terrestrial > Soil > Wetlands | place: USA...
GTCAATTTCGCCGGCGGAGCCAGCCCGAGCCATTCGGCGGCGCTACCGCGAAGGGACGCTGATTCTCGAGACCGAGTTCGAGACTGAGAACGGCGCAGTAACCCTGGTCGATTGCATGCCGCCGCGCGAGGAAGGGCCGAACCTGCTGCGTTCCGGCGTGGGCGTCCGGGGCCTGGATGCATGTGTAGGAAATCAAAATCTCGTGTTTTTCTCAACGTAGCATTGTGGCGGGTCGAGAAACGCAGATTGCTCCGCATGGGTTGTGGCTGTTTGGGGTTTGCAGGAAGGCACACGCAGAAGTCGGTCTCTTCCATGCGGATTTTTTGCGCTGTGGGGCTTCTCGATGTATAGGAAAATCAAACTTCATCAAGCCGCCTTCAATCGAAGCGATTGCCGCAATGCAGCGCCTTTCCGGATACTCTTACGACAATGCAGGAGCCTCAATTGCTCCCCAATTTGCTCCCCAGACATGGCGAAACCGGGAGAACCTCGGCTGGCATCGCGATGGGTGCAATGAGGCGCAAAGCAACGTAAATGCTTACGATTGAAGCGGTAACGCCATTTTCGAATCACGTGGTAGACTGTAATTCCGCACGTCGGAGAGGTGGCAGAGTGGCCGAATGCGGCGGTTTGCTAAACCGTTGTACGGGCTAACACCTGTACCGAGGGTTCGAATCCCTCCCTCTCCGCCAGAATTCCCCACAATTCCAAACACTTAGGCCCGATTGGGCAGGATCGGGCTCGGAGTCCGGAAATCCTTATTTAGTGCCCCGTTCGTGTCCGATTCCGATCCGGAGGGAAATTGGGTCGTGGCAGAAGCGTCCGGCGGATTTCAGCGAATGAAGCTAGGCCGTCGGTCCCCACCCGCATTCAGAAAGAGCTCGAAGCCCGGGCACCACGGACCTCGACCCTCCGCAGTCTTCACGGCATTGTGGGTTGCTCGTCACAGCTTATCCATCTTCTGCCTCTTCGCTCCGGCGCTGTACTCAATCGCCTCCGCCCATCATATGAACAGCGGCGCTACATGCATCGCACTCCGGTCGAGCGAGGCTTGCTACTGAACCCGATCAGTGGCCGTAGAGCAGCTTTCGCCACTAAGCCTTCGGTGAGTCGGGACTAGTCCTCGTCAACGAACAGAAATCTGCCGAACTGAAACTTCGAGGCCGAGCGGTGGAGTCGGCGAAACGCAAGCGGGATTGAGCGCATCGTGCCACCCTTCGAAAACCTGTTCAAAACCGCGAAGGGTGGGGTAACCAGCTGAGCGCGTACGGGAACGGGCGTATCACCCCCATAAGCTGCAGGACCTGGGCGAAGACAGGCCTCGTATCACTCGCGGCCGTACCCATGTGGGCCTAAGGCAAACCGTCCATCAGAACTCACATTCCGCAACTAGCTTCAGAAGCCGAAGAAGCGTCTCGCGCTCCTCCGAGGTCATTTGCCGCCGGACACTCTCATCGGCGGTCACCCGGGCTTTGATTAACCGTTCTCGGTACTTCCTTCCTTTGGCCGTCAGCTGGACTCGAATTGCTCGACCCGATTTTGCCCTGTGCTCCGACACGAGTTCTTCCTTGGCCAGTGACTTGATAGCCCGATGCACGACGGTCCGGTCGAAACCCAGCAGCGTGGCGATCTGATTCTGATTCAGCGTCGTTCCGCCACGCAGTGTCGATAGGATAAAGCCGCGTGTCGCCGAGCACCGGGTTTTTCGCTGCAGTCTCTTTCCCACCGAGAAATACGCGGCTGCGATATGGGCGAGTACCGAGTCTTTCAGCATGTCAACGGGAATCTCTTTCCTAGGTAGGATGTTCATAGGATGGTCACCGTGCCATCGAGAGGTCTGCGCCACTGCGGTGGCTCATGGTGGGCACGCGATTTTTTCCCGATCGCGATCACCATCACAATCTCGTGGTGCCGCCCAGACAACCCCAGATATTGAGAGAGCCTGCAGCCGTCAAAGCCTTCCATCGGACAGGTGTTCATTCCCAGCGCTTCGGCGGCGATCATCAGGTTCTGGCAAGCCAACGATGTACTCTTCGTCGCCCACTTGAACAAGTCCTGCCGGGAAAGCGGCGGTATCCCGATCACCATCCGCAGATTTAGCAGCCGGAAGAAGGCCCGTTTGATCGCAGCAAACATTCCGAATGGCCCCGGCATGAACAGGATTCGACCGATCTTTGCTTTCCGCTCGTAGTCGCGAAGTTTTGCTTCGGTGAAGTTGCTTCGGCGCATCCACTCCAACTGGCTTTGCGCCGTGGTAGATAGCGATCCGAGGTCGGCAACGGCCACGACCAATGCGGACGCGGTTTCCGCGGGCTTCTGTCCGAGGCACAGTTTCGCCACCGCGGCCTTCTTTGCCCCGGACCCCACCCAATAAAACTTGTAAGGCTGGCTGTTAAAGCTTGAGGGGGCATGGCGGGCTGCATTGAGAATTTGCTCGCGCAGTCCCTCGGAAATTTCAACGGGTTCAAAGATCTTAACTGCTCGCCTCTGGAAGATCGCGCTCAGGGCCTCGTTCATGGCTACCCTCCTCTATGTTGCTATTACAACATATAAATGTTGCTTATGCAACATGAGTCCCCGGTGACCAGCCAGAAAGCCATCCGTCCAGTGGCAAGCGCTACCTCGGCTCCACAAGCCATCCGACGGTTTGCGTACTGTCGCGTTAATTCCTTTTCAGTAGAACCATCCCTTGCCTGAGCAGCGACAAGGAAAACCGCGGCCGCCAAAGGACACAACGTGAAAAACATATTTGTTGGAAAATCTTTCTGCAAAGCTCACCCCGGACGAACTGCGCACGTTGTTTGAAGGTTACGGAACGGTGGAAGGAAGCGAGATCGTGACCGACGTCAATACCGGCTACTCACGCGGGTTTGCCTTTGTCGGGATGACAAACGATGTGGGAGCGGCGAAGGCGGTCGTAACTCTGAATGGGACCACGGTGCGGGGAAGTTCTCTGAAAGTGGAAGAAACTCGACCTAGACTTCCGCGCATGAGCTCGACCAGCATGTGACGAGATCGTGAACTCCATGCCGGGATTGCGCTGGGTGCTGCTTTTTGTCGCGTCACAATCAAGCTGGAGGAACTCCACTCTCCGGCTCGTCGTGGACAGCTCCCGATACTCCGACAGACGTTCATCGGTTGATGCATCTTTACTCTTGCACACCCATCACTGCAGCGTGAAAAAGCACTACAGTCCTCCTTGAAAAGCTGGGACCAAGGTTTCTACTGTCGATTTGGATGTGCTTTGGAAAGAGCGACGATGCGCGGAACAGAGTCAGTCCTGAGCGGCGGCCTTGGCCTTCGCTTCGCGCAGCGGCTCGGTCTTGAATTTGGCGAGCATTTCGTACACCGTGGCGCGGCTGATCCCCAGAATCTCCGCCGCACGCACTTTGTTTCCGCCAACGTGTTCCAGCACCCTCATGAGGTGCCGCTTTTGCAATTCCTCCAACGTAATCATGGTTTCTTCGGCAGCTGGCATGCGGCTGGAATGGCTTCGCAGAGGCTCAGGCAGATCGCAGAGGTCGATGGTAACCCCCTCGGTCATCATGGCAGCATTGCCGATGACGTTCTCCAGCTCCCGCACGTTGCCCGGCCAGGGATAGGTCGACATCTGGAGTTGGGCGCGACGGGTGATTCCCTTGAGCTGCTTTCCGTATTGTTCCGCGAACTTGCCTACAAAGTGTTTCTGCAGCAACTGTAAGTCTTCTTTGCGGTCGGCCAATTTCGGCAGAGAAATCTCCACCATCGACAGGCGGTAGTAGAGATCTTCGCGGAAGCGTCCCTCCGTCACCATGGTCCGCAACTGGCGATGAGTTGCTCCGATCACGTGCACGTCGACGTTGCGAACGACCGGCGAGCCGACCCGCTGCACTTGTTTTTCCTGGAGTACCCGTAGAAGCTTGGCTTGGGCGGGCAAGGGCAGTTCGCCGATTTCATCGAGGAATACCGTTCCCCCGTTGGCATATTCGAACAGGCCCATCTTGTCCTGATTCGCTCCAGTGAACGCTCCGCGCACGTAGCCAAACAATTCGCTTTCCAACAACGTTTCCACCAGCGCCGAGCAATTGCACACCGCAAATGGCCCGGACGCCACCGGGCTCAGTTTGTGCAACGCACGGGCGGCCAGCTCTTTGCCGGTTCCGGTCGCGCCGGTGATAAGCACGGTCCGGAAGTGGGGAGCGATGCGGCGGATTCTGGCGAAGCTATCCAGCATGGCGGGGGCGCGTCCAATCATGCCTTCAAATTGGTACGCGTCTAACAGCGCGTGGTCCAGCTGGTGAGTTTGTTTACGCTTTTCCGCGTCCGCCAGCAGGGTTGAGATCCGGCCTCGCAGCTTGGTGATGTCCAGGGGCTTGGTCAGATAATCGCATGCGCCTTTTTGGATCGCTTCCACGGCGGAATCCGTGGAGTAGTGTGCGGTCATGAGAATGACTTCAGCCCCGGGATCGGCCGCTACTATCTTCTCAAGCAGTTCCATGCCCTGCACCTTGGGCATGACCAAATCGAGCAGGACCACGTTCGGGCGGTTTTGAAGAAACAGAGCGAATCCTTCATCGGCGTCGCTGGCGGCCAGGATTTGCACGCGGTCCTGGGAAAGAACCTCGGTGATCAGCGCAAGGTTCTCCACCGTGTCATCAATCGCCAGGATTTTGAGGCTGGCTGCTTGCTCCGCCATTCCTACGCTCCCGCCCGGGCAGTCTTCGGTGCCGGGTTTTCCTGCAGGAGCCGCTCGATTTCCTGCATAAGAAATTGAGGGTTGATGGGCTTCGATAGATAACCGTCAAATCCGGCTGCTAGGATCTTTTCGCGATCGCCCTGCATGGCATAGGCCGTGACCGCCAGCACACGCAAGCTGGCCGAGCGCGGGTTCGCGCGCAGCTGCCGGATTACGCCGAAGCCATCTAACTCGGGCATGCCGATATCCAGCAGCAGGATGTCGGGCCGGGACTGTTCCACCATGCGCAACGCTTCCACGCCGTCGCCCGCCTCGGTGACGTCATAGCCCTCGGCCTCCAGCAGTTCTCGCAGCAGCTCGCGGTTCACCGCATTGTCTTCGGCAACCAGAACCTGGTTCATGACTGGCCCACCGCTTTGGTCAGCTTGCGGTTGCGAATCACCTTCCCGATCTCTTCCAGCAGGGCCTGCGGCCAGGAACCGTTCTTCTGAAACAGCGCCTGAGTTTCCCGGCTCAGGACTGCCATCTCTTCCGCGCTCAGGTTCTTGCCTGTCATTACCAGAATCGGCGTATCTTTCAGTTTGGCTACCTGCCGGACACGCTGAATTACCTGGAAGCCATCCATGTCCGGCATGAGAAGGTCCAACAGAATTGCGCTTACCGCAAGGGATGACAACGCGGCCAATGCGGCCGCTCCATCCTGCGCAGTGTGAGTTCGGTAGCCGGCCGAGCGTAGCGTATTTTCCAGCAGTTCCAGGGTGGCGGAATCGTCATCGACTACCAGAACACTGGCGTCCGCTCGGCGCGAGGTACATTTGCCGATGGCCTCCAGTAGCGCCGGCTTGTGGATCGGCTTGATCAGGTAATCGGCGGCTCCCAGGGCAAAGCCCACCCGCCGTTGGTCTACGACCGAAACGATAATGACTGGAATATTCGCGGTTTCAGGAATCTTTCTCAGCGAAACCAACGTCTCGAAACCGCTGCCCCCCGCCATCAGAACATCCAGGGTGATAGCGTCGGGTTGCAGTTGGCGGGCCTTCTCCAGCGCTTCGCCGCTGGAGCAGGCGGTTACGGTTCGATACGCTGGCTCCAGGTAACTGGCCATGAGTTCGCGGGCGGCGGTTTCATCGTCCACGATCAGCACCAGAGGCTTGCGCAGCGAAGAATCCGCAACTTCGCGAGCGGTGCGGAAGGCCGATTCCGGCTTGGGGTTGGGCGCGGCTCCGCTGGCAGGCACAGTGAAGGTAAAACAGCTGCCGCTGCCCGGTTCACTTTTTAGGAAGATGCGCCCGCCCTGCCGTTCAACCAGGCGTTTGGTGATGGCCAAGCCCAGCCCCGTGCCTTGATTCGCGCTGCCGTTTCCTTCTTGCAATTGGCGAAATTCTTCAAAGACCAGATTCTGATCCTCTGGGCGAATCCCTATTCCGTTGTCCGTTACGGATACGCAAACAAAAAGATCTTCGGCCCGGCAATCGACGTTTATATGTCCGTCCCGTGGGGTAAATTTGACGGCATTGCTCAGGAGATTGTAGAGAACCTGCTTGACTCGAACCCGATCCGCATAAACCTGATGGTGAGTCTTGAGTTCGTGGGCGACCCGGATATTTTTCGCCATGGCCAGCGGCCGGATGGTCGAGAGCACTTCGGGAAGTGCATCCTCAAGACAGAAGTCTTCGCATCGCATCTCCAGCTGCCCAGCCTCGATCTTGGAGAGATCCAGAATGTCGTTGATCAGCTGAAGAAGGTGATCGGCGCCCTGCTTGATGTGACCCACGAAGCGTTTTTGTTTGTCGTTGAGAGTGCCGGCGGTCTCCTCCGCCAGCAATCCGGAGAATCCCACAATGGCATTTAATGGTGTGCGCAGTTCATGGCTCATGCTAGCCAGGAACTTGCTTTTGAGCTGGGTGGCATGCTCGACTTCGCGGTTGCGAAGTTCCAGCTCGCGATTCTGTTGTTCGATCTGTTGCTGTACTCTCTTGCGCTCCGTAATGTCGCGCGCTACCGCGTAGATCAGATTTTCCTCGGGCTCGCATACCGCATTCCATAGCAGCCACTTGTAAGAACCGTCTTTGCAGAGATAGCGGTTCTCGAATGCCAGGGTGAGATCGCCATTTTCCAAGCGTTGTTTTTCGACCTGCGTCGCATCCCGGTCCTCAGGATGAATGAATTCCAGATAGGGCTTGGCGGTGAGTTCGCTGGTGGTGAAACCAAGCACCGTCTTCCAGGCTGGGCTCAGCCGCTTGAAGTAGCCGTCGGAGCCGGCCACGCAGAACAGGTCGACCGAAAGATTGATGAAACGGTTGCCGACCTCTAACTGGGAATACAACCAGCCCATCAGCAGGCTCACGCCCACACCGATCAGCAGAAAAATCACTCCGAAGAACCAGACACGATGCTCGACTGCCTGAGAGCCCAGCTGCAATTGCAGGAATGACTGCTCCACTAACACTGTCCAGCCGAACTGCGGAATGGGTACGTACCGCGTGAAAAATGTCTGCCCGTCGCGCGCGAAGACACCATTGCCCTCGCCGGCCGTCTGAACCAGATGGGCTGGCGGATAGGCGCTCAGGTTCACCGGTGCTGCAAACGGATCCATGGCGGGGTGAGCGGCCAATTGACCTGTCTGATCCAGCAAGGAAATCGTCCACGAGCCGTCGAGCTTGCTTTCCGCGAGCCACCGGCTGATGGTGTCCACCGCAAACGGCGCCATCAGATAGCCAGTCGTTCTGCCGTAGTCGTCTTTCAGGGCCACCGCGGTGGCCACTACGAGTTGCTTGGGAGACACCGCTGTCTGGTACACCACCGACACGTAAGGTCCATGGTTGCGGCTCACGCCCTGGTACCAGTCGCGATAGGCGAAATTGCTGTTTACCACCTCGGCATGCGCGGGAAAGATTCCCCGCAGTGTTCCGTCCAGATCGTAGATGCTGAAGAAAACGAAGTCCGGCCGCAACCGGCTAGCTTGTTCGAGGTGCTCCTGCACGGCAGCCATATCTCGTCTGGCCCAAGCTTGCTTTAATAGTGGTCGCGAAGCAAAGGAATCCAGAAAGGCCGCGCTCTGGCGGAAGTGCTCATCCACCAGGGTGGCGGTGAGCCGGCCTATCTGCGCAGTCTCGGTGACCGCCTGGCGTTCGGTTTGGTGGCGAAGTACGCGGCCGACCGAAAATGTGAAGGCAACGATCGGCAAAACCATCAACAACATGAAGAAAGAGAAGCACCGGTAACGGTTCTTCAGCAACCAATCTCCAAATTTGGCTTGCCTCTGCATGATGTCTCTACCGTCCGCAATTTCTCCGGGTCGAGCCTTGCGCCAACTCCTGCCCGGCGACGCGCGCCTCCCTTAGTGGCCAGCGGCAGCGCTCCAGCTGGCGGCGCCCAAGCCTCCTGTCGCCACCAACTCCCGAAATGCGGAAAAGATGTCCCGGTCCCACCAGCCCTTGCACACCTCTTCTTCCATGGTGCCGAGAGCCTGGGCCACAGAAAGCGCCTGCTTGTAAGGTCTTTCTGTGGTCAATGCGTCGTAAACGTCCACGATCTGCAGAATCCGCGCGGTAAAAGGGATGTCCGTTCCCCGCAGTCCATCGGGGTAGCCCGATCCATTCAACTTTTCGTGATGGTGGCGGATAATCGGCAACACTAGGCGGAACGATTTCAAGGGCGCGCAAATCCGCTCCCCGATCACCGGATGTTCCCGCATCAGCTTCCACTCTTGTTCGTCAAGAGCTCCGCGCTTCAGCAGGATGGCGTCTGGAATCGCCACTTTCCCGACGTCATGCACGATGGCGGCCCGGTGCAGCGCGGTCATCTCCTCCTGCGACAGTTTCAGGCACTTTCCCAGCGCAGCGGCATACTGCGAAAGGCGATCGCAATGATCCTGGGTATAGGTATCCTTGGCCTCGATGCTGCGGGCCAACGCGAACAAAACCGACTCCGCTCGCTCCAATTCGTCGGTATGCCACTTGATCTTGAGGAGGGAACGAACTCGAGCCGAAAGCTCAAAGCGATCTACCGGGCGGGTCAGAAACTCATCGGCACCCGACTCGATGCCCTCCAGCCGATCCTGTTTGGCCGACAGTCCCGTGACGATAATGACGGGGATCAGGCAAGTGTGGGAATTACTCTTCAACCGGCGACAGACTTCAAAGCCGGTGAGCTTGGGCATCATCACATCCAGCAGTACCAAATCGGGCTGACAGCGCTCAAACTCCTCCCATGCACCTGCTCCGTCAGACGCGGTGACCACGTCGAAGCCTTCCGCAGTCAACAGTTCGCGGAATAACTCACGATTGGGTTCGTGGTCATCCGCAACTAGAATTTTCCCCTTCGACTGTAACTGACTCACTGCAATTTCCCACTTTGGCAAAACGTAGCACCCAGCTTCGCACGAAGAGACGATAACCGCACGTTACCGAAGTCACCCTCCAGCCGAAGAGCATCCTGGCGACCATGGCTTGCCGCCGTTCGCTCTGCTGCGGGAATAACAATCACCGAGGTAGCGTGTTACAAAGCCGGTGAATAACTGATACGGTGGGGCGCGATCTCTCCACTGCTTAAGTTGGAACGCTTTATGAAGTAGAGTCCAAACCCTTGTTTACCGGCCCGTGGCTGGCTACAATTCTGGGCAAAGAGAGCCAGCAGTGAGAAACGGTTTCGCGTTGTGACCGGCTCGCGGGGCGAATCTCGTCACTTCATGCCGTGGTTCCGGAGAACACAACCGGACCTTACTCCTCTTGGTGGAACACTAGATAAATGCCGCGGTGGATGGTTTGGACTACCGATCAGGGGTGGGCGTGCTCACAGTGCGAGTGGCGCTGTGCGCTTCCCTCGCTGTTGACCGACGAGGAAGCGAAGAGCGCCTTCGATCGCCTAGCGGCGGCTAAGTTCCGGGATCACTATTGCCCGGACTTCCCTAAGCCGTCCGGTAGCGACGCAGCAGGGGAATTCACCAACCGCGTCCGGAAGCACATCAGTCACGGCTATAAGCCAAAGGATGCGGTGCAAATCGTTCTGGATGAGATCCAACTCGAGCACCAGCACAACCCCGGGATTATGAAACAAGCCCGGGCCGATGCGGAGGAATTCTTGCGCCGGCTGCGCCAGGAATTTTCCTGAAGATCCAGGGATGACTGGAGTAACTTGCCGCTGGCGCGGTCAGTTTCTACCATGCTCGCGTAGGAGTCCGCACGGGTGCTACACCAGCCGTCTTCCAGGCAGTGGAGTGCGTCTGTCGCAGGACGGGTCCAAGTAGACAACAACCGTGCATCCGCCCTCTGAACAACAGCAAAAATCGAAGCGCCGCTGGGGCCGCTACAAGGTCGAAATTCGCCTCAAAGTTACCCTGGCAGGTGGCGGTCAGTCATTCCACGGAACCGGGACCAATATCAGCAAGGGCGGTATGCGGGTCTTTATTCCCCGCGAACTGAATTCCGGGGAGGGTGTTATGCTCGAACTGATGCTTCCCTACTCGAAGGAAATCCTGATCCTGCGCGGGGTTATCCGCAACCGGGATGGCTTTCACTATGGAGTTGAGTTCATCAATATAGCGAGCCGCGATCAGGAGATGATTACGCGGAACTGCGGCGTATTGGCGCTGTTGCAGTAAAGTACTCAGGAGAAACTAGCTCGCCAGTTCCACTGCTCCTCGGGTAGCGATCCGGCTGGCCTTACCGATCTCTTTTCCCACTTTCAGCAGATCTTCCCGGCTACAAACCCGCCCATCCTCGGACAGAACAGAGCTGGCAGCCAGGGTGAACAGCACAGCATCCTCCTGGTTTTCGAAGTAGAGAATCACCTGATTTGCCGCCATACTGATACCTCCCCGGGCTACTTCCTGGTAATCATAGGTCGGACGCTGGCCCAACTGGATGTACTTTCTTGGTGCAGGGATACTCGGCAGGGCACACCCGTCGATAAGGCACAGTCTTTGTTACACTTTCCGTCTCAATGCTCCCAGTCCCAGCCTTCCGAAGGATGCCCAAAATGCCCCGTCTGCTGCGACATATCATTTTCTCCGGCTCCCCGATCCTGCTTGCCTGCTTGGCAGGAGGGCAGTCAATGGCCCCTTCCGGGTCCGGACCAACGCCCAAAACCACCGAACAGGCCTTCAAGAATATTCAGGTTCTCAAAGGCGCCCCCGCGGACCAACTGATTCCCACCATGCAGTTCGTTTCTGCTTCGCTGGGGGTTGAGTGCGATTTCTGCCATGTGCCAGGCTCGTTTGAAAAAGACGACAAAGCTCCCAAGCAGAAGGCCCGGGAGATGATGCAGATGATGTTTGCCATCGACCAGCGGAATTTCAAGGGGGAGCGCGAGGTTACGTGCTATTCATGCCATCGGGGCTCGACGAGACCGGTCGCAGCCCCCCCAGTCGCTGAGGCCGCGGCAAAGCTGGAAATTCCTGCGGAAAAAACTGGAGGAGAGGCGCTTCCCCCTAACCTCCCCTCTCCGGCACAGGTCGTCGATAAATACATCCAGGCCGTAGGAGGGGCACAAGCCATCCAGAGCGTCAGCAGCCGCGTGGGCAAAGGCACAGCCACTGTGGAAGGCCAGCCAACTGCATTCGAGTTGTTTGCCAAGGCGCCAAACAAACGCGCCGCCATCCTGCACTTTTCACGAGGCGACAGCGTGACCGCCTTTGACGGTCAGAACGGATGGCTGGGCTCTGCGGGGCGCCGAACTCGCGATGTAGGCGGCGCCGAACTGGAGGCCATGAGGGTCGATGCGGACTTCTATTTCCCCTTGCACCTCACCGGCACATTTAAGGATCTGCGAATGGCGAAGCCTGAGAAGATCGGCGATCAGGAGGCGTATGTGTTGGTGGGGATTCCGGACGCGCAACCGCCCGTGAAACTATATTTCGATGAGCAGTCAGGCCTGCTGCTCCGCATGCTGCGTTACTCAGAGACTCTACTGGGCCGTCTTCCGACCGAGATTGACTACGCAGACTATCGCGATGCGGGGGGAGCGAAGACTCCGTATCGCTGGACGCTTGCGCGTGCCAGTGGCCGCTTTACCGTTCAAATCGATCAACTGCAGGTGAATGTCCCGGTGGACGACTCCCGGTTCGCCAAGCCTCCGGAGCCTCCGCCCGACAAGCCCTGACTCCGGGTGCGCAGAGTCGGGAGTACAATATCCAGTTAGGTCATCTGGCGCGGTTCCCCTGTGTTTATGCGGGTCCGCCGAGGGGTTTCATGTTCGAAGTCACCGTCGAAGATTCCTTCGCCGCAGGCCATTACCTGCGCAACTATAAGGGAAAGTGTGAGAACCCGCACGGCCACAACTACAAGGTCCGCGTGACCCTGGCCGGAGCGGAGCTGGACAAGGCCGGTCTGCTGCTTGATTTTAGGGACTTGCGCGAGGTCATGAAACACGTGATTGACCGTCTCGACCACCGGATGATCAACGACCTGGAGCCGTTCACTTCGGTAAATCCATCGGCGGAGAACCTGGCGAAGTACTTCTACGATGAGAGCAATGGCCGCCTGGCCCGGGTTACCCAGGGGCGGGTCCGCGTTAAGAACGTAACCGTGTTTGAGACCGATACTACGACGGCAACCTACAGCGAATGATGGAAGAATTGAATGCTTGAGAGAGTCGGCCATTGAGGGATTTGGCCTTTCAATCATTCAATGACTCCATCTCTCAATTCTCCCATGCAGATCACGGAGATCTACAAGTCGGTCCAGGGCGAGTCCACCCACACGGGACTACCCTGCGTTTTTGTGCGGCTGACGGGATGTAACCTGCGCTGCAGCTGGTGTGACAGCGAGTACACGTTCTCCGGTGGCCAACGGATGACCTTGGATGAGGTAGTTGCCGAAGTCGAACGCCTGAGCCCAGCCGGGGGTTTGGTGGAGATCACCGGCGGCGAACCGATGTTGCAGCAACGTGAGATTGTGCCCCTGATGCAGCGCCTTCTGGACGGAGGTTATACCGTCCTGCTCGAAACCAGTGGCGAGCGACCCCTCACTTCTGTGCCACCCGCGGTGATCAAGATTGTGGATGTGAAGTGTCCGCACTCCGGCGAAGGCGGCACCTTCTTGACGGAAAACCTGGACGCGCTAACACCCACCGATGAGGTTAAGTTTGTGCTCAGCGACCGCATGGATTATGAGTTCGCGCGGGAATTCACGTTGAGGCACAACCTGGCGAAGCGAGTCCATGCGGTGTTGTTCTCTCCGGCGTTCGGCAAGCAAGCTTCCGGGCATCGCGACACTTCTCATTGCCTGCTTGACCCGCAGCAGCTGGCGGATTGGATGCTCGCCGATAATGTGCGAGCGCGCCTGGGTCTGCAGATTCACAAGTTCATCTGGGATCCGGCAATGAAAGGGGTCTAAGAGAATTGGCGGCTTCAATTGCCGATTGCTAATTGAAAATTGGCAATCGAAAATAGCTCTAGTCCAATGGCGATCTCAAAATCTCGAGCGGTGGTGCTTCTCAGCGGAGGCATGGACTCGTGCCTCTGTGCGGCCTTGGCCGCCCGGGATTACGACGCTGCCGCGGCACACATCAGCTATGGCCAGAGAACCGAAGAGCGTGAGCGGCGCGCTTTCCTGGAAATTTGCGACCGCCTCGGCATCCGGGACCGGCTGGTGGTACGCAATGAAGCGTTGCGGGCGATCGGCGGTTCAGCATTAACCGATGCCAATATCGCCGTGCCGGAGTCGGCGGCTCTTGGCCGCGAAATTCCCGTTACCTACGTTCCCTTTCGCAACGCGCACTTCCTCGCTGTGGCCGTGAGTTGGGCCGAGGTACTGGAAGCCGGCAAGGTCTTCATCGGCGCCGTGGAACAGGACAGCTCCGGATATCCAGATTGCCGTCCGGCTTACTACCGGGCTTTCAATGAAGTGGTGAAAACCGGGACCAAGGACGGCCGGATTGAAATCGTCACGCCCCTGATTGGGATGCGAAAGTCCGAGATTGTGACGCTTGGCCTTGAATTAGGCGCGCCCTTCGATTTAACGTGGTCATGCTATAGCCGGGAAGACCGGGCCTGTGGAGTGTGCGACAGTTGTGGGTTGCGCCTGCGGGCTTTTCAGCAGGCCGGGACGCGGGACCCGATTCCCTACGTGGATGCGGCGATCCCAGCGCGCTGAAAATTTCCCATTTTCCATTGCCGATCGCCCGGGATGAGATTGGCAGTGGAAAATCGGAAATCGTAAATTATTTTCGCCGGGAGGCAGAAATGAAAAAGTACTTCTTGATGCTGGCGCTCGTCGCCCTGATCGCCGGCCTGTGCGCATCGCCGCTCTTTGCCCAGGCCACGGGTACGGTTAAGGGTTTATGCAAGGATGTTCAGGGCAACCCAATCGCCGGCGCCGCGGTCGAATTCTACAGTCAAGAAACCGGCCGGAAGTATCAACTAAAAACCAACAACAAGGGCGAATTTTTTTCGCTGGGTATTTCCCCCGGCAAGTACAAAGTCACGCTGTCCAAAGATGGCCAGCAGCTCTACAGCCTGAACAATGTTCCAATCTCACTCGAAGAGAACACTGTCGATTTCGACCTGAAGAAAGAACAGGCCCAGCAAGCAGCCGGGCAAGGAATGACTCCTGAGCAATTGAAGAAGATGCAAGAGGAGCAGGCAAAGGCCGAGAAAGAAGTCAATACCGTAAAGACTTTGAATGAAAAGCTGGCGGCCGCCAACCAGGCTACCCAGACTGGAGATTTCGATACCGCCATCGCGGCGCTGAACGAGGCCACGCAGATGGACGCGACGCGCGATCTGCTATGGTTCAAGCTTGGAGATGCTTACCGCGGATCGGCGCTAAAGCAAACCGACAGCGAGGAAAAGAACAAACGCTTCGGCGAAGCCGTCGAAGCCTACAACAAAGCGATTTCCATCAAGCCCAGCGGGGCCTACTACAACAATCTAGGCGAGGTCTACGCCAAATCCGGCAAGACCGATGACGCGGTGAAGGCATACACTCAAGCCGCGCAGCTCGATGCCGCCAACGCCGGGCAATATTACTTCAACCTTGGGGCGGTAATGACTAATTCCGGCAAGGTGGATGATGCCATCGCCGCATTCGATAAGGCGATCGCTGCCGATCCGAACCGGGCTGACGCCTACTATTGGAAGGGCGTGAACCTGATGGGCAAAGCAACCCTCCAGGGCGACAAGATGGTGGCCCCTGACGGCACTGAGCAGGCTTTCAACAAGTACCTGGAACTTCAACCCACGGGCCAGTTTGCCGATCCCGCCAAGCAGATGCTGGCCAGTCTCGGGTCCCAGATTCAGACCAGCTTCGGCAACAAGAAGAAGGCGCCTCCCAAGAAGTAAGTATTACCCTGCGATCAGGACACCGGGCAGCCTCAAAAGGCTGCCCTTTCCTTTTCTAGCCGATCTCAGCCTCACATTACCAAGGTCTATGAACCGGACGTTCTTCATAGAACATGCCCGCTATTTTCGCTAGAGTGAAGCGTTGGCACAATGTTCAGCCTCTCATTTCGGCTCCCTCAAGCACGCCGCATTCACTGGCGAACCACTATGGCTGCTACGGGCACTTCTCAAGCCAAGAGCGCACCCGATACCGGGTTTGGCGCGGACGTATTAGCTACTCCGGCCTTGCTGGAAGCGATGCTGCGGACCAACGACCACGTAAGCGATCTGGTGTTTTCACCAGGACGCCCGCCACAGGTTGAGGTACGCGGACAACTAATCGCGGTCCGCGTTCCCGGCCTGGTAACCCTGACGGCCGACTACACTCGCCGCATCGCCTCCGACCTGATCGGCAATAACAAGCAGGCAATCACCATGCTGCGGGAGCAAGGTTCCTGCGACATCTCCTATGGCCTGTCCGGTGTGGCGCGGTTCCGGGTCAATGTTTTCATTCAGCGCGGAAGCGTAGCCATCGTGATGCGGGTGATTCCCACGGCGATTCCTGGACTCGAAGGGTTGCGCCTTCCGCCCCAACTTTCCCAGGTGGCAAACCTTAGAGAAGGGATCGTGCTGGTCACTGGCACTCCTGGATCGGGCAAGTCTTCCACCCTGGCGGCTCTTCTGGACTGTATCAATGAGCAGCGAACGTGCCACATTATTACCATCGAGGATCCCATTGAGTTCCTGCACAACCACAAGCGCGCCACCATCCATCAGCGGGAGTTGCACAGCGATACACCCAGTTTCACGCAAGCCCTGCGGGCGGCGATGCGCCAGGCGCCCCAGGTAATCCTGCTGAGCGAGATCGCCGACCGGGAAGTCATGGAGATCGTTCTCGATGCCGCTGAAACCGGACATTTGCTGCTCTCTAGCCTGAACACCGTCGACGCGGTTAAGACCGTGGAGCGCATTGTAGGATGGTTCTCGACCGCAGAGCATGAGTCGGTACGGCGGCGACTGGCCAAGGCGATTCGGTACATCGTCTCGCAACGCCTGATTCCTCATGCCGAGGGAGGCGGCCGCATGGCCGTCGTCGAAGTGCTCAAGGCAAACTCCCGCGTGCGCCAGTGCCTGGAATACGGAGAGCAATCGTGCCAGGCTCTGCTGGACACTCTGCGGGACGGCGCGAACGAAGGTATGCAGTCCTTCGACCGGGAGATTGAGAAGCTGATCCGCGCCCGGGCAATCGACGTGGAAACCGGGATCAGCTACGCCAGCAACCCGCAACAGTTGCGCAAGGCGCTCGAAGATTGAATCTGGATTACCTTAAAGACCCTTCCCCGGGCTCCCGCCAGGAATCCAAAATCGCCAATCTCGTCTGACCGCTGTCGTATGATCTCTGCATGGCTGCCGCTCTGGATCCATCCCTTATTTTCACCTTTGAGGAGGCCCGCCACCTTGTCGAGGAACACGCCTCGCAGCTTCGCCCGCGAGGTAAGGAATTGGTTGAGTTACTCGACAGTCTGGGCCAGGTGTTGGCTGAGCCCCTGATTGCCGACCGGCATTTCCCGCCCTTTCCCCGTGTCGCCCGCGATGGCTATGCTCTGCGCGCGCAGGACCTGGCCCAGCTTCCCGCAAGTCTCGCGGTGGTTGGCGAAGTCAAGGCTGGAATCGCCCCGGAAGACATGCCTCGGAAACTCGAGCCCGGGGAGGCTGTCAGCATTATGACCGGCGCGCCAGCCCCCGCGGGAGCGGATGCGGTGGTGATGGTGGAATATACGTCGCGGCAAGGAGATCGAGTCGAAATCAGCAAGGGCGTTGCCGGTGGCGACAACATTGTTCCGGCAGGCGCGGAGGCACGGCGCGGCGACCGCCTGCTGCCGGCGGGAGCGCGGATCGGTCCCGCTGCAATCGCCACCGCTGCTTCGGTTGGCCGCGTGCACATCCTGGTGTGGTCCAAGCCGCGCGTGGCGGTGCTTTCCACTGGCGACGAGGTCGTGGACATCGATGCTCTGCCCGGGCCGAATGAAATTCGGAACTCAAACAGCTACTCGCTTGCGGCACAGATTCGTGAGGCGGGCGGCGAACCGCTTTTGCTCCCGGTTGCGCCGGATGAGCCGGTACGCCTTCGCGAACTGATCACCGATGGGATCGAGTCCGACCTCCTTCTGCTCACCGGCGGCGTTTCCATGGGCAAGTACGATCTGGTGGAGCAGGTCCTGGAGGAATTCAAGGCTGAGTTCTTTTTCACCGGCGCCCAGATTCAGCCGGGACGCCCCGTTGTGTTTGGGCGCATTCCTCCACAGGGCGAACTAGCCCAGCGGGGTGAAGGCGCCGCCACTTACTTCTTCGGCCTGCCGGGCAATCCGATTTCCACCATGGTTTGCTTTGAATTGTTTGCCCGGCCCGTGATCGAGGCACTGACTGGTTTGGCTCCGCGCAAGCTGGCTTTTCTTCACGCGCGATTAAAATCTGAAATCAAAACGAAGACCGGGCTCAAGCGATTCCTGCCAGCAGTGCTTTCCGGGGAATTCGAGCAGGTGGCGGTGGAACTGGTCCGCTGGCAGGGCTCGGGCGACATTGCAGCTTCCTCGCGAGCGAACTGCTACATCGTGATTCCCCCGGACCGGGAACGAATCCCAGCCGGCGAGTGGGTGCCAGTGCTGATGCGATAGGAGTCGGCGGACTTACCGGTCCGGCCCATCCCATCGCCGTGTAAGATATTGCAGGTGGCTTCCAGACTTTCTCATTACGATCGCGCCGGCCGCGCAAAAATGGTCGATGTCTCCGCCAAATCAGCCACCAGGCGGGAGGCCGCGGCTAGCGCGTTTGTGGCGCTGAAACCGGCCGTACTTCAGGCTTTGCCGAAGAACCCCAAGGGCGATCCGCTAGAAGTAGCGCGGCTGGCGGGAATCATGGCGGCCAAGCGTACGGCAGAATTGATCCCCATGTGCCATCCTCTGCCGCTTTCGCACGTTGATGTGGAGTTACGGCTGTGCGAGAATGGCGTCGCTATTAGCTCAAAAGTTACCACCACCGCGGTCACCGGCGTCGAGATGGAGGCCTTGGTGGCCGCCAGCATCGCCGCGCTGACGGTGTATGACATGTGCAAGGCGCTGGACAAAGGAATCGAGATCCGGGAAATCGTTCTCGACCGCAAGTCCGGCGGAAAGAGTGGCGCCTACCGGCGCCGCCAGAAGAAATAACTGCCGCATGCCGAACGATACCAAGCTGCTGCTGGTCGACGACAATCCGATGGTGCTGGGGATGCTCCAGAAGGCCCTGTCCTCACTGGCGAAGGTCAATACCGCGACCGATGCCGCCGACGCCCTTCTGAAGGCGGTCGACGACCCTCCCGACCTCATGATCTGCGACTACCGGATGCCCGGTATGGATGGCCGGCAACTGGTGGAAAGGCTGAAAAGCCGTCCCGCCACTGCGGGCATCGCCGTCGTTCTTATGGCGACCAAGGCGGACATCACTGAAAAACTGGGCGGACCCGACATCGACGATTACGTCGAGAAGCCCTTTTTTCTGAAGGACGCCACCCACCGTATCAAGCGTGTGATCGACAAGATCGTGCTGGAGAAGCTCTCGAAATCGGCGACTACCGATGGCGTGCTGCGCGGCAGCCTGTCGCAGATGAATGTGATCGACCTGGTGCAATCCCTCGAAATGGGCCGCAAGAGTTGCCGCCTTACTATGACCAGCGAGAAAGACAAGTGTGAAATGTATTTCAGCGAAGGCCAGGTCACGCACGCGGTTTACGGCTCGATCGCCGGAGATCCA
>Ga0335080_10002358_pt1 | contig 18781 bp, 17 predicted proteins | sample Lox_Sample_34_FD_206720 | JGI IMG/M metagenome (GOLD analysis project Ga0335080, IMG submission 206720) | Soil microbial communities from Loxahatchee National Wildlife Refuge, Florida, United States - Lox_Sample_3.4 | ecosystem: Environmental > Terrestrial > Soil > Wetlands | place: USA...
CGTGACGCTCTTGCAGCGCTCGGCTCGCGCCGTGCTCGGGGCGGGCTCCGGAAGGGCGAGCTAGCGCGGTCCCAGCCAGGTCTGACCATCGTCGCTGCTCACGTAGAGCTGATGCGAGGGAGTCAGTGCGATCAGCTTCTTGCCGCTCGGATCGAGCACCAGCCGCTCGGCATAGGTGTTCGCAGGCAGCTTTCCCGATTCGGTCCAGCTCGAGCCGCCGTCCGTGGTCTTCATCGTGCGCCAGCTCTGGGTGAGTCCGTACGGCAGCGCGGCCATGTAGCCGTGGTCGCGGTCGGCGAACGCGGGCGGCACGTGCAGCGCGAAATACTCGCGGCTCTGCCAGGTCTTCCCGCCGTCGGGGGACCCGAACATCTTGAGCCCGCCGACCGGGATCGCGAACAGGTAGCCGTCGCCGGTGGTCTCGATCGAGAAGATCGGGGCGGGCGCGCTGTCGGACTCGTCCCAGCGCCGCTCCTGGAGATCGTAGCGGTAGATCGTCTTCGGCTGGCGCAGCACGAAGAGCGCGCGCGCAGTGAGCGCGTACGGCTGCGCGCGCAACGTCGCACCCGAGGGCGTCCGCTTCTCTTTCCAGCTCTGCGGCCCCCACCACAGGCTTCCCTCCGGCAGCGGCCCGAACCGTTTCAGCTCGTGCCAGCCGGCCGCGGGATCGCTGCTGGTGTAGATCACGGTGTCCGTCTCGGACTCCGCCACGAGATACAACGTCCGGTCGGGTGCGGCCGCGAGATAGCTGACCATCTCGTTGGGATGCGCCAGCGCCACTGGGCGCCAGGCCTTGCCACCGTCCTGTGAGTAGACGAGGAGTCCCTCTTCGCCACCCGCCAGGATGCGCCCGTCTCCGAGCGGCAGCACGCACAGCAGCTCGTGGACCGAGCCGGTGTCCAAGCGCAGCCAGCGGCTGCCGAGCTCGGGCCCCACGAACACCTGGCCCAGGCGTCCGCCGGCGTACACGGTGTTGCCGGGAGTCACCACGGCGCCGTTCAGCGCGCGCGCGCTGGCCCGCGCCGCCGAGAGGATCGCCGGCCGCTCCGCGACCGCGCGCTGACTCGCCCAGCCGAGCTCGGGCTTCCCGCTCACCGCTTCGGCCAGGTTCGCGTAGTGCGCGCGCAACAGCTCGCGGGCGGGTGCCGGCGTCGGATCGAGCGCCACCCAGAACTGACTCCCCTGCTTGTCGAGCTTGGTCCCTGGCTGGTACACGAGCGTGCCCAGATTCGTGACCCGACCCGGCTCGACGCGGAACGTGCCCAGCTGAGTCGTGAGCGGCGCGGTCACCTGGTAGACGTAGCTGCCCTCGTTGCGGCCCCCGAGCAGCTGATCGGGCGTGTACAGGCCCTGCGGCAGCAGCGCCGCGAACACGTACGAGCCCTGCACCGCGTAAGGCACGGGGTTCAGCTGGAACGAGTCCGTGCTGCCGTCGGCCTTCAGCGTGAGTCGGTACCAGCCGGGGTACTCCAGGTTGGAGACGACCCGCAGCACGACCAGGCCGTCGTTCGCCGCGAAGCGTGAGTCGGGCGTGAGCACCGGCTGAGTGGCGCAGCCCAGGGCCACGACGCCGAGCAGAAGAGCGATCCATCCGCGCATGTGCCGACCTCCGCCGGCCTTATCGGCCGCTCGGCACGCCACTTGCGGGGCGATGGCAGGCTGGCGTCTAGCGGGTCTGCGCGCGAGCCTGGGCCTGCCGCCGCGCCTGGTTCGGCGACTCGTCGAAGACCTTCGGGTCGACCTTGGCGTCGAGCTTCACGTCCGTGAGATACAGGTCGCTCTTCTCGCCGTTCTGGACGTCGCGCATCTCGATGTGAGTCGGCAGCGGGTGACCGTTCACGTCGCGTACCGCGTCGAACGTCTCCACCTTGAACGGCTTGCCGCCGTTGTCGAAGTAGGTGGTGGACACCGGCAGGCCCGACTTCGGGTCGATCAGCATCTCGACGCGCGAGTAGAACGACGACGGCTCGCTCGTCACCCGGACCAGCTCACGGCCGCCGCGCAGCACGCGGTCGCTGCTCACCCATTGGGACTCGCCGGGAGCCGTGAGCTCGAGGTCCTCGTACGAGAACTCACTGGCCAGGAACGAGTCGTGCCGGCGCGAGCCCGAGACGTCGCGCGTGCGCTCGAAGGTGGGGGAATAGACCACGCGCTCCACCGGTTGGCGCGGGCTCGAGTACACCTCGTACACGGTTCCGGCGGCCTTCTCCGGCCGGAGCACCCGGATCTGGGTCCGCACCTCCGCGCCCTGCTTGACCCGAACCAGTTGCATCTGGGTGTCGAGCCCGGTGCCCAGCACGTCGTGAGTGACCAACCTGGCGTCCGCTGCGACGGCGTCGGAGGGCCAGAAGGACGCGGTCGAACGCTCGATCCACAGACCCGGCTGGTCGGCCGGACCGGCCGCGAGTGAGAGCGCGGCCAGCGCTGCACAGACTGCAATCGATCTCCAAGTCATGGCTGACTCCTTTGCCGACTTGGACGTGGCCCGCGGCACCCGCGATGCCGCGTTGTCGATTGCACAGAAGTCCGTTCAGGCTTCGCGGTACAGGATCAGCAGCAGACCCACCAGAGCGAAGGCGGTCGGCCAGATCCACGAAGCGCGCCGGGCCGCGGGGCTGCCGGGCAGCCGGACTTCGAGCCAGCGCGACCAGCCGGCCGCCACGCCCAGGAGCGCGAGCGGCGCGTGCGTGTACTCGATCAGAAGCTCTTCCTTCACGTTGCCGAGCGCGTGCGAGTGAGTCAGCAGGAGCGCCCCGCCCAGCGCGCACAAGAGCGGCAGCACCAGCGCCGCCCGCGGCGAACGGGTGCGGCCGGTGCGCACGCCCCATTCGAAGAAGGCGAAGACCGTGATCAGCGCCATGAAGATGCGGTGCTGCGCCACCTCGGGCTCACGGAAGCTGGCCCAGAACGAGATACTGCCCATCGGCCAGGCCTCCGGGTCCGAGCGGATCAGCAGGAACACCGCGAGCCCCGCGAACAGCAGCGGCCAGCTGCGCGCCCAGCGCGCGCGGAAGATGCGCTCGTAGAGCGCCAGCAGCCCGATCGCCAGCACGAACACGCCCGCCCAGTGGTGGTTGTACTCCGACCAGGCCACGTCCTCCGCCTTGTAGGGCGGCGGCATGCCGGCGCCCGGCACGTACGCGGGCGCGGCCTGCTGGCCACGCGCCGCGGCGTCGGCGTCGAGCTTCTTCTGCAGCACCTGCAGCGCCAAAGACTCGTGGTCGGGGCTGGTGAAGCGCGGCCAGGTCGGCGTCATGCGCGCGCCCAGCTCGGCCAGCGTCAGTCGGTTCTCGCGCAGATCGACCGCCGGCGGCACCGAGATCAGCGAGGCGGTGGCGAGGAACACGGTGACTCCGATTCCGATCTCCACCTCGGTGAAGCGCCGCAGGGCGAGCAAGGGGCCCTCGGGGTCGTCCTTCAGCGCCTCGATCCGGCGCGAGTTGAAATAGCCCAGCCCCAGGAGCGTGAACGCCATGGCCGCCTTCACGCCCACCATGACTCCGTACGCCGTGCCGTAGAAGCCGTCCAGCGCGCCCACGTAGGCATACGAGAGCGCCGCCGCGCCCGCGAAGAGCGTGCCCACGCTCACCGTCGCCAGCCCGTGGAAGCGCCGGCCCAGCGGGTGGAGCTCCTTGCCCTCGATCGGCAGCGACAGACTCGCGAGCAGATAGGGCAGCGCGCCCACCCAGGTGCAAGCCGCGCCCTCGTGCAGGAAGGTCACCGCGCTCAGCAGCCACTGGTGCTCCAGGCGCGCGGCCGCGTGACTCGTCGCGGTCGAGCCGGCGAGCATGCCCAGCGCGGGCAGCACGAGCAGCGCCGCGGGCGGCCGCGGCAGGAAGGTGACCAGCGCCGCGAGCACGAGCGCGGAGCCCGCTTGCGCCATGCCGGCGCGCACGAAGTCGGCGTGCAGCGGGTCGGCGCGCTCGAGCCCGAGGATCTCGATCAGCGCCGCGAGATCGGAGCCCAGTGACAAGAGCGCGAACAGCGCGAGGCCGAGCGAGGCCGCCACGATGCCGAGCCGGCAGCGCCGCAGCATGGCGTGACCCGCCTCGCCGAGCCGCGGCGCGCGCGGTCGGGCGACGCAGAGCAGGAACGCGACGCCGCCGATCGCCAGCGCTTGCGCGGCCAGGGTGCAGCCGCGCAGCACCACCGAGAGATAGCCGAAGAAGTCGACGAACAGCGCCAACGAACCGCCGCTACGGCGCGCGGACTTTGAAGGTCACGTTCCCGCGCGACACGTGACCGTCGACCGACAACACCTGCCAGAGCAGCCGGTAGGTCCCGGGCGCCAGGCCGCTCGCCGTCGCCTCGAGCTTGTTGGGCGCCTCGCTGCTGGCGAGCGACAGCTCCTCGGGGCCGCCGGCGCCGACCGGCGCCAGATCGCCCGCGTTCGCGCCGCCCGGCAGCAGCGTGAGCGTCGAGCGCGACGCGTCGATGCGGCTGTTGAACTCGAGCGACACCTGCACGTCGGGGCCCGTGACTTCCGAGGCCTCCTTCGGCTGCGAGCCGACCAGGATCGCGTGCGCCGAGGCCGCGCTCGCGAAGGCGAGCGCGAGCGCCAGCGCGAGGCCAGAGCGAGTCACTCGGGTCATCGCAGCTCCTGGCGCGGCTGGTTCAGCTCGAGCAGGTTCCCGGCGGGGTCGCGCAGGAAGGCCTGTCGGCCGGCGCCGGGCACGTTCATCGGCCGACTCACCTTCACGCCGCGCGCCTCCAGCTCGCGGCAAGTCGCGTCCACGTCGTCGACGCGAAACGCGAAGTGCTCGCCCCCCGGCACGCGGTGGTCCTTCACCTCGATCAGGTGGACCTCCTGATGGCCCGTGCGCAGCCAGTAACCGGGGAAGCCGAGGTCCGGGCGCGGCATCTCTTCGAGCCCGAGCACGTCGATGTAGAAACGCGCGGCTTTCTCGGCGTCGTCGACGTTCAGAGAGACGTGGTGCACTCCGGCGAGCTTCATGTGAGCGATGGTATCATCGCGTCTCCATGGCAGAAATCCAGAAGCTGAACGTTCCGGGGCTGGGCAAGCTGAAGGCCTTCTCGCACGCCACGCGCGCGGGCGGCTTCATCTTCGTGGCCGGAACGCTCGGCACGAAAGGCGAGAGGTTCGAGCTCGTGCCGGGCGGCGCCAAGGCCGAGACGCGCCAGACGCTCGAGAACATCCGCGCGATCCTGCGCGGCGCAGGCGCCGACCTCGCCGACGTGGTCAAGGTGAACGTCTTCGTCACCGACATGGCGCGCTTCGGCGAGATGAACGAGGTCTATCTCGAGTACTTCCCGAACGAGCCGCCGGCGCGCATCACGGTGGGCTGCTCGGCGCTCGCGCTGGGTGCCTTCGTAGAGATCGACTGCGTCGCCTATAAGCCGTGACTGAGTGGGACCCGCGCGCGGGCGGCCGCGCGCACCCACCCTTCGCTCGCCTTCGGCTCGCTGCGCGCCTCGCTGCGCGAGGCTTGCAGCCAGTAACTCACTCCGGGGTGGTATAGGCCGCGGTGATCCCGCCGTCGACGAGGAAGGTCGCGCCGGTGGTGAACGACGATTCGTCCGAGGCGAGCCAGAGCGCGGCGCGCGCGATCTCGATCGCTTCGCCGAAACGGCCCATCGGAATGTGCACCAGCCGGCGCTGGCGCTTGGCCTCGGTGTCGAGATACTTCATCAAGAGCTCCGTGCGCAGCGGGCCGGGACAGAGCGCGTTCACGCGGATCTTCTCGCGCGCGTGGATCGCGGCCAGCTCGCGCGACATGGCCAGCACCGCGCCCTTGCTCGAGGTGTAGGCGAGCTGCGGCGTGGCCGCGCCGAGGATCGCAACGAACGAGGCCACGTTGATGATCGAGCCGCCGCCGGCGCGGCGCAGCGCGGGGATGCCGTGCTTGCAGCCCAGGAACACGCCGCGCACGTTGATCGCCATGGTCAGGTCCCAGACCGCTTCTTCGGTGTCGACCGCACCGTTGTCGTCGATGTGCGAGATACCGGCGTTGTTCATCAACACGTCGAGCCGGCCGAACTCGCGCTCCGCGGCGTCGACCATGGCTTTGGCCTCGGCGCCCTTCGAGACGTCGGCGCGCACCGCGATGGCGTGGCCGCCCGCCTTCCGGAGCTGCGCCACGGTGCGCTCGCCGGCTTCCGCGTTCACGTCCGCCACCACGACCTTGGCGCCCTCGCTCGCGAACAAGAGCGCGGTCTCTCGGCCGATGCCGCTGCCGGCGCCCGTGATCAGCGCGACCTTCCCCGACAATCTCACTTCGCGTTCCCCCTTCGCGCGAGACAGTTAGGGCTTCGCGAGGTATTCCGCGAGCAGGTCGAGCAACGCGCGGCGGTCGATCGGCTTGGCCGCGAACGCGTCGCAGCCGCAGGCCAGACAGCGCTCGCGGTCCTCGGTCATGGCGTGCGCCGAGAGCGCGATGATCGGGCGCGCGAAGCCGGCGTCGCGCAGCGCCTGAGTCGCGGCGTAGCCGTCGATCTCGGGCATCTGCATGTCCATGAGCACCGCCCCGAACGGGCGGCCCTGGTGCTCGGCGGCGAGCGCCTGGTCGATCGCCGCGCGGCCGTCCGAGGCGAACTCGAGCTCGAGGCCCACGCGCGACAGGAGTCTCTCGATCAGGCGCTGGTTGTCGACGCCGTCCTCGGCCACCAGCACGCGCCCGCGCAGCGCCGCGCGAGCGAGCTGCGGCGTGCTCTCACGCGTCACCATCTCGGAGTCGATCGGCGGCGGCGCGCCGCGCTGCGCGCCCTCCGGGGCGCCCACCGGCAGCCGCAGGCGGAAGGTCGAGCCACGGCCCAGTTCGCTCTCGAGCTCGAGCTTGCCGCCGAGCTGCTCGGCCAGGCCCAGCGAGATCGCCAGCCCCAGGCCCGTGCCGCCGTAGCGGCGCGACTCGGAGGGGTCGGCCTGCGAGAAGGGCGCGAACACGCGCTCGCGATCGCCCGCCGCGATCCCGATGCCCGAGTCGATCACGTCGAAGACGATCTCGCCGGGCGTGCCCGACACCGCCTGGTGTGACACCAGAAGGCGCACCCCGCCCCGCTCCGTGAACTTGATCGCGTTCCCGATCAGGTTCACCAGGATCTGCTGCACGCGCAGCGCGTCGCTCCAGATCCGGTCCGGCAGGTCGCCGCCGACCTCGAGCTCGAGCAGGAGCCCCTTGGAGCGCGCGCGCTCGCGCAATAGCGCCACTACGTGCTGCGCGACCGAGATCGGCGAGGTCTCGCTGCACCGCACCTCGAGCCCGCCGGCCTCGATCTTCGACAGGTCGAGCATGTCGTTGATCAGCGCCAGCAGGTGGTGGCCGTTGCGGCGCAGCGTCTCGATCGCCTCGCGGCGCTCGGCCTCGGACAGGTCGGCCTCGGCCAGCACGTCAGTGTAGCCGAGGATCGCGGTCATCGGCGTGCGGATCTCGTGACTCACGTTGGCCACGAACAGACTCTTGGCGCGGCTGGCCGAGGTCGCGGCGTCGCGCGCGGCGACCAGCGCCCGCTGCGCCTCCTCTTCGAAGATGCCGTGCATGTAGACCAGGCCGCCGCACAGCACGGTGGCCGCGAGCAGCGCCACGAGTCTCTCGACCGAGAGCTGCACGCCGGTCGGCCCGCCGGGCAGCTCGACGCCGAACAGGTCGAAGAGCGAGCAGCCGACGAGGAACGCCGCGACCAGCCCAGTGCTCGTGACTACGGCGCGACTGCCGGCGCAGGCGCGCGCCAACACCGGAATCACCACGAACCAGGGCAGCCCCGGCGAGCGCATCCCGCCCTTGGCCAGCGTGAACGCGACCGCGACGGCGGCCACCAGCCACATGCCCGCGCGCGCCGCCCGCTCGGCGTCTCCGCGGCGCCACAGCCAGGCCGTGAGTCCCACGCCCGCGCCGCAGCCGAAGGCCAGCGGGATCACGCCCCGCCAGGCGGCAGCGAACGGCTCGAGCGCCAGCTCGATCACGATCCGCACCAGCGAGTAAGTCACCATGACCGTGACGTTGAACACGATCACGCGCGCGCGCCGGCGCACGCCGGGGTCGCCGCGGTGCAGTGGTTCCGGCACCCAGCGATCCACGAATTCCACCCAGCCGAGCGCCCCGCGCATCACCGTCCAGGATCGGTGCCGGCGCCGAAGGCCTTGATCGGGCGAGGCTTTCCGGTATCCAAACGCGTCCATGGAAGGCGGCGAACGACGCATCGCAAGCGAAGTCGAGCGGCGCCGCACGTTCGCGATCATCTCGCACCCCGACGCCGGCAAGACCACGCTGACCGAGAAGCTGCTCTTGTTCGGCGGCGCAGTGCGCGAGGCGGGCGCGGTGCGTGCCCAACGCGCGGCGCGCTACGCCACCAGCGACTGGCTCGAGCTGGAGAAGCAGCGCGGGATCTCGGTCTCCAGCTCCGTCATGCACTTCGACTGGTTGCACGCGGGCACGAGCTACCGCGTGAACATCCTCGACACCCCCGGTCACAAGGACTTCAGCGAGGACACCTACCGGACGCTCCTGGCGGCGGATTCGGCGGTCATGTTGATCGACGCGGCCAAGGGCGTGGAGGCGCAGACGCGCAAGCTCTTCGAAGTCTGTCGCCTGCGTCGCATCCCGATCTTCACGTTCGTGAACAAGCTGGACCGCCACGGCCGCGACCCGCTCGACCTGATGGCCGAGATCGAGGAAGTGCTGCGCATCGACGCCATCCCGCTCAACTGGCCGATCGGATCGGGGAGTGACTTCGCCGGCGTGTACGACCGGCTCGGCCGGCGCGCGCTCTACTTCTCGGGCGGCAAGCACGGCACGACGCTGGTCGAGCAGCGCGAGGTCGCGGGCCCGCCCGAGAGCGCGGCGCTGCGCGAGTCACTCGAGCTGCTCGACGGCGCCGGCGCGAAGTTCGCGCCGCTCGAGCTGCGCGCCGGCAGGCAGACACCGATGTTCTTCGGCAGCGCCCTCACCAACTACGGCGTGCTGCCCTTCCTGGAGCGCTTCCTCGAGCTCGCGCCCGCGCCTGGCCCGCGCGAGACGGCGGCCGGGGCGGTCGATCCCGTGCGCGACGAGTTCTCGGGCTTCGTGTTCAAGATCCAGGCGAACATGGATCCGGACCACCGCGACCGCGTCGCCTTCCTGCGCATCTGCTCGGGGCGCTTCGTGCGCGGCGAGGACGCGCTGCTTGCGCGCACGCAGAAGCCGGTGCGGCTGGCGCACTCGACGCTGCTCATGGGTCAAGGCCGCGAGGAGGTCGACGAGGCCTTTCCCGGCGACGTGGTCGGGCTGTTCGATCCCGGAGTGTTTCGCATCGGCGACACACTCTCGAAGAGTGGCCGGATCGCCTTCGCGGGCGTGCCCACCTTCTCGCCCGAGCACTTCCGACGGGTCGAGGTGGCCAAGGTCGAGCGCCGCAAGGCGCTGGCCAGGGGCCTCGAGCAGCTCGCGCAAGAGGGCGCGGTGCAGGTTTTCACCGACCCCGGCAGCGGCACGGCGGCGCAGATCCTGGGCGTGGTGGGCCCGTTGCAGTTCGACGTGCTCGTGCACCGCATGGAGTCGGAGTACGGCGTCGAGCTGCGACTCACTCCCCTGCCCTACAAGATCGCGCGCTGGGTGCACGGCAGCTACGACGCCGACGTGCTGCGCTACTCGGACGCGATGCGGCTGGTCGAGGACCGCGACCACCGCGCGGTGCTCCTGGCCGAGAGTCTCTGGCACGTCGACCGGGCGCTTGCGCGCCACCCCGAGATCCAGCTCAGCGAGACCTCGGACCCGCAGCTGCGTTCGCAGTGACTAGAAGCGGTTGCTCCCGCTCTCGTTGCTGAGCTCGACCGCCTTCTCGGCCACGGCGCGCGCCGCCTCTTCGATCGACGCGAAGCGCTGGTCGGCGAGCGCGCGCTTGGCCTCCTGGAACGACTCGGGCTTGAACCCGGTGTGAGTTCGCGGCCGCAGCGCGACGATGTGACCCAGGTTCACCTCGGCAGCCGAGACTCCGCCGCCCGCGGGAATCGTCGGCGGCGGTGTCTCGGGCATGACCGGCTTCGCGATCGCCGCGGGGCGAGGCGCCGGCGGCACGGCCTTCGCCGGAGCCGGCTTCGCGGCTGCGGCTTTCGCCTTCGCCGGTTTGGCTTTGCCCGCCGCCTGCTTGCGGGCCGGAGCCGCCTTCTTCGTGGCCTTCTTCGGAGCGGCCTTCGTCGCCGGGGCCGCCTTCTTCTTCACCGCCTTCTTCTTCGCCGCTGACTTCTTCTTCGCCGCCATGTCGCGATCGTATCGCAGCCCTTTCGCGGCGGGCTAGGAATTCGCACGCGGCTCGAGCGCGTGCGGCGGCACCGCCCGGAACTGCCACAGCAGGAGCAGGTCGTAGGCGATCTTGAGTGACCCCGCGCAGATCAGCGGCCAGCCGAACGAGCTGTGTTGCAGCATCGCCCCGGTCAGGAGCGGCGCCAGCGCCGAGGCCAGCGCCCGCGGCACGTTGGTGACGCTGGCGGCGGCCGCGCGCTCCTCGGGCGGCACCACGGCCATCACGTACGACTGGCGGGCCGGCACGTCCATCTGCGAGAGCGCGCCGCGCACCAGGAGACAGCCCAGCGCGAGCGGCGCCGTGGGCATGAACACGCTCGCGATCAGGAACAGGTTTGCGGGCAAGTGAGTGAAGACCATCGTCTCGACCAGCCCGATCCGCGCCGCCAGCCGCGCCGACAGGAACTGCGAGAACGCCGACAGCGTGGAGGCCGCGAAGAAGAAGCTGCCGAGCTCGGCGAGCGACAGCCCGAAGCGCTGCGCCAGCCAGAGCGCCAGCATCGACTGCACGGCGAAGCCGCCGCCGAACGAGTCGATCGCGAACAGCGCCGTGAGTCGCAGCACCACCTTGCGCGAGCGCGCCAGCGGCGCGCGCGCCGCGCTCGGCCGCGCCGCCGAGGCGCCCGACCCCAGCCCGAGATACAGGGCCACCAGCGGCAGCGCTACCGCTGCGTAGCTCACGAACACCGCGCGCAGCGCGGCGTCGAGCGGCACGCCGAAGCGGCGCGCCGCCAGCTCGGGCAGGCCGGCGGCGAGTGACCCGGCTGCGCCGAGCAGCGCGCCTGCCACGTTGTAGCGGGCGAAGGTCGCCGTGCGCTCGCGCACGTCCGGTGACTCGGCCAGGAGCGCCTGCTCGGTGGGCAGGAAGATCGACACGTCGCCGGCGGTCGGGTTCATCGTGCCGACGAACGCCACCAGGAGCAGCGGCGCGAGCGCCGTCTGACTCGCGAAGCCGAGCCCGGTGAGGGCAAGCAGCGCGCACGACGCGAGCAGCACCTGGCGCGCGGCGAAGCGCCCGCCCGCCAGGCCCACGCAAAGCGTCAGCAGCGCGCTGCCGACCAGCGTGGCGGTCGCGATCGCGCCCACCTGGACCTGGGAGAGGCCGATGCCGAGCAGGTAGGCGGGCAGCACCACGCTGACCGCGCCGTCGGCGAAGCCGCGCAAGCCGCGCGCCGCGGTCAGCCGCAGTGAGTCGTGCACCTAGGCGTGAGTCGCGGCGGCCTTGGGCTGCGGAGTGACCGCGGCGCCGCTCTCCTGGTTCACGTGCGCGAGGTGCGCGCGAATCACGTCGTCGGGCGGAGTCGCCCGGCGCAGCCGGAGCGCCGGCGCGATCCGCGACAGGTGGAACACGAACACGGTCAGCGCAAAGCCCGCGATCACGATCCCGATCACCGCGAGCGGCCCGGGGTTGCCGCCGGTGGCCGAGAGCTCGTTGGCGACCCACAGCCCCAGCACGATCGCCGTGGCCAGCGACAGCGCGGCCACCCGCAGCACGTCCGAGAGCGCTCCGCGCGCGCCGCGCGCGAGCACGCGTTTCAGCTCGCCCACGGAGAAGTAGTCGAGGAACCAGCTGGTCTCCTCGTCCACGTCGCGCCCCGCCGGCGGGGCCAGCACCTGGCCGGTGAGCGGGTCGACGGCGAGCTCGCCGCGCCCGTGCGCGGCCACGCCCTCGAGGATCGCGCGGTGCACCTTCTCGTCGATCGGGAAGCGCCAGACGATGAAGAAGGCCGCGATCGAGAACGCGGCCGGAGTCAGCGCGAACACCGCGCGGATCGCGAACACCACCTCGGGTGACTGCGGCAGGTTCGGCTGGTAGCCGAGCCAGGCCAGGAGCGCCAGCGGCAGCGAAGCGCTGGGAATCACGATGAACTTCGGCACCAGCCCCCAGAGCGCGAGATACTGCGCTTCGCGGCGCTTGCCGGTGTGCAGCTCGTCGTAGTCGATCACGTCGGCCTGGATCGCCGGCGGCAGGAACAGCCCCGCGCCGAAGCTCGACCCCGCCCACACGATCACCACCAGGCAGGCGACGTTCTGCCCCTGGCCCAGGAAGAACAACATGATCCCGCCGGAGACCCCCATGACGAAGCTGGTGAGCCAGGCGTTGAGCTTGCCGATGCGCTTCGCCAGCGCCAGCCACAGCGGCAGACACAAGAGCCCCGACAGGAAGTAGGCCGCCAGGAAGATGGTGAGCCAGCCGTCGGCGGTCGGCTGCGCGATCGGCGGCGGATTCAGCACGTAGCGGTTGAAGTACGGCATCAACAGCCCGGGAATCGCGCCCGGGATGTTGGCGACCGCGTAGCACACGAACAGCACCAGGAACGGCCGGTTGCGCAGCGAGCGTCTCACTCCGGGCACGAGCGGATTCGAGGTGCGCTGCACGAACTCGGGCCGCTCGCGCACGCGGATCACGAGCAGCCAATACAGCACGACCATCAGCACGCCGTAGCCGAGCGCCATGCCCGCGAACGCGCCCCGCTGACTCAGTCCGAAGCCCTTGGTCAGGACGCCGGGCACGATCGCCGCGACCAGCGTGCCCACCAGCGCGAAGCCCTCGCGCACCGAGAACAAGGTCGAGCGCTCGTGGTAGTCGAGCGTGAGCTCGGGCCCGAGCGCGGCGTGCGGCAGGCCGTAGAGCATGTTCAGGATGAAGAACAGCATCAGACACACGCCGAACCAGGTCGCCGCGCCCGGAGTGGAGAGCCAGGTGGGCGGCGTGAACAGCGCCACGAACACCAGCGCCGCGACCGGCGTCGCGATCGCGATCCAGGGCCGGCGCCGGCCCCAGCGCGTGTGGGTGTGGTCGGAGAGCCAGCCGACGAACGGATCGATGATCGCATCGAAGATGCGCGCCAGCGCCGCCGCCAACGCCACCCAGGCCAGCGGCACGAGCACCGTGTCGGAATAAAAGGGATTCACGTGGATGGCGACCGGGATCGCCATCGCGGCACCCGCGACGCTCGGAGCGCCGTAGATCAGCTTCAGGCTCAGCGGGAGTCGCTCCCGGTTCGGCGGACTCATGGGAAGCGCGCCCGCAGCCAGCTCGCGCACAGCTCCATGGCCTCGGGGCGCCGGCCTTCCAGGTAGTGGGGCGCTCCCTTCAGCTCGTGATACTCGAGGTCTTCCGCCGCGCAGGCGTCGCGGATCGCGCGCGCGTGACTCAGCCGGATCTCCGTGTCCGCGGTCGCGTGCAGGATCAGCGACGGGATCTTCACGCGCGGCATGGTGTCTGCGAGCAGCGCGTGCGAGGAGAGACCCGACCAGGTCGAGAGCCAGCCGCGCGCGCTCATCACGCGCGCCAGGCCGAAGCGGCCGTAGTTGCCGTCGAGCGGATCGGGGAAGGCGAACAAGGAGCCCAGCGGCCGGTCGTCGGGATCGATCGAGAGATCGAGATAAGCCGGGTCGGCGAGCGTCCGGTAGATCACCAGGTACTTCGCATGCACTGCGCGCTGACGCCAGTAGCGGAAGCCGCGCGGGTCGGACTTCTTGTCGATGCCCTTCTGGAAGCGCGCCGCGTGCTCGGCCGACGCGATCGAGTCACGCGCGATCGCGTCCAGCCGCGCCACGCGCGCGAGCTGCGCCTCTCGGTAGCCCGCCAGCCATGCGCCGTCGTAGTGACAGGGCTCGGGCCAGGGCCGCCAGCCGTTGTCGGGGTCGTACATGTCGAGCTCGGGAATCACCGACTCGGGATCGCTCTCGTCGGCCACCGACGGGTCGATCACGCTGTTCATGAACACGCCCTCGCCGGGGTGCGCCGCGACCGCGATCCAGCCGTCGCCGACTCCGCGCTCGACGTGCGCCAGCGCCATCAGCGAGCCACCGCCGCTGTTGCCGAGCAGCACCACGGCGTGCGCGCCGCGCCGCTTCATCTCGGCGACCGCGGTCTCCACGTCGACCGCGCAGTTCTCGTGCAGGCAGTCGATGTCGTTGTTGATGTAGCGGGTGGCAAACCCCAGCACCGCGAAGCCGGCGGCGGCGAGCAGCGGGCAGGCGTAGTGGACCGAGAAGTCACCGCGCGGGTGAGACAGCACGATCGCCGTCTTCCAGGGCTGGCCGACGGGCGGGGTCCAGAGCGTGCCGCGCACCAGCGCGCCGTCGGGCGAGACGAGCCTCACGTCCTCGCGGCGGATGGCGACCTTGGGATCGTCCTCGGGCAGCGGCCAGTAGGCGAGGCCGAAGGGACGCCGGACACCCATCGCATGCGGCATTGCTCGTGTCCCCTCTTCTCGACGCTTCGCAGCATAACCGATCGGGCCACTCCCCATGCGCTAGCATGCCGGACCTCATGGCCGATCCGGACGACCTGCTCGTACGCGCCTACTCGACGATCGCGGGCTGGCTCGCGCACGGACACGAGACGCGCACGCAGCCGCTGGCGCAGCTCGTGCGCGATGCGCGGACGCCCGTGGTCTATGACGCAAACTTCATCTGCGACGTGCGCGCGCGCACGCCGGACGAGATCGAGTCGCTGCTCGAGGCGGCTGACTCGATGTACCGCGGCCTCGGCCACCGCTTGTACCTGTGGGATCCCGGGATGCCGCTGGAGTTCGAGGCGCGGCTCCAGCTCGAGGGCTACGAGGCGGACGAGCAGGTGATCCTGGTGCTCGAGGGCGCGCTCGCCGCCCAGGGCCCGAAGCTCGATCTGCGCAAGGCCCAGAGCGACGCGGACTGGGAGACGATCTACGCCCTCTGCCGGCTCGACCACGAGGAGGAGGCGGAGAAGGGCTTCCACGATCCCTGGGACGAGTCGGTGACTCGCCAGCTCGTGACTTCCAAGCGGGTCAAGGCGCCGGACGTGCAGTTCTTCCTGGCGCGCGTGGACGGCGTCGACTGCGCCTTCTTCTCGGCCTGGCCCGGCGAGAACGGCGTGGGCCAGGTCGAGGACCTGTTCACGCGCAGTGACTTCCGCGGCCGCGGCATCGGCACGGCGCTGATCGCGCGCTGCGTGGACGACGCCCGCGCGCGCGGCGCGCACGCCGTCCTGATCGGCGCACGTCCGAACGACACGCCCAAGCACATGTACGCGGCGCTCGGCTTCCGCCCGCTGTGCGTCGAGCGCCGGTATCTCAAGACCGGCTTCGAGTGACTCGCTAGACCTCGTAGCGGTTCAGCTCGGGCACCACCGCCTTGGCGAACAGGCGCATGTTGCGCTCGCTCTCCGCGGCCGGCATGCCCGCGTAGCTGAACACGCCCACGAAGCGGTCACTGCCCAGCCGCTTCTGCGAGTCGACGATCGTCTGGTAGCAGCGCTCGGGCGTACCCCAGACCTGGAGCCCGAGGAAGAAGTCGATCATCGCGTCGGCGCCGCCGGGCGCGCTGGCCAGCTCCTGCATGCGCGCGTACGACTCGTAGCCCTTGGTCTTGGCCAGGTGGTCGCCGCGCAGCTCGTAGTGCTTCAGCACGGTCTGCCAGTAGCCGCCGATGTACTTGCGCGCGAGCTCCTCGGCGCGGCCCAGGTCTTCGTCGCAGAACACCCAGCCCGCGCAGATGCTCGGCGGCGCCGGCACCCCGTTCACCTGTTGGTAGACGGCGTTGTAGTTGCGCAGCTCCTCGGTCACCGCCTCCCACGGCTTCTGCGGGATGATCAGCATGCCCAGGCCGAGCTTCGCGATCACGGGTCCCGACTCGGGAGACACGGCCGCGGCGTAGCTCCGGCCCTTGAAGCTCTTGAATGGCTTCGGGCGAATGTCGCGGCGGACCTGCCTGATGATTTTGCCGTCGTACTCGCAGTAGCCGCGCTCGAGCCCCGTGAGAATCATCTCAGCCGACTCGGTGAAGCGCTCGCGGCTCGAGTCCATCTGCACGCCGAAGCCGTCGAACTCCACGCGCCCCAGCCCGCGCCCCAGGCCCAGCACCAGCCGGCCGTTCGAGACGTGGTCGAGCACCGAGATCTGCTCCGCCACCCGCATCGGGTTGTGCCACGGCAGCACCACCACCATCGAGCCGAGCTGCACCTGTTTGGTCGCGCCCGCCAGGAAGGTCAGATACTGCAGCACGTCCGGACACATGGTGTAGTCGGTGAAGTGGTGCTCGACCCCCCAGAGTGACTGGAAGCCGAGTGACTCGGCCAGCAGCGCGAGCCGCAGATCGTTGCGCCAGACGTCGCGGTCGCTCTGCGACTGCTCGGGGTTCTGGAAGATGGCTGCCATGCCGACGTGCATTTCGGGGTTCCTCCTGCAAAGGCCCTACACCACAGAGAATAGCCGAGCGCTAGGGCGCAAGTAGGACGACCGGGATCGCGCGCGTCGTGCGCCGCTCGTACTCCGCGTACGCGGGGTTCTCGTGCTTCACGCGCGGCCACAGACGCGCGCGTTCCTCGCTGGATGCGATTCGCGCGCGTACGCGCCGGTGCTCGGCGCCGATCTGCACCACCGCTTCCGGGTGCTTCTGCAGGTTCTTCCACCAGGCCGGATCGCTCGGCGCGCCGCCCGCCGACGCGATCAGCACCAGCCGCTCGCCGTCCTCGAAGTAGGTGAGCGGCACGGTGCGCGGACGGCCGCTGTTGCGCCCGGTGGTGGTGAGCAAGAGGATGCGCTGCGCGCCGAGCCGCCCGCCGACGCGCCCGTCGGAGAGCCGGAACAGCGCCTTGTGAACGCCGATCACCGCGAACAGGAACCAACGCTGGAGCGGGCCCAAACGGGAATCCTCCGTGGCTGCATCCACAGCGAATGATAGGATGACTGCGATTAGAACCCCTCGTCTCTCGGAGGACCGGGAATGTCTCGCGAGGCCGTGATCATCGACAGCGTGCGCACGGGGCTGGCCAAGGCGCACCGAGGCTCGTTCAACCTGACGCGGCCCGACGATCAGCTCGCGCACTGCATCGCGCAGCTGTTCGAGCGCAACAAGAGCGTCGACAAGGCCGAGGTCGGCGACGTGATCGCGGGCTGCGGCATCCCCGAGGGCCCGCAGGGCATGAACGTCGCGCGCATCTCGACGATTCTCGCGAACCTGCCCACGTCGGTCGCGGCGACCACGGTGAATCGCTTCTGCTCGTCGGGCTCGCAGGCGATCATGATGGCCGCGCAGCAGATCATCCACGAGGGCGTCGACGTCGCGATCGGCTCCGGCGTCGAGACGATCACGATGCTGCAGGACGGCTCGCAGAACACCAAGCGCCTGTTGAATCCCCTGGCCGCGAAGAAGGCGCCGGGCCTGTACATGGCGATGGGCGCGACCGCCGAGGTCGTGGCCGAGCGCTACAAAGTGTCTCGCGAGGACCAGGACCAGTACGCGCTGAAGAGTCAGCAGCGCACCGCGCGCGCGCAGGAGCTCGGCTACTTCGACGACGAGATCGTGCCCATGAAGGTGCGCCGCATGGTGCAGAAGAAGGGCGAGGAGCCGAAGGAAGAGGACTTCGTCGTCGACCGCGACGAGTGCAACCGCCCGGACACCACGATCGACGGCCTGCGCAAGCTGCCGCCGGCGTTCAAGCCGGAGGGCGGCACGGTGACCGCGGGTAACTCGAGTCAGCTCTCGGACGGCGCCTCCGCGACGCTGCTCATGTCGGCGAGCCGCGCCAGCGCGCTCGGGCTCGAGCCGATGGGCATCTACCGGGGCTCGGCCGTCGCGGGCTGCGAGCCCGACGAGATGGGGATCGGGCCGATCTACGCCGTGCCGAAGCTCTTGAAGCGGCTGGGCATGTCACTCGACGACATCGACCTGGTCGAGCTGAACGAGGCGTTCGCCTCGCAGGTGCTGCAGGTGCAGCGCGTGCTCGGCATTCCCGACGAGAAGCTCAATCCGAACGGCGGCTCGATCTCGATCGGCCATCCCTTCGGCATGACCGGCTCGCGACTCACCGGGCACATCCTGCGCGAGCTGAAGCGCCGCAAGAAGCGCTACGGGCTCGTGACCATGTGCGTGGGCGGCGGTCAGGGCTTCGCCTCGGTGTTCGAGGCCGTGTAACGCGCGCGGGCGGCCGCGCGCTTCGGCCCTTCGCTCGCTAGCGCTCGCTGCGCGCTTCCGTGTCTGAGGCCGCGTAACGCGCGCGGGCGGCCGCGCGCTTCGGCCCTTCGCTCGCTAGCGCTCGCTGCGCGCTTCGCTTGCACTCGCCGTCTGAGTCACGGCCCCGAACAGCGCCTTGCCCTCGGACTGCGCGGGCGGAGCGATCCCGAGCAGCGCGGCGGCGGTCGGCGCGACGTCGATCGCGCGCACCTCGCCGAGCTGCGCGCCTGCGGGCACGCCGCGGCCGAGCGCGTAGAAGATCGCGCCCATCTCGGGCAGGGCCGGATCGAAGCCGTGCGCGCCCACGCCGCTGCCGATGAGTCGGCTCCACCAGGCGCGCACGCCCTCGCCGAGCCGCGGATGTCCGAGCATCCAGGGCGGGTGCGCCAAGAGTGCGATGTCGCCGCTGCGGCCGGGGTAGTTGCTGCGCAGGTGCGCCGGCAGTGACTCGTTGTCGTAGGCGCTGAGCCCCTTCACGCGGCCCAGCGCGGCCAGCGCGGCGGCGAGCTGGGCGCGGTCGGCGAGATAGACCTGCCCTTCCCCGCCCGAGATCGAGACGCGCGCGCGGATGTCGGCCGAACGCAGCGCGCCCTCGGCGTCGACCG
>Ga0335080_10002359_pt1 | contig 18779 bp, 16 predicted proteins | sample Lox_Sample_34_FD_206720 | JGI IMG/M metagenome (GOLD analysis project Ga0335080, IMG submission 206720) | Soil microbial communities from Loxahatchee National Wildlife Refuge, Florida, United States - Lox_Sample_3.4 | ecosystem: Environmental > Terrestrial > Soil > Wetlands | place: USA...
ATTAGGCCCGTGTGCTCTGGTAGCATGGCCGCCCCCGTCTAACTGTCACGGCCTCCATAAATATGTCCGCGAAGCCCAGCGACGTCACCATCCCTACGCCCAGCAACATCGAGATCGCGCAGAGTGCGAAACTCAAGCCCATCGTCCCGCTCGCGCGCGAGCGCCTCGGCATTCCCGAGGAGCATCTGGAACCGTACGGCCACTACAAGGCGAAGATATCGCTGGATTACCTGGCCAAACTGAAGGACCGTCCCGACGGCAAGCTTGTCCTGGTGACCGCGATCTCACCGACGCCCGCTGGTGAGGGCAAGACGACGACCACCGTGGGGCTTGGCGATGCGCTCAATCAGCTCGGCCAGCGCGCCATCGTGTGTCTGCGCGAGCCGGCACTCGGCCCGGTGTTCGGTATGAAGGGTGGCGCCGCCGGCGGCGGTTATGCGCAGGTCGTGCCGATGGAAGACATCAACCTGCACTTCACCGGGGATTTCGCCGCGATCGCGCTCGCGAACAACCTGCTCGCGGCGCTCATCGACAACCACATCCAGCAGGGCAATGCGCTCGGCTTCGACGTGCGGCGCGTGACCTGGCGGCGCGTGGTGGACGTCAATGACCGTGCGCTGCGGCAGATCGTCATCGGCTTGGGGGGTACCGCCAACGGGGTGCCGCGTGAGGACGGCTTCGACATCGTCGTGGCCTCCGAGGTGATGGCGATCCTGTGCCTGGCCAGCAGCCTCAAGGACCTGAAGGAGCGGCTCGGCCGCATCGTGGTGGGCTATCGAGCGGACAGCCAGCCGATCCTGGCGCGGGAGCTCAAGGCCCACGGCGCCATGACGGCGCTGCTGAAGGCCGCCCTGGCACCGAACCTGGTGCAGACGCTTGAGAACAATCCCGCCTTCATCCACGGCGGGCCCTTCGCCAACATCGCCCACGGCTGCAATTCGGTGATCGCGACCAGCGCGGCGCTGAAGTTGGCTGATTATGTCGTGACCGAGGCCGGGTTCGGCGCTGACCTTGGCGCGGAGAAGTTCGTCGACATCAAGTGCCGCAAGGCGGGACTGAAGCCGCGTGCCGCGGTGATCGTCGCTACCGTGCGCGCCCTGAAGTACCACGGCGGTGTCGAGCTCGCCGACCTCAAGACCGAGAACCTCGGGGCGCTCGAGCAGGGGGTCGTCAATCTCGAGCGGCACATCGACAACGTGCGCAACAACTACGGACTGCAGTGCGTCGTGGCGATCAATCGCCGCAGCGAGGACACCGAGCGGGAGATCAAGCTGCTGATCGATCGCATCGGCTCCAAGGGCGTGCGCGTCGTGGCCGCCTCGCACTTCGCCGACGGCGGTCGCGGCGCCCTGGAGCTCGGGCGCGAGGTCATGCGCCTGTGCGAGCAGCCGAGCGGCTTCCACTATGTCTACGAGGACAGCGCTAGCCTGTGGGACAAGATGAAGGCGATCGCGACCAAGGTCTACCACGCCAGCGACATCACCGCTGAGGCCAAGGTACGCAACCAGATCCGGCAGCTGCAGGAAAGCGGCTACGGCCATTACCCGGTGTGCGTGGCGAAGACGCAGTACTCGTTTTCCACGGATCCGAAGCTGCGCGGTGCCCCGGAGGGCCACGTGGTTGCCATCCGCGAAGTGCGCCTCGCCGCCGGCGCCGAGTTCATCGTCATGATCTGCGGCGACATCATGACCATGCCGGGCCTGCCGAAGGTTCCGGCGGCGAACTCGATCGACGTGGACGACAGCGGGCGCATCACCGGGCTGTTCTGATCAGCGCCACGCGCCGGGCGAGAGCGCACCGCGGCGGTCCGCCGCGCGCCCCTGAGGGGCGCGCGGGCGGATGGTCAAAGCGCGGGAATCGGGTGAGAATCGCCGCGATGGCAGCCAGCAAACGGCCACCGCGGCGCATTCTCGTCATCGACGTCGGCGGCACGCACGTGAAGTTCCGCGTGGACGCGCGCGGCGCCATCCGCAGGTTCGCCTCCGGCCCGCACATGACGCCGCAGGCGATGACGCGGCAGTTGCGCAAGCTCACCGAACATCTCCCCTACGACGCAGTTTCGATCGGCTATCCCGGCGTGGTGTTCCACGGCCGCATCGCCGCCGAGCCGCACAACCTCGGTAAGGGCTGGGTGGGATTCGACTTTGCCCGCGCGCTCGGCGCGCCGGTGCGGATCGTCAACGACGCCGCCATGCAGGCCCTCGGCAGCTACCACGGCGGGCGCATGCTGTTTCTCGGCCTGGGCACCGGTCTTGGTGTCACCCTGGTGCTCGATGGTGCGATCGAGCCCACGGAGCTGGGCCATATGCCTTACAAGCACGGGCGCACCTACGAGGATTATCTGGGAGAGCGCGGCCGCAAGCAGCGCGGCAACAAGAAGTGGCGCAAGAGCGTGACGGAGATCGTGCGGCACCTGCAGAAGGCGCTCGAAGTCGACTACGTGGTGCTCGGCGGCGGCAACGCTGCACGGCTGAGGCGCGTGCCTGCCGGCGTGCGGATCGGCAGCAACCGCAACGCCTTCTCCGGCGGCCTGCGGGTGTGGCAGCTGCGCGCGGTGAGACGCCTGCTCCTGCCCGCCGCTGCGCGCCGCGCCGACGGAACTGCCTGATGGGGAGCGCTCCGGGAGCGCCCGGCCTCGCACCGACCTGGTGCAGCAGTGCCAAGGAGATGGTCGGCTGCTCGCTTGGATCCTCGCGGCTGTGGTTCACGATCGGCGGCGGCATCGTGAACGAGGTGTACTACCCGCGCGTGGATCTGCCGCAGATTCGCGATCTCGGCTTCATCGTCGGCGACGGCAAGGGGTTCTGGGTCGAGGTGAAGCGCCTGTGGCAGCACGAACTGCACCTCGCCGCCGCGGGTGCGCCCGCGGTGCGGATCGTGCACCGGCACCAGCGCTTCGAGCTGCTGCTGCGCGTGACCCCCTGTGAGAATCGCGACGTGTTGCTGATCGAGGTGACGCTGAGCGGGGATGCGCAGTTGCGTCCCTATGCGCTGCTGGCGCCGCACCTGGGGGGGAGCGGTGCCAGCAATGTCGCCAGGGTGCTCGACCATCGCGGCCGGCGGGTGCTGTGCGCCGAACAGGGACCTTTCGGTCTGGCGCTGCTCGCCGTTACGCCCGAGCAGCAGGAGGCCTTCGGTCGCACCAGCGCCGGTTGCGTCGGAAGCAGTGACGGCTGGCAGGACTTCGCCCGCAACGGCGCGCTCACCTGGACCTACGAGACCGCCGGGCCGGCCAATGTGGCCCTGATCGGCGAACTGCCGCGGCGCGCGACACTGGCGCTGGGCTTTGGCAGCAGCGCGGAGTCGGCCACGACTCTGGCACGCACCGCGCTGACGGAGCCCTTCGCGCTCGCCTGGGAGCAGCAGCTGAGCGCCTGGACGCGCTGGCACGCCGCCTGCGCGCCGGAGGAAGCGCTGAGGCGCGACCTGCCTGATGAGTGCGCCGGGCAAATCCAGCTGTCCACCATGGTGCTGCGCGTGCACCAGGACAAGACGTATCCGGGCGCCATGGTGGCGAGCCTGAGCGTACCGTGGGGCAACACGCGCGAGGAGCGCGAGGGCTACCACCTGGTGTGGCCGCGCGACCTGTGCGAGAGCGCCGGCGCCCTGCTGGCCGTGGGCGCACTGCGCGAAGCGCGCCATGCGCTCAGTTACCTCAGCGCCACGCAGGCGGCCGACGGGCACTGGAACCAGAATCAGTGGCTCGGCGGCACCGGGCACTGGACGGGCGTGCAGCTGGATGAGACCGCCTTCCCGGTGCTGCTGGCGGCCGCGCTCGCCGAGCGCGGGGCGCTCGGGGGGACCGAGGTCACGGACATGGTACGGCGCGCGCTGTCCTTTCTGGTGCGCCACGGGCCGGTGAGTGAGCAGGACCGCTGGGAGGAGGACGCGGGTCTGATCACCTTCACGCTCGCGGTCTGCGTCGCCGCGCTGGTGGCCGGCGCAGGCCTGCTCGAACCGGAAGCCGCCGCGCTGGCACTCGCCTTCGCCGATTACTGGAACGCGCAGCTCGAAGAGTGGACCTCGGTCGGCGCTACGCCGCTCGCGCAGCTCTACGGCGTGCCCGGCTACTACGTGCGAGTGGCGCCCGGGGAGTCCGTTTACGACGATCGCTGTCCGCGCGAGGCGGTGCTGCCGATCCGTAATCTCGCGGTCGACCCGAGCCTGCCGGCGAGTGCGCAGGTGAGCGTCGATTTCCTGCAGTTGGTGCGCTTCGGGCTGCGCCGTGCGGATGATGCGCTGATCCTCGCGACCCTCAAGGTTGCCGATGCGCTGCTCAAGGTGCAGACGCCCACCGGCGCGTGCTGGCATCGCTACAACGAGGACGGCTACGGCGAGCACGATGACGGCAGCGCCTACGACGGCACCGGGCGCGGGCGCGCCTGGCCGCTGCTGTGCGGTGAGCGCGGTCACTACGAGCTGTGCGCCGGCCGTGATCCGCTGCCGTATCTGCAGTCGATGGCCCGCATGGCCTCCCCCGGCGGCATGCTGCCCGAGCAGATCTGGGACGCTGCGCCCATTCCGGCGCGCGGCCTGCTGCCCGGGCACCCGACCGGCGCCGCGATGCCCCTGGTGTGGGCGCATGCGGAGTACCTGAAGCTGGCGGCCTCGCGGGAGAAGGGCCGCCCGTTCGACCGTCCGGCCGCGGTGTGGGAGCGCTACCGCGGTGAACGACCGCTGCTCAGGCGCGCGATCTGGACGGAGCAGGCTCCGCTGGCGCAGATCCCCGAGGGCTGCGCGCTCACCATCGCGCTGCGTGACCCGGGGACGGTGCGCTGGGGGCTCGATGGCTGGCAGGACACGCATGAGCAGCAGACGCGCGCCAACCCGCTCGGCCTGCATCTGCTCGAGATCGACACGCCGCGGCTGCGCAGCGGGCGCCGGCTCGACTTCACCTATCGCAATGGCGCCACTTGGGCCGGCCGGGATTTTCAGATCCTGGTGAGCGCGCGGCCGTCGGCGCCCGGCTAAGGCACACCGTGCCGTTCACCCTAGCTCATCCGGCCGCGGTGCTGCCGCTGCGAGGTCTGCGGCACCTGCAGACGGCGCCCTTGATCATCGGGGCGATGGCCCCGGATATTCCCTACTACGTGCCGGGAAGCTTCGAGCACTTCATGCCCGACACGCACGACTTCGTGGGCTCTTACACGACCTGTCTGGTGCTCGGCTACCTGGCGCTGCTCGCCATCCTGGTCCTGCGCCGCCCGCTGACGGCGCTGCTGTCGCCGCGGGCGCGGTGGCTGTGCCTGCACGCGATCGCGCCGCTGCGCAAGCGTCCCAGCGCCTGGCTGCTGGCCGGCGTGGCGCTCGTGATCGGCACCTGGAGTCATCTGCTGTGGGATGCCGCCACCCATCCGGAGGGCTGGATCGTGCGCCGGGTCGCCGCCCTGAGTGCCCCGGTGATCATTGGCTCCTATACCGGGCCGCTGTGTCACGTGCTGCAGTATGTAAGTTCGGTCTTCGGGCTGCTAGTGCTGGCCATCTGGTACTGGCGCCTCCATGCCCCGGCGGCGGTGCGGCCCGACCCGCACGCGCCGCGCTCGGCCGTGCGTCCCATTCTCGTGCTGGTCGCGAGCGCCGGCGTGCTGATCGGCGGGGTGCAGGCGATCGCCTATCTTGACCACACGCACAACATCTACAAGAGCATCAATATCCTGCTGACGCACAGCCTGGCGTGGTTCGCTGCGTTCTACCTCGTGGCTGGAATCGTCGTCACGCTCGAACACCACAGCGAGCCGCGCGCTAGAGCATGAGACTCCAGAGCGCCAGGCCCGCACCAATGGCTGCCGCGCTGACGCCCAGCACCGGGAAGAAGCGCCGCCTGGCGAGGAAGTAGAGCGAGGACAGTACCAGCCCGAGCTCGAGGAACCCCTCGCTCAGATCCAGCCACAGGGCTCGTCCCTCCTGGTGACTGACCTCCGCCTCGAGGGCGCGCGCCTCCTGGTTGAGCGCGTCGGACTCGTGCTGGTAGCGCTGCTCGTCCGCGCGGAACTTCGCGATCACCGGGGCGGCACGCGCGGGGTCGCTGTTGAGCGCCTCGACCACCGTGGCGCCCACGTCCTGCAGGTGCGCGCGTTCCTTTTTAGCCTGGTAGAAGGCCCATTTGTCGTTCGCTTCCGTGCGCGTGATGATCGTCGCCGAGTGCGCCCGGTGCGCGCCTATCGTCGTGACCGCGAGCACGATTCCGATGGCGCCTACCAGCACGCCGACGCTGCGACCAAACTCGTCGATCTCGTGGCCATGCCCTGCATGAATCTCGACTTCCGCCATCACACGCTCTCCGGGCTGCTCCTGACAAACGGCGCGAATATTACGGCAAGTGCGCGTGCAGGCGCACGCCACCCTCGCCCCGGCTACCTGTGGGCCGGATGGCCGAACTCGAGCGCCCAGTAGATGCCGGCATCGTTGCGCGCGTTCATGGCGACGCCTACGCCGGCCTGGCTGTAGTCGGGGTTCATGATGTTGGCACAATGCTCGGGACTGGCCAGCCACCCCATGACCACGGCATCCGCGTTCTGCACGCCGCTGGCGAGGTTTTCACCCGTGTCGCTCCAGCGATAGCCGCTGCGCGTGATGCGCTCGTGCGGCGCGCTACCATCGCGACCGACGTGATCCATGTAGCCGAAGGCGGCCATGTCCTGCGCGTACTCCTGTGCCGCATGCTCGAGCAGGGCGTCGCGCGTCAGCGCGGGAGCGGGCGGGTAGAGGGCGCTCCCGCAGCGGTGCGGCGCCGAGCGCGCTGCGTTGAGCAGCTGCAGCACGCGGTCGCTTATGACGCCGTGGTCGAGCTGCGCCGGCGGCGTCAGTGGCTCGGCGAACGCCACCCAGACGTCACTGCCGTGGCGCCATACGCCGATCTCGCGGTATGAGGGGTTGGTGGCCTGCGGACAGAACTGGATCTCGATGATGTGCCGGACGTCGCCGCTTTCCGGCACGTCGCTGATGCTGAGGGAGTAGGAACTGACGGCGTGGTAGCCAGCCTGCAGCTGGGCGGCATGCAGCGAGGCTCCGGCTGCGATGCGACGGGCGACGTCATCCAGGCGCGGATTCGGCTGCAACGGCGGCGCCTTGGAGCCGCCGACGCAGCCGGCCGTGCGCACGCTGTTGACCGAATCGATGACATCGGCGCGCGCCCCCAGCGGCGCGAGCAGCAACAGCCACAGCAGAAAGCGGGGCTGGCATCTCGTGGTCGGGTCAGTCATTGTTTCCCCATGGCGCAGAGCCGGCAGACTCGGACGCAGCAATTTACAACTACCGGATGGCCGTGGCGACCGGGAAACGAGTTTAAATTTCTGCACGAGAACGGGGAGTTCTTCGCGCGCATGCTGGCGGCCATCGAGAGCGCGAGTCGGTACGTGCTCCTGGAGATGTATCTGGTCACCTCCAGCGCCATCGCCACGCGCTTCCTCGAGGCCATGGTGCGCGCGCGCCTGCGCGGCGTGCGCGTGTGTGCGCTGCTGGACGGCTTTGGTGCGCTCGGCCTCACCCGTGCCGACCGTCGCCGCCTGCTGGAGGCGGGAGTGGAGCTGCGCTTCTATAACCCGTTGCGTCTGGGCAAGGGGTTCGCGAACCTGCTGCGCGATCACCGCAAGCTGCTCTTGCTCGACGGGGAACTCGCCTACGTCGGGGGGGCGGGGCTCGCCCAGGAATTTGTCACCGACGGCGCATGCGGCCCGTGGCGCGAACTCATGGTCGAGATCCGCGGCCCGGTGGTGCGCGACTGGCAGCACGCGTTTTCGCGCAGCTGGGGGCGTTGTGGCACGCCCCTGGGACTTGCCGATCCGCCCCGCTGTCCGCCCGACCCGGGCGGTGCCCCGGGGCGCTTGTCGCTGAGCGAAGCCCGTCAGTACTCGGTGCTCGCGCACGGGGTGTTGCGGCGCATGGACCAGGCCATCCAGCGTGTCTGGATCATGAGCGCTTACTTCGTGCCCTCGCGACGCTTCCGCAAGGCACTGCGGCGCGCAGCGCGGCGCGGCGTCGACGTACGGCTGCTGCTGCCAGGAGCGCGCACCGATCATCCCTGGGTGCGCCACGCGGCCCGGCGCTTCTACGGGAAAATGCTGCGCAGCGGTGTGCGCATCTACGAGTATCAGCCAAGCATGCTGCACGCGAAAATGATCCTCTGCGATGACTGGGTGTCGGTCGGCTCGAGCAACCTCGACCGCTGGAGCTTTCGCTGGAATCTCGAGGCCAACCAGGAGATCGCCAGCGCCGCGGTGGCCGCGCGCGCGGCCGAACTGTTCGGCAAGGATTTCGTCCTGTCGCGCCAGATGAGCCGCCACCAGTGGCGACAGCGCGCACGCCTGGATCGGCTGCGTGAACAGATTGCCGGCGCACTGGATCGGCTGCTGGGGAGCTGGCGCGCGCCTTAGGGAGTGTCCGGCGGCGTCACGCCCGCGCGCGTCGCAAAGAGCTCGGTGGTGCGCACGAATGCGAGCAGGAAGGGCTCCATGACGCGCAGCTGCGTCCGGTACTCCCGCAACGCGGCGAGCTTTCGATCCTCCTCAGGCACGCTGAGCGCGAATACCGCAAGATCAAGCGGCGCGCCCAGCGGGGGCGCCGTGAGGGGCACCCCGGGCACGAGACCGCGCGGGGTCGGCCAGCCTTCCCCGCCGTGCACGATCCAGTAGCGCACGATCCCGGGCGCACGTCCCCGTGCCGCGGCCATGGCGAGGAGACCCGCCGCGTGATGGTCCGGGTGGCTGTCCAGCGGGCTCGGGGCGAGGATCAGCGTGGGCTGCACACGGCGGATCACCGTGGCGAAGTCGCGCTCCAGATCCGCGCCGGTGTAGGGACGCTGCGGGAAGAGAGCGTCCGTGTATGGTACGGCGGCGACGCCGGTGAAGCCGGAGCGGTACGCACGTCCGCGGTACTGCGTAAGCAGCGCGCGCAGCCCGCCATCCGGATAGCCGAGGAACAGCTGCCCGGTCGGCGCGACGCCCAGACGGTCAGTGGCAGCGCGGGCCTCGGCCATGCGCTGTCGTCCGTAGGCGCGCATCTTGGCCGGGTCCGCAAGCAGGCTGTGTTCAATGACCCAGGATCCCAGCGGCGAGCCATCCCCGCTCGTGAGCCACACGATGCTGACCCGGCCGCCGGCCTGCAGCACGCGCTGGATAGCCCCGGCGCAGCAGAGCGTCTCATCGTCCGGGTGGGGCGCAACAACGAGCAGCACGGTGGCCGCATCCAGCGGCGGCAGCGCGCTGCCCGCCAAGGGTGTCGCGGCGTGGGTGCTGGCGCCACTGCACAGCAGCGCCACGGCGAGACTCATCCTGAAGCAAGGCATGCGCGCAGCGGCTCCTGGCGCCAGTGTCGCACGCGGCCGGCGCTTTTGGTTAGAGTGCGGGCGGTCAGCGCAGCCCGTCGCTGCCGGGGTACCTCATGACTCAGATTCCTCCACTGGCTTATCACGATGCGAAGTTCATCGACTCAGACGAGGGGCGTTCGGTACGGATCCTGTCCGAGTATCTTGGTCCCCTGCGTGCGTTCAGCCTCGCGGGCATCACTTCCACCGTGGTGTTCTTCGGGTCGGCGCGCGCGCGGCGCGGCGGCGCCCTCGGGCACTACTTTGATGAGGCGACTGAGCTTGCACGCCTGGTGACGGAATGGAGCTGCGCCTGTACGGACGGCAGCCTCGTGGTGTGCTCCGGTGGTGGTCCGGGGATCATGGAGGCGGCCAACCACGGTGCGGCGCGCGGCGGCGGCCGCAGCGTCGGTCTCAACATCGGCTTGCCGCAGGAGCAGCTGCCCAACCCCTACATCACGCCCGAGCTGGCGTTTGAATTTCACTACTTCTTCATGCGCAAGCTGTGGTTTGCGCATCTGGCACGGGCGCTGGTGGTGTTCCCCGGGGGCTTTGGCACATTCGACGAATTGTTCGAGATCCTCACGCTCGCACAGACGCACAAGCTCGACCGCTCGATCCCGGTGCTGCTGTACGGCTCCTCCTTCTGGAAGGAGGTCTTCAACTTCCCGGCGCTCGTGCGCCACGGCACCATCACCAATGAGGACCTGCAGCTGTTCGAGTTTGTCGATGATCCGCGCGCGGCACTAAAGGTACTGCAGGAGCGCGTCGTGCTCGAGCCGCTCGGCCCCCGCAAGCCCCAGTTTGCCAAGTCCCGCTGCCCGCCGCCGCCCTGAAGCGCGCGCGCACCCGCAGCGTTCGGCGCGGCTCTCAGACGACCCGCACGCTCGGGTCGATCTGCGCCGCCCACGCAAGCATGCCGCCCTCGAGGTTGGCGGGGGAGGCGATGTTCGCCGCCAGTGCCATCTGGCAGGCGGCCATGCTGCGCCCGCCGCTGCGGCAGATGAACACCGGTGCGCCGCGTCCGCTGAGTTCGTGCAGGCGCTGCGGCAGCGTGCCGAGGGGAATGTTCACCGACCCCGCGAGATGGCCGGCGTCGAACTCGTGGACCTCGCGCACATCGATCAGGGGCGGTGGCGCCTCCGGCGCTGCACGCAGGAGCGTCGCGAGGTCGGCGACCGACAGACGTCGAACACTTTCCGGGGCACCACTTCGGCTCATGGGAGTCGCATCCTTCGGTTTGGTGATTGAGGGGTTGTCGCCGCACACCGCGCAATCGCTGCGGCGCCGGGCGCGCAACTCGCGAAAGCGCATCGCCAGTGCATCGTAAGTGAGCAGCCGCCCCAGCAGCGGCTCGCCGCTGCCGGTGATCAGCTTGAGCGCCTCGGTGGCCTGCAGCGTGCCCAACACGCCCGGCAGGACTCCGAGAACCCCCGCTTGCGCACAGTTGGCGACCACGCCGTCCTCGGCGTGCGGGAACAGGCAGCGGTAGCACGGACCGCGCCCGGGGAGGTAGGTGAAGAGCTGGCCTTCGAAGCGGTGGACGGCAGCCGATACGAGCGCCCGCCCGCTGAGCACGCAGGCGTCGTTGACCACGTACCGTGTCGCGAGGCGGTCCGAGCCATCGAGGACCAGATCGTAGGCGGCGATGATCTCCAGCACGTTGGCGGCCGAGAGTTCCAGCTCGTGGGCCACGACGCGGATCTCGGGGTTGAGCGCCATCAGGCGCTCGCGGCCCGCCACCGCCTTGCTGCGTCCGAGCGTGCCGGTGTCGAACAGGATCTGGCGCTGCAGGTTCGACAGCTCGACCGGATCGCAGTCGAGCAGCCCGAGCGTGCCGCAGCCGGCCGCCGCCAGATAGAGTGCGGCCGGGGATCCCAGGCCGCCAGCGCCCACCACCAGCACGCGAGCCGCCTTGAGCTTTTCCTGCCCGGCGGCTCCGACCTCGGCCAGCGCCAGGTGTCGCGCATAGCGCGCACGTTCCGATTCGCTGAGACTCATGGCACGAGGATCCTCGCCCCCGTGAGCGGCTGTCAACGACGCCCAGCCACGCCCACCGCCTCGCTCACGGCACCCCCCCGAGCGTATGCTCTCGCGCCAGTCAACTCAGCGCCTGGAAGAGCTCAAGTCGTGACGCTACGGTGGTGGTCTCTCGGCAGGACGATCGTGCTCGGCGCGCTGCTCGCGTTCGCGGCGCGCGTGACACCGGCGCAGCCTCCCGTGGCACAACCGCTGTCCGTGCGCCACGGCGGCGACGCGCGGTTTGCGACTCTCGAGCACGAGTATGTCACCTACACCCTCCGGCAGTTTCCCGTGGTCGCCACCTACCTGGGGGGTGCGGCCTATGATCCCACGCTGGCGAGGGTGGATGGCCGGCTGCGCGACTACTCCGCCGCCGCGCTGCAGAAGGAGGACGCACGGCTCGGGGAGTTCCGGGCGCGCTTCGCGGCGCTTGCACCGGCGAACCTGTCCGCGCGGCGCCGCATCGACCGCTCGGTCGCCCTGGCGCAGATTAACTTCGTGCTGCACGAACATCAGGTACGGCACCAGCAGCTGCGCAGCCTTGACTCCTACGTCGATGAGCCCTTCCGGGGCGTGGACTGGCAGATCCAGGCGATGAGTGTCACGGGCGCTGCCACCTACGGCTCCGTCGATGAATGGCGCGACGTCATCGCGCGCACGCGCGCGGTGAGCGCATATCTTGCCGCGGCCGAGCAGCAGCTCGCCGCAGGCGTGCAGGCTCACGACACCCCTGACTGGCGGGTGTTGCGCGATTTCGGCCTGCAGAGCAGCGTCGCGGACGCCGATTACTTTGCCAGGACGCTGCCGCAGATTGCGTCCACGGGCGTCCCCCCGGCGCATCGGGAGATGCTGGTGCGCGAGTTGCAGGAGGCCGGCAATCAGGCCGCGTCCGCCTATCGCCACCTGCACGATTTCGTGGCCGCCACGTTCTTCACCGACCCGCACCTGGAGGGGAGCGCGGGGCTGAAGGATGCCTTTCGCACAGACCGCTTCGCCTTGGGCGCCGCCGAGTACGACTGGGCGCTGCGCAACAACCTGCACGTAAACACCACCGTCGCCGAGCTTTACACCGGCTCCTGGGCCGCCGTGCAGGCGACACGGGCGGAGATGATCGCGCTCGCCAGGCAGATTGCCGCAAACCACCGGTGGCCGGCCGCGTCGGAGGCGGAGCAAACCGTGCGCGCGGTTTTCGAGCAGCTCAGCCACAACGCCCCGCACACGGATGCCGAGATGGTGGAAGGTTACCGGCGCACCGGGCAGCGTCTGGTCGAATACGCCAGGACCACTGGGCTGTTCGACGTGCCGGCAGACTATCGGCTTGAGGTCATCGAAACACCGCCCGCACTGCGCTCCTCGATCGAAAGCGCAGGCTACTACCCTGCGGCGCCGTTCAAGAAAAGCGGCGTCGGCCGCTTCTACGTGACGCCGACCGATGATGACCCGGACGAGCTGCGCGCGGAGCACAACTACGCCGCGATGCCCGATCTGGCCGCGCACGAGGGGTTCCCGGGTCACGACTGGCACTACAAGGTGATGACGAAGTACCGCCGCGAGATCTCAGCGGTGCGCTGGCTGACGCCCGGCGCGGTCGAAGACTCCTCCTCGATGTGGCAGGACTCAATGGCTGCCGAGGGATGGGCGCTGTATGCGGAGTCGCTGCCCGCCGAGGCGCAGAAGGCAGCTCCCAAGGGGTTTTACTCGCCCGAGGAGCGACTTTACGAGCTGCGTGGTCAGCTCACGCGTGATCTCAGGGTACGCCTCGATACCGGGTTGCACACCGGCAGGCTGCCGTTCGAGGAGGCGGTGACCCTGTTCTCCGAGGTCGTCGATTTTCTGCCGGGCTCGTGCCTCGATGCGGCGGCGCTGAAGGCCCAAGCCAAGCAGGCCAGCTGCAAGGCAGCGCGCGCGGCGATCACACGCTATGCGCGCTCGCCGACCCAGGCGATCACCTACCGTCTCGGCAAGGAGCAGATCCTCGCGCTGCGCAAGCGCGCGCAGCAGATGCTCGGGACGCGCTTCAGCGCCAAGCGCTTTCACCTGGAATTCATGAAGCAGGGAACGATCCCCGCGGGCTACTTCGGCGAGGAACTGCTGCGCACGCTGCGGCTGGCAGCCCAGGAGTCTGCGCGCTAGGCGGTCGTAGGCTGACAGATGAACAGATGCGCCGGCAGCACGTTCCAGGGCTGAAACTTGCGGCCGACGTAGCCAAACACGCGCTGCAGATCCTGCAGCACCCGCGTCGAGAACTGGTAGACGAGAAACGCGCCCCCGGGCTCGAGCACATCGTGCGTCTTGCGCAGGATCTGCTCCCGCAGCGGTGCGTCGATCGTGCTGAAGGGGATCCCGGAGATGATGTAGTCGGCGCGCAGCAAGCCCAGGCGCCGCAGAATCTCATCCACCTGCGCGGCCGAGCCCTCGACCACGCGCAGCCGCTTGTCGCTGATGGTCTGCTGCAGATGGCGCACGAAATCGGGGTTTGTCTCGATGGCGATCAGTGTGCCATCGGGGCGCATGTGATGCAGGACCTGCGAAGTGATGCCCCCCACGCCCGGGCCGTATTCGACGATGACGCGGGCACGGCCGAAGTTGATCGGCTCGAGCAGTTGCTTGATCAGGAAGCGCGAACTGGGGACGATCGAGCCGAGCATGCGGGGGTGGCGGAAGAAATTGCGCGCGAACAGCAGCACGTCACCGTTGCTACTGCGCTGCGGCATGTGTTGCTGCTTGTGCACGATGGAACCCCAGGCCGCTCTAACCGAGAATCCTCTATAGCAATATTCGCCGGCGGATACCACTTGCGGAAACCGGCACCGTGCTGTTAGCCGCCCGCCTGTTTGGCCTCGTAGCCAAGCTTCAGTAACTCCTCCACGAGGCGCGCACGGTGGTCACCCTGGATTTCGATCACGCCATTCTTGACCGCACCGCCGGCACCGCAGAGTTTCTTCAGTCGGGTGGCGAGCGCTTCGAGCGCCGCCGGCTCAAGCGGCAATCCTGTGATCACCGAAACGCCCTTGCCGGCACGTCCGGCCACCTCCCGGCCGACGCGCACGCGTGCGCCGGCGCCGGCGCGCGCCGGCGCATTAAGTCCGCTGCTGCGAAGCGGCGCCGGTGCGTGGCGCAGCACCACGCCGCGGAATGTGCTTTTGGGCTTCAAGTGGTGTTACCGGCTACAATCCTGCCGAACTCATAGTCCGGGCTGCAACCCTTCAGGATCCGTCTCCGAGGCCCCTCATGCCCCCACGCTCGCGCTTGCACGTTCCCAACCCCCCGGCTCGACCGGGTCAGGAGCCGGATTTCAGCTACGTGCAGATCTCCCCGGCAGGGGCCGTGCCGCGCCCGGACGTCAAGGCCGCGACGCGCGATATCGAGGATCTGTCAGTGCAGATGGTGCGGGTCCTGGGCGAGGATCAGCGTGCCGTCGGCCCGTGGAACCCGCACCTCGAGCCCGAGGAGCTGCAGGTGGGTCTGCGGCACATGCTGCTCGTGCGGCTGTTCGATGACCGGATGCAGAAGATCCAGCGCCAGGGGCGCATCTCCTTCTACATCAAGTCCACGGGCGAGGAGGCGGTGGCGGTGGCGGCCGGCATGGCGCTGACGCCCGGGGACATGCTGTTTCCTTCCTACCGGCAGCAGGGGCTGCAGGTGGTGCGGGGCCGCAACCTCGTCGACCTCATGTGTCAGTGCCTCTCGAACACCCGTGACATGTGCAAGGGGCGGCAGATGCCCATCATGTATCACTGGGCGAGCGGCAACATCTTCTCGATCTCCGGGAACCTCGCCACCCAGTATCCGCAGGCGGTCGGCTGGGCCATGGCGGCGGCCATCAAGGGCGAGGACCGCATCGCTGCGAGCTGGATCGGGGAGGGCTCGAGCGCTGAGGCGGATTTCCACTACGCGATGACTTTCGCGAAGGTGTACCGCGCGCCTGTGATCCTGAACCTCGTCAACAACCAGTGGGCCATCTCCACGTTCCAGGGCTTCGCGGGCGGTGAGCAGCGCACCTTCGCGCAGGCCGGACCCGGCTACGGCATTCCCGGCATACGCGTCGACGGCAATGACTTTCTCGCCGTCTACGCAGTCACGCAGTGGGCCGCACAGCGGGCGCGGCAAAGCGGTGGTCCGACGCTCATCGAGCACGTGACCTACCGGGCAGCAGCGCATTCCACCAGCGACGACCCGTCCCGCTACCGGCCCAAGGAGGAGTGGCGCGCCTGGCCACTCGGGGATCCGGTGGAGCGCCTGAAGGCGCATCTGATCGCGCTCGGCGAGTGGTCCGAGGAACGCCATGCGAAGCTCGAAAAGGAACTCGACGCGCACGTGAGCGCCTGCTGGAAGGAGGCGGAAACCTACGGGACCCTCTCCGCTGGCCCGTCGCTGGACCCGCTGACCATGTTCGAGGATGTGCTGAAGGACGTGCCGCCGAATCTGCAGCGTGAGCGCGAAGAAATGCGTGCCCTGCGCAGCGGCGCGCCCGAAGAGCGCCTACCGGCCCCGCCCGTGGCAAAGGAAGGCTGAAGCACACATGGCACGCATGAACATGGTGCAGGCGCTGAACTCGGCGATGGACGTCATGCTCGGGCGCGATCCGCGCGTGGTGGTCCTGGGCGAGGACGTGGGCTTCTTCGGCGGCGTGTTTCGTGCCACCGAGGGCCTGCAGCGCAAGTACGGCGAGCAGCGCGTGCTCGACACGCCGATCGCCGAAGGCGGCATCATTGCAGCCGCCATCGGCATGGGGGCGAATGGGCTGAAGCCGGTGGCGGAGATCCAGTTTGCCGACTACATCTATCCGGGCTTTGACCAGGTGGTGAGCGAGCTGGCGCGCCTGCGTTACCGCTCGGCGGGGGACTTCAGTGCGCCGGTCACCATCCGCAGTCCCTGCGGCGGCGGCATCCGTGGCGGGCAGACGCACTCGCAGAGTCCTGAGGCGCTGTTTGCACACGTGTGCGGCATCAAGGTGGTGATGCCCTCCAACCCCTACGACGCCAAGGGGATGCTCATCAGCTCCATCGAGGGCGATGACCCGGTCGTATTCTTTGAACCCAAGCGCATCTACAACGGCCCCTTCGACGGAGATCCGCACAAGCCGGCCACGCCCTGGAGCGCACATCCGCGCGGCGAGGTACCCGAGGGACACTTCACCGTGCCGCTCGGACGGGCGCAGCTCGTGCGCGAGGGGCGCGACGTCTCCGTGCTCGCCTACGGCACGATGGTGCACGTGGCGGAGGCGGCCGTGAAACTCACCGGCATCGACGCCGAGATCATCGACGTGCGCACGATGGCGCCGCTCGATGTAGACACGCTGTGCACCTCGGTATGCAAGACCGGGCGCTGCGTCGTGGTGCACGAGGCCACCCGCTTTGGGGGCTATGGCGCAGAGCTCGTCGCCACCGTCCAGGAGCAGTGCTTCTGGAATCTGGAGGCGCCGATCCAGCGGGTCGCCGGCTGGGACACGCCCTACCCGCACGCTTTCGAGTGGGAGTATTTTCCCGGGCCGGCGCGCATCGCGGCGGCCCTGCGCAACGTAGTGGGGGCCAAGTGAGCAACTACGTCTTCAAGCTGCCCGATCTGGGCGAGGGCACTGTTGAGGCGGAGATCGTGAACTGGCGCGTCAAGCCCGGTGATACGGTGGCCGAGGACGATGTCCTCGTCGAGGTGATGACCGAGAAGGCCGCCGTCGAGGTTCCGGCGCCGGTGGGTGGGCGGGTGATATCCACGACCGGCTCGCCCGGAGAGATGGTGCCGGTGGGTGCCGAGCTCATCGTCATCGACACCGGGGCAACGGCCGCAGCGCCCGCGCCCGCCGCGAGCGCCGCCGCCGCGACGGGCAGCGCTGCGGGCGCAAGGAGCACCAATGGCGCGGCTGCTGCGCCGACAGCGGCCCGCTCCGGCCGGGTGGCGACGTCTCCGGCCGTCCGCCGCCGGGCGCACGAGGCCGGAATCGACCTGCAGCAGGTGGCGGGCTCGGGCCCGAACGGGCGCATCATCGCCAAGGACCTCGACACGCATGTCGCGCAGCGCGGCGTGCCGCCGACGCCCCTGCGCACGGCGCCGAAGGCGGTGCCGGCTGCCCGTGTCCCCATGGCCGGTGCGACCGAGGAGGTGAAGGTCATCGGTCTGCGACGCGTGATCGCGCAGCGACTGAGCGAGGCCAAGCGCACCATCCCGCATTTCGCCTACGTGGAGGAGCTCGACATCAGCGAGCTCGACTCGTTGCGGGGGCACCTGAACCGGCGGCTGCCCGCGGGCGCGGGCACGCTCACCTACCTGCCGTTTCTCGCGCTCGCGCTGGTGCGGGTGCTGAAGGAGTTCCCGCAGTGTAATGCCCACTATGATGCGCAACGCGGCGTGATCGTGCGACACCGCGCGGTCCATCTCGGGGTCGCCACGCAGACCCCCGATGGCCTCAAGGTCCCGGTGGTGCACGACGCCCAGGCGCTGGGATTGTGGCAGCTGGCCGCAGAGATGCGCCGCGTCAGTGAGGCTGCGCGCACCAACAAGGCCACGCGGGAGGAGCTCACAGGTTCCACGATCACCATTACCAGCCTCGGCAAGCTCGGCGGCATCGCCAGCACGCCGATCATCAACGCGCCCGAGGTGGCGATCATCGGCGTTAACCGCGCGGTGCAGCGCCCGCTGGTGATCGACGGCGCGGTCGCAGTGCGCCTCACCATGAATCTGTCGTCTTCCTTCGATCATCGCTTCGTCGACGGCTACGATGCCGCGGCGATGATTCAGGCGCTGAAGGAGTGCCTGGAACATCCGGCGACGATCTTCATCGACGGCTAGGACCTTCGATGGTGAGTGAATTACGCAAGTCGTGCCTGAGCGGCGCACGCTGCGCCGCCGTGGCCGGTGCCGTGATTACGCTGGCCTCCTGCGGTGGCAGCGACTCGAACATCGGCGCCGCGAGCGGTCCGCCCCCCTACAGCGCCGTTCCCCAGGTGAAGGTGTCACAGCCCACATCCCTGCCCGCCGGCTGCGACGGTGTTCCGCCCGATGGCATTCTCTACCCGGATACGGCGATCGAGCCGCAGATCGCCGCCGACCGCCTGAACAACTCGTTCCTCATCGCCACCTGGCAGCAGAACCGCTGGTCGAGCGGGGGTTCGCAGACGATCGGTGTCGCGATCTCCTCCGATGGCGGCAACAGCTGGGTGCCCGCCAACGCGCCGTTCTTCTCGCGCTGTGCGGGCGGCAACAGCGGCAACGCCGGCAACTATGCCCGTGCCAGCAACGCCTGGGTGTCGATCGCGCCCAATGGCGTGGCCTATGCCCTCGCGCTCGCCTTCACCGGCGATGTCTTCGCGCCTGCTTCTGCGAGCGCGATGCTGGTCTCGCAGTCGATCGATGGGGGCGCCAACTGGACGCTGCCGGTCGCGCTCATTCAGGACGGCCCGGCCTTCTTCAACGACAAGGGCTCCATCAGCGCGGATCCGACCGATAGCAACTTCGTCTA
>Ga0335080_10002360_pt1 | contig 18776 bp, 15 predicted proteins | sample Lox_Sample_34_FD_206720 | JGI IMG/M metagenome (GOLD analysis project Ga0335080, IMG submission 206720) | Soil microbial communities from Loxahatchee National Wildlife Refuge, Florida, United States - Lox_Sample_3.4 | ecosystem: Environmental > Terrestrial > Soil > Wetlands | place: USA...
CGAGACCCCCGAGTCCCTTCGCCGCCTAATCGACCGTGTCGGGATCCGCTACGACACCGACTTCTCGCCCAGCTCGCAGCTGCGCTACGCGTCGGCCGCGCTGCGCGCGCAGGCCGGGAACTACGAGGCGGCGATCGAGGAGCTTTGCGCCAGCGAGCTCGATCACCCTGCCCTGGGCGGCGAGAACCCCAGCGTGTTGCCGTGGCGATCGGCGGCGGCGCTGTACATGGTCGAGGTGGGGCGGGACGCCGAGGCCCGCGAGCTGGCCGCGGAGGAGCTGCGCCGCGCGCGGACGTTCGGGGACCCGCGCTCGATTGGGATGGCACTGCGAGCGCAGGCGCTGGTCGGTCCTTCCTCGGATCGGGCAGCGACCCTCCAGGCCGCACTCGAGGCGCTCCAGGCCACGCCGGATCGCCTCGGTCAGGCCCGCGTGCTGATCGACCTCGGCGGTACGCATCGTGCCGCGCGCCAGCGCTCCGTGGCGCGCGAGCCCCTCCTGGAGGGCTTGGCGCTGGCCTCGCGGTGCGGAGCCCACGCGCTCGAGCGCCGGGCGCGTGCCGAGCTGGCGGCGATCGGCCTGCGCCCACGCAGGGTCGAACGCGCCGGCGCCGACTCGCTCACGCCCAGCGAGCGCCGGGTGGCCGAGCTCGCGGCGGCCGGCGAGACCAACCGCGAGATCGCCCAGACGCTGTTCGTCACCGAGAAGACGGTCGAGACCCACCTGGGGCGGGCATTTCGCAAGCTCGACGTGACCTCGCGGCGCCAGCTGCCCGACGTGCTCGCCGGCGCCGCGAGCTAACCCGCTTTAGGGCTCGATGTTCTGGTTGAACCGGAACACGTTGGCGGGGTCGTAGCGCCGCTTCAGTTCGGCCAGGCGCGCGTACTTCTCGTCGCCGTACGCGGCGCGCGCTGCGCTTCCGTCACCGAGGTAGTTCACGTACGCGCGACCGGTCGACCACTCCGAGGCCGCGTCGATCACCGCGCGCGCCCAGCGGCGGGTGGCGTCGCCCTCGCGGGGATCGCGCCATGCCGTCGCCGCGTTCAGCACGTACGGCATGGAGCGCTCGGCGAACGCGTTGTCGTCCTCGCCGACCCGAGCCACCGCCCCGCCCATCTGATGGATGTGGATCTCGCACTGGGCGCCGGGGGCCTGGTGATGGAGTTCGATCAGCCGCTCGATCAGCCGATCGTCGAGCCGCGCCAGGTTCGTGGCCTTGAAGTACGCGTGTACGCCCTTCTCCCACAGCGGGTCGATCAGGGTCTGCATGACCGTGTAGGGCATCGGCCCGAGCAGGTCCGCCACCGGCTCGGCGACGGCTCTGAGCGCTTCGAAGTGGCCCTGACCCTCCTCCACCGGCCCGGCCGACATGGCGATGAGCGCCGCCACCTTGCGGCCGTGCCACTCCGACGGGATCACCGGCAGCGGCGGCGCCGTGGTCAGGTTGAGCACCGCGGTCACGTCATCGGACGCGCCCGGCGCCCATTCGCGGAATGCCCGCATGAGATTCGCGTCGGCGTCGGCCGCGTAGAAGATCGGCCCCGTGTAGACGAGCGGGCCCACCGGGTGCAGCGCGAACTCGAACCGGGTGACGATCCCGAAGTTGCCGCCCCCGCCGCGCAGCCCCCACAGCAGGTCCGCATTCTCGGTCTCGCTGGCGTGGATCAGTCGTCCGTCCGCAGTGACCACATCGGCCCCGACGAGGTTGTCGCAGGCCAGACCGTACTTGCGCATCAGCCATCCGATGCCGCCGCCGAGGGTGAGCCCGGCGACCCCGGTCGAGGAGATGAGGCCGCCGGTGGTGGCCAGTCCGTGCGCCTGCGTCTCGTGGTCGACGTCGGCCCATACCGCGCCGCCGCCGATGCTGGCCCGCCGCGCCGCCGGGTCGACGTGGACCTCGTTCATCGCCGACAGGTCGATCACGGCCACGCCGTCGCCGGTCGAGAAGCCGGCGACGCTGTGGCCCCCGCCGCGCACGGCGATCTCGAACCCGTTAGCGCGGGCGAAAGCGAGCGCGAAGAGCACGTCGGCCGTACCCGAGCACCGGATCACGAGCGCGGGGCTACTGCCGTCGTGGGCGCCGTTCCAGATCTTGGCGGCGTCCTCGTAGCCGGCGTCGCCCGGCGCGAACACCTGGCCGCGCATCGCAGCGCGCAGCTCGTCGGCGTCGAACGCGTCGGAAGCGGTGGCGCCGGCGCTCTCCTCGATGATGGTCATGGCGGGTGTTCCTCCTGTTTCGGGGCGAGGGGGTGGGGACCGTGATGGTGCGGCCCCGCCGTGAGCCGCACATCGGGCACACCCCCTGACACCGGCCCCCGAACATTGGGCACCGTTATCCTCGGGTCAGAAGCCCATGAGCGCGATCATGTACGTCAAGCCGGGCTGCCCCTACTGCCAGGCCGCTCGCGATCACCTCGCCGCCGAGGGCGAGACCGTCGAGGAACGGGACGCCACGAAGAACGACGCCTGGAAGGCCGAGCTGTTCGGCTACACGAACCGGCGCGGCACCGTGCCGACGATCATCTGGAGCGACGGCCGAAAGCAGGTCGGCTTCCCGCCGGGCCGTGGTTGATCGGTGCACTAGGCGGTCGGTCGACCGCCATTGGCGCTGATGTCACGTATATGGCAACGCCATCGCCATCGGCGTCAGCGCGCGGCGGCTAGAAGCTCGTGCGCGATATCGGTGGCGGCGCGCGGACGGGCCAGGGAAGCGGAGGCGCGCGCCATCGCCGCCAGGCGGCTCGGGTCGGCCAGCAGGCTCCCCACCTCGTGGGCCAACCGCGCCGGCGTGAGCTCGGCGTCCGGGATCACCACCGCCGCCCCCGCCCGCTCCATGTATCGCGCGTTGCCGGTCTGGTGGTCGGCGGTGGCGTACGGGTACGGGATCAGCACCGCCGGCTTGCCGTGCGCGGCGATCTCGAAGATCGAGCCGCCCGCGCGCGCCACGACCAGGTCCGACGCCAGCAGCGCCTCGCCGAACCGGGAGATGTATCCCCGCAGGTCGTAGTGCGGACCCGGCGAATGCAGGTCCTTCAGGTCGCGCTCTCCCGCCGCGTGGAGCACCCTGAACCGCGCGCCGGCGAACGCCTCCACCGCGGCCCGGTTGATCGAGCGCGCGCCCTGCGAGCCGCCGAACACGACCACGCATGAGTCGTGCAACCCGATCCCGAACCGGGTCCGGGCCGCCTCCCGGTCGGTGGCGGGAGGCGGGACAGGGCGGCCGGTGACCACGTAGCGCGCGCCGTCCAACCCCTCGATCGGGAAGGCCAGGCACACCCGGCGCGCGAGCGGCGCGAGTAGACGGTTGGTCAGCCCGAGATGACTGTCGGCCTCGGTTAGCACGAGCGGCACCCGCCCGACCACAGCCGCCAGGCCGACCGGTCCGGCCACGTATCCCCCACCCCCCAGCACCGCGGCCGGGCGCACCTCGTTCAAGACTCGCCGCGCGTCGCGGACCGCGCCGGCCGCGATCGCGCTCGCCCGCGCAGCCTTGACCGGGCGCCGGCGCGGCAGCGGCACGACGCGCAGCCGGCGCAACTCGTATCCGGCCGCCGGCACCAACTCGACCTCGGCGCGGTCGCCGCCGATGAAGACGACCTCGGCGCCCTCAGCCCGCAGCGCGTCGGCCACCGCCAGTGCCGGAACGACGTGCCCGGCGGTCCCGCCGGCGCCGATCACGATCCGCGGCGCTGTCAACTCCGGAGTTCCGAACGACTTGCAGTCGCGTCCCGGGTCGCGCGATGTTCAGCAGCAGGCCGACACCGGCGAGCAGCACGCACAGGTTGGTCGGGGCGTAGGAGATGAACGGCAGCGGCACGCCGGTGAGCGGGGCGAGCCCGAGGACGACGAAGATGTTGAGGAGCCCCTGACACAGGATCAGCGAGGTCAGACCGGTGGCCAGGAGCTTGGCATACCGGTCCGCAGCGCGGCGCGCGGTTCGCAGGCCGGCATACGCGACCATCCCGTACAGGCAGACCACGCCGAAGATGCCGAGCACCCCGAGTTCCTCGCCGATCACGGCCAGGATGAAGTCGGTCTGCGCCTCGGGCAGGTAGTAGATCTTCTGCACCGACCGGCCGAGGCCCACGCCGAACAGCCCGCCCGAGCCGAGCGCAATCTGCCCCTGGACGGCCTGGTAGCTCGCAGTGGACTTGGTGCCGGCGGCCCAGGGGTGAAGAAACGAGGTCAGGCGCGCCCGCTGGTAGGGCTGGGCGGTGGCGAGCAGGATCACGCACACGGCCACGATCCCTGCCAGCGCCGCCACGTAGCGCATCGGCATACCGGCGGCGACGAGCAGCGCGGCCATCGTGAACGCGACCACCAGCGTCGTCCCCAGGTCGGGCTCGACCACGATCAGCAGGCAGGCCGGCCCCGCCGCGATCGCGATCGGCGCCACCGCCCGGCCGAAGCTCCGCATCCGCTTGGGGTTGTCGGCCAGGTACCGGGCGGCGTACAGGACCAGGGCGAGCTTCATCACCTCGGAGGGCTGGAACTGAATCGGACCGGCCGCGAACCAGCGCCGCGCGCCGCCCGCGACGACCCCGAACCCCGGCACCAGCACGAGCAGGAGCAGCACGAACGAGCCGAGCAGCATCGCGTTGACGAGCCGCGGGGTGAAGATCTCGAGGCCCCGCCGGGCGATCACGTGCATCGCGATCAGGCCCGCGACCCCGAACACCAGGTACCGGATGAACACGGCCGCGCCGCTCCCCCCGCGCGAGAGCACGCCCTGCGGCGAGGAGGCGCTGTACACCATCACCGCGCCGAAGGCGAGCAGGCACAGCGTCGCGGTCATCAGGATCCGGTGTTCGAGCGGCGGCGGAACCCGGCGGGCCGCCGAACGCGCGCGCTTGCCGGCCGAACCGGTGCCCTCGCGGCGCGCACCCGCTCGCGCGGTCGCCGCGCCCGCCATCAGACTGCCGTCACCAGCGCGCGGAAGTGATCGCCGCGCGCCTCGAAGTCCGGGTACTGGTCAAAGCTCGCGCACGCCGGCGAGAGCAGGACCACCTCGCCCGCCTGCGCCGCCGCTCGGGCGAGCGCCACGGCGTGCTCCATATCGCCCGCCTGATGGACCGGCACGCCGGCGGGTGCGACCGCCTCGGCAAGCTCCGCCGCCGCTTCGCCGATCAGGTACACCGCGCGGCAGCGCTCGGCGACCAGGGGCGCCAAGGGCGTGAAGTCCTGCTGCTTGCCGCGCCCGCCCGCGATCAGGTGGATCCCGCCCGGGAACGAGCGCAGCGCGACCAGCGTGCTGGCCACGTTGGTGGCCTTCGAATCGTTGACCCACGTGACGCCGTCCTGCGCGGCCACGCGCTCGAGGCGATGGCGGACGCCGGCGAAGGTGCGGAGCCCGCCGGCGACGGCCTCGGCGTCCACCCCGCGGGCCAGGCAGACCGCGGCGGTCGCCATCGCGTTCTCGACGTTGTGCTCGCCGGGCAGCCCGATCTCATCCACCGCGAGGACCGGCCGCTCGTCCCACCACAGGTAGCCGGCGCGCCGGGATAGCTCGGGGCCCGGGCCGGCGCCGAACAGCACGCGGCGCGCGCAACCGCTGAGGTCCTCGACCGGGAGGTCTGCCGGCGCCACTGCCACGTCGTCGTTGCCCTGATTGGCGAAGATCCGCAGCTTGGCCGCCACGTAGTCCTCGTAGGTGCCGTGACGGTCGAGGTGGTCGGGCGAGAGGTTGAGGAGCACGGCGGCCTCGGGCGAGAAGAAGTCCGTGTCCTCGAGCTGGAACGAGGACGCCTCGCACACCACGGTCGCGTCCTCGGGCAGACCCGGGTCCACGGCAAGCGAGGACGCGGCCCTCCCCACGTTGCCGGCCACGACCGCCGGCAGGCCGGCCTCGGCGTGGACGTGCCCGATCCACTCGCTCGTCGTGGTCTTGCCGTTGGTCCCGGTCACCGCGATGAACTGGTTGGGGATGAGCCGCCACGCCAGCTCGAGCTCACCCAGCACCGGTGTCCCGCGAGCCCGCGCCGCCTGGACAACGGGCGCGTTCTGGGGTACGCCGGGGCTCTTGATGAGCGTCCTGGCGCGGGCGGCAAGGTCGACGCCTGACGCATCCAGACGTACTTCGACGCCGGCCTCGACAAGCCTTCCCGCGGCGTCGGCGAGCCCAGGAGCGTCCGGCCGCCCAGCGTCCACCCCGATCACCTCGGCGCCCCGCATGCGCAGCGCGAGCGCCGCCGCGACGCCCGACCGCGCCAGCCCCACCACCAGATATGGCCCCGGGGGTAGCGGCGGTCGCGGCTTAGCCACGAATACTGAGGCGGTACACCGTGAACGCGATCGCCGCGCAGGCCGCGGCGACGATCCAGAAGCGCAGGATGATCTTGGTCTCAGACCAGGCCTGTAGCTCAAAGTGGTGGTGGATCGGCGCCATCAGGAACACGCGCTTGCGGAAGGTCTGGAACGAGAAGACCTGGATCAGCACCGACAGGGCCTCGATCACGAAGATCCCGCCGAGCAGGATGAGCAGGACCTCGGTATCGGTCATGACCGCCAGGCCGGCGATCGCGCCGCCGATCCCCAGCGAGCCCGTGTCCCCCATGAAGATGCTCGCCGGGAAGCTGTTGAACCACAGAAAGCCGATGCACGCGCCCACCAGGCAGGACGCGAGCAGCGTCAGATCGGTCTCGCCCGAGATGAACCCGATCCCGATGTAGGCCAGGAGCACGATCGCCGCGCAGCCGGCGGCCAGGCCGTCGAGACCGTCGGTCAGGTTCACGGCGCTGGTCGTGCCCGCCACCACCAGGTAGATCAGCACCGGGAAGACCGGCCCCAGGTCGACGCTGGCGTCGACGAACCGGAGGTTAATCGTCTCGTTCATATGCGCCTTCTGGGTGGCGACCCACCACAGGCCGAGCGAGATCGCGATCGTGACGACGAGCTTTGTCCGCGCCCGCAACCCAAGCGAGCGGCGCTTCACGATCTTCGTCCAGTCGTCGGCGAACCCGAGCGCCGCGCACGCCAGCGCGCCCCCGAATACCCCGATCGACGCGGCGTCATGCGTGGACAGGATCAGGTATGGGATCGAGAACGCGAGCATGATGATGATCCCGCCCATCGTCGGGGTGCCGGCCTTGACCTTGTGGCCCTCCGGTCCCTCCTCGCGGATGTTCTGGCCGAACTCGCGCCGGCGCAGGAACTCGATGAACTTGGGGCTCAGGAACAGGCACAGCAGCAACGCGGCGGTGCCCGCGATCAGCACGCGTCCGGAGATCGAGCCCATCAGGCGCCGGTCCCCGCCGGGGTTCCGGCGTCGGTCAGGGCCCGGCACACCTGCGCCAGCCCCACGCCCAGCGATCCCTTGACCAGGACGAGGTCGCCGGGGCGAATCAACTCGCCGATCAGCCCCGCGGCCACAGAAGCATCCTCGACCGCGTGTACCTCCCCATCGAAGCGCTCGCCGATCGCCGCCGCGAGCGGCCCGACCGTGACCAGCACCTCGACGCCCGCCCGCTGGACCTCCTCGCCCAGCGCGAGGTGGTAGTCGCGGGCGGGTGGGCCGAGTTCCAGCATGTCCCCCAGGACGGCCATGGGGCGGACGCCCGGCGTCCGCGAAGCGGTGTCGGCCAGGTCCTCGAGAGCGGCGCGCATCGACATGGGGTTGGCGTTGTAGCAGCCATCGATCAGGATCACCCCGCCCGGGAGGGCCAGGTGCTGCCCGCGACCCGCGGTCAGCTCGAGCGCCACCCGGCCGGAGGCGAGCACCCCGACGGCCCGCGCGGCGGCGACCGCGGGGAGCAGGTTGCGGCGCAGGTGTGCCTGGACGAACGGCACCTCGAGCACGACCGGCTCGCCGCGCAGATCGATCTCCACATGGGTGTCCGAGGAGCGCACGAGCCGGACGTCGCCGGAACCACCAAATCTCACCGTGTCGAGATCCGGGCGCAGGTACGGCTCGAGCAACCGCTCGCCCGCGGGCACGATCGCGGTGCCCCCGGGCGGGAGCGCTCCGAGCAGCTCTGCCTTCGCGGCGGCGACCGCCTCGACCGTGCCGAGGAGCTCGAGGTGGACCGGCCCGATGCTCACGATCACGCCCACGTCAGGCTCGGCGATCTCGGCCAACTCGGCGATCTGGCCGGTGCCGCGCATCGCCATCTCGAGCACCAGCACCTCGGTGTCGGCCGGCGCGGACAGGATCTCGAGCGGCACCCCGATCTCGGTGTTGTAGTTGGCGCGAGAGGCGACGGTCCGCCGGTGCGGCGCGAGCAGCGCGAGCAGGAGGTCCTTGGTCGAGGTCTTGCCGGTGGACCCGGTCACGCCGATCACCCGGGCGTCCAGGGCACGGCGCCAGGCGGTGGCCAGCCGCTGCAGTGCCGCCAGCGGATCGTCGGCCGCGATCAGCGTGCCGGGCACCGCGCAACGGGCCGCCTCGGCGTGCTCGGGGGTCGTCAGTACACCCCACGCGCCCGCGGCGAGCGCTTGGGGGGCGAACCGGCCTCCGTCCGCGCGCTCGCCCTCCAGACCGACGAACAGCGACCCAGGCCCGGCTTGGCGTGAGTCGATGATCACGCGTTCGGGACCCGTGCTGCTGGGCGGCAGGGAGACGAGGCGGGCACCGGCCGCCCGTGCGACTTGCTCGGGTGTCCAGGACCTCATGCTCTTGCGCAGGAGAGTACTTGGCCGACCGGGCGGCAGGGTTCAGCGCCCGACCGACGCGCCGGCGATGGCCGCGCGGGCCACCGTCACGTCGTCGAAGGGAATCTTCCGACCGCCCCCGAACTCCTGCCCCTGCTCGTGGCCCTTGCCGGCGATGACCACCACGTCGCCCGGCCGGGCGCCGGCGATCGCGGCGTTGATGGCCCGGCGGCGATCGGAGTCGTGATCGACGCCCGGGCCGGCGCCGACGAGAACCTCGCGGATGATCGCCTCGGGATCCTCCGAGCGCGGGTTGTCGGAGGTCACGATCACCCGATCGGCCAGCCGCGCGGCGATCTCCCCCATCATCGGCCGCTTGCCGCGGTCGCGGTCCCCGCCGCAGCCGAACACCACGTGCACGCGGCCGCCCTGGCCGGGTGAGGCGTCCGCGAGCAGCCCGCGCGCGGCGCGCAGCACGTTCTCGAGCGAATCCGGGGTGTGCGCGTAGTCGACGAGCACCGCGAACGGCTGCCCGGCGTCCACGGGCTGGAAGCGCCCGGGCACGACTCCGGCGGTGGCGATCGCCGCGGCCGCGGTCTCGAGCGGCACGCCCAGCGAGCGCGCGGCGGCGAACGCGCCCAGCACGTTGTACACGTTGAACCGCCCGGGAAGCGGTGAGCGCAGCTCGACCGTCCCGTCGGGGCCGTGGACGGTGAAGCGGGACCCGTCGAGCCCGGTGGCCAGGTCGCTCGCGCGGTAGGCCGCGTCTCGGTCGACCGCAAACGTCGCCGCGCCGGGCAGCTCGGAGGCCAGGCGAGCGCCGTACGGGTCGTCGACGTTCACCACGGAGAAGCGCGGCCGCGCGTCGCCGAACAGCCGCCGCTTGGCCTGGAAGTACTCCTCCATCGTCCCGTGGAAGTCGAGGTGATCCTGGGTCAGATTGGTGAAGATCCCGGCCGCGAAGTGGATCGCGTCGGCGCGGTGCAGGTCCAGCGCGTGCGAGGACACCTCCATCGAGCACGCCGCATCCCCGCCGTCGAGCATCTCGCGGAAGGTGTGCTGGAGGTCGATGGCCTCCGGGGTGGTCCGCTCCACCGCATGCTCGGCGCCCGCGACGATGCTCTTGACGGTGCCGAGGAGCCCGGTCTGCCGCCCGTCGGCCTCGAGCAGCGCGCGGACGAGGAACGCGGTCGTGGTCTTGCCGTTCGTGCCGGTCACCCCAACGGTCTCCAGCTTGGCCGTCGGGTCGCCGTAGAACGCGGCCGCGGCGGGCGCCATGGCCGCCCGCACGCTCGCGACCCGGACCTCGGGCACGCCGAGGCCCAGCGGGCGCTCAACGACCAGCGCCACGGCGCCGTGGGCGATCGCATCTGCCGCGAAGTCGTGGCCGTCACGGGTGAAACCGGGGACGCAGAAGAACAGGGTTCCCGGCCGAACCGCCCGGTTGTCGTAGGCCAGGTCGGTGATGTTCAGCTCGCCCTCCCCTGCGGGCGCGCCGGCGATGATGCGGTCCAATCGCATCCCGGGCAGGGTAGCTGCGCCGGTGGCGTTGGACGCTAGTGCCGTAAAAGCGCCCGTGTAGCGCCGCGCTGAAGCTCGACCCGCCGCAGGAGCTTGACGGCGTTCGTCTCGGCGCGCCAGAGCCGGAGCCGGCCGGCCAGCGTGGCCGTGGCGGCCAGCATGCCGGCGCAGATCGCTCCCGCGCGTGGTCGGCGGCATGCGATCACGAGGGCCGAGAGCGGTCCGGGTAACTCGCGGGTGAACACCCCCTCGTCCATCGGTGCCAGCACGTCGGAGTGCACCCGGTGAATCTCGACCCGTCCCGCTCCCTGCCCGCGCGCGCAGCGCCGCAGGCTGGCGAGCGTCCGCCGGTGGACGTGGTCGGCGCGCAGCGAGCGGTCGAAGCGGCCTCGCAGGCCGGCCTTCAGGCAGCGCAAGCCGAAGTCGCGATCCTCGTGATGCGTGAACGACGTGTCCATGCCCACGCGCAGCGCGTCATGGCGAGACAGGGACACGTTGCCTCCCCACATGCTCGTCAGCACGAGCGAGGGGTCGCGCTCGCACGCCTGGCAGGATCCCTCGTAGTTGGAGGCGTAGAGGAACGTCGAGGCGTCGCCGGGCCCGCGGCGGCCGGGAAGCCTGACCGGCATGTAGCCGACCATGACGAGATCGTGCTCGGCCGCGTGCGCCCGCGCGTGGCCGGCGACGAGCCCGGGAGCGGCGATGACGTCGTCGTCGAGCATCACGACGACCTCGCCCGTGGCGGTCTCGATCCCCAGCTGGCGCGCCGCCGCCCTGCCTCGATGGGCAGTGGGGAGCAGGCGTAGCCGCTCATGCCGAGCCGCGAGGCCCCGGAGCATCTCGGTTGAGCCGTCGCGGCACCCGTCGGCCACGACCACAACCTCGTCGGCCGCAGGGTCGGCCAGGAGCGGCTCGAGCGTCTCCCTCAGGCGCGCGCAGCGATTGCGCGTGGCGATCACGACGGAGACCGTCGGCCGTTCCACCTAACCCGACCCGTCGAGCGCGGCCTCGAGCACCTGCGCCGCGGTCGGCCGCTCCCGGAGCTCTCGCGGCACCCGGAGCGGGCGCCGCGCCGAGTCGACGTCGTCCGCCGTGAGGCGCTCCTCGACCGCGACGACCAGCCCCCACTGGGCGAGCTTGCGCGTGAGCTGGTACTGGTGATCGTCGACGTGCTCTCCGAGCGCGGCGCGGCGGGGCACCACGATCGGACGGCGGCCCGCCGCCAGCGCGGACGAGATGATCCCCGCCCCGCCGTGGCAGACGACGACATCGGCGGAGCGGACCGCTGCCTCGAGCTCGTCGCGGCTCATGTGCTCGCTCGCCTCGACGCCGGGGGCGCTCCAGGCGGCGGACCCGAGCTGCGCGCGCAGCGGCCGGGGAAGCAGTCCGTCCTCCACGGCGCGGGACACCATCTCGAGCAGGCGGGTGTACGGCTGCCCGTGAGTCCCGACCGCGACAAACGTGCCCGAACCGGGCTGGAGGCGGCCGTCGGAGAGATTCTCGAGCAGGGTGGGGCGGCACACCACGGCCCGGGGCAGCGCGGGCGCCAGCTCCGGCCACTGCACCACGACCCGCTCGGCCACGCGGGACAGCAGACGCGCGGTCATGCTCGGGCTGTTCACCCGCGCCATCGTCTCGACGAACACCAGGCGCGCCCCGGACAGCCGGGCGAACAGGCAGAACGGCGCCACCACGCCGGCGCCCGAGGTCACCACGGTCCGGGGGCGGCGGCGGCGCACCAGCCGGGCGGCTTCCACCACGTTCCGCACCGCCCTGAACGGGCTGCGCTCGTACTCGGGCAGCAGCTCCACCTGGCTGGCCGACTCCTTCAGGGACTCGCCGCGCGGTGTGCTCGAGGTCACCCAGACCGGCTCGCGGCCGTCCAGTACCTGCGGCGCGATCGCCCGGAGCAGGTCCAGGTGGCCGCCGGCGGAGGCGGCGAAGATCTCGGCCTTACGCGACAACCGCGGGCTCCTCCACCGCCGCCTGGACCTCCTGGCTGAAGCGCTCCTGGAACGACTGGGCGGAGAAGCGGCCGGCGTGGCGCTGGATCGTCGAAGCGTCGAACTCGTCGGGGTTGAAGGCGCGAAGCGTCTGCTTCAGGGCCGGCGCATCGTCCGGGGGGACGAACTGACCGGTCACCCCCTCCTGCACCGTCTCGAGCGCTCCACCCGCCGCGGCGGCGATGACCGGGGTTCCGGCGGCTTGCGCCTCGACGGCCGCGATCCCGAACTCCTCGACGTTGGGCAGGACCAGCGCGCGCGCGTGGGCATACAGGTCGACCAGCTTGTGATCCTCCACTCGGCCCAGGAACTCGACCCGCTCGCTGTACTTCTCTCGCAGCCGCTCGAGCTCGGGTCCGCCGCCCACGACCTTCAGGCGCTGCCCCGCGTCGCTGGCCGCCTGGGCGGCGACCTCGATGCGCTTGTGCGGGACGAGTTCGGTGACCGCGAGGAAGTAGTCGTCCGACTCGCCGGCGCGAAACCGGTCGACCTCGACGGGGGGATGCACGATCTGGGAATCACGCCCGTAGATCTCGCGGATCCGGCGCTGGGTGTGGCGCGAGTTTGCGACGTATCGGGTGACGCGACGCGCGGCCTTGCGGTCCCAGTGGCGGATCCCGGCCAGCACCCCACCGAGCGCGGGTCGGACCGGCGGGGCGACCTCGGCCAGCGCGCGCTCGCGCTCGAACCAGGCGTAGCGGAACGGCGTGTGGCAGTAGCACACGTGCACGGCGCCGGCCGGCGCGCGCACCCCGTGCGCAAACGCGCTGCTGCTCGACACGACCAGCGAATGCTCCTCGATCGCCATCCGCTCCACCGCCAGCGGAAACAGGGGCAGGAGCTTGCGAAAGCCGCCCTGGCCGATACCCGTGCGCTGGAGCGCCGACGTCGTGACCGGATGGCCGGTGAATCGCTCCTCAGTCCCCGCTTGGTCGTAGAGCAGCGTGTACACGGGCGCCCCGGGCCAGAGGTCCGCCATCGCGGCGAACGTGCGCTCGGCGCCGCGCAGGACCAGCAGGTAGTCGTGCACCAGTGCGAGCTCGCGATCCGCGACCTCCGCGGCGCTCATCCCGCCACCGGAACCTTGTCCGCGCGTTCGGGGCGATCCTGGCGGAGCACCCCTTCCACCGCGAGCGGGTCCATGTTCGCCCGGATCGCCAGCCGCGCCAGCGCCGAACCCCGCCACTCGCCGATCGCCTCGGGGCTGAGGCCCATGATCGCCACGATCTCGTCGTCGCTCAGTTCGTGGCGATAGGCGAGCGTGAGCAGCTCTTGGCTGCCCGGGTCGAGCGTGTCGAGCGCCATCGCGACATTGCCGGCCCAGGCGCGACGACTTACCGCATCGTGGACGCGTTTCGCGTACGCGGGCATCGGGGTCGCCTCGCGGAAAGCGAGCAGGCCGAGCAGCATCCACAGCACCTGGGGTGGCCCGTCGTCGGTGAAGTACGACTCGATCAACCCGATCACTACCAGCGACAGGGCGCCGAGCACGACCGCTGGCCCGAGCGCCTGCTGCAGCGGATCCCGGTCCCGCCGGGCTCTCAGCCCCGCGGCGACCATCGCGACCGCCAACCCGAGGAAGACCAGGAGCAGAACCACCCCGCCCCGGTAGAGGAGGTTGATGTACAGCGACTCCGTATACGGGAAGTTCTGGAACTGCGAGGGGAGGACCGCCCCGTAGCCGGTGGTCACGTGACCCTTGAGCATCGGCAGCAGCTGGTTGGTCCAGAGGTCGTAGCGGTACTGGATCGTCGACGGGACCAGCGCCGAACCCTGCGCTCCGGGAGCGCGTCCGTACTCCTCGCTGAACCGCGCATCGATGCGGGCGCCGAACAGCGCCAGGCAGGCCACGACCACGACCACGAGCCCGACGAGCACGCGGCTCACGCCCTTGTACCAGACGCCGAGGACCGCGACGCAGACCACGAGGGCGATGATCGGCGCGAGGCTCAGCGTCTCGAGCAGCGCGATCGCGTCGACCGCCGCGATCCCGATCAACCAGCTCCGCCGCATCACGTCCGGAACGGGGCGCAGCAGGATCGCCGCGATCGCGATCAGGTACATCAACAGATAGCCGGCCAGGTTGTGCCAGAGCGGAAACGGCCCGGTGACACGGGCGGCATCGGCGCCGGCGGCGTACACGGTGTGCCCGTTCAACGTCTCCAGGAGGTTGCGAACCCCCGGGAAGTTGAACTGCTGGCCGATCGCGAGCAGCGCGACGGGGACGCTGGCCCACAGCATCAGCCGCAAAGCGAATCGCCGGCGCTCGGGCGTGCGCGCGGTCACCGCGGTGGCGCGGTACAGCAGCAGGAACTGGAGGGGCCCGATCAGCGTGAACAGCGCGGACTGGCTGATGTGCTGCGCCGCGGAGAGCATGTCCCAGGCCCCGAGGCACAACGTGGCGAGGGCGTAGGCGAGCGCGGCCCAGTCGAGCGCCGTCCACCGGACGAAGCGCCGAGCCGACACGAGGAGGATCACACCGACTCCGCCGATGAGCGCCTCCGAGAACCTGACTCCCGGGAGCGGCACGCCCTTGGCGAGGCCCGCCGTCGCCGGCGCCAGTGCCGCCAGCAGCGCCAGCCCGATCATCTCGTTCAGCGCGACCGCGAGCCCGATCGCGATCGCCGCGAGCAGCCCCAATCCGATGAGCGGCGACAGTCCGGTCGCGGCCGCGACCAGCGTCATCGCCACCACGCCCACCGCGGCCAGGAACAGGTGGTGGCGGTGGAGGTTGAACGGCAGCCGGAGCGGCTCCTCGCCGCCGAACGACGAGACCGCCGCCAGCTGGCGTCCGCCACCCGCTACTCGTTGGACGTCAAGCGGGGACTGCGTCTGCATGCTGCTCCTGCGGCGTGCCGACGTGACCACGACGCGGAGCCAGGAGGGCCCACGCGGGGACGAGACCGAAGTTCGCGAGGTCCTCCGCGAGCCGGCGGACCTCGGTATTCCGGGCTCCGGCGCGGACGACTGCGACGGTCAGGTCGCAGCTCAGCGCGATGGCCTCACCGCCGCTTCCGGGCGGTCCGGCGTGCACGACGACAACCGACTCCTTGCCGTCGACCAGGTGACCGTTACTGAGGGCGTGCGGCACGGTTCCCGAGCGCGCATCGAGATACCCGATGCCCTCTCCGGAGTGCCTGAGCAGTTCGGCGACCTCGTCGGTCTGCTGCACCGAGCCGGGGTCGGCCGGCAGCAGCGCCACGCGGGCGGGCACGTGGTCGGTCAGCGAGGCCCACCGCTCGGTCAGCGCATGCGCTGCCTCCGGGGACAGCCGGTCGACCGGCGTGGCCGGGCAGCCGAACTGATTCGACAGGGATCGGGCCTCGACGACGTGCGGATCCGAGCGCTCCCATGCGACGAGCAGGATCACGCCGAGGACCAGGCCGAGCACGGCGCCGATCGCCACGGTGCTGCCCTTGCGGGCCGGCGTGGCCGCCACCTGGTTCGAGGGCGGCGGCAGCGACACGATGCCCAGCGAGGACGGGACGATGCCGGCCGCCACCGGGTTCGGTCCGGCCAGGAGGGTGGCGGCCGCTCGCGCGCCGGTGGTCGCCGTCTGCGGGGTCGACGCCCTGAAGCTGACCTGCAGAATCGAGGTGTTCTGCTGGTTGACCACCGACAGGTTCGAGGCGACCTGCGAGGAGGACTGGTGGACGGCGTTGCCGATGTCCTGCAGCAACGTGTCGTCAACCGGGATGACGCCCGCGTACGTCGTCGCGAGGTGGTTGGCGTCGTCCGGGTTGATGCCCTCGGTCGGGCCGGCGCCGCTCGCCGGCACGATCAGAACCACCTGGGCCATGAACCGCGCCGTCTGGGACGGCGGCAGCGGCGTGGCGGGCGTGGTGATGCCACTGGCGGCCGCCGCGGCCTGCGCGCGGATCTTGTCGGCACGGGCGCTCACCGCCGCCGGGTTCATCGTGGCGATGAACGGGTTCTGGAGAACGGTCAGCGTGTGCGGCGTGACGACGCTCGAGGCCGGCTTGGCCCCGCTCAGCCCACTGCCGATGGCGCGCGCTCCGGCCAGTGCCGCGTGGCGCGTGTCGGCGAAGAACTGAAGCGTGATCACCGAGCCCCGCGGAGGCAGCGCGACGATCGCGCGCAGCGGATTGACGTGGGCGGTCTTCCCGACGTAGGCCTGCAGCGTCGGGTCGTTCGGCAGCGCGCCGGCGTACGTCGAGGCCAGGTTCGCCGCCGCGGGCGACCCGGCCGCGCCCTGCGGACCGGGCGCGGACGACACCACGACCGTGGACTGGGCAGTGTAAGTCGACGACTGCAGACCGGCGACGCCGTAGGCGATCGCCGCCACCACGACAATCGACACGGGCACGATCCAGATTCGCCGCAGCAGCACCATCGAGCGGCGCGACGTGGAATGTCGAAGTTTCATCTCTCTAGTTCCGATCGTTCTCGTTGGACGGGGAACGAACCCGCGGCGACCCGCGATGGCGTCACCGTTTGGGAAGTGTCAAGCGACTCTACGAAACGCCGGCGCCTCGGCCTCCACCGGCGCACCAACTAGCGAGTCGATGTCCTCGACCATACCCACGATCCCGGAGAGTTACCCGGCGATCGACGTTTTCTTTTGGTGAAGACAGTTACCGGGGGCCTGACTTGTGCGGACTGTCACACATCGGGGTCACTCCAAGCAGAGCGCCGCCTGCAGTTCGCCGAGCTGTCGCCCCCACCGCGCGTGTTGCACTCCGCGCGCATCCGGCGCGAGTGAGCTGAGCTCCGGCCAGCGGCCGAAGGCCTCCTCGATCCCGCGACGGATGCTCGATCCGTCGTTCTCGACCAGCACGGCATGAGGGAACAGCTCGCCAACGTGGGGCCAGTTCGTCAGCACAAGTGGACGCAGTGCGTCCACGGCCTCGTGTGCAGAGCGTTGAACCGATTCAGGACGCCGCGTCAGTGTCATCACGACGTCCGCGTCAACCAACGCTGACAGGTACTCATCGGGTCCCAGATACCCAACCCACTCGACGTTCGGCGGAGCGGCTCGCTCTGCTTCAAGGGGTCGGCGTCGAAGGTCGCCCGTGATCCGGAAGGTGACTTCGGGGAGCTCACGCGCAGCCTCGAGTGCTTCCATGAACGGCTCGTCGGGCGCGAACGTGCAGACGAACAGCAGCCGTCGCGCTCCCGAAGACTCGCGCGGCTGGATCGTGTCAGACCACACCATCGGCGCCTCGTGGACGATCACCGGGCTGCCGTTCCAGCGGGTGACGTACTCCGCCAGCTCCGGGGTGGTGACGATGCAGGCCGACACCCTCCGGACGAGCACGGACAGCAGTGGCCGCATCACGCTATGGAACGCCAGGTCGCCCGGGAGGGCAAACGAAGCGGGATGTGTGTCGACCACCACCGGCACGCGTGCGATCTTGGCCCAGGCGACAACCAGCGCTGCCGCCGGCACCGGTGGCGACTGGATGATCACCGCCCGCGGCCGGCGCCTGAGGAGGTATGAGAGCGTTCGAACCGCGTTGGTCAGGTAACGGAGGGGAACGAGAGCTTTGTGATGAATCCGGGGGTCGTGGAAGGTGCGCCACTCACCCCCGAGCGCACGGGATATCGAGCCGGCCCGGCTGCCCTCGGGCGCCCAGGCGATGAACGACATGCGCGGCCTCTCGGTCAAGCGGCCCGAGCATAGCGGGTACCTTGACACTTGATGGCCGGGTTACTCATTGTCAATGCGGACGACCTCGGACTGGATCGGACCAGCACCGATGCGATCCTCGACTGCTTTCACGCTGGAGCGATCTCGAGTGCGACCGCGCTGGTGTGGATGAAGGACTCCGACCGGGCGGCGGAGGTGGCTCGTGCCGCTGGGCTCCCGGTCGGGCTTCATCTCAACCTGATCGAGCCGTTCTCGGGCACCGAGGTTCCCGAGCCCGTGGCCGCGACGCAACGGCGCGTGGCGGCGCGACTCCGTCGCAGCACAGTCGGCGCCCGCCTGTATCACCGAGCTTGGTCAGCCGACTTCGAGCGGTGCATCAGCGACCAGCTGTCCCGTTTCCACGAACTGTACGGCCGGGCGCCCACCCACGTGGACGGCCACCAGCACATGCACCTTGTGCCGAATGCACTGCTGGCGCGCGCACTCGGACCGGTGCGGCGCTACCGGCGTCCAGTCAACCGCCGGCCCACCGAGAGCCGGGCCCACAAACGGGCCTTCAACGCCGCGCTCGCGCGTGCGATGCGACCGCGCTTCGTCACGACCGAGAGGTGCTTCTCGATCCGGGCACTCGATCCTGTGCTCGGGGGGTCCCAGTCGGACGGGGACCTCGCGCTGGCGCGGGACCATTCGGTCGAGGTCATGGTCCATCCCGGATGGGAGGACGAGCGAGCCGTTCTGCTAGCTCGCGAGTGGCGCGATGGCCTGACGACGTTCCGACTGGGGTCTTATGCGGATCTGCCGGCGAGGCGGCGTTGACCAGGTCGAAGCTTCCCTGAGCCCGTCCTGCATTCCGCGCTGTAGCTCGAGCCGCTCGAGGAACTCGCCGATTCGAACCTCGGCGCGCCACAGACGCAACCGCCCGACGCCCCGGAGCATGGGGATCCCGAGGGCCAGCATCGCTCGCGAGGCCCGCGGGCGCAGCGCGGCTCGTCGCAGCCTCCCACCGAGGTTCGCCCGGCGCCACCTCGGGAACTCCGCATGGTCCGGATGGAGCCTT
>Ga0335080_10002361_pt1 | contig 18775 bp, 18 predicted proteins | sample Lox_Sample_34_FD_206720 | JGI IMG/M metagenome (GOLD analysis project Ga0335080, IMG submission 206720) | Soil microbial communities from Loxahatchee National Wildlife Refuge, Florida, United States - Lox_Sample_3.4 | ecosystem: Environmental > Terrestrial > Soil > Wetlands | place: USA...
GGCCTGGCATCCGTACGACAGTCTTCCTAAAGGGCTGCCCGTTGAATTGCTGGTGGTGTCACAATCCGGAGGGGCGGTCCGGAAAACCTGAGGTGGCTTACGTCGCGGAACGCTGCATTCGTTGCGGAGACTGCGTCCGTGCCTGTCCCGAAGGCTCGCTGGTATTGGACGATTGCGTCGTCCGCGATCCCCATTTGTGCCGACTGCACAGCCGTTGCGTCGATGCCTGTTCGACGGGGGCACAAGAAGTTGTCGGCCGCTGGATGTCTCCCTCGGACGTTTTGGAAGAAGTTGTGAAGGACCAAATTTTTTTTGATGAGTCCGGAGGGGGCGTGACCATTTCCGGGGGCGAGCCCCTGATGCAGACAGAGTTCGTCGAGGCGTTGCTTGTGGCCTTGCGCGCACAGCGGATCCATACTGCCCTCGATACCTGCGGCTTCGGGGAATTGAACGCCGTCGCTCGAATCAGCCGGAATGTCGACCTGTTTCTTTTCGACCTCAAGCTCGTGGATCCGAAGAAGCATCAGCAGTTCACAGGCGTCAGGAATGACCGGATATTGGCCAGCTTGAGACTGCTTGCGGAATATGGGAATGCCGTGATCATCCGAATACCCGTGATTCCTGGAGTGAACGACGACGAAGATAATCTCACTGCTGTTTCCGGCCTCCTGTCGTCACTCAGGCTCAGGAATATCGACCTTCTCCCTTACCACCGGATTGCAAGTGGCAAGTATTCGAGGCTGAATCTGACGTACCGGATGGAAGATGTGGTTCCTCCCACGTTAGAGCACATGCAAGTCATCGCCGCGCGTTTCGGCCGCGAAGGGTTTCATGTACAGATTGGAGGTTAGTCATGAATGAACGTGTGGCTAGATTGCGCCAGGTAACACTCGAGACCAAACCCTGGGTATCGATGGAGCGTGCGGCTCTCCTCACGGAGTTCTACCGTAGTGACAGGACTACATCCGTACCAATACGCCGCGCCCGAGCTTTTCAATACTTGATGGAACAGAAGCAGATCTATTTAGGGCCGGACGATCTCATCGTGGGTGAGCGTGGCCCAGCGCCGAAGGGCACTCCAACTTTTCCCGAACTGTGCTGTCACACCATGGAAGATCTGGATGTCCTCAACTCGCGTGAGAAGACTTCCTATGCCGTACATGAGCAGGCGCGGCAGATCCAGAAAAACGAAGTGATTCCCTATTGGCGGCGCCGGTCCATGCGGGACCTCATCTTCGAGGATATGAGCCCGGAATGGAAAGCCGCATACGAGGCTGGCATCTTTACTGAATTTATGGAGCAGAGGGCACCCGGACACACCGTGCTGGGGGATGTTATTTATCGCAGGGGTCTGCTCGACCTAAAAACCGACATCGACCATGCCTTGTCCCACCTGGATTATCTCAATGATCCCGATGCCTGCGACAAACGCGACGAGCTGCGAGCCATGGCGATTGCTGCTGATGCGGTGATTCGCTTTGCCGAACGCCATGCCGAAAAGGCGGAAGAACTGGCGGAAGGGACGACGGATCCCGCCCGCAAGTCGGAATTGCTGAAGATCGCAGAGGTTTGCCGCCATGTACCGGCTCATGCGCCGCGCGATTTCTGGGAGGCGCTACAGGCGTACTGGTTCACGCATATGGGCGTGGTCACGGAGTTGAATACCTGGGACTCCTTCTGCCCCGGACGCTTTGATCAGCACCTCTATCCCTTTTATCGCAAGGGTATGGAAGAAGGCACGCTTACCCGAGAGGAAGCGAAAGAGCTGCTCGAATGCTTGTGGATCAAGTTCAACAACCAGCCCGCGCCTCCGAAGGTAGGAGTAACCGCGGCCGAGAGCGGCACCTACACTGATTTCGCGAACATCAACAATGGTGGACTGAAGCGCGACGGATCGGACGGAGTGAACGAGGTCAGCTACCTCATTCTCGAGGTGATCGACGAGATGCACTTGCTGCAACCCTCTTCGAACCTCCAGCTGAGCAAGAAGAATCCCGATGCCTTTCTGAAACGCGGATTGGAGATCGTTCGACAGGGTTGGGGTCAACCCTCGATCTTCAATGCTGATGTGGTGGTTGAGGAGCTGCTCAGGCAGGGCAAGGACATCGAAGACGCGCGTTGCGGAGGAATCTCCGGCTGCGTGGAAACCGGCGCTTTCGGGAAGGAAGCCTACATCCTGACGGGCTACTTCAACCTGCCCAAGGTGCTCGAAGTCACGCTGAATAATGGAGTAGATCCAATCACCGGAAAGAAGATCGGAATAGAAACTGGGGCAGCTCGTGATTTCTCTTCTTACCAGCAGCTGTTTGACGCGTTTCGTAAGCAGTTGCACCATTTTGTCGATGTCAAGGTGCGGGGCAACAATGTCATTGAACGGCTTTATGCGGAATACATGCCCGCGCCCTTCCTTTCCATTCTCATCGAGGACTGCATCGCGAAGGGGAAGGACTATAACAACGGCGGCCCGCGCTACAACACCACCTACATCATGGGAGTCGCTCCGGCCACCTGTACCGACAGCCTTGCTGCGATCAAGTATCACGTCTTTGATCGCCAGACCGTGATGCTCGATGACTTGCTCGAGGCTATCGCTCACGACTTTGAGGGACACGAAAAAACGCGATTGCTCTTGTTGAACCGCACACCCAAGTTCGGGAATGATGACGATTATGCCGACGGCATTTTGCAGGATGTATTTAATGCGTTTTTCGACGAGGTGAATGGGCGACGGAACACCAAGGGCGGCTATTACCGAGTTAATTACCTCTCAACGACTTGCCATGTGTATTTCGGATCGATGACGGGAGCCACTCCAGACGGGCGCAAAGCTGGCGAGCCCCTTTCCGACGGGATTTCTCCTGTACAGGGCGCCGACCGGCACGGCCCGACGGCAGTCATCAAGTCAGCCGCCAAGATGGATCACCTGCGGACCGGAGGAACTCTTCTCAACCAGAAGTTCACGCCTCAATTATTGAAAGAGGAGAACGGGCTGAACAAGATCGCACAGTTAGTCCGCTCGTACTTCCGCTTGGACGGACATCACATCCAGTTCAATGTGGTCACCGCTGCGACCCTGCGAGCGGCACAGGCGGAGCCTGAGAAGTATCGCGATCTCATCGTACGCGTCGCAGGATATAGTGATTACTTCTGCGATCTGACCCGTGCCTTACAAAACGAGATCATCGCCCGTACTGAGCACGAAAGCTTCGCATCTAGTATCCCCGAACTCACCAGAGTTTGAGTGGGAGTTCATGGACTTGCCTTACAGAGAGGGTCTCACATGTAACGACAGGCGTGGCTGTTGAAAAAGCCCGGTTTCGAGTGGAATGCACCACAATCTGGGGATAGGATGATGGCCAGACAGTTGAGATCGTCGTTTGTGAGGCGTCCTAGCACAAAGTTTTTCTGACCGTTTTCCGGTTTCCGCTCGTCGAACCGGTCAGGCAGTTTCCTTGCATCCGGCCATTGGAACTCCGGCCAACCCGCGAAGCATCGTTGTGTCCCTGGATATTGTGGCAATCATCCCATCAGCACGCTCACAGTGGTTACCGCGCCGAAGAAACCAAACCAGCCTCTGGCAGATGTCGTTGTCGATATCGGGCATCATATCTCGTGGAAGGGCAGTTGGAACTATTCCCAGTACGGAGAGAAATCATCTGTTGGTCCGACTGACCCCCGCTATTTCCACGCCGACAATGCGACGTTCTCACTGCTGTGGGGTTTCTAAGGGCTGATCAGCGGCAGAGCGCGAATTTAAGTGATCGCCAGACATCCTCTTTAAAACTGACAACCTTGTACGTAGCAGGCTTTCTCTAATTCCCAGGGAGGAATGCATGCCTCGAACAAAGAAGTCATCGGGTCACAGAAAATCGCCTGGTCGGAGGTACGGCAAGGCGGCAAGCAGGAGCGTCGAGAGCGCCATGCGTCGAAAGAAGAGCGGGACCTTGCGCTCGGGTCGGGGTGGCAAGGCCGGCAAGGTGAAGAGCCGCAAGCAAGCCATCGCGATTGGGCTTTCCGAAGCGCGGAGGAAAGGTGCTAAAGTGCCAAGGAAGAAGGCGGCGTAGCAATGTTTCAGGGGAGCCGCAATCTGCCTCTTTCCTCGCAAGTCTGATGAATTCGAATCCGGCTGTGATCGTCATCGGCGCCGGAGTGGCAGGATTGGCAGCGGCATGCCAATTGGGTCGCGCCGGTTTCGGCGTCCATATTGTGGAAGCCCGTGATCGCATTGGCGGGCGCGTGCTCACGCACATCGATCCAGGATGTGGATGTCCCATTGAGTTTGGCGCCGAATTCATCCACGGTAAACCTCCGGAACTCTGGCAGCTTCTCCGCAAGGCAAACGCCGAGATCACCGAGGTGGAGGGCGATGCCTGGTGCGTCGAGGATGGCCAGTTGACTTCATGCGGATTTTGGGAGGACATCGACAACATTCTCGAGAAGATGGACGATCGACGACGGGATGAGTCGTTCGCTGATTTTCTCGACCGCTGTTGCCGATCTCCGAAAACGCAAGCCAACCGGCTCGCGAAGCAACGGGCGCTAGGGTACGTGTCCGGGTTTAATGCAGCCGACCCAGCACTGGTCGGAGTTCACTGGCTGGTGAAGGGAATGCGCGCCGAGCAGAAGATCGAGGGAGACCGCGCGTTCCGAGCGCGCCATGGATATAAAGACCTGCTCGATGTTTTCCAGCAACAGTTGCGGACGTACAACATCAGCGTGCAGCTTTCCACGGTGATCCGGCGGCTAGGCTGGCGTGCGGGCAATGTGGAACTCACGGTTACCGATCCGAAAGGCGAATCGACTCTCGAAGCCGCACGAGTGTTGATCACCTTACCGCTTTCTCTTCTAAAAGCAGCGGCCGGGAAACCGGGCGTGATTGAGTTCGTCCCCGAACTGCCTGCTCAGAAGAAAAATGCTCTCGACAAACTCGAAATGGGCAAGGTCATCCGGGTTACATTGTGTTTTCGCGAACGCTTTTGGGAGGCAGTGAAACCACCCGGCGCAGGAAAGTCGCTTTCTGACATGAGTTTTCTTTTCAGTCAGGATGACTGGTTTCCCACGTGGTGGACTGCACATCCGGAAAAGTGGCCCATTATCACGGGGTGGGCGCCCTTCCGCGCCGGCGAACGTCTCTCAGAACAGAGCCGATCGTTTGTCGAGGATCGCTGCCTGCAGGCTCTCAGTACATTGTTGCGCGTGAGTCGATCCGAACTGGATGTGATGTTGGAAGGCGCCTACTTTCACGACTGGCAAACGGATCCGTTTTCGATGGGCGCCTATAGCTACGGCAAAGTCGGAGCTAGTGGGGCACAGCAGGCTTTGGCCGAGCCGATCGAAAATACCCTCTTCTTTGCGGGCGAGGCAACGGACACGACCGGGCACAACGGAACAGTGCACGGCGCGATCGCGAGCGGATATCGGGCTGCTTCCCAAATATTACTTGCTGCGAGGAGGGCACTGCCCAATTCCAACCTCTCGCCACCTTGCTGAAAATGGGAGTCTATCCCTTCATAGCGGGAAAAAGGTTCAAGGTACAATAAGCGAACGCACGCCAGCCCTGCATGTCCTCGACTGGGAAAGCCAACACCGTTCTTGCCGCGGCAGTAACCTTTCTTCTGCTGACGACTTGTGGTGCGTACTTTTCGTTTTCGCGACTTCAAACCACCCAGCGATGGGTGCGCCATACTCTCGATGTGCAGCACGCACTCGATCATTTCTCCACCGCCTTCTCTCGCGCCGGTCGACTACGAGCGCAGTATATAGATTCCGGGGATCCGTCCTTTCTATCACTGCAGGCTGAAGGCGCGGTCAACGTTCGTCACGCTCTGACAGACATCCGGCGTCTGACCGCAGACAATGTGACGCAACAGGCAAACTGGGAAAACCTCTCTCAGATTACTGACCGGCGTCTGGCATTGATGGAGCAGTCCATCGAGGGGAAGCGATCTGGAAAGATGAACGCTGACTCTCAGGCCCTGATCAACCACGAACTACTGGCGGTGGCAGACTCCACCGAAGCTGCGGTCAGTGTCATGGAAGAAGAAGAGCAGCGGCTTCTCTCGGAGCGGCAGAGCCGCGAAGTCGTCTCCTTTTCGGTGATCACGGGTGTCCTGCTTACCGGCTTGTTCCTGGCTTTGGTCTTTTTCCTAATTCACCATCAGATGATCATGGAGCAGGTCAGCGAGCGATCGCGCGCAGAAGCGGCGCAACGCAACCTGAGTGCCCGCTTGCTGAATCTTCAGGACGAAGAGCGCCGAAGGTTCGCACGCGAACTCCATGATTCTGTGGGACAGCATCTCGCCGCCATGAAAATGGGACTTTCTATTCTTCAACACCGTCTGCCGGCTGACCCGATCGTAGCGGACTGCCTGAAACTGTCCGACGATGCGATGGCTGAGACCCGCACCATATCTCATCTTCTTCACCCTCCGCTGCTCGACGAAGTCGGCCTGAATTCTGCCATTCGCTGGTTCGTCGAAGGATTCGCCAACCGCAGCCGCATTCAGGTGGATCTTCACGTGCCCGATAACGGGCTGCGTTATGAGGATTCTGTTGAGCTGGTATTATTCCGTGCGCTGCAGGAGAGTCTTACCAATGTCCACCGGCACTCGGGAGCGGACCATGTCGATGTGGCCTTGGCTACAGATGGGAATCAAATCACTCTTACGGTTCGAGATTACGGAAAAGGTATTTCACCGGATGTGCTACAGAGCGTGAAAGTGAACGGAATGGGCGGAGTGGGGTTGGCCGGAATGACGGAGCGGCTTCGCGAGATAGGAGGGCAGTTCCAGATTAAATCGAGCCCCAGCGGAACTGAAATCGTAGCGCAGGCGCCGGCTCGCTCAAGAGTCGTGCAACCATCTGAGAGCTTACCGACTCCGGTGCAAGAGGTGAACAGGTGAGCCATAACTATTCATTTTTGTATGTGCTCATGATTTCCATTCTTGTCGCGATGGCTTGCTCGAAGAGAGACGCGAAGCCACATATGGTTATAGAAATTCCGGCGGGTTTTAGCGGCAACTTCGTTCTCGAGATGGGCGTCCGGGGCGCCTCTCCTCTGCCCCAGGACGCGCAAACCTACGTTCTTACGATTCCGAACTCGGGGAAGCTGCAGACTTCCACGCTGCTTGACGAGCCGGACGTTGCGTTCAAAAACGGCGCCCAAGGCGGGGTCTGGGGCTATTCACAGAGAGTCTTTACTACGGGTGACGGAATTGCCGTAGGTGGCAAAATAGAATTCTTCGTGGGAACCCAGAAGGAATTCGAGGCTGAGCAGAGTAAGAAGAACAAGTCAGGCGGATTCTCCCAACTCGAGCCCGTATCTGCGGGAGCTTGATAAGGCCGCTCGCACTCAGACTGCTGACCCACCCCTCGCAATGTCCGAAGGGTGGGATGCGATCTCCGGAGCGAGGTTACGACTGTGTGGTCTTCTCGACGTCGCGCAGCCGTGCAGCCTTCCCGCGCAGTCCGCGCAGGTAGAAGAGCCGCGCGCGGCGAACCTTCGAGGAGCGCACAAGATCGATCTTGTCGATGACCTTCGAGTTGATGGGGAAAATACGCTCGACGCCCTGACCGAAGCTGATCTTGCGCACAGTGAAGCTGGCCTGCGGGCCATTGTCACGCTTGATCACGACACCTTCGAAGGCCTGCACGCGTTCCTTGTCGCCTTCTTTAATCTTCACATGGACACGCACCGTGTCGCCGGGGCGAAATGCCGGAATGTCATTGCGCTGGGTTTTCGCAAGCAGTTTTTCGATGATTAGGTTTGACATGTGATTACCCTTTGTTAAATTCCAACTTCAACTTTTTCATCCTGAGCGAATCGAAGGACCTTATCTAATTCTCCTGTCGCTCAGACTAGCCGTTAATTCGTTCCAGAATATTTTTGTCTTCCTGGCTCAGCTCAACTTCTTCCATCAGATCAGGCCGGTTTCTCAGCGTCTTTCTTAATGCCTGTTCGCGCCGCCACCGCCGGATTTCCAGATGGTTGCCGTTAATCAGCACTTCCGGAACCGTCATGCCGCGAAACTCCGCCGGACGCGTGTAATGCGGATAATCCAGCAATCCGCCCGAGCCGCAGGTTGAATCCGGACCCTCGGTGTCCCCGGCGCTCCCCGCGGAGGTAAACGACTCCTGCCGGGTCGATGCCTCGTTGCCGACAGCTCCGGGCAGCAAGCGCGTCACAGCTTCGAGGATGACCGCCGCGCCCAACTCACCGCCGCTCAAGACGTAGTCGCCGATGGAAAGCTCGCGATCCGCAAGAAACTCGCTCACTCGCTCATCCACGCCTTCGTAGCGTCCGCAGATCAGCACGAGGCGATCGAGCTGCGCCAACTCCGACGCGATCTTCTGCGTGAACCGCTGTCCTTGCGCGGAAAGCACGATAACGCTTTCTTTCGCCGTGCCGGATAAACGCTCCTCGCGCCGAGCCAGCTGCATCCGCTCCAAACAATCAAAGATCGGTTCCGGCTTCAGGACCATGCCTTCGCCGCCGCCGAATGGGCGGTCGTCCACGGTGCGGTGCCGGTCGTGCGTGAACTCCCGCAAATCGTGGACTTTGATTTCCACCAGGCCCATTTCCGCGGCCCGGCGCGTGATTCCGTAATCCAGAGGCCCGCGAAAGAAGTCCGGAAAAATCGTGACGATGTCGGCCTTCATTTTGCGAACCTGAAACCTTCGCCACAGAGGACGCGGAGGACACAGGGGAAACACGTTTTTACTTCTTTCCCAGCCTGTGCTGTTTTTTCTCTTCCGGCGTCAGCGGCGCGTTGATCTCCAACATACCCTCGGGGAGCCTCATACGAAGCTGCTTCCCGCCCAGATCCACGCCTTCCACGTATGCTTCGGCGAACGGCAGGTCATACTTTTTGCCGTCTGCGCCGGCTACGATCAAAAGTGGCGCTTCGCCGGCTCCGAACTGCACGTCTTCGATCCGGCCGACGCGCTGACCCTGGTCGAAAACTTCGCAGCCGACCAGGTCGCTAACGTAACTCCAGCCTTCTTCAAGTTGCGCCCGCTCAGCCCACGGCACCTGCAACTCTGATCCGATCAGCGCCTCGGCGTCTGAAATCGAATCAATTCCCGCGAACTTCAGAACCAGCAGGCCCTTGTGCGGCCACAGATCTTCGATCTCAACTTCGCGTCGCGACTGGCCAGCCTTGTCGATCGCCGACAGCTTCATGCCTACAGAAAATCGATCCGGAGCATTGCTGTGAACCTCGACTGCGACTTCACCGATCCGGCCCTGCGTTTTCACGACGCGGGCCAAAGTGATGAAGCTGCTAGTCGACTCCGGGCTCATTTCCCTCAGGGGCGAAAAGCCCCAATTGTGCTGGCCCTAACGGCACGGTTGAAGCCGTGCCCATCCCAAATCCCTAACTACTCGATGATCTCAAGCTGATACCGCTTGTGTGCACGATGTCCGGCCGCGTTCAGCAGGGCTCGTAGAGCCCGAGCCGTGCGGCCCTGGCGTCCGATTACCTTACCCACGTCGTTCTCGGCCACTTCTAATTCGATGACGTCATCGTCGAACTTCTCCACGAAGACCTCATCCGGCGAGTCGACCAGTTCTTTCGCGATCAGCTCAATGAGCGCACAAATGTTTCCAGACGGCTCAGGCATAAATTCTCACTGTGGAAACGAGATTTGAACTCGGAAATCCGCGGACGATCCTAAGCGGCGGGAGCCGGCTCGGCGGCTGGGGCCTTTGCGTACAGCTTGTTTACCCGCTCCGACATCTGCGCGCCCTTTGACACCCAGTAATCCACCCGGTCGCGCTTCATTTCGATGCTGGCCGGATTGGTGCGGGGATTATAGGTCCCCACCACTTCCACCGGACGGCCATTGCGCGCCCGCGCTTTCTCAATCACCACAATGCGATACTGCGGTTGTTTGCGCGCACCCGTGCGCGCCAGTCGAATCATTAACACGAGACGTATATCCTTGTTCCGGAAGAGTCCGGCGAGGTCAAGACAAACTATTATTATGCAGGAGCTTAGCCGGAAAGGCAAGGGCAGACGGCCAGGCGGATGATGCGGTGGCGGGAATTTGCTCGACGGGCACAGGAGTGAGCACTGCTACTCTTTGGAGGCAAGACATGAAAGCTCGAATAATCTATCGAACTGCTGCTGTCCTTCTACTGCTCTTTGCTGCGGCCCACACGTTTGGATTTCGGCAGGCCGATCCTAGATGGGGTGTCGATGCGCTTCTTGGCTCCATGCGGTCGATTCACTTTTCCGTTGGAGGATTCAGCCGCACCTATTGGGACCTTTTTCTGGCTGCCGGGTTTTCGGTTGGAGTGTTTTTTCTATTCTCGGCGGCACTAGCCTGGCAGCTCGGTAGCCTTTCGGCAGAGGCGTTGGCGAGCATGCGCGGCACTGCGTGGTCATTCGCCCTCTGCTATGCCGCTATCACCGTCTTGAGCTGGAGATACCTCTTTGTCCTGCCCTTCGTTTTCTCACTCGTGATTACATTGGGCTTGATTTCGGCAGCGTGGCTTTCATCGAAGTAGGTTTTCTGCGGCCTCGGCCCAAGCGGCTCAATTATTCCGTAACGCCTCCATTGGGTTGATCGACGAAGCCCGACGCGCCGGGATGTAGCCCGACACGACTGCAACCACCAGCAGTGCCAGAGCCATTCCGAGATAGCTGGGGAAATCCCACGGCGACGTCGCGAACAACAGGGAAGCAATCGCTCTCGCGACTATGAATGCGATCAGAGTACCTATCACGATGCCAGCCAGCGCGAGCCGCAGTGTGTTGCCCAAAACCTGTCGCTGCACACGTCCGGCGGTAGCCCCCAGGGCCATACGAACCCCAATCTCCGGTCTCTGACGCGTCACGGAATAGGAGATCACGCCGTAGATGCCGAGCGTCGCCAACAGTAATCCGAGTCCGGCAAATGCGGCCACGAGGAGCATGAAGAAGCGCCGCGGCGAGACCGCGCGATCGACGATCGTCTGGACAGGGCGGAACTCCGAGGCCGATTGATTCGGGTTCAATTCACGCAATGCGCGAAGCAAGGTCGGGGCCAGTACCGAGGGCGGCAAGCTGCTGCGTACCACGAGTTGCGCGCGGGAAGGTCCTTGCTGTGTGCAGGGATAATAGACCTGCGCGCCCAGGCTGCTCTCGAGGCTTTCTTCATGAACGTCATCGACCACGCCGACGACGCGATCTTGTTCATCGCCTCGCATCAGAATCTTCCCGACCGGATCTTCGCCGGGCCAAAAGCGCCGGGCCATCGATGCATTAATAATGATGACGCGTTCGCTCTTCGGACCATCGGCCCAGGTGAAGTCACGTCCCTGTAAACCGATTCCCATGGCGCGAATGAATCCCGGTGTGACAACATACACGAGCGGCTCGGCCAATTCACCCGGAACGAACACTTTTCCTTTGGGCACGGGCGTATCCCAGGAGCGATTCGGCCCAAGCGGAAGGTAATCCGAGATGCCTGCGGCCTGCACTCCGGGAATCGCGGAAACACGAGCCAGAACTTCTTGAAAGATCGCAGTCCGCTTGAGCAATCTGGCCTCATCCGTGGGAGCGCTTTCGTCGTATTCCACATTCATTGACGAGGCATGATCGGGCTCGAAGCCGAGATCAACCTCAAGGACTTTGGCGAAGCTGCGTAGCAACAGTCCAGCGCTCACCAGCAGTACGCAGGCCAGCGCGATTTCCGAGATGACAAGAGCGGCGCGGATACGCTCGTGCTTGCGGCCCAGGCCGGCTCCGGCGCCGGAGTCCTTGAGCAATTCTTGCAGGTTGCCACTGGCCATGCGCAGGCCGGGAAGCAGTCCGAAGATCATCGCGGTGAGGAGGGCCACGAGAACCGTCCATCCGACCGCCTGGCTGTCGATGCGGAGAGAGTTGAGGAGCGGGAGAGCCAACGATCCCTGGTGCGCAAGCCAGCGGATGACGGCAAACGCCAGTCCAAGCCCGAGGACTGCTCCTGCACCAGATAGCAGAAGGCTTTCCATCAGGAGTTGACGGATGATGCGTCCACGGCTCGCTCCTAAAGCGCCGCGTGTTGCAAATTCTTTCGCGCGCGCCGCCGATCGCGCCAGCAGCAAGTTTGAGAGATTCACGCCGGCGATCAAAAGAATTGTGCCCACCGCCAGCCAGAGCGCGATCAGGGAGCGACGGAGTTTGCCGGTGACATAATCCTTTAACGGCACGGGAACGAGGTCGCCCTTGTAGCGACCTTTGCTCTGGGGATACTTCAGATTGAAATACATATCTGGAGTGACGCGGTTGGCATCATCGAGTGCCTGGGCGACGCTGACGCCTGGCTTGAGACGGCCGATCAGAGTCACAATGTTTCCCCACATTCGCTCAGTGTCGAGGCTGAGCGGAACAAAAAGATCGGCTCTCGCTCCCGGAGCAAACACCGCACCATAATCGAAGCTCTCAGGCAAGACGCCGACAACTGTGACGGGTGCGCCGTTCAATTCGATGGCTTTCCCGACTACGGCTCGGTCGGAATGGAATTGCCGTTTCCAATAGGCATTCGCAAGCAGCGCGACCGGGGTTCCCGTCGAATTGGGGATAACCGGTCCGCGCGCCTCTTCCGCCGTGAAGAGGCGTCCCATGGCCGGCTGAACGCCGAGAACCTGAAAGAAATTTCCGATGACTTCAATGCCGGTCGCAGGCACTGGCTCACCAAGCCCGGTGAGGCGGAAATTCTCAGGAGTGGTGAACGCCTCGTATCCGGTGACATCTTGATAGGCACGGCTAGCGGCGCGAAATTCTTCGTAGGCGTCGGCGGAATATGTGGCGCAAGACCATCCGCACTCGGATGGCGGTGGCGCGATCCACACCAGTTCGTTCGCGCGCGGGAATGGCAGCGGCCGCAGAAGGATTGTGTTGACGACGCTGAAGACAGCGACATTGGCGCCAATCGCCAGCGTGAGAATCAGCAGAGAGACTGCCGCGAACCCGGGATCACGGCCGAGAGTGCGGAGGGTGTACCGCGCGTCATGCAGCAGGTCGTTCGCATAATCAGAGAGCCGCCGGCGCCGTTCCGTCCTCTGACCGATCCGTTGACCCATGCGTTCGACTGCACGAAGATCGCCGAATTGCTGCTCCGCTTCTTTGCGCGCAGCTTCAGGTTGCCAGCCTTGCCGGATCAGGTCGTCGGTCTTGGCATCGAGATGGAAGCCAAGTTCATCCTTCACATCGGCCGCCGGGTCAGGACCGATAAAGCGGGCGTAGCGGCGCCAGAACGGCGTGTTGGACATCAGGCCTCCTCGGGTTCGGGCAATTGGGTTGCCGCCAGGACTTTGGCAACTGCCGCAGCGTAAGCCTGCCAGGTCTTGATCTCTTGACGTAGACGCCGGCGGCCCTCAGACGTGAGACTGTAGAATTTTGCTTTGCGGTTGTTCTCTGAAAGTCCCCACTCGGAGGAGAGCAGACCCTTACTCTCAAGGCGCCAGAGCGCCGGGTACAGCGTGCCCTCTTCCACGAGAAAAGCGTCGTCGCTCTGCTGCCGAATGAAGTTTGTGACAGCATAGCCGTGAAGCGGCCCCCAGACCAGGGATTTCAGGATGAGAACATCGAGCGTGCCGCGCAGAAACTCAGGTTTGGCTGTATCCATATCCACCTTTGTAATGCGAGGGGAAGAGTGTCATGGTTCCCCTAGGATCACAAGGGAACAGACGCTCTGCAGAACAATTTGTCACCGCAGCGAGCAACGAAGGACACAAAAACACAAAGGTTGAGATGGTATTACCGGGTGCGTCGAAAGCGCATCATAGACAAGCTCAGTTCGAACTGAGGATTTCCTGTGAACCTGCACCGCGGCGGTCAGAATGCGTCGTTCGACAAGGTTCATCGCTAGCTTTTGTGTTCCTGCGGGAACACATCGTCATGACGGCGTGGGGTATACGATAACGTCATGACAGCTAAGCCGAAGAAAACAACGGGCGACTTGCACTGGACCGGGGGGTACCCCGAACTGCACCGATTCCCGAATGGAACTTAGTTTTCGCTGCTTCTCTCAAGCTCGCATCCATATTTTGTGGAGTTGTCATCCTGAGGCCTGCGTTCTTTGCAGGCGAAGAGTCTGCCCTGAGCTTGTCGAAGGGGACCCTTGCAACTGCCGACAGCATCGACGCTGCCGGCAAAGTGCAAAGGACCTTCGTTGCGAAAACGCTCCTCAGGATGACGGACTGGAGAGTTATGCGACGGCCTCTTCTCTCGAATGATCCGCCAGCACTGATTTCTTTCCCAGGAACTTCACGAGTGCCGCATTCACTTCTTCCGCGTGTGTCCACGCGACGTTATGCGGACCATCCTTGATCACGACCAATTCTGCGCCTTTGATCAGCTTTGCCGTTCGTTGTCCAGCCGATGCAAACGGAACGATCCGGTCTGAGTCGCCGTGAATCACCAGCGTCGGCACGTCGATCTTCGCCACATCGTTGCGGAAGTCTTCATGCCACGTTGGAACGCAGGCCAGGCTCGCGTGCGCAGAAGCGATTGCCGCGGTGTTCCAGCTCGCTTGAATCGCCTGCTCGCTCACGCGCTTTCCCAGGTGAACGTCGGTGTTGTAGAAGTTCTTGAAAAACTCGGTGAAGAACGCGTAGCGATCGGCAGCGACCGCCTTCTTGATGCCCTCGAATACCGATCCGTCAACGCCCTCCTCATTGTCCACCGTCTTGAGCAGATACGGAGGAACTCCGCCCATGATCACCGTCCTGCTGACATGCTTCGACCCGTACTTTCCGACGTAGCGAGCCACTTCGCCGCCGCCCATCGAGAAACCGACGAGAACGAAGTCCTTTAGCTTCAGGTGTCCGATCAGGTGATGCAGATCCTCCGCGAAGGTGTCGTAGTTGTATCCCGTTGTCGGCTGGCTCGATTTGCCAAACCCGCGCCGATCGTACGCGATCACGCGATATCCAGCCTCGAGCAGCACGGGAACCTGTTTTTCCCACGACGCACTGCTGAGCGGATAGCCGTGAATCAGTACCACAGGCTGTCCGGAACCATGGTCTTCGTAATAGAGATGGATGGAAGTGGAATTCTCTTTTCCGACATCAACGTATGACATGGAGCGCCTCCTTGCGATTGGTGAAAGCTAGAAGTTAGCTGGCAGTTGGAGATTGTGCTATTCAGTAGATGGTATACCTGCTGGTAAAGTTTCGCGTGCCTGACGACTTTCCACGCACGATAGTTCTCCTGCTAGACTCAAGGGTTCGGGAGGCAGCACGTGCAAGCCGTCTATATCCTCTCCGCAGTCCGTACTCCAATCGGTAAATTCGGCGGTTCCCTTGCCTCGCAGACCGCGGCGGACATGGGAGTGGTCGCCGCCAGGGCGGCGATGGAGCGCGCCAATGTGCGTCCGGAGCAGATCGAAGAGACCATTTTCGGCAACGGACGTCAGGCCGGAGGTGGACCGAATCCTGCGCGCCAGATTTCCGTGCGCAGTGGCATACCGCAGGAAGTTCCGGCGTTCACGGTCAACAAGGCCTGCGCATCGGGCATGAAGTCGATTGCACTCGCATATCAGGCGATTCTGCTTGGCGAGTCAAGCTGCATTCTAGCCGGCGGAACCGAGTCCATGTCGCGCCTTCCTTATTATCTCGATGGCGCGCGCTGGGGATATCGACTCGGCAATCAGGAGCTTGTCGACGGCATGTATCGCGACGGATTCTTTTGTCCCCTGGCCAAGATGGTCATGGGCGAAACCGCCGAGGTTCTGGCTGAGCAATACAAGATCACGCGCGAAGAGCAGGACGAATTCGCACTCACGTCTCAAACGCGCGCCGGCCGCGCGATCGCCGCGGGGCGTTTTGATGCAGAGATCATTCCTGTCACGATCGAGAGCAAGAAGGGAAGCACGACCTTGGCGCGCGACGAGCATCCGTTTCCCGACTCGAGCCTCGAGAAGCTCGCCAAGTTGCCTCCGGTCTTCTCGAAAACCGGGACTATCTCTGCCGGCAATTCGTCAGGCATAACCGACGGCGCGGCTGCCATGGTGATTGCCAGCGAATATTTCGTGAAGCAGAACAATCTCAAACCGCTTGCGCGGATTATTGCGGTAAGTTCAGCGGGAGTTGATCCGCGCACCATGGGAATTGGTCCGGTTCCGGCGATCCAGAAACTTGAAGACAAGCATGGCCTGCGCCTGCATGAATTCGGCCTGGTCGAGCTCAACGAGGCTTTCGCTGCCCAGGTTCTCGCGTGCGACCGCGTGCTGAATCTGAATCGCGACCGCCTCAACGTTAATGGAGGCGCGATCGCACTCGGTCATCCCATCGGCTGCACGGGTACGCGCATCACGGTTACCTTGCTGCACGAGATGCTGAAACGCAATACGAAGAAAGGTCTTGCCACACTGTGCGTCAGCGGCGGGATGGGGATGGCGATGGCTCTCGAAAACGTCGTCTGATCCACCATGGCTTCCGATCCGCGATTTCGGCTGGCGCTTCCCTCTGATATCGATCTCCTTCTGGATTTCATGCGGGAGTACTACGCGTTGGACGGTCACGGCTACGATCGCGAAAAGGCTCGCTCCGCTTTGCGTGCGCTACTCGAGAATGCCGACCTTGGTCGCGCCTGGGTCATTCTCGATGACGATACTCCCGTGGGCTACGCGGTGATCTGCTTCGGCTACAGCCTGGAATGGCTTGGCCGCGACGCCTTCGTGGACGAGTTCTATCTTCGCGAGGATTATCGGGGCCGCGGCTGGGGCAGAAAGACGATGGGCTTTTTAGAGGCCGCTGCCCGGGAGTCCGGGATTCGCGTTCTGCATCTTGAAGTTGTCGAAGGCAACGAGACCGCGCGGGGGTTGTATGTGAATTTAGGATTCAAGCCGCACAAGAGTATTTTCCTTTCCAAGTGGATCGCCTCGGATTTCTCGAAGCCTCGCTCGTAACTGAGTGGCTAGAACCGAGTAATCCATTTCAAACCGTCTCCATAGAATCAGAGACGAGGCGCATTGGCCGTTCCGAGAACTACTTCCGATTTGCCGACGATCTGGCGCGTACAGTTCTTAGCGTGGTGCGGTTCCGCACGTGATTCAAAGGGTTTTTCCCGCAGGAGCGTTAGGTGAAAATCCCGCGAGGCATGAAGTCCCAGTCAGGCCGACCTCCGGTTCGATGGGTTGCAAACCCAGATACAGTATGTGCCGTATTGATTTCTGGAGGGCGTTTGCTCTAGCGTGGACAGACATCGAAAAGCTTAATAAGTGTTCGACAATGGCTGCGGTCAACCGAGCGCAGCTTCGTACAGGCAGAGAACAACCCATTTCAAACCACTAATTCGGGGCGTGGCCCCGGGGCCATAGATCATTTCACAAACTGGCAAACCTGCAGACAGTGCTGTCTTAGCGAACGCAAAGGATCGATGCTTGCGAAGCGTTTCGGTCAAGAATGAAGGAGACAACTATGAAAATCGTAGTAATCGGTGGTACTGGGCTCATCGGATCAAAACTCGTCAACAAGATACGTGAACTGGGACATGATGCAGTCGCGGCAGCACCTAACACCGGGGTCAATACTCTCACGGGCGAGGGACTGACCGACGTGCTGAAAGGTGCTTCGGTGGCCGTTGACGTATCCAACTCTCCTGACTGGGACGACGCAGCTGTGATGAACTTCTTTGAGACATCAACTCGTAATCTCCTTACCTATGAAGCGGCTGCAGGGGTCGGACATCACGTTGCCTTATCCGTTGTGGGGACGCAGTTGCTGGGCGAAAGTGGTTACTTCCGGGCCAAGATTGCGCAAGAGAAATTGATCGAAGAAGCTTCCATCCCCTACTCGATCGTGCATGCAACGCAGTTCTTCGAGTTCCTGAAGGGTCTTGCCGACATATCGGTTGTCGGTGGCAAGGTGCGTTTACCACATGTGTTATTCCAGCCGATGGCTGCTGACGATGTTGCGAGTGGCGTAGCGAGGGTTGCAGTAGGGCAGCCGGTAAACGGCGTCGTCGAAATTGCAGGTCCGGAACAGTATCGCGTGGATGAACTCGTGCGGCGGCGTCTGGCCTCGCTCAAAGATCCCCGCGAAGTCGTGGCTGACCCAAACGCACGTTACGACGGAGCGAAAGTCAGCGAGAAAACGCTGCTTCCGGGGAATGGCGCACAACTCGGTGAGATGCGTTTCGAAAGCTGGCTCACCCAGTCGGCAGGGATCGCCCGCGCCGCGTAAACAGGACAGAAATCAACACTCGGGAATGCGACAGTTGAGCGGATATGGGAGGGCATACCCTCGCGCCCTCCCGGCGTCGCGGGATTGCTAACTCGCGGGCAAATCTCAACTCAGTGCTGCAAAACGGCCTTTGGGACATGCAGTTTCGCATGCCGCTTCCCTCTGATTGCGGTGTGCCAAAGTGAACACTATACTTGCGTTGGTAATCCCCATACGCAATGTCTCTATCCGCGGTGATCGTCGATGATGAGCAGCTTGCCCGCGACGAACTGGCCTATCTGCTGAAGAACGCCGGCGATGTCAACGTTGTGGCTCAGGGCAAGAACGGCCTGGAAGCAGTCAGTCTGATCAAGGAGCATAACCCCGACCTCGTATTTCTCGATGTGCAGATGCCGGGGCTCGACGGCTTCGGGGTGATCAAGAAACTGCTTGACAAGAAAGTGCCACTCCCCAAGATCGTGTTTGCAACCGCGTTCGATCAATATGCGGTGAAAGCGTTCGAGGTGAATGCGGTTGATTACCTGCTGAAGCCATTCGACAAGAAGCGAGTGGCGCAGGCGATTCAGAAGGCCCGTGCCCAGCAGGATGCCCACACTGCACCGGGGGAAAAGTTCGAAACGC